>JAEEGK010024577.1_pt1 | contig 12470 bp, 8 predicted proteins | sample 8958771 | NCBI WGS metagenome assembly JAEEGK01 (sample SAMN16246547, study PRJNA631951) | gut metagenome | biome: gut microbiome; feature: rumen; material: SC-attached | host: Bos | place: Iran: Karaj | collected 2018-10 | reverse complement strand
ATTAAATAAATTTTATAACATAAAAATTATAAAAAAAAAATATGTCTCATATTGCATGTAATTCAAAAAATTCATACGCAATAGACAAAGAATTTAATCTTTACAGTTGGGGAAGTTTTGAAAGTGGATTATTAGGAAAAATAAGTGAAACAGACCAAACAATTCCAAAAAAAATAATAGTAAAAAACGACGATGATGAATATTTAGTAACAGACATAAATTCAGGAGAATTTCATGTAGCAGCAATTGGAAAAAGAATAAAAAAATCAAAGAAAGAATTTTCAGAAGTTTTAAAAGAAATGAATTTCGCAAAAGGAATGTTTAATGAAATTAAAACATGGTTTTATGAACATATAAAAATTTACAATGTGAATGATTTTATTTGTTTGATGATTAGAAAAAATTTAAATGACAATAATATTAAATATTACGAAGAATTTCAAAGAAGATTTTTAGATTCTTTTTTTTCGTATTTAAAATTACACAAACGAGATTATTTTCACATGGAAGAAGCATTTAAACATTCTTTTGAAGAGTTTGTGAAATTATCGCAAACTGGAACTTTTAGTGTAAAAAATTTAGAGAAATTAAACGAATGTAAAATTCCTAAAGTGAAAGAATTATATGAATATGCAAATAAATGTTATTCGCATTTTGTAAATAATCCAAGAGATTTTCAATTTTTTGCGCGAATGGTTTTTAAATACAAATCGATGATTTCAGAAAAAGATGTTCGAGAACTTTTTTTATATAAATACGGAAATTCAGATGAAGAAGAAGATGTGCAAGATGAAAGTAAATTAAATAATTTCGTGACTAAAATAATGAATGTTTTGATGGATGAAGAAGAAGAAGATGAAGATTATGAAAGTGAAGAAAATGAAATTAAAAAAACTCAACAAAATTATTTAATAGATGCGAATATGTTAATAGACTGTATTTTAGAATATCAAACTGGAATGCAAAGTTTATTCACATGGGGAATTTACAATGAAGGTCGATTGGGTTATGACGACAAAGAAGATTTAATTTCATCTTCAAATAACAACGAAATTTTAATTCAACCTTTTCCAAAATTAGTCTCATTTCCAGACAATGTAAAAATCGTTCAAGTTTCTTGTGGATTTTATCATACTTTAGCTAGAAGTGAGTTTAATTATGTTTACGCTTGGGGAAGTTCGAAGTATGGATGTTTGGGAAAGTATACTAATGAGAATTTGTATACGCCTACGATGATTCAGTTTGATAAAAATGGGCAAAAATTCTCGAATATCAAACAAATTGCGGCGGGAATGTATTTGAGTCTTGCTTTGAATGAAAAAGGAGAAGTTTTTAGTTGGGGATTGGGAAATAATGGACGATTGGGACATGGAAATGAAAATTCTGTGGAAAAACCGAAGTTAATTGAGTATTTTAATGATAATGATATTAAAATTAAACAAATTTCTTGCGGAGATTTGCATTGCGCGTGTATTAGTACGAATAAGGAATTATTTACGTTTGGAAATGGAAATTATGGAAAATTGGGACATTGTAATTTCGATCATGTTTTGACTCCAACGAAAGTTGCGTATTTCGTTATGCAAAAGGTTGATAATGTTGTTTGTGGAAGTTACAATACAATTTGTATCACAACTGATTCTAAATTATATGCGTGGGGGAAAAATTCGCATGGAATGCTTGGAATTCCGCATTTGCAGGAGAAGAATATTTTAATTCCTACTGAAATTCAGTATCAAAAAGACAACGCTGATTTGATTATAAATGAAGTTGCTTTAGGAAGTATGCATACTATGTTTTTGGGAAATGGTGAAATTTATACATGTGGAAATAGCATTAATGGTGTGCTTGGAATAGAGAATGTTTTTGATAAAATTGTGTTTCCTAAAAAAGTTGACACGAAAATTGGTTTTTTTGATGCGCCTCATAGTGACATTATGAAAAAAAACGAGATTTTCAAAGAATTTTCATCAGAATTCACTTTAGATTTGCCTTATACAAAATTTAGCACAGGAATTATTTACACTGATTGTTCTGCATATAACAGTGCGTTTATTACAAACAATAGAGAACTTTACATGTGTGGATTGAAGAAATTGATTCCCGAAAATGAAAAAGTAACCGCTAACAACAAGCAAGAAAACGAAGATGAAAATGACATATTTAAAAACGTAAATGACGAAGATAGTGAAGAATATCAACCAAACAATTACGGAATGAAAGATGGTTTCATTCACGATAAATTTCTAACATACATCGACATTTTTCAAGAAAAAGTTTCTTACATTTCATTAGGAAAAGATCACTGCATCGCAATAGTTGGAAGTAAGCCATACAGTTGGGGTTCTAACGAATATGGAAAATGTGGAATAACAATAAAAGCAACGAACGAATTCATAACGAAACCGACTTTAATCGACTCAATAAAAACCAATTGCAAAATGTGTGCTGTAAGTGACACGAATTCATTTGTTTTGTCTTCAAATGGAGAGATTTATGGTTTCGGAAACAACATGTATGGAAAGTTAGGAACAGGCGATTTGAATAAGTATTTTTCCATCGACGTTGAACCGATGGAAAGTGAGCCAGTGATGGTGAAAAACATAACAGTCGCTCAGTTCATCGCATGTAGCAACACTCATAGTGCATGTATTATGAAATACAACAACAATTTGCAAGATTCTTATTCAGTTTACACATGGGGCTCGGGATTCAATGGAAAATTAGGACATGGAAATAGAAAAGATTTTTATGAGCCGAAAATTGTGAATGATTTGGAAATGAAGCTCAGAGAAGATTTGAATAATAAGAAATTGTATTATATTAAAGTTGCTTGTGGGGAGGATTTCACATTGATTCTTGATGAATGTGGGAAATTATGGGGATGTGGAAAAAGTAAGTTTCTTCCGCATGTGCAGGGAATAGGAAATGATGGTAAAATAGATTTGCCTGTGTTGATTCTTGAGAAGTTTAAGTTTAAATACATTAGTGCGAGAGGAAATTTGGCTAGTGCGATTACGATGAATGGTGAGATTTATTGTTGGGGAGAAATGATTATTGAGGACACTGTGAAAAAAATAGATTTCGCGCAGGTTAGTAATGAACGAATGAAAATTTGTAGTGTTGGGTTTAATCATTGTGTGAGTGTTGATGAAATTAATCATCCTTATAGTTGGGGAAGTAATTTGTATAATAAGTGTGGGTATGAAAATGTTGTTCCGAATAAGATTGAAATTGTGAATTTTCCGAAGAGAATTGAAGTGTTTTATGAGACGTTTTCGGATAATGAGGAGATTTTAATTAGGGAAAATGAAGAGAATAAGAAAAAGAAAAATAAAGACAAAAAAAAAGATGATGAAGAAGAAAATGAAGAAATTGAAGAAGAAGAAGAAGAAATTAATACTGATGCTTCGAGTCGATTGAAAAGTGTGAAAAAACTGAAAAAAAATGAAATTCAATTGAAATTACTTGATGAACCGAAAGAAAATAAAGACATTGGATTGTTAATTCAAGACATTAAAATAAATGAGGATTTTTTTAAAGTAATTCGAGAGTTTTTTAAATCAATGCAAAATTTACAGGAAAAAAAAACGAAACTTTTTTTAGACACAGAAGATAAAATCGAATCAATGATTAATTTATCGAAATGTCAATTAACAAAAAAATACGTTTCAAACGTTCCTTTAATAATTTCAAACAATTTTCAAATTTACGAAGCATTTGTGCAAATAATTTACAATCATCCTTGTTATTTAGAAATTTTGTATAATAATTTACAAAATCCAAAAACTTTTTTGGAAATCGTAAAAATTTTATACGGAAAAAACATTTTATTACTAAATGACCAAAGAATCATTATGAATTTATTAGGACTTTGGAATTGTTTGTTTGAGTCTTTTAATTTAGCTGAACGCGAATATGAATGTAGAGAAACGATAATTTATTATTTATATGAAATTTTATTTGAAATTTCAAAAGAAAATAAAATGATTTGCATTGAAATTATTAGTTATATTTTATTGTATATTATTACGTTTATTTTAGAGAAAGTTTATGTTGATTTGAATAAAGAAGCGGAACATTTAATTTCGCATTATAAAAAATTAAGTCAAAATGAAAATATTAAAGATAAAATTAAAGAAATTATTGAAAATTATTTAAATGATAAATATAATGAAATTAAACAAAATTCTAGTTTTAGTTTGAGTGTTCTTTGGATTCAATCGCGATTTGTAAAATATGTTGAAAAACATATTAAAAATCAAGAAGCAAATCACAAAAAATTAATAAAAAAATTAAATTTGATTTTGAATTATTTAATTTTTGAACCGACAATAAAATTACTTAATAAAATTATTGAATCAAATAGTAATAATTTGCCTTTAGAATTTGATTTGTTAGTTGAAACAATTCCTGAAGTTTTAATGAAAACCAAAACAAAAAATTTATTTAGTAAATTATACAATGATTATAATGTAAATCCAAAGAAAATAAAAAATATTTTTAAAGATTTGTGCGATCCTCACAATGAAATTTTAATAGAAATTTTAGGAATAATTAAAAATTTTTGCAATTACAATGAAATTAATGTCGAAAAACGAATTCCATGCTTAAAATCACTTGATTTTGATTTTACTTTAAACGCTGTGAAAAACATTACGAAATTCATATCAGAAAATGGAAATGAAAGTATGACAATTCCCATAACAATTTCTAATTTAATTTTACTTCAAACGAACTTCTCCAAAATTTTAATGGAACTTGATCAAAACGATCCATTGAAAATTATTATCAACAACATGAACGATTTTAACATTGATGAACTTGATTCAACGAGTTCGATTAACAACAATGTTTTGAACATGAATTTTAACGTATATGATTTTTATTTTAATTACAGCAAAAATGTTGATATGATTAAATGCACGAAATGTATGCTTCCAATTCCGGACATTTTTTTCAATGAAAAACAAAAGAACGATTGTATTAATGGCCCAAATTGGAAATGCCCAAAATGTGAGCATGAAAATTCTGGTGATGTTGTTGAGTGTCCCAAATGTTTTTCGACCAAGACGAAAAAAATTGTGAAAAATAATTGTTTTTATTTCAAAAAATATTATATTAAAAATACGGAATTAGTTGTGAGATTGTTTGAAAAAGTTTTGTATATTCTTCCGCCGATGGATTCGAATGAGGATATTAAATTAAAAATAGCGAATAAATTGATTGAATTGAAAGAAAATGTGGAAAATTCAAAAGAAAAAGAAGAAAATAAAAAAATTTTGGAAGATTTTTTAAAAATTTTGCCTGAAATTAAAGAAAATATGGTTAATTTAAGTGAAAAAGAAATTTTTGAGAATTTGAGAAAAAAAGTTGAAGAAAATCTTGAAAAAAGATTCAAACATGTTGCGTATTTAACAAAAATAAGAGAAAGTTTGAATGTAATTAAACAATTTGAAGAAGGCGCAAAATCAAAATATGTGTTTTTAGAAAAGAAAATTCAAACATTAAGAAATAATATTGGAAAAGGTTTTATTTCGCAATATTTCATTCAATTCAATCGAATGATTCCTTACATTAATAGAGAAAAAAGCGAAAAAAAAAGTTTGAGCAAAGTTTTTTTAGTTCAAGATTTAATTAATCAAAAAGTAATTCATGAAATTTTATTTGAGAAGAAAAAACAACCGAAATTAGTGCAAAAATCCTATTTAGAAATTGAAAAGAAACCAAAAGGTTATTTAATGAAATTAAGTTACAAAGAAAAAATTGGCTCGTTGATTGTTTGTGGCCAAACAAAACATAATTATCAATTAAATGAATATTTAATTAGCAATAGAAATGTTAGAAATTTAAGAAAAATTGCAAGACATAATCCAGTCATTGAATTTGATAATTTTGAAATTTCATTTAATACTTTTTATTTAGTTATTCTTTTAAATTCTTTGTGTAATCAATAAATAAAATAATATTAATTAAATTTTTTTTTAATATATTTAAATTATTTATTTATTTCATTAAAAATGGGAAATTTAAATGAAAAATATCCTGATAAAAGTTATTTTATAAATTACAGTTCAAACAAAATGAAAATAATCACATTTTCAATGATTTCAGGCGCGTTTAATAAAAATTGTCAAAATGGGTTCATAAATAAACAAGGATTTGATGAATGTTTGAAACTTTTATTTGGCGATGAAAATTTTCCTTTATTATCTTATTCATATTTATCAGAAAAGTTGTTTAATTTATTAGATGTTCAAAGAGTCGGAACAATAAATTTTGAAACATTCGCAAAAGGAGTTTGTAATGTAATTTCATGTCAAGAATCGCGAACGAGAATTTTATTTTACGCGATGATGCAAAACACAAATAAAATTTACATTACATTTGATGAAATTTATCAATTTTTTTATAATAGTTGGATTTTGGCTTTTAATTACATTTTCAATTTCATTAATTATTTTTTTCGGCAGGAATTTATTCAAAAAAACATTCCAATTCCTTCAAATCAAAATGAACTTCATAATTTAGTGAATAAACATAAAGAAGATTTGAAAAATTATTTAATAAAAAGTTTCTATGACAGTGGAATTAATATTAATTCAGCTATAACATATGATAATTTTAAACATTGGGCGTTGAAAGACAATACTGTTGAGATTATTTACAGCGGAAAAATGTTTAGAATTGCGACTGGTTTGAAATATTTTGAAAATATTGGATTGAATATTAATGGTTAATTTATAATTAGAATTTATTATTATAAATTTTTATTTTTAATTTATTATTTAAATTAATTATTTTTAATAAAGAGTGGAATAATAATCTATTAAAAATAATATGGATAATTTAGATGAAAATAATTATTTTCAAATTTATATGAAGAAAAAAAAAAGTCAAGTTGAAATGCAAAATAAACATAATATTACAAATTATAATAATTATTATTTTAATAATAATAAAAATAATAATTCTAATGTTAAAGACAAATCATTAAATAAAATTACATATGAAAATTCAAATAATAATGGAAATGAAAAATATTCAATTTCTTTTTTAAAAAATTCAACTATTAAAAAAATAAATAATTTTAATGTTAAAGAAAATAAAAATAATGACAATGATAAAAAAATTGATTTATTAGAATCAAAAATTACAAATATTCTAACAATAATAGAAAATTTTCAAAAAGATTTTATTTATTCTAATAATAATAATAGCAATAGCATTAAAGTTAAATTAAATGATTTTAATCTTAATAAAAAAAATAATAGTTGCAACGATATTTTAAATAATAGTAATAAAATAAATAATAAATATAAAAGTTTATTATATTTAAAAAAAAATAAAAATGAAAATAAAAAAATTTATGTTTCTTCTTTAAGAGAAAGAATAAACACAATTTCAAATAATGTAAATAAATTAAAAAATATTATTAATTGCAAATTAAATAATTTTAATAATAGCAAAGGTTTTAATAATAATTATTCAATTTCTAATGAAATTAATAATACTAATTATAATAATAATTCTCATCAAAAATCAAATTCTCAATCAACTTTATCAGAAAAATTCAAAGACATTGTAATTAATAATAGAAAAAATGAAAGTTGTTGTAAAAAAACAAATTATTTAAATAAAAAAATGAATCAAAATAAAATTTTTATTAATAATATTTTATTACATAATAATTATAATAAAAAAGAAAATAAAAATTTATCAAAAAATAATTCGCTATCGTTTAAAAAAAATGAAAATTTAAATACAAGTTTTAATAAAAATAATAAAAAAAATGAAAATAATAATAATAATGAATATATTTTAAATGGAGGTTATTATGTAAAAAGAAAAATTAATAGTAATTTAACAAGCAAAGAAAAGAAAAAAAATGTTATTAATAATAAAACAAATATTAAATTTAGAAATAGTAATAAAAATATTAAAAATCGAATTCCATTCAATTCAAAATACAAATGTCAATCTGATAGAAATGAAACTCAAAAAATTTACAATAATAAATTTAAATTTGATTAGAAAAATTTTTATATTTTAATATTATTTTTATTTAATAATTTAATATTAAATTATATTTTAAACCCAAATTTAAAAATAATTTAAATAAAATGGAATCAGAACATTTCCAAATGAGAAATAATAATTTTTTTAATAATAATAATCAAAATTTTAAAAATGCTTTATTAGAAAGATTACAATTAATAAGTAATAAATTAATATCGGAAAGAAATAAAGAAATAAACAATAAACGTTTTAATAAAAATAATATTTTTTTAAATAATGAAAATTACAATAATTTTGGCGGTGAAAATACAAATAATAACATTAATAAAATAAACAATGTTCAAAACAATAATAATTCAATGGAAATTGAAGAAGATTATTTAAGCACTCAAAATACATCTTTCAATACAAATTATAATAATATTAATATTAATCAACAACAACAAAATTATGATGAAATAACATTAAATTTATGTATTGAAAAAATATTAAAACTTTTTTCAGATGACATTGATTTATATAATTTAGAAAGTTTAAATAATAATCATTTAAGTTTGTGTCCAATTTGTAGTTTTCCTTTAATTGCTTTTAATAATGTTGTTGTTTGTGTGAGAGGATGTATAAAATTAGATATTAAAACGAATAAATTTAATGAGAATTACACTTTGGAAAATTTTGTTGATGATTATAAAAGTATTTTAAGAACTCATCCTTATTGTGGAGGAAATGTTACATTTTTAGATTTTGAAGACGAAAATCGATTAGAAATTTATTGTAGCAAATGTTTCAATAATTTATTTTAAAACAAAATTTTAAAAATAATTTAAATTAATTTTATTAAATGTTATAATATGTATATAATATTAATTATCATTATTTTTATTATGAAATTTTTTTAATTTGAAAGAATATTTTTAATTTGTGCAAAATTTTCTAATTTAAATTTTTTAATGAAAATTTCAATTCCATAAAATAATTTTATATTTTTTAAATCATTAAATGAAGACCATTTTATATTATAAATATTATAATTAAAATATTGAAAATTCTCAAAAAATTTATTTTCTTCCAATGTTAAAATTAATAAAAAATTAATAATAACAAAATGACTATTAATTTCTTTATTGGTTGCATTGAAACAACAAATATATTTAAATCTCTCTTTATTTATTTCTATGTTATAATTTAAATTATTTTCAACAATATTAATGGCTGATGATAAAAATTCTTCTCCAAATTCTAATCTTTTATCAAAAAATTGATAATAATCTTTATGTTTTTTTTGTATTAATAAAATTTTATCTTCTTTAGAATTTAATATAATAACACTAATTAAAAGTTTTGGTTTTGACATAAAATATTTAATAATTAAATAATAATTAAAAATATTATTTAATTTTTAATTTATCATTTGTTTTAATTAGATTGTTTTTTATACCATTCAAAAACTTCTTTTTCAATACTACTTAAATTTTTACCACATATAACAACACTATGTAAAGGTTTTCCAAAGTCTTTTTTAATTATATTTCTTATTTCTCCTGCATAAATTATTTGATCTTCACTTCCTATTCGAGCAACACCATAGCATAAATTTTCTTCATTAATCATATTTTTATATTCATTATTCTCACAGTTTTTACTTGCCTCTAATAATTGCTCTAATGCAACATTCACAGACATAAATCTTGGTTTTTCATATATTTTTTTTCCTTTTGCTAAATTTTCTTCTGAAATTTCTTTAACTTTTATGTCTAATAATAATAATGTATGTAAATCATTTTTGTAATTTAAACATATTTTATCATAAAATGAATAAGGTCTCCATTTTTGAGTAAAAAATGGAATACTCACTGTTTGTCCAAATTTATATAAACTTAAACCTGTGACACCAATTGAATTTAATATTGATGCATTATTAACAACTATAACTTTTACATTTTCATTTATACATCTTATATACAAATCCATATGAGTTGTTGCTGATAATGGATCACCTACTACTAATAAAGACACTTTTTTATTTTTTGCCTTTTCTAATATTTCTTTATCAAAATCATTTTCTATCATTTCTCTATCAGCAAGAATAATTTCTTTTCCATAAAATTTTTCTAATGTATTTTTATCTACGCCTAAAATTGATGTATAATATTCCATATAAACATATTCTGATTCTTTTATATATTCTAATCCTTTAATAGTTATATCTTTTTCATTACTTAAACCTAGTCCTATTAAATATAAGACCATTTAAATAAATTAAATAATAAAGAAATTAAAATAAAATTAATCAATAATTTATTATTTATTTAAGTATAAATAAATACATATTTAGAAAGCGTCTTCTTTAGTTATTTCAGTGTTAACTTCTCCATTAATCATTGTTCTAACTGTTGTTGTAATTTTTTTTCTTCTTCCATTTTCCCATACAAATTTAACATTAGCTACTGCACTTTTAACACCTATTTCTGGTATTTCTTCATTTCCTTTCCAACTATGAGTACATGTAATATTATCTTCTTTATAATTACTTCTTTTTTGACCCATTAATTGATTTGACATTTCTTCTTCACTCATTCCTCCAATTCCACCAATATTATTATTATTATTTGCATTATTATTTACATTATTTTTTCCTCCTTTTGCTCCTGCTTTATTTTTATTTCCTACTTTATTACCTCCTCTAACATTTTTATTCTTTCCTCTTAATGTACCACTATTATTAAGATTTCCTGAATTATCTCCTTCATATTCTTTTTGAGTTGTAAATCCATTAATATTTCCTGATTGATTATTTCCTATATCTTCTCCTTCTTCTCCATAATGATATATTTGACCTTCTTCATTTTCTTTTGGTCCATAATAATTTGTTATACCTACTAATTTATAAAAATATTTTCCACTATCACACATCAAATCTTCTTCTTCATTTGGATAAAATCTATCCTTATAATTAACTGCTGAATGTCTCATAAAATATTGACTATTATCTAATCCTGTTACAAATTGTGCTCCTCTATCAGCTTGCATTTTTATTTTATTAATAAGTTATATTTATTTTAATTATTAATAAATTTAATATTAATTTAATTATTATTAAATTATTTTTTAATTAAATTATTTTACCTATTTACTTATTTAATTCCTTTTTAATATATAATCACATTTTATTTTTATTTAAATTTTTTTAAATTTATTTATATATTTATTAATATTTTAATATTAGTTTTAATTTTTAATAAAAAAAAATTAAATTTTTTATTTTTAATTTATTATACTAAATATATTAAAATTAATAAGTATTAAAACCCTAAAAATTAAAATCATATAAATAATTCAATTTTATTATTAATTAAATATGAAAGCTATTACTAATATTCAACCTAAACATAAAATATTAAATGACAGAGATATAGACGAAATAAAAGATAACATTGATAAGGATACAAAAAATATTAAAGCATCAAATCATGTAATTGATATAGTTGCAGATATATTAGAGGAAATTGTGAAAGATAATGAAAAAAATAATGAAAATGAATCAAATATAAGTGATTCAAATGAATCAGCTATAATTAGTGTTTTTACTAGCAATAAAACTCCTCAGATTTCTATAAAAAAATATTTAACCCGAATTATGAAATATTCAAAACCTGAAACTTCGACAGTTATAATTTGCTTAATTTATATTGATAAAATATGTGAAAATTCAACTCTTCAATTATCTATTTATAATATTCATAGAATTATTTTATCTTGTATGATATTAGCTTTAAAATATAATGAAGATGATTATTATAGCAATAAATATTATGCCAAAGTAGGTGGTATCAGCTTAAAGGAATTAAATGAACTTGAATATAATATTATGGTATTGTTACAATTTAATTTTTTTATAGATGATATAACATATGAAAAATATCAAGCACAACTAAATGATTTTGAAAAATAATTTATAAAATTAATATAGATTTATATAATGAAAAAAAAAGTAAATTTATTTTATTTATTGAATTTATAATGTAATTTAATGAGAAAATATGTATATATATAAATAAAAGATATAAATATAATGTAAATAATATAAATTATATAATAATAAATTTTATTATTATATTATATATATATTATTAATCAAAATAAAATTTAATTAATACTTAATTTTATAATAAAAATTGAATCATAAAATATTAATATATCATAGGATAAATAATTTAACATAGGAAAAATAAATAATTATTAAAATCAATGTAATGCATATAATAAAAAATATTATTTAAAATATAATTTTAATATTATGATAAATAAAATAACAAAAAATTTAATGCAAAATAAGTAAATAGGTAAAATAATTTAATTAAAAAATAATTTAATAATAATTAAATTAATATTAAATTTATTAATAATTAAAATAAATATAACTTATTAATAAAATAAAAATGCAAGCTGAT
>JAEEGK010024576.1_pt1 | contig 12471 bp, 9 predicted proteins | sample 8958771 | NCBI WGS metagenome assembly JAEEGK01 (sample SAMN16246547, study PRJNA631951) | gut metagenome | biome: gut microbiome; feature: rumen; material: SC-attached | host: Bos | place: Iran: Karaj | collected 2018-10 | reverse complement strand
AGAAGCTGGCAGACACAGAGTTTCAAAATGTAACCATTAAGCGGGCTTTCTTGTTTGCCTGCTTTACAGGGCTAAGAATTAGCGACATAAGAAACCTAAAATGGAGTAATATTATAGAGCGAGACGGTGCTAAGTATATTACTATTACCATGCAAAAAACGAGGGAACCGCTAACCATCAAGTTAAACAAACAGGCTGTTAGTTGGCTACCACAGAAAGGCAATGCCAAAGAGGTATTTGATTTGCCTGTATATAACGCCATAATCAATGAGAATTTGAAACGATGGGCAAAAGCTGCTGGCATTGAGAAAAGTTTGTGTTTCCACATGAGCCGCCACACCTTTGCTACAATGGAACTTACATTGGGTGCCGATTTGTATGTTGTTAGTAAGCTATTAGGCCACCATGATCTAAGCATTACCCAGGTATATGCCGACATCATTAACAAGAAACGTGAAGAGGCCGTTGATTTGATGGATGAGGCTTTTATTTCTAAGCCTCAACGTAAGAAGCAGAGCAAGGCAAAGATAGGAACAACAAAGAATAGGAGGGCAAAGACATGGCAACAATAGAAACGCTTGTAAAATGGGAAAAAACGCTTTTGGAATGGGAGTTAAGATTAGCAAATAAAGAGGCTGAGGCTGCTAAAAAATGGGCAGAGCGTGAAAAAGAATTAACCAGGCGTGAAAATGAATTATTTGAGCGCGAGGAAAAATTATTTGAGCGCGAATTAGAATTAACCAGGCGTGAGGCAGAGATAAACAAACGAGCCTTTGCCTTGCATTGTTATAAACCAATGGGGATGGCATAAAAAGATAAAGACAAACACCAGGAGGGCAAAGACATGAAAGAAAGTTTGTTTGATATACTCAACAGCCACCCAAATTGGCAGGCTGACATCATGGAACCAGCTACCAACAGAGAGGCTTGCGCTGCATTGGATAAGGAAATAAGGCAAGCCGCCGCCATGTATGCTGACAGCCTGCTACCATTGGCCGACAGATGGCAAAAGGCTGTTGAATATGATATTAACCAGGTATTCAGAATAGAACCGCCACACACCCACTTTAACAAAGACAGACAGAAAAGATACATATTAACTGTTGATTACTTTATTGGTGCTGTTAAACAAGCCTTAAAAGGCCACGGCTTTGATATTAGCCAATTAGACCGCATAACACAATGGAGGCTCGGACAGCAAGCGGGAGGCACAAAGATAGAAGAAACCCTTTCCAAGGATGAGGCCAAGCAACTATACAACCAATTGGAAAAGCAAGGCTTTATTGTACATTGTTTCCGCGAATTGTGTACCAACGAATATACGGTACTAAGTTACAAAGTTGAGGCTTCACAGACGATGTTACCACAGGGAGAGACACCGCCACCACCACCCCAGGAACCAGAAGTAGAAACGCCACAGCCATTGCCTACAGATTTGCCCAGCGGAGTTTTGAAAACGGTATTAGACACTTTCCAAGCGCGCCGCGTATTTGGCAAAGCCATCAGTAAAGGCTATATGACTTATAGCAACGGCAACTTTGATTGGAAAGGAGTTACAGACAGAGGCCACAACGTGCAACTTGCCTATTTGTGTGGCAAAATATACGGCTATCAGTACACCGCCCAAGGGCACACAGCAAAGAACACAGGAAATGAGTTTCCAGAAAGCGAATTATATAGTACGTTTGGAATCCCTAACTTGCAACAATCGTTGTTTCAGTTTTACGACCGACCAGCACAGAAACGCCAAAAATGGATTGATAAATTAGACGAATTATTTGAATAAAGCCCATTGAAATACGCCCCATTTGAGGCGTATTTCTTTTTTGTAATATTACTGCTAATATAACAGAATATAACCAAATATTTTCTCAATTTCTATATTTGATTTATTTGCCGATATTTGCACCCGAAAACTGAAAGTTGAGGCTATTTGCACTACCCTTAACCGTAGGTGGATGGAAGTGGGTGCAACCGCTGGCCATCATGTTTACGAACCATCAAAACAACGACAGACAAGATGGAAGAAAAAATCATGGCAGAACTTGCCGAAATCAAAAGTTTAACGCTGTTAGCATCCAAAAACGTGCTGACCATTGACGATGTTTCATTACTTACAGGCATTAGCAAAAGTACGCTTTACAAAATGACCTGTAAGAAGCAGTTGCCACATTACAAACCAAATTCTAAGCTGCTTTTCTTCAACCGCCAGGAAGTAGAAGAATGGGCGCAACAGAACCGCGTAATGAGCCAACAGGAGGCAGAGCAAAAGGCATTGGCCTACAGCGTAACCAACGGCAAGTATTAACCCATAAAAACGTAACAAAAACATGGATGAGAAGTATTTTACCATCATTGACAAGCTGGCAAAGCAAAGTTTGTCAACCATTGCCAACCATGCCCCACAAATAGGCCTATTTGCTGGCAGCATCGAGTTAAACGCCAAAGCGGAAAAGTACCACCTTTTCGCCACTCTAGGAGAGGCCACGCCAATAGCGTATGAACGCTCAGAGACAATGGCCGCTTTTGTGCGCCACCTCTACACCGTAGCCGCCAACGGACAGGATAGAGAGTACCAACCCACCATGAGGGCAAGCGAGGCTTTGAAAGGCTGCAAAGTATTAATCTATAGCAATGCCGACTTAAAGCTACCTTACGAGGCCACACAATTGCCAACGCCCCCAGACAGCGGAACAGCCTGCGAGTTGGCAAACCTTATTGGCAGCGAAGCGGAATTAAACGAAGCGCAAATTGTCATTATAGACGATGCCACCCAACTGTTAGCAAACGACACGCGCGACAAAGTAACCATGCTTAATTGCATTGCCGATTTGCAAGGCTTCATGCTGCTTTATGGGTGTAATGCAATGGAGGCAACAGACAACACGCTCGACTACATTACCCGCCACGCCCACAACCTTTGCCAACTGACAGAGGGCAGCATCGAATTGGCCAACGATGAGGCAGAGCCACAGGCAGTTAATTATTTCTGCTTTACGTATGGCAGGCCAACGCCACACCGAATTGTTTACAGCATAGACGAAAGCGGAGGCGTGACGATCCCACCGACACCAACCACCGACCTGTTAAGGATGGAGGAATGTGGCAGGCTGTTTGCTGAAAAAGGCATTAACCAGGCTACCTTTGCCGATAGAGTGTTTGGCTACTACCAAGGGCAATTTCAGAAGCAGACAATTAACACCATGATTTCTGATGCTGTTGCCAATGGAGTATTGCAAAGAAGCGGAACAGGAAAGAAGCATACAACAATATGCCTTTCCAACACACCACACCAGCGCAAAGCCTACAAAGGAACCATTGCCCTAAAAGCAAAGCTTAATCCCTATATTGAGGAAACAGGCTACAGCCACGCTTTTGAGCCTGTTTGCATGATGGGGGATTTCAAGATACTTGCCGCTGATGGGGAAAGCTGTAAGGGGGCAACACAATGGCTTATTCTTGAATTAATCAAGGCTGTAATAACAGGCGAAAGGACACTTGATTTCAAGATAGAAACCAGCCACAGAAATACGGTTGTTATTGTTGTAGGCAGCGAAAACACCGCCAATATTGTTAAGGCACGTATTAGAGAGACACAGGGGGCAACACTTGACGTTATCAGCACCAATGGGGCAATAACTGATGGCAGCTTTCTAAGCCTCTACAGAACCAGCCTCAACCAGAAGCAACCCGACTTTGTGTTTATAGTCAATTACGATGGCATTAAACAAGATGCCTACACACCTGACGCGCTGGCCAAAGAATTAGCAATGGCAAGTAAGAAAGGCATTGTTACCGTTGCCCACATGAATGAATGGAAAGGTAACGAGCCGATGCCAACAGGCAACGAGTTTTGGAACGTTAAACAACTAATTGACGATGAGACCAGAAACGATTTTGTGGAAAGTAATTGCAAGGCGTATTTGCCAAGTATTTACGAGTTTGAGGCCAACGCTGGCAGGCTTCAGTTTCTTACCAGATTTAAGGTTGCAAACGGAGGCTTGAAGCCTGTAACCGCAAATGAGCAAAAAGAAGCTTACTACAGGGCAACTTTCTATTGGTGCAATGAAACACCACGCGCAAAAATTTACAGCGATTGCAAGGGGCAAGAATTAACTAACAGTGTAATATACCAAGCGGAACGCGCTGGCATTATTCGCGTAACAGCCCAAGGCAAGAAAGGAGGCTACAAAGATGCTTTAATTACGTACATTGACAAGTAACACCAGGAACGATGTACAAACACCTAAGGCGGGGCAATGGCCATTGGCTGTTGCCCTGTTTCATACTGGCCACGCTGCTGCTTACTACCCGCCACCCTATTAGTGTGACAGAGAGCCACAGAGACAGCCACAGGCAGCGTTAAAGCCTCAACGCCTAATAACTACCCACCTACACAAAGAAAAGCCACCAACGGCCACAGGAACGCGCCACGCTGCTGCTTACTACCCGCCACCCCATCAGAGCAACAGAGAGCCACCCCCACACCCTACCAAAGGTAAATGTATGTAGCGCGCTACCCATCCCAAAGGGATAGTGCGCTACACACATACACGCACACGCGAGAGGGATTGCAAAGAGAAAGAACCAAAGAGAAATGTGGGGGCAAGCCCCCACGCCCCCAGCATCCAGTGTGGCGGCTTTCGCCGCCAGGCACTTATAGCATAGGCAGAAAAGCAAACGCGGAGCGATACCCACAAAGATGAGTAACGGCCACCACGCCGCCGCCCGCTGGCAACTGACAAACACCTATACCCCTGTTTTTTTATTGGGTAGGCCAATTATCTCAAATCCACTTGCCTCACCTTGCGTTAACACACATATTTTCCAAAATGTTAGGGTAAAAAGTTACTTAGATAAGGTTATTTCGGGATAATACCGCTACCATAAACACCAATTCCCACATAAAAGACTTTTTATCCATAGCCATGAGGGGAAAAGCCCGATATAATGCTTTATATGGATAACTGAATGAACACCGACAACCACCAAAACGCACAATAATTTTGGCAGTAAACCAGCAACCTATCTTTGCCCGCTACATAGGAACTAAAACACCCCATAGAGTATGAGAGCAAAGCATGATGCCGGGCAAGGCTACTACACCACCATTGCAACAAAGATTTCGCTTACTGACAAACAGAAACTTTGTGCCATTGCCAACGGCTTCCAAATGTCGTTTTATGAACTATTGCAATCCCTGCTGTTGGCCATTGTCCGCTACTTTGACACAGACACCCTTATAAGCCATGAGAGCGACACAATGTTAAACGCCTTTGCCAACGTCATGTTTGCCACCGCTGGCAGCTTTAGCCCGCTGGCAATTAAAGGACACCAGCAACAGAGCGTGAAAAGCGCGATCCTATTTGTGCAAAGAAAGGATGGACAACAGCCCCAAACAATAGCCATTGGCAAAGATGGGCAAGGCAGGCTAACAGAGACCTACAACACAGATAAGATGCTGGCCGACTACCTACAGGCCACCGACCCCGAAATTTTGAAAGTGTTGGAAGATGAGCGCAAGCGGATGGAACTTTTCAGCATTGGCCACACGCTGCATGAATTGATATTGCAAGCCTCAACGGAACCTAAAGAAACCATAAGCGAGGAAATAAACGCCCTATTTGACGATATACGCATACCATCCGGGCAAGCAACAAACAAAGATGTACACTACAAAGGGAAATACAACAGAGGCGATTACACGCAAGTAACACCACACCGCCAAACCTACAGAGCCGACCTCTAAACGATGGCCAGTATATGAGGCAGCACCAGGAACGCGCTACCATCATAGGAGCTTCAACAATTAACAAGCAAAAAGTTTGGTAGATTGCGAATAATTGCTTACCTTTGCCCCAAGAATAGCCCACTACAGGCATTTATAATGCTATTTTGTTACTATTTTGTTACCAGCTTATAGTTACATGTGGGCTTTTATATTGATTATTAATAATTTATAAATATTTAACTATGTTTGAAGGACAGCCGAAAGGACTATTCGCGTTGGCATTGGCCAACACTGGCGAGCGCTTTGGTTACTACACCATGCTGGCCGTATTTGCTTTGTTCCTGAGAGCCAACTACGGATTGTCGCCCGCTATGGCAGGCACTATCTACAGCGCGTTTCTCATGTTAGTGTATTTCTTCCCGCTCATCGGTGGTATGATGGCCGATAAGTTCGGCTTTGGTAAGATGGTTACCACGGGTATCATCATCATGTTTGCCGGCTATCTGCTGTTGTCAGTTCCCCTGGGAGGTGACAGCGTGGCTCTGGTTGTGATGCTGGCAGCCCTGCTGCTCATCGGTTTTGGTACCGGCCTGTTTAAAGGCAACCTGCAGGTGATGGTGGGCGACCTCTATAACGACGCTCAGTATAAGGACAAGCGCGATGCAGGCTTCTCTATTTTCTACATGGCTATCAATATCGGTGCCCTGTTTGCACCTACTGCCGCCATTAAGATTAAGGAGTATGCCGAGACGTCGTTAGGCTACTCGTCCAACGATGCCTACCACTTCTCGTTTGCTGTGGCTTGCGCATCGTTGATACTGTCTATCGCTATCTATTACCTCTTCCGTAGCACGTTCCGTCATACGGAGGGTGGTACGAAGAAGGATGCCAAGGCTGCTGATGCCGCTCCTGTCGAAGAGCTCTCAAAGGAGGAAACCAAGCAGCGCATTGTGGCCCTCTGCCTCGTATTTGCCGTGGTCATCTTCTTCTGGATGGCTTTCCATCAGAACGGTCTGTCGCTGACCTACTTTGCCGACGAGTTTACCGCACAATCTGCCGAGGGTTTGCAGGCCATGTGCTTCAACGTATGGAACCTCGTCGCTGTCATCTTCATCGTCTATGCCCTATTCTCGCTGTTCCAGTCAAAGACTGCTAAGGCAAAAGGTATCTCTGCTGCCGTCATCGTTGCAGCCCTGGCTTTCCTCTGTCTGTCGTACGATGCTGATGGCAGCATTACGGTTTCTGCACCTATCTTCCAGCAGTTCAACCCGTTCTATGTAGTCGCCCTGACACCGGTGTCGATGGCCATCTTCGGTTCGCTGGCTGCCAAGGGTAAGGAACCCTCTGCACCGCGAAAGATAGCCTACGGTATGATTGTAGCAGCTGTGGCTTACGCCCTGATGGCATTCGGATCGTTCGGACTGCCCATGCCTCAGACGGAAATTGGTGCCGATGGTAATCCTGTGGCCGTTCATGTAGCTGACGTCACGCCCAACCTGCTCATCATGGTTTATCTGGTGCTGACCTTCGGCGAGCTGTTGCTGTCGCCCATGGGTATCTCCTTTGTTTCTAAGGTGGCTCCTCCCAAGTATAAGGGTATGATGATGGGTGGCTGGTTTGTGGCTACCGCTATTGGTAACCAGTTGGTGGTTGTTGGCGGTCTGCTGTGGGGTGCTGTTCCCCTCTGGGTATGCTGGAGCGTATTCTTGGGCGTCTGTCTCGTAGCTGCCGTCTTCATGTTCGCCATGATGAAGCGCTTGGAGAAAGTGTGTTAAAGATGAGCGATTAAGATAATGAGAGAATGAGAGATTGTGGTCTGCGTTTATTCTTGACGTTTGTCTTCATTTCTCATTCTCTCATCTTTTCATTCTCTCAATCTCTCACGTTCGTCGAGCTGAATTGCGAGAATCTCTTTGATTGCTATCACGATTCATTGAAGCAGGACACCGAATGGTTGCCTGCTTCAGTTCGTAAATGGACGCCCAGCCGCTATTGGCGCAAGGTGAACAGCATCGGACAGGAGATTATCTCGTGTTCACAATCGTCACTCCCTGACCTCGTGGCTTTGGTGGAAGTGGAGAACGATTCCGTGCTGAGGGATTTGACGCGCCGCTCGTTGCTTCGCAATGCGGGCTACGATTATCTGATGACGTCATCGCCCGATGTGCGTGGCATTGATGTCGCCTTGCTCTATCAGCCCTTTTCGTTCCGTCCCGTCTGCTACGACTACCTCGACGTCACACCACTTGAAGGCATGCGCCCCACGCGTGACATTCTATATGTACAGGGCGAAACTGTAAACCGCGACACCCTTCATGTCTTTGTCGTCCATGCACCCAGCCGTTTTGGTGGCGAGAAGGCTACGCGCCCCAATCGTCGCATTGTCATGGAACGTTTGATAAGTGTCATTCAGCTATTGCCTCCTGATGCAAGAGTCATCGTGGCTGGCGACTTCAACGACTATGCCGACAGTCCTTCCCTACAATTTCTGGAAGCGAACGGCCTCCATAATGTCACGCGGGAGGCGAGGGGAGAGCATGGCGCCCAAGGCACCTACCGCTACGAAGGCCGTTGGCAGAGCATCGACCATATCCTCGTTAGTCCTAATCTGCGCGATTCCGTCACACAGACCTACATCAACGATGCCCCCTTCCTCTTGGAAGAGGACAAAAAGTACGGTGGCGTCAAGCCCTTCCGTACCTATAATGGCTACCGCTATCAGCGTGGCTTCAGCGACCACCTGCCCCTCGTCGTCCGCTTTCGCCTATAACCCGCTTCTTCTTGTGCAATACTCCGGCATTATTATCCAATACTCCGGCTTTATTTCCAAATACTTCCGCTTTATTTTTCAATAAGTACGTCTTATTTGTCGATGCCCCAACGTTAGGAATTGATACATTGTTTTACTGTGAGCGTTTCAACGTGTTGCTATCAGCGTTTCAATGATTTGCTGTATCAGTAACCATTGTAGGCTGGGCACGAGGATATCGCACGTACGCAGTTTGGATATCGCACGCTAAGTAGAGTATAGAAGCGGATCACGAGAGTCCCCATGATCCAATGTCCACTTTCCGCATTCATGTCTTTACCCATAAATAACCCGTACTTATTTGGCAATAACATGCCTTTATTGGAAAATAAGATGGCTTTGCTGAATGATAAGATGTGCTATTTGTGGGAAAATCAAGAGAGCCAACCATTTGTTGTAGGCCCCCGTAAAAAACGATTAAAGTGGATCACCAGAACTATGATACAATTTCAATGGATGCTTATGATCAGCGGAACCGTCCACGTTTCTTTGCAAACGAAACAACATAAACTAGTGTGGGTGCTGAGTAAAAGCTCGGCACCCACAGCAAAATATAAAGGATTAAAAGTACACAAAGAGACCCTTTTTCATTGTCAATCTTGATAAGATGTTTGTTTATTTCTTGTAAAGGTTATGTCTAAACATCGGAGATATATAAATGTTAGATATTGTATTCTTGTCGTAGCTCTTAAGTTCGTATGTAAAATAATAATCAGTTGTCTTACCGTCCTCATCTGTAATGGAAATTGTTTTTTCATCCTTGAGAATCCATTTTCCATTGACTCTTTTAGTATTACTCCAACCATTGAAGAACCAATAGGAGAAGGTCCCATCGCTTCCGAACTTGGCTTCCTCTTTGAAAACTACGCCTTTAATATAACCTAACTCTTCCCACTCTCCAATTAGTTGAGATTTAATTTCTTGTAATGAAATCTGCGGAATTTCATCTTCGTCTTTGCTACACGAAGAAAATCCAATACACAATGCCACAATGGCAACAGTTAATAATAGATACTTTTTCATAATCATGATTGTTTTTAAGTTTTTTGTTCTTAGTTTAATGCACACAAAAAGAAAACGTGGACAAGTTACTTCGTCTACGTTTCCAAGGTATTGGGGATAACCTAACAATCTTAAACGAGCAAATGCCCACGCCGAACGGCGTGAACTCCTACTTCAGTTCTTGATTGTTTCTGCTAATTCCCCAATTATTGGAAACAAGAATCTAAAAGCGGATATTCATCCTATATGTCCTTTTCAGTTATTTCATTCCTTGCCCATAGGCACTAATCGTTTTTAGGGTTCAACATTTGTTTTACTGTTGGCAAAGATCGTGCAAACCGAATGCAGAGAGCTCGCTCTATGCTGAGGTGCAGCCAAGTTTCGCACGCTTTTATATGCAAAGATAAGCAATTATTTCGAATGTTCCAAATAATTAGACGAAAATTTACGCTTCGAGCCCAACACGCACGAGGGATTGCCAAAAGGGAGTCGGTAACACTGATATTACTTTCGGAGTAATTGGAAATACTCCGAGAGTATTCAAAATTTCTTTCGGAGTAACAACTCAAGCAGGCATCGGCGTGTAACAGTTTCAGTTTTTCTTCAGAAAAATAGCTTTTTTGTCGATTTACCATACACCCTACACTCTGATAGGCTTAAATGCCTTTGTACAAAGGGCTCACGATGAGTGTAGGGCGCTCTTGACCCTACACTCACCCCTCACTGACCCTCCACTCAAGGTATCACTACCATCGTCAATAGACATTAATACTTGCAATCGCTACTATTAATGCAAACTATCAGTCCGACGGGCACAGACTGCCAGTTCGCAGCCTACGGAATCAGAGTTTGCAGCCTACGGAAAAATAGCAGGCTTTGCTTTCCCTATCCGCTAGCTTTCTTTCAGTATTTTACTATGTCCATAATGACGTCTGAGTGTAGGGTGAGGTAAGGGTGAGTGTAGGGTTAAGGGTACCCTACACTGGCCTCAATCCCTTTATACATCGGCATTCCCAACGATTTGAGTGTAGGGTGACTGGTATTGCAAAGAAAAATACAAAAATCGAAGATTCCAACTATTTCCAGAACTTTTTTACTTCGGTGGATATTATTCCGAAAGAATTGTATACCTTTGCATGAGTATATTCGAAGAATAAAGATGGATGCAGAAATTTGGAAACCGACGGTACATAGCATGAAGCGACGTAGCAGTGTGCACGACTATAGCCGATGCGGGTATTATCATATCACCATTAGTGTGGCACCAACGTTGCAACAGCCCTTCGGAAGAATGACGGGGCGGTTAGATAGTCCTGACGGAACTGACGATGCCCCACATGTGGAGCTATCAGCTATCGGACGGATGGTGGAGGAGGAACTGCGTGAAAGTATTAAGCGGTACTATCCAATGCTGGAGGTGCAGGATTATGTCATCATGCCGGAGCATCTGCATTTCATATTGGTGGCTCATAGGGATGTGGTGTCGCAAAATGGAAAGCCTACGCATTTAGGGCATGTTATTGCTGGGTTCAAGTTGGGATGCAACAAGCGCTATTGGGCGATGACGGGGAGGATAAGCCTTGATGCAAAAGGCCTGGCGACGAAAGGGGGAAGGCTGACGGCGAAAGGGAGAAACCTGGCGACTGAATCGCCAGGCACAGTAGGGAAGACGGAAGGGAGAAACCTGGCGACCGAGTCGCCAGGCACAGTGGGGAAGACGGAAGGGACGATGGGGCAGGCGGCAGGAAGTGTGCTTGGCGATTCGGTCGCCAAGAGTCAATTGCCACCACTATTCGATGCTGGATATTGCGACGTCATGCCTATCGATGAAGCGCAGCTGGCGACGCAGCGCGCCTATATTCGCTCGAATCCGCGCAGTCGTCTGCTGAGGACGACTTACCGGTCGATGCTTCATCCTCAGCGCCATACGGTTGATACGGCAGTAACTATAAATGCATTGCGAGGTTACCTTGAGCGTGAATGTCCGATGCAATTGACGGCAGAGGTTTTTGCCTCACTCGAGAAGCGGCTGAAACAAGTGAACGGACGTATTTCATGCGATAGCTATGGCTCGACAGAACTGCTGAAGCATCGGCTACTACCTGTGGTGTGTCATCGGAAGGATAGCGCTTGGTTTGCAAAGCAGAAAGGCTGTTGCCTGAAAGAAGCGGCATCTGGAGCGGTGTTGGTTTCTGCCCGTATTGCCAAGGGTGAACAGGAAATCATGGATGGTGCTCTCCGTTCGGGCTATCCTGTTGTCCGCATTGTAGACAATGGATTCCCAGAGATATATCATCCATCTGCCGACCTCATGGATGATTGTGCCGCCAGTCTGTTGTTGCTGCTGACTCCATGGGATTATCAGTTCAGGGCTCATGATGAGAATGTGAGCGTACCATTTTGTAAGACCATGAACTGCGTAGTACAAGCCATTTGTCGGATGAAGGATGATTGGTGGAAAGAAGCAAAATGACAGATATCATGAATAATAACGAGCCGTAATCTCATTGGGTGTGAGATTACGGCTCGTTAGCCATGAGATTACGGCTCGTTAGCCATGAGATTTCTCTGACCTCACGGTACAGAGTGTGGCGTTGCAATCGGCTCGTTAATAGCGAGCTGTAGGGTTATGCTTTGATGTTCGGCTCTTCAAGTCCGATGCCCTTCTTCTTGTCCACGACTTTCAGTACCAAACCGAGGACGAGGGCTGCTACGCCTAAGCAGGCCAGCATGACCAATGGTGCGGTATAGTCCAGTTCCGTGGCACTGGCTCCTTCGGGGTTGGTGGCATCGAGCACCTTGCCGATGAGCAGCGGGAACAGCCAGAGACCAATGTTCTGAATCCAGAAGATGAGGGCATAGGCAGAACCGATGACCTTGGCATCGACCAGTTTGGGTACAGAGGGCCACAGGGAAGCTGGAACCAGCG
>JAEEGK010024573.1_pt1 | contig 12472 bp, 10 predicted proteins | sample 8958771 | NCBI WGS metagenome assembly JAEEGK01 (sample SAMN16246547, study PRJNA631951) | gut metagenome | biome: gut microbiome; feature: rumen; material: SC-attached | host: Bos | place: Iran: Karaj | collected 2018-10 | reverse complement strand
TTTGATAAAATGATATCCTTTGCAACCTTCTTAAGGTCTTCGTGCGCGTTTGAAACGGCATACCCTTCATCGGCCGATTCCAAAAGATCTATATCATTTCTGCCGTCACCGAAAGCAACAACCCGATCGCACCCAAGCATTTCCTTTAACTGCTTTACGGCATTTGCTTTAGATGCATTCTTAGGCATGAATTCAAGCCAATGATCGTCGGAATAGATGTCCTTTTGAAAAACACACCGATATCTGTCTTTGAATTCATTGTACAAACGCTCGAGTTTATCGGGCTTTTCGTCAATACAGGTTATATAAAAAATCTCTCCGTTCTTTAACTCTTCAGGCGTATTTACAACATTTCGCCTTATATCATTTTTGCGTGACTCCAGGAAAGCCAGTACACCCGGGGTACTGACCTCAGGGCAGATTGAGAATTTTTCTTTACCGTCTATAAAAGAATAAACTATAGGATATACGTTTTCTTTGAACAATCTGTCGATCAATTCAAAAATATCATCGCCAAATAAGTTGGATAACAGTATTTGGTTATTGTTACCGTCAATAATGAACGCTCCGTTATAGATTATGAGCGGCACCTTCGGCGAAAGGCCTTTTGTAACTCTTGAAGCTGATATCAAAGAACGCGCTGTCGCGTACGAAAAGATCATCCCCTTATCAATAAGCGAATTTATCACTTTTACCGAGTATTCAGATATCATTTCATTGCTTCTTAGCAATGTTCCGTCAAGATCGGAAACGTATAATGTCTTCATTAACCACCCTCGCTGTATTCTTGACCCCGGGGTCATTTTGTTTATCCCGGCACACCAAACAAAATAAATCTGATAAGATCAACAATCCCGTGTGCAATCATCGCGGAAGTTATATCACGCTTTTTCTGTAAGAAAGCAAAAATAAAACCAAAGATTACAATATAAAGAGCAAGATATATAAACCACATAATAACACCGCTGATTCCATTTGAAATATCAAATGTAAGATGCGGTATGATGTGAGGAATGATCATCATAAACCATGTAGTGAATCGCTGCTTTTTGCTCTCAAGTCTACCGCTTGCGCAACTAAGGCAAAATGCATAAAAAACGGTTCGAAGAGCAACCTCTTCCATTGTAGCGGGATTAAGGGCATAAACAAAAGCCTTAAGTACATCGGCTTTCACGATGACATTACTGCCCTTCATAAGAAAATAATTGATCGCTCCCCAAATAAGTCCGACTGCTATTCCTATCAAAACGCTCAGCAAGACGTCCGTTTTCTTTTTACCTTTTATCCATTTAAGACTCTCTTCCGAATACTTTTCAAAAACACTGCATGAGGCGGTTGATGCCAAAAACAGTATGATTCCTTGAATAATTGTAAACAGATTAAAAATGTACAGATTGGAAATAAGAAAGATCGTGACAATGATGACCGAGATGAGCAAGCTCTTCTTTCGAGGAAATCTATGTCTCGCCAGTATGATGATTGAAACCGCGAGCGAAAACACATCAATCCACAACCACGAAAGCGACTGGTTTTTTATGACAACCGAATTGGCGAAATAACCTATCAAGTAAATTCCAAACATAATCCACGGAAGTATACTTTTTTCACTTTTATCATTTAACATATTGCTTTTCCTTATCCTCTATCCATTTAACCGCCGATTCCACGAACTCGTCCGCCTCTTTTGGCGTCAGATACTTATACTCTCTGTACAGATCTCCGTGATTGCCGCTTCGATAAAACCCGGTAATGTACCGGCGCCTGTTTTCAAAAGCATCTTTGCTGAACATATCCATGTACACGTTTTCAAAGCCTACGGCATTTTCGTACAAAGAAAAAGCCCTGAAATCCGGATGTTCCTTAAGATACAGAACGTCCAGATCGTACCAGTCTCCCTTGGCCGTCCACACAAGTTTTCCCATATCAGCCTCATATTCGTCGCGATACGTATCCGCAAGCTTTTTGAATACCGTCTTAACCCAAAATCCATCGGTCAAAAGGTGGGTGTAGTAACCTAAGAAAAACGAATATTCTTTCAAAGAATAGCTCTTTATGAGTTCCTCATTAAAGTAATTCCTGCAAAAAGAAACCAGATCGTAAACCGTCTCCGTACCGTTACCTATCTGGAAATGCGAAACGTTTTTTGGCGGAAAATACTTCGACCAATCCTCATTCGGTTCTCCGCTGTCAGGGGCTATATTGCCCACAATAAACGCCGTTTCGTCAATGCTCGGTAAATGCTCAAGCAATTTCTCCGCGACGCGTAAGTGCAACATCCAAGATGCCATACCATAACCTCCGTTAATGATCATTCCCATACAAAATACCATAACTATTTTAGCATAATTAAAACAACTCTTTAATTATTTATAAAGAGTAAAACAGGGGGGACGGTGGTGCCGATCCATATTAAAATGAACCGGCATCACCGTCCCCCCGTGTCAAAAAATAAACTATGCTTACTTCTGTGCGCTGATAAACCAACGATTCCTGTCAACAGTAAATCCGTCGTGTTCTATATTGTAATAGTTCATATTTTCTGTAAAAGCGTCGCTGCTGCAGCCAAAAAGAATGCCCTCACCGGAAGTTAAACTCATATACAATCCTACGTTATCAAGCGCCACGGATGTATCGACGGTTCTGCATCCCATTCCGGTTGCTATACTTCCTTCAATGTCGATCATTATCCTGCTGTGCCTGCAATCTATCGAAAGATTACCCTTTTCAGCTCCGAGAGCTGTAATACTCCAGCCTTTGACCGCTATATCAACACTGCAATCGCTTATAGTTATTTCTCCCGAAGTCTTCTCGATCGAACCGATTCCCACAACTTTGTTGCCGGAACCGAATATTCTTAGAGCCGTCTTTGAAATGTGAGTGTTTTGCGAGCCGTTCATGGAACCGATCATTGCTCCCGTATCAATCCTCACATCGATGCTGATATCCATGTCGCTGATAAAGATCGGCATATCTCCCTGATAAGATCCTATGCAGACACACTTTGATGCGGCACATGTTCCCTTGAACTGTCCTGACTTAAGGTCGATTGCTCTTTCACTCTCTGAAGATTTGCCACCTATACATATACAGTTTTCACCGCTTATATTGATATCAAGCGCGCCCACCATACGCGATTCAATTCTGCCAAATGCAAACTGATAATCATTTCCTATACCGTAAGCATTTGTAAAAGTAGGTTTTATTCCCAAAAATCCGGAACCTTCAAGTATGAGTTCTGTACCGGCGGGAACGCGAATACCATTGCCGGTGAATACATTTACTCCTTCAATATTAAGTATCAGCTTTGCCCCCGTACCGATATCTATGCACGGAGTAACTTCAACGTCACCGATCTTAACATTCTTGATAGTAAGCCTGCACTCAGAGTGATCTTTTATACGTATCGACATCGGACATGAATAATCCGAATTCCCGACAAGCGTAAACTCTCCGCTGGGAAAAAGCACCGCATTGCACTTCTGCAAAGAAAGATCGATCAAAGAAAGGGTTTTTTCATCCTTTACAAGATAAACCTTCTGCCTTGCCGAAATGGACAGCGTATCAAGGTTTGCCCTGCTTATATCGGCGATAAGCTGCGCAGGCAACGACTGCAAAAGCAAAGGTGCGGGCTTTGCGGTATAAAATCCCTGTATAAGGTCTGCCCCCATCCTGATCACGGCATTCAATTCTTCTGCTGTCTCGACGCCTTCGGCAAGTGCCTGAAAACCGTTATCGTGTGCAAATTGAATGATCGTATTTACAAAATGTTGCTTCCTGGGATCGAGCTGAAGCTCCGATATTAAATATCTGTCGATCTTAACGTAGTTTGGCAAAAACTTGAGAAGATTCGTTACATTTGAATATCCGGTTCCGAAATCGTCAACCGCAACCTGGAAACCATACTTCTTTGACCGTGCGCTCAAAGAGTCTATCGTTGACTCTCCCATTTCTGTTTCTTCGGTTACTTCCACAACGATTTTTTCGGCCAAAGACGCATATTTTTTTGCTAGACTTTCAAACTCATCATCCGGAAGATAATGTCCCGGGATACTGTTGATAAAAACTTTACGGTCTCCGAGTTCTTCCTTCAGTTCATCGACCTTTTTAAGTACATTGAAAAGTGTCGCTCTTTCAACATCTCCAAGCCTGTTCTCTTCTGCCGCAAACTTAAGAAGAGTGAGCGGAGAAACGCCGTATTTTTCCGGCATTCTCATAAGAGCCTCATACCCGACGACTTTTCCGGTCTTGGCACTGATTATCGGCTGAAAATAATAATCAATATCATTTGTATCAAGTATCTTATTGACAATGTTTCGAAGCGTGGGGTCACCCTCACCGTCAGAAAACGCCGAATATCTGTTTTGAGGCTTCGAATCAAGTACCTCCCTGTTTTTGGCGGAAAACCATGCAAATATCTCATCGGGGCTCATTCCGGCATCGGGAGAAACTATTAAAGAAGTAATAATTGGATTAAGAGTATACTCTTTCGAGGAAACCTTATTGAAGTCATCAAAGCGGAAAGAAAGCTGATCCTTAATGGAGTTGGCCATCGTAACGCCGTCGTCTTCTATCTTATTTGCGATCATGTAAGTGTCATCCTTGACTCTCGCACAAACAGCACGTCCCCTTACCGCATCCGCTATAAGCCTGGAACTTACATTGATTATGTTTGAAGACTCCGCTTCTTTCCAAAGTTCACTGATCTTCTTGTAGTTGACAAGCTTTACACAGAATATAAGAACATTTTTATTCTCGGCTGCTGCGATTGCCAGAATATTGGATAAAAAGTTGTAAAAACCGTTTCTATTTATAAATCCCGTCTTATTATCCATCACGTCGAAAGTATCGATATTTGACTCACCGGGCCCTTGCGCTATCCTTAAAACATCCATTTTTAAGCCTTTCTTATGCAACTATGCATAAAGAAAACGTACGACAAAAAAGTTCAACAACGAATATTATACTCACTTCCCGAAGTGAATTATTAACGAAACCAAACCACAACACGGCTTTTACTTGCACTCTCCCGCAAAATATGCTCCGACAAATATAGAAGGATCATTCGTATTCTGAATAATCCTTCTCATAAACCTATAATAATATTGTTTTAATCACGCTAAATAGTAATTCTCGCACCACTTTTAGCAATAAACTATTCAACTCTGTAAATGAACCAACACCACCGTCCCCTTGGTTCAAAAATGCTTTTTTCTTACTTTTGAGGCCGATTTTACGCCTGTGTAGTATCAAATCGTTGAAATCAGGAATTTAATACTACTCCCGAGCTCTTTTTTTCCCTTTAAGAGGCCGATTTTTTGCGCCTGCGTAGTATCAAATCATTCAATTCAGGAATTTAATACTACTCCCCGGCTCTTTTTCTCCTTTGAGAGGCCGATATTTTTGCGCCGGCGTAGTATTAAATCATTAAATTCAGGAATTTGATACTACGGTTAGGCTCTTTTTTCCCTTTGGGGAGGCCGATATTTCGCGCCGGCGTAGTATTAAATCATTCAAATCAGGAATTTAATACTACTCTCGAGCTCTTTTCCGTCTATAAAAGGCCGATATTTCTAATTTTCGTAGTGTCATAGTGTCAAAAACAGTAATCTTATACTACACAGAGCTTTTTGGAGCAGAACGATCCAATCGAGAGAAGCAGGTTCAAATCTATTCCTGTATTTCATTTACCGTTACGCCGAGGTTTGCAAAGATCTTTGCCATCATCATGAAGCCTGCAAGACCGTCGGGTTCTTCGGCAAGTTCCGCGAAATCTTCTGTGTATAATGCCGACTGCATGTTCACCGCGCCGATATGAAGAACGTATCTCTTGCCTTTATGCCAAAAGAAACAATTCTTTGCCACTCTGTTATCCGCAAACAACGCCGTCATTATCTCGGGTGAAAGGCAGATGTTGTCGCCAAATTCTATATCGAGAGCCGTTGCCGAAGCATTGCTGCTAAGAAGTGCTCCGACAAGCGCCACAACATCAACATCTGCGATGCATGAGCGCTCGGTATATACCGGAGGCTCCTCGATTATAGGCTCTTCTTTTTTAGGTTCTTCCGCCTTCGGCTCATTTACCTTGGGTTCCTCGGGCGTTGTTGTATCTGTATTTGTATCGGGAACGGGCACTGTTCCCACTATAGTGTTACCCGAAGCAGTACCTTGTTTAATATCATCTATATCTGTTCCTACAGCATAAGTAGTGATACTTCCCGTCGTATAAAGGCCCGAAACATCGAGAGTGACCTCTGTGCCGGCAACCAAGCTATCTTTTCCCCCTTCGCCTATGGCAGCACCGGGGCCAAAGCTTGAATAATCAATACCACCCATGGCAGAAACATTTGCCGAACCGCTTACAGTGATCGTTGAACCACTCGATCGGACTCCGCCGCCGATTCCGGCTCCTGATTGTTCAGAAATTGCAACTACCGTTCCTCCAGTTATGGTTACCGTTCCACTTCCGTTAGCTCCTCCACCGATTCCGGCTCCATATACTTCGCCTGTTGCCGTAACATCGCCTCCGCTTATGGTTACCGTTCCACTTCCGTTTACTCCACCGCCGATTCCGGCTCCAAATGCTCCGCCTGTTGCCTCAACCGTCCCCCAGCTTATCGTTACTGTTCCACTTCCGTTTGCTCCACCGCCGATTCCGGCTCCACCTGATCCCCCCGTCGCCTCAACCGTGCCTTCCTCTATGGTTACCGTTCCACTTCCGTTTACTCCGCCGCCGATTCCGGCTCCACATACTCCGCCTGTTGCCGTAACATCGCCTCCGCTTATGGTTACCGTTCCACTCCCTTCATATCCGCCGCCGATTCCGGCTCCGTATTTTCCGCCTGTTGCAGCTAGTTTTCCTGCCGTACCGTCAGCATCTTTTATGATGAGAAGTCCTGCGTTTTCTTTTTGTAAGCCTGCACGATTTTCGCCGGCTTTTAATGTATTGTCTCCGTCAAGCTCAATCTCTACTTTTCCGTCTCCTCCGGTAATCACCGCAAACCCATCATCAACAGTACTGTTATCGATATAAAGATCTTTGAATCTGATGAGCGCACTTGCACCGTCTCCGCTTGTAATCTCAACATAATAAGCATTTCTGCCATTGTTACCGGTGATTTCAATCTCGGTTCCATCAACGTCGTTGCCGTTTACTTTGTACTTAGTCTGACCATTTTCGAATGATGCCAAAACACTGATATTGCCTTGTCTGATATCATATTGCGCCGCCGTTGCAGCAAGCGGATAGCAAACAAACATCATTCCCGCTACGGCGAGACTTCCCATACGTTTAAAAAGTCTTTTTTTCATTCCCCTGTGCCTCCTGTATATTTTAATATGCCCTCAGATGGTCTGATAGCAACGAATAATTTAGCGTTGCATGATTGATATAGTCTTTCTATAATAGAACTATAATTCGTACCTTAAGGGTCAAGTCAATACCTTTTTTGAAAGAGGATTAAAATGAATAAAAATGCTTCATACGAGCAATGGGACAAAATAAATAAAGATGGGCCTAATACCCTGTATAAGATCGGAGAAATGACAAAGATCTGTGATGTGACCAGAAAAGCGCTCCTGGTATATGAAGAAGCAGGCATAATATCACCTATCGTTAAAAACAAACAAAGCGGATTCAGATATTACACTCTTGAGGATGTCAGGAAAATCAATATTCTGAAGACACTGCAGGGTCTGGGGTTATCACTCACAGAGATCAACGATTACTTTAATGACTCTTCAAAAATTGATATCTATATCAAAAGATTCGAAACTCTTCGCAACCAGCTTGACGACAGGATAAGTGAATTAAAGCAGCGTAAACAAAACAATAAGAAAAGTCCTGCATCTAAAATAGAATTTACAGTGTTGCCAAAACAGGTATTCTACGCCGGCAAAGCCCAAGGCGACAGTTTTTCCGAAATTGCCGATGAGTTCAGGCGCACATTCATTCAAGCCGTCAGTACAAATGAAAGTCATGTTAATAATACTGACAAGCCTTCCATTATGTCATTGCTTCTTGAAAGGAGTCTTGAGGGATACACTTTTTTAAATCTGGTGTCTATGGATGATGATTATGACGGACCAAGTCGATATGTTCTGGAAGAAACTGCTGCTGTGGGTTTGGCATTTCGCGGCCCATATGAAGAATTGCTGACACCCTTGAAACAATTAGAGGATTATATTAAAGAGAACCATATAACTGTAACGGGACCGCTTCGTCTTATCTGGCTGGAAGGGCCTACCGCACTCGGCAACCAGCCGGAAAGATTCCTAACCAAAATACTATATCCGATCAAGAAAGGTTAACCCGATTTTTTCTGATATGTTCATTGATATATCTGATATCCATCCGTACTCTGAAGGCATCTATTGCATATGCAAGAGCGAACACAATGCCCACATAGATAAAAGCCATCCAGAAGTTACTTGGATAGAACCACCCGGCGATAAACCCCATCAGCATTACAATTCCCGTGAAAACTATATATTTCGTGATGTAACTTACAATGATCGATAAAGTCAGAAACTCATCGAATAAGTAGTTCACAACCGTTATAATGAGTGCCAGTCCGAATAACAAAAGCACAAGCTCTATCTCCGCTGTTACACCCGACCAGATTATTGAGCAGACAAACACTGCAAGTATCATAAGCGCCGCAAGAATGCATGTCTCTTGTAATATCTTTTTTACAGGCATTTTAGAACCTCCTTTTTATATCGTGAAGATATTTTCGCGAAACTATAAGCTTCTCATCATTATCAAGCGTCGCTTCGAGGTGGCTGTTCTTTAGCTGCCTGATCTCGGCCAGATGCGATGTGTTCATAACACAGTTTCGCGAAATCCTCACAAGATCCGATTCTCTTGCGATCTCATCTATATCTGTCATCGATGCACTAAGCCTGTAAACATCCTTTTGTGTATAAAGAAAAAGTCTCCTGTCAACGTTCTCAATATAGTACACGTCCGAGATTGAGATCTTCATCTGTTTGCCATCTGCGACGGCATTAAAACTGACATCAAGACTCTTGATCTTACTCACAAGATTTTTTACAGGCTCCGTGTATTCCGGATATTCGATTGTCACTGTGAGAGGTTTACCCTCTACTTTTTTAGATACTATCAGCATTTTTTCTTTGTACCTTGCTGCCTAATAGTTTCAATAACTGCCGCAGTCTCCGCCTTAAACGCACGCGAACGGATCGCATAGACAGTTATGCCCAAAAAGAACAGCATATTCGTGTATCTTATCAACATACTTATCTCTGTCGTATACGAAGACCATAACTGACTTCCGATCAGATTACTGAGCATATGTACCATGGCTCCTGCGAGAATGCTTCGCTTTGTCTTAACATAGACAAACGAGACAAAGACACTTAACAGCATAACGCTGGGAATAAACATTACCGCATGAAATACATTATCCCTTAGCAGATTGTACTGTGCCTGACCGGGGGTAAAATACCACGGAAGATGCCATATCGCCCATATAAATCCGAGTATCAAAGACCCCTTTATAAAGCCAAACTTTAAAAGCAGCCTGTCAAGAGCATAGCCTCTCCATCCGAACTCCTCGTTGAGCGGACCCGAGATAAGTGAAAGCAATAAAACGAGCAGTATGTTCAGAGGATTCGCAGCGATCGCTTTAATATAGTCCATCGTCGGCATGTCATATTCCAGAAGATATACGCCGACAAATATACTTACCGCAGATAATGCAGTGAATACCGCGATCGTAATTAAAGGCCATTTCCATCCGGCCTGTTTTAGGCTGAAACACCGTCTAAAATAGTCGGTCCGTTTGTCCTTAGGATATGTCAAGAAGACCATAAACAGGGCAACTACCGAAGGGGCGCCCCCTCCGAAATAGAAAATAAACGTTCCTGCCCCCGTTCCCGTCAATCCGCATATTACGGGAATGAATCCGCAGATCCAGGTCCATGCAAGAGTAAGAGAAAAAAACACTGCCAGATATTTTGTTGACATCCAATTATTCTTCATTGAAACACCTCCGATTTACCGGAAGTTTATCATGGCAAACAATATGTTTCCACATTGATGTACAGTTGTTGCAAAATACCGTACGCTAAATGCAATCTCTTATATCAGGCCAAACAACAATTGTCATTTCTCAATTTCAAGAACATAGACATCGGATTCAAAAGTGGCACTTCCGTCATTCTTGGAATACGATGAACTATGATCGTAAACCATTCCCAGTTTTTGCATGACTTTGGCACTTCCAACGTTTTCTTTTGCACATTCTCCTTCAAAAGAACGTGCTCCATAGACTTTAACGGCATGGTCCATTAAAGCTTTCATTCCCTCCGTCGCATAGCCCTTTCCCCAGTCATCAAATCGATTCACATAAGACACTGTCCATACATCCCGTTCAACAACATGGTTTAACGCATATGTGCCAACGGCATGTCCGTCTTCTTTATCCATTACAAGCATCAGTATATTTATCTTCGATTTCGGATCTTTCTTGGGAAGCCATACAAGCGGTTCTTCGGGGGTCTTGCATGCAGAGCTCATCAAATACTTATACACTCTTTCATCCATATCCCATGCCGCCATGGCTTTATAGTCTTCAGGCCTTAACCGCCTCATTATGAGTCTTTCGCTTTCAACTACTTCCTCACCGGGGTTATAAAGTTCTTCTTTGTTCATTATCAATTTCCATTTCCTTCACTGGCGATCATTGTCTATTTAAGTATCTTTTCAATTTCCTCACGGTCGACGTTTGGCAAAACCACAGGCTCCTGCTTCTCGTCTTTCAAAAAACGCTTTGTCCGACAGTAATCTTTTTGGCACATGTTGAAAGATTCCACAATTTAAATGCGCTTTCCCACGTTTCCAAAGAATAGGGCCTTACATCATCTCCGATATCCTTGGCATATTGCTCAACAAAAGCGAGAAAGAAATGCATATGCTCCAGCGCCGTACTCAGCTCATAAAAAATCACGCGACTCCATACATTTGCTTCTTTGAACTGGCTTGTAAGCATTACTTCGTTAATATATCTTTCTTTATCGAAGGGAACTCTTTTTTCTTCAAAAGAAACCTGCCCTTCATTGCCGATCTCCAATATAGTATATGGGATGCTGTCCTTGATCCCGTCAAGAGGCAAACCGCATGATCCGGGATTGATCAAATATATGCCTTTATCCGTATCCGAATAAGAACACTGTACATGGGAATGCCCGAATATATAAACCCCTTTTTCAAGTTTATCCACTGTTTCCCTAAAAGAAGGATCCTGTTCGCGCTCCTTTGCCATATCTGCAAGGATCGATTTCGGATCAGGGTCGGAAGTGCGGTTTCTTTCTGCAACCGTGACCGAATTCCATGTATAAAAAGGATATGTGCCAAGGAAATCCATGGAAGAATGAGCCATGTGGATCTTTATACCATTACATTCAAATTCAACTTTATGAGGTAACTCAAGGAGATAATTCAGGTGATCGGTGAGTATATTCTTATAACACCAATAGGAAATCTGCATCTGCCCGTCTGTCCACAAAGACTGATCTTTCTCGACAAGATTCTCCAAATACTTTTCTTCGTTTCCGCGGATAATATACTTTTCTTTAATTGCCTGTATCTCGGCAATACATTTGTCGGGCCAAGGGCCGCTGATACAATAATCACCGGCAAAAAGAAAATGCGATATTCCCTGATTTTTCGCGTCTTCCAGCACCGCTTTCAATGCCGGATAATTTCCATGTATATCTGATATAACTGCAAATTTCATAATTATGATACCGTTTGGGTTCTCTTTCTTTTAAATATCCAAAGATAATTCATTTTTTATATATTGTAGCTTATCACAAAAGAAGTCTTCATTTTCTCAACGAGAGCATCATTCAAATTATTATCCGGTAAAACTTACCATCGTTAATCCGTATTTCTCTTTTAGAAAACCCATTCTAATCAAAGCCTTTGCCATTCTACTTTGTTTTCCCTATATATACTTCTCAATCCCACACTGCTCTACAACCTTTTTTCCGAGGAGCGTAAGTGCCTGTTTAGGGCATCTATTGATGCAACGATAGCACATGGTACACCGGTCACTTGCAACTGCTTTTTTATCCATAATAGTAATGTTTTTCATCGGGCACAGTTTTTCACATAGTCCGCATCCGATACATTTATAATTATCAATTTTAAGTTTAGAGGAATAACTCCCTGTCTTATGGCCAAAGTACGCTCGCTGTCCAAAGTAACCGGCCAGTCTGTACAATACACCTATACCTTCCTGTGTGGGTTTACCGGCCTTCAAATCCTTTACAGATTCTTTTATCTTCTGTTCCGCCTGTTTTACAAGTTCTCTGTTCTTTTCAAGCGAACGCTTTAATGCCTTCTCATCTGCTATACTGTCCGGCATCTTAAGATGTAGTCCGCCTATTACTTCAGCGCCGCATTTTTTCAATAGACGCCCGAGCATTCCCGATCCATCACCGCTGA
>JAEEGK010024571.1_pt1 | contig 12472 bp, 9 predicted proteins | sample 8958771 | NCBI WGS metagenome assembly JAEEGK01 (sample SAMN16246547, study PRJNA631951) | gut metagenome | biome: gut microbiome; feature: rumen; material: SC-attached | host: Bos | place: Iran: Karaj | collected 2018-10 | reverse complement strand
CCGGCCAGGGCGCTGATTCCGGTCAGGGAGACAGTCCTAGCCAAGGCAGCGGGTCCAGCCAAGACGGCGGCCCTGGCGACGCACGCACGGAACGGCTCGCCGGCGAGTCGGAGAAGAACACGGCGCTGTCCGAACTCTGGGACGAGGACGAGCTCGCCGTCGCGATGATCGACGGCATCATTGAAGGCTGCAAGGACTGGGGATCCCTCGCCGGGAATTTCGCGGAGCGGCTCAAGGCTTCCGCCAAGGCGAAAATCAACTGGAGGAACGTCCTGTCCGGCTTCCGGGCCAGCATCCTCTCCACGGAGCGGAAGCTCACCCGCATGCGCCCCAACCGGCGCACGGGCTTCGAGAACATGGGCTCCATCCGCCGGTTCGACACCAAACTCCTCGTCGCCGTGGACGTGAGCGGTTCCATCTCCTCTTCGGACCTGGCCTATTTCTTCGGCGTGATCAACAGCGCCTTCCGCTACGGTTTCACGGCCGTGGACGTCATCCAGTTCGACGCGGGCGTGCAGGTGGTGCAGACCCTCAAAAAAGTCATCCGTGACGTCACCGTCCTCGGCCGCGGCGGCACATCCTTCCAGGAGCCCATCGAATATGCCCATGAAAACGGCTATGACGGGCTCGTCATCCTGACGGACGGCTACGCTCCCGAACCCGTCCTTCCCGAAAACATGCGCTGCAAGCTCGTCTGGGTATGCAACGACAAGGAGAGTTATGATCATTCACACCACTGGATGGAAAAATCCGGCCGCGTGTGCATCATGGAGTTGAAATAAGATGGGCGACTTCTTCAAAATGACCGAGGACGAGATCGTGGCCGAAGCCATGAAGGCGGTCATCCCCGAATACCTCGAATGGATCCGGTCCACCGGCCGTTTCGACGTCGACCGCTGCGTCGAGCTCGAGCTCGACTACATCGGCCGGATGTACCGAAAATCCCAGCCACGCCACTTCCTGGACCGGCTGACCAAAAAAGACACGGCCGAACTGGACCAGGTCATGGCCCATTTCCAGCCCTTGCTGTTCGCGCAGACGCAGCTCCGGAAGGAACGGTATCTCCGGGGCCGGAAAATATCCGAAATCAACGCCGTGTCGGCCAAGGTCATCCTGACGGAGTTCTTCCGGGAAAAGGGTCTCCAGGTCGATGTGACCGGCCAGCGCTACCGCTCCCGCGTGGACGTGGCGCTGAACCCGATGACGACGGTCCGGTTCTATGTTCCGTACAAGAAAATGAATCAGGAGGGTCTCCTGGATGAGACGCTCGCCGCGCTGCTGGAGATGAAAAACGCCCTGGAGAAACTGGGAAAGGGCGCCAGCATCAGACGGTACTGACCGTGCCCGCCGTCAGCTTTTCCCATTGCCGGGCCAGCTGGCGGCTCCACACTTTCCGGATTTCGGGCAGTTCTTCGTGGGCGTATTCGGGCCGATGGATGAAATAGCTCACCAGTCCGAGCGTCCGTTCCGCGTTTTCCAGGGTCAGGGGAATCTCGAAGAAATACTCGTTGATGATATGGACGGTCAGGATGTTCCGGTCCATCTGCGTTTCGAAAAGATAGCGGATCTTCCGCTTCCGGAGCTCCTCTTCCACCTTGATCTGCAAGGCGGGATACTCCAGCAGGGCGATGGCGTGCGCTTTCCGGTATCGGGCGAAGGCTTCACGCACGGACTTGTCAACCAAGCCCTGCGCCTCCAGGACCTCCGTTCTATACCGGGCGATCGTCTCGGCCTTGGTGCGGGCGTTCACCTTCCGCGCCAGATATTGTTTTTCCACCGTTTCGACGGCATAGCGGAGCGTCTCCGCGATGTCGCCGCCGGGCAGGCAGGCCGCCCGGTGGACATCCGCCTCCACATCGCGGAGGATATTGTCGACAAGCTGTTGCAAGAGTTGAGTCATACGACTATAAATACTCCTTCGTCACGGAATTCTTGCAAGCTTTGACATCTTTTGGTACTCCGGAATAAAGAATGCGGCCGCCGTCCTCACCGGCGCCGGGACCCAGTTCGACGAGCCAGTCGGCGCTGCGGATGACATCCAGGTTGTGTTCGATGAGCCAGACGGTGTTGCCGCGGTCCACAAGCGAATCGAAAAGGCGGATGATGTGGCGGATATCCTGCGTATGGAGACCGTCCGTGGGTTCGTCGATGATGAAGATCTTCCCTTCCACGCCCAGGTAGGAAGCCAGTTTCAGACGCTGGAGCTCACCGCCGGAGAGGGTGGAGAGCGCCTGGTTCAGATGGAGATATTTCAGGCCCACGTCCACGAGGGGTTTCAGTTTCTGCTCGATGACGGTTCCGCGGAAGAAGGCGGACGCCAGCCGCACGGAGAGGTCCATGACCTGGGCGATGTTCAGGGTCTCCCCCGTCGCGCCGGTCACTGTGTAGGCCAGGGCTTCGGGCGCGTAGCGCAGGCCGCCGCAGGCTTCGCAGGTGGTTTCGATGGCGTCCATGAAGGCCATCTCCGACACGATGACGCCCTTGCCGCCGCAGACGGGGCAGGCGCCCTTCCCGTTGAAGGTGAAATACTCCTCCTTCATCTTGTTCGCCTTGGCGAAAGCCTTGCGGATGTCGCCGGCCACCTCCATGTACGTCGCCGGGGTGGACCGCAGGCTTACGCCGATGTTCTCCTGACTGATGTACACCACGTCGTCCGGGTTCGGGCAGGCCTGCCGGAAGCATTCCATCAGCGAACTCTTTCCGGAGCCCGCGACGCCGGCCACGACGCCGAAGACGTTCAAGGGCAGGTCGATGGTGACGCCCTTGAGGTTGTGCAGGGTGGCGTTCTCGATGTGGAGACAAGATTCCTTCGCCCCTTCAGGGCTCGGAATGACAGAGGACCCTTCAGGGCTCGGAATGACAGAGGACCCTTCAGGGCTCGGAATGACGTCGTCCGTCATGGCCGACCTGATCGGCCATCTCCGGGGGTGCTCCTTGAACGGCATCGGGGCGCCGAGGAGGGAGCCGGTGGCCGTGCCGGAGCGGAGAAGGTCCTCATAGGAGCCTTCGAAGACGATGCGGCCGCCGTCGATGCCCGGGCCGGGGCCCAGGTCCACGACATGGTCGGCGATGCGGATCATCTCCGGATGGTGCTCCACCAGCAGGACCGTGTTGCCATGGTCCCGCAGGCGCCGGACCGACTGCTTCATCCGCTCGATGTCGCGGTTGTGCAGGCCTACGCTGGGCTCGTCCAGGATGTACAGCACGTCGGACAGGGAGGAGTTGATGTACTTGGCGATCTTGCAGCGCTGGGCCTCGCCGCCGGACAGGGTGCCGACGGGCCGGTCCAGGCTCAGGTAGCCGAGGCCGATCTCCTCCAGCGCGGAAAGACGCGCGCCGATGGCGGCCTTCAGGTCCACGGCCAGCGGGTCGGAAAGGCCCGCGATCCAGGCATTGAGCCGGGAGATCGGCATCGCGCAGGCTTCGGCGATATTCTTCCCCTCAATCTTGCAGGTGAGCACCTTCGGATTCAGCCGCGTGCCGCCGCAGTCGGGGCAGGTGCCCATCACGAGCATCGGATTCAGCACGGCGGCGTGCAGGAGGCCTTCCTCCGAGTTGATGATGCTCCGGTACATCCGGGGGATGAGTCCCTCGTATTTCGCGGATTTCGGCCAGTTGGACGGCGGATTCTTGAGGCGGATCTGCGGGCTGTTCAGGAAGAGGTCCAGCTCCTCCGGCGAATAGTCCCTGATTTTCTTGTCCAGGTCGAACAGGCCGCTGTGCGCATAGCGGATCCACCGCCAGCCGCCCTTGCCGAAGGCGATGTAATGGATGGTGTCCTCGTCATTGAGGCTCTTGTCAAAGTCCACGAGCTTGTGGATGTCCAGCTCGCGGATCTCCCCGAGGCCGGAACAGCGCGGGCAGCTCCCCTGCGGATGGTTGAAGCTGAACGAATCGGAATAGCCCACGAAGGGTTTTCCCACGCGGGAGAACAACAGCCGCATCAGGGCGTAGATGTCCGTGTAGGTGCCCACCGTGGAGCGGGAATTCTTGGCCGGCTTCTTCTGGTCGATGACCACCGCGATGGGCAGCCCCTCGATCTCATCCACGTGCGGACGGCCGTACTTGGGCAGATACTGCTGCACGAAGGTCGGGAAAGTGTCATTGAGCTCCCGGCGGGACTTCGCGGCGATGGTGTCCAGCACCAGCGAACTTTTCCCCGACCCAGAAACGCCGGTGAAAACGGTGATTTTGTATTTGGGAATGTCCAGGGAGACGTCCTTGAGGTTGTTCTCCCGGGCGCCCCGGATGCGGATGGTGTCCGTGGTCATCCTATCGGCAGTTGCGATACAGGAACTCGAAGGCCTGACGGGTGACCCAGTCGCCGCCCAGGTTGTGCGTGTAGCCCGGCAGGTAGTACTGCTCGAAGTCCTTGTTATGCTTCACCAGTTCGGCGACCACCTGCAGCGAGGAGGCCGGATCCACGTTGTCGTCCATCTCGCCGTTGATGATGAGCAGCTTGCCCTCCAGCCGCCAGGCATTGTCCACGTTGGAATTCTCGCCATACCACGGGCCGATGGGATAGCCCATCCACTGCTCGTTCCACCAGATCTTGTCCATCCGGTTGTCATGGCAGCCGCACAGGGCGACGCCCACCTTGTAGAACTCGGGATGGAACAGCAGGGCGGAAAGGGTGTTCTGGCCGCCGGCGGAATAACCGTAGATGCCCACCTTGCTCAGGTCCATGTACTTGTATTTCTTCGCAGCGGCCTGCATCCAGAGGATGCGGTCCGGGAAGCCGGCGTCCTTGAGGTTGCGCCAGGACACGTCCTGGAAGGACTTGGAGCGGTTGTCCGTGCCCATGCCGTCGATGGTGACGACGATGAAGCCCAGCGACAGCAGCCGGTAGTAGCGGGCCGGGACGGACATGAAGTCCTTCTCCACGTGCGAGTCATGCGGGCCGGCGTAAATGTACTCGACGACCGGATATTTCTTCTTGGGATTGAAGTTGAAGGGGCGGAAGATGGTGCCCCAGATGTCGGTGACGCCGTCGCGGCCCTTGGCCGAGAACACTTCCGGCATCGTGAAGCCTTCCTTGACGATGGCGGAGATATCCTCTTTCTGGATGGGCAGCAGGACATGGCCGTCCTGGGCGCAGCGGAGAGCCGTCGTCGACGGCAGGTCCGGCCGCGACCAGTTGTCCACGAAGCGGCTGAAGTCGGGGTTGAAAGTGACCTGGTGGTTGGCGTTTTCGGGCGTGAGGTCCTTGAGCTGGAGCGTCTTGAGGTCCAGGCGCACGACGTGCTTGTTGTACGGGTCCTCCCCTTCCGCGGCGTGCAGGCCGTTCACGTTCATCAGGATGTAGTCGTCCGTCACATGATGGATTTCGCGGACGTTCCATTCGCCCTTGGTGAGCTGCTTCATCTGGAGGGTTTCCGTGTCGATGCTGTACAGATGGCGCCAGTCGTCCCGCTCGGAGATCCAGAGCATGTGCTTGCCGTCCGGCATCATGTAGCGCCAGAGGTCGTAGTAGTAGATGAAAGTATTGCTCTTCTCATCGGCCAGGACGCGGACTTTGCCGTCCTTGGCGTCCACGGCGCAGAGCTGGTAGCGCTGGTGGCCGCGCTGGTTGTATTCATAGGTGAACCACTTGGAGTCCGGAGACCACTGGCCCATCTCCAGGAAATACTGGTCCAGCTTCACGGGCTCGCTGAGGGGGACCGCCTTCCGGGCCTCCACATCGAACAGGGCGGGGACGGACTGCGGCAGGGCGTCGCCCGGCTTCGCGTAGTCCAGCCAGCGGTATTTGGGCTGCACCTGGTCGTCGGGACGGGATTCCCGGAGCAGGATCTGCCGCTCCTTCATCACCTCCTTGCGGAGGGCGGCGATCTTCTTGCCGTCCGGGGACCAGAGGATACGCACGTAGCGGTCGTTGTCGGTGCCGTCGAAACTGAGCTGCCAGGGGTCGGACCCGTCAATCTTGGACACCCAGACGTTGTTGTCGCGCACGAAGGCCACCTGCGTGCTGTCCGGGGAAGGATGCTTCACCTCGCGGCGGACGAAGAACTGGCTTTCGTCGGACGGGTCGTAGTAGCCGCGGCCGCGGCCCTTGCGGGACTCCTCGAAATCCTCCTTGGATATCGCTTCCTTGACGGTTCCGGACACCCGGTACCAGGCGTCGCCGGCGGCCTCATGGGTCTGATAGACAAAGGTTTCGGCATCGGTCCAGACCGGACGGATGGCGCCGTTGTACATCCGGGCGCCGAACTTGACGGCTTCGTCCGTCTTGGCATAGGCTTCCTCGAAACTTTGCGCGGCGGCGGGAACGGCCAGCAGCAGGGACAGAACGATTCCCGACAGAACAGGATACTTCATAGCTTCACGGTTATTAATTTCCGTGAAGATAGTCATTTTATGCGGAAAGCGAAAGACTTTGGCGGGGCTTATTTCATCCCGCGCTGCTTTTTGATGGTCTCGTAGGCCTCGTGAATCTGCTGGAAGCGCTCGGCGGCGGCCTTCTGCACCTCGGGACCCAGGGTGGACACCCGGTCCGGATGGTTCTTCATCGCCATCCGCCGGTAGGCCGCCCGCACTTCGTCGTCGGTGGCGGACGGAGAGATCTCCAGAATGGTATAGGCCGACTGCTCCTCCTTGTAGTACATCGAGATGATGGAGGCGGCGTCGGTGCTGGTGAGCCGGATCACAGAGGCGATGGCCTCCAGCACGCTTTTCTCGGACTTGTCAAAACTCCCGTCGGCCATGGCGATCTGCACCAGATACTGGAGCAGCTGCATGCGCTGGGAGTAATTCATGTTGGAGGCGATCTGGTCTCCCACCGAGTAGATGTTCACCTGCTGCCGGTCCAGCTGCTGGAGAATCTGCATCGCCTGCTGGGCGGCCTGCTCCCCGAAGTTGGTCCTGAAAAAATCCCGGACGAAGTTCAGCTCCGCGGGAAGGGTCTTCCCGTCGGCCTTGATGACGGCCGAAGACAGGACCAGCAGGCTGACGAAGAAGCTGTTGCGCTGCTCGTCGGCCGTATAGCGGCGGTTGGTCGTCGTCCGCTGGTAGCCGCCGGGCTGCTGATAGCCGCCCTGCCCGCCGGCACTGTCTCCGCCGGGCAGCTGATGCGAGCCGTCGATGTACGTTTCAACGGCCTTTCCGAGGAGGAAGCCGATGAGCGCGCCGATAGGCCCCATGGTGACCCATCCGAGCAATCCGCCGATCCATTTTACCGCTCCCATGTCACATTCACTTTAGATGCCGGTCAGCCGTTTGGCTTCCGGGGTCAGATAAGGGAGAAGATCGTCGTAGGAAATGGTGAAATTGGGCATGCCGGCGGCATAGGCGGCAATCTCATACTGCTGGTAGGTGAAGACGAGCCCGTCATCGGACGGGAAGGGCGTCCAGGCGGGGAACGGAATGACGCCGGACTCCAGGAAGAGGTAGTTGTCCAGCTCTTCCGGTGTGACTTCGGCGTCCACGTCGCTGAAATAGTCCGTGAGTCCCTTCCGCAGCAGCGGCTGGATGGCGTCCAGACAGGCCGGATCAAGAAAATGCTCAACCAGGCGTCCGTTCTCCTTGTCAAAGGTCAGGCCTCCCCGGCCGGTGATGCCGCCGTGGGCGCCGCCCAAGTAGACATAATCCTCGGAAAGGAACACCACATAACTGTCCGTTTCCCGAGTTTTCAACAGGGAGAAGCTGTACTCCCAGCCGGGCATGTCGACCAGGATCTCCGCCCTTTCGGCGTCGGTGAGTCCGTCGTTTTCTTCGATGCTTTCCACGCGATCGTCATAGTCTTCCTGCGACAATTTGCCGATGGCCTCCAGCGCCTTGTCACGGTCGTACTTCAACAGGGCCGCCGAGTCGTTGGTGTCGCCTTCAAAGGCCGGGAAAAGCCGGTCCTCCTCATAAGTGCCGATATGGCTGAGCTGTTCGTCCATCACTTCGATGAGTCCCGTCCGGATCCGGTCCGCCGCGGCGCCCTGCCCGGGCAGCGGCAGTTCGGCCTCGATGCTCAGGCTGGCATGAGCCGTTGAATCTTTATCTTTCAAGATTTCGGTTTTCAAGTCCCGAACGGCACCGGGACGGCATGCCGCGACGGCCAGAAGGGCCAGGCCGACGGCGAAAAAGCTTCTCACAGTTTTCATGTCTTACTTTTGGTCGATGTTCACCAGATTGTATTTGTCCGTTCCCAGTCCGATCTGGACGGCATAATCGACGATATGGGTGCCATGCTGGCGGTTGATCCGCTGCTGGAGCGGCGTCGCGTCGTCACCGGCCGCGTCGACATGGCCGAAGACGAGGTCCAGGCAGGCCTTGTCCAGGGCGACGGGGTCCGTGGAGGCGAGAATGCCGATGTCCTTGACCTTCGGCGCCGCCGGATTGCCGTCGCAGTCGCAGTCCACGGACATGTTGTTCATCACGTCGATATAGACGATGTCCTTTCCCTCCTGCTTGAAATAGTTGTGCACCGCCTGCGCGGCGGCGGCCATTGACTCCAGGAAAGCGTCCTGCTCCGCGGTTTTCCAGGAACTGGACGTCGCGCCCGCGGAATGGATGTAGAACTTGCCGTGCGTGGAGGCGAAACCGATGGACTGGTTCTTGAGCACGCCGCCGAAGCCGCCCATCGCGTGCCCCTTGAAGTGCGCCAGGTTGATCACGAAATCATAGTTGGCGATATGGGTGCCCACGATATCATACTGGATATGCTTCTTGTCCGCGACGGGAATCTGCAGATCCCCCTCCTCGTCCATGATGTCGACCTTGGCGATCTGGTCGAAGCCGCGCTCGGCGATGGCCTTCCGATGGTCGGCCGTGGACATCCGGTTTCCGCCGTAGGCCGTGTTGCACTCGATGAGCGTTCCCCCGACCTTGTCCACCAGGTCCTTGATGAAGGCGGGGCGCAGATGGTTGCTCTTGGACGACTCGCCGGTGGAAATCTTCACGCCCACGCGGCCGGACGCCCGCACGCCCAAGGCCTCATAAACCTTCACCAGCCCCTCAGGGCTGATGTCGCTAGTGAAATACACCGTCGGAGCACCGGAAATGACGGTGGTCGACGTGGCCGGAATATTCTCGGCACCGGTGCTCCCCTGCGCCTTCCGGGCGGCCTTCTTCTGCCCGCCGCAGGCCACCAGCGCACCCAGCGCCATCAAGATGATCAGAAAACGTTTCATGACTCTCATTTTAATCCTCGAAAGATACGCAGAATCCCGCTCATGGGCAAATCCTTTTCCGCAAATTGAACCGTTTTCCGTACGACTGCGCGACGGCTCCTCCCCGTTTTTGCGGAGAAGAGCCGTCCTGTACTGCCGCGGCCGACTACTGCCTGTCGATCTTTTTGAGATTCCGAACGCACTGGACCAGCGTCCAGATCGCGAAAAGCAGGATGGCCGCACAAAAGATGATGAAGCCGACCGAAAGGGATTTTGTGATGCTCAGGATGAGGAACAGCAAAAGGAGAAGCAGGAACATCGCGTTGCTGAAAATGGAGATGACGAGTCCCTGACGGCGCTCCGCCCGAACGATTTCCTTTTCATCAGGTGCGCTTTTCCGGATCCGGTCAAGCTTGAAATAAGAGTAAACCCGGAACAGGCTGTTGACCGCGAAGATGCCGAATAAAAGCATGCCGAAAAGGTCATGGCGGCCATCCCCGCCTTCAAAACAAAGGAACCGACCATGACGCAGCATAATGCGAAAACCGCGATATTCAGCCAAAGTTTGGGCTTGTCGAAAGAAGAGTAGTCCATATCAATCGATTAATTAACGACATAAATATAGTGAATTATTTTAATAACACCCGACTTTCGGACAAAATGCGGACTCCGGTGAAAGAACTCCGATTTAACCGAGTACTATAGACTGATTGACATAAAAAATGGAAAACAACCTGATCATCATTCCAGACGTCCACGGCCGGGGCTTCTGGCGAGATGCCGTGGGGAGGCATCCTGACGGGCGGTTCATCTTCCTCGGCGACTACCTGGACCCATACGGGCGAGAGGGCGTCACGACGGAGGAGGCTTTCCAGGGCCTGGAGGATATCGTCCGTTTCAAGGAGGAGCATCCGGACAGGGTGACGCTCCTCTGGGGCAACCATGACCTACACTACCTATATCCCGAACTGAAGGGGAGCCGCTATGACTTCAGCCGCGCGAAGCGGTTCGGGCATTATTTCCAGGACCATCAGACGCTTTTCAAGATGGCCGATGAGACCGAAGCGGCGGGAAGGCGGTTTCTTTTCTCCCATGCCGGAGTAGGCATGGAATGGCTGAGGCACAACTTCCCGGACCTTCGGGCGGAGGATGTCAATGCCAACTTGCTCAACGACCTCGTCGGCCATCCCGCCTTCATGTCCGCGCTCGCCGACGTATCGGCGTACCGGGGAGGCGACAAGGAGTTCGGAAGCATGGTCTGGGCAGACGTGCAGGAACAGGGGGAGGACGAAAACCGGCTTCCTGGCATCGTCCAAGTGTTCGGCCATACCCGGATGGGGCTGCCGTTCAACTACGAGAACAGAATCTACTGCCTGGACTGCAAGAGGGCTTTCTTCCTGAATAATCCGGACGGAAGAATTTACGATTTTGCGGACGGAACCCCGGTTCCGGAATTCGGCACGCTCGACGAATAAAGTCTGGCACACTTTCGCCGTTTCAGTGCCATCATCGTGGCGGACCCCGCTTCAGTGATCCGGGTCCGCCACGCTTTGACGCATAGAAGGCTGGTTACGTGGAAGATTGAATTCCAGTCCACGCTGTAGACCGAAATCAAGGGCAAAGTGCAGTGGTTCCAGAATTTGTTCTTGATTGGTCTCATTATCTGGTCTTTATGAGAGTCAAGGACCCGAATGCCCGTCGGTTTTATGAGGCTAAAAGCCTCAAAAGAAACTAGAATGTTCGTCAACTCCAAAGACAAGTCGCAAGAAGCTTATACGAGCGTATCGCATTAAGTCGAGACAAGAAAGAATTAATGCGTCTGGCTAACGAGGGGAATGTCATTGAAAAACCATCCTTGCGAAGCCGGGTCAAGCCATCTGCATCCAGGATGAGGGTGTGACGGTGGGCATCCCCTCGAATTTGACTGCTTTTATATCCTTCAACGTAGTTTTTCCACCTTTCAAAGCGGCTTTAAAGACAAAAAAGGATGATCTTCAAACCATCATAGAGGGCTCTTGATCAAAAACCTCCTTCGCCTGCAAAAACTGCTACAAATTTACGATTAATAATTGTTTTGCTAATCTTGCCGCAAAGCCTTACATTTGTGAATACGAACCACGACGGTTATGATGGAGGAAACGCATATTGTTGAGAACAAAACCATTTGGAAAGACGAGTGGCTGGAATGGATCTGTGGCTTTGCCAATGCACAAGGAGGCATCTTGAATGTCGGTACAGCTGATGACGGAACACCCGTCGGGCTAGTCGACATTAAGTCTCTGCTGGAGAAGCTCCCCAACAAGATTATCAACAAACTAGGCATTGTTGCTGATGTCAACAAGCGTACTCTCAACGGCATCGACTACATTGAGATTGCTGTCCCTCCAAGCAATGTGGCCATCACGTTGGATGGTGTTATCTACTACCGAAGCGGTACAACCAACCAGACGCTTCGTGGCGAAGCACTGGAATGTTTTCTTCTGTCCAAGATGGGAATGCATTGGGATGAGATGGAAATCCCGAATGCAACTATTGAGAAAGACATTGACCGTGAGGCTATCGACTACTTCCTGAAGAAAGCAATCGAAGAAGAACGACTGCCCAATGATTCCATCAATGATGATACTCAAACCGTCCTTAAGAATCTACACTTGATTTCTGATGACGGTAAGCTTCGCATTGCGGCCATCATTCTCTTCGGGACACATCCGGAGAAATATGTCCGAAGCATAGACTTCCGCATCGGCCGCTTCATCATCGATGAATCCGACCTTCTTTTCCAGGACATTATCCAAGGGGACATCATCCGGATGGCCGACCGGATCATGGCTACCCTCAAATCAAAATACCTCGTTTCCTATATCGGCTATGAGGGGATGAAACGGACGGAGCCTCTGGAGATTCCTGAAGCCGCCCTGCGGGAAATCATCTATAATTCCCTCATTCATAGGTTATACACAGGAACCTTTGTACAGATGAAGGTATATAACGACCGTGTTTCCGTCTGGAACGAAGGCACCCTTCCCGAAGGCTTCCCCGTGGAAATGCTCCTACAAGAGCATTCCTCACGTCAGCGCAATCCACTTATTGCCAACGTTTTCTTCCTTGCCGGCTTCGTAGAGACCTGGGGACGCGGTATCAAGAAGATCCGCAATTCTCTCCAAGGGGCCGGTCTTCCGGACCCGATCTTCGAAGAGAACTGCGGCGGTGTCCGCGTCACTATCCAGCGCCCCCGTAACATCGCCAACCTTGGCGCAGTAGTTGGCGTAGAAGATGGCGCAGTGAATGGCGCAGAAGAACAAACTGATAATAAAGAACTTAACGAATTCGACAAACAGTTTTCCCTTGATTTTGGCGCAGTAGATGGCGTAGAAAGA
>JAEEGK010024568.1_pt1 | contig 12473 bp, 16 predicted proteins | sample 8958771 | NCBI WGS metagenome assembly JAEEGK01 (sample SAMN16246547, study PRJNA631951) | gut metagenome | biome: gut microbiome; feature: rumen; material: SC-attached | host: Bos | place: Iran: Karaj | collected 2018-10 | reverse complement strand
CAGCGGCGGGGTTTCCTCTCAGTTCTCCGCGATACCATCGCGGCTGAGGGTCCATCCTCTTAGCATAGCGAAATAATCAAAATCGCTGGTGCCGTTTTCTTGGATGGCCATCGCGGCGGCTACCATCATCCAACGTGCCGGACTCTCCATCGGGATGCCGATAGGCTCATCGGGCGGAATGCCCGCCAATCGAGACACATTCGAGATATAAGCCTCGGTGTTGTTCTCATGAGGCGGCGCCCATTTCTGGATAATCATCCGGATGGTGTAGAGGCGGTACTTATGATAGTAAGTACGCGTGAGCAACTTGAAGGCTGCCCGCCAGCCCCACTCCATCGACTTAAACACTACGAAGGCAGCATCGGTCTGCTTTTCGGCCTGACCCTGCCACTGATCCCTGCCTCTACGGATATTCAGTGGGTTACAATTTCTAATTCCTCTTGATAACATAATATCTAAATTCTTAATTCGAAAAACCTTAATGTCCCTAGTGAGAAAGTGGGAAAGTGGGAAAGTCGCGATTAAGCGAGAACAGGGATAAGCTTGCTTTAGCCCTGTCGAGCGGGAGCGACTTCGACGAAAATCCTTTTCGTCAAACTTACGGTAACTCCTGCAGAACTTTCTTATAGACTCCATACTTTGCATTCTCAATCATTCCATCTTTCTTCAACCTTTTGATGGCTCTTGCAGCAGCTGAACTGCTACATCCGAAGCACTCCATGAACTGCTGAGTCTTGAATTCATCAGGCAGCTTACGGAAACACTCATCATACCTGGTAGTGCGACGGCGTACCACGAACTCCTTATTCTGATCAGCGAAGTAGTTGAAAGCCATCTCACCGAAGAAGAACTGCTGACTGCGGTATTGAATCTCCATTGCCAGGCGACAAAGTCGGCGGTCCATCTCATCCATCGTCAGGGTGCGGTGCTCCTGCCACTCATCCCAGTGACGCATCACAATGAAGGGCAACGAGATGCCAATGCCGTAGTACGGAATTCGTTTCAGCAGCTGTCTGTCAGCCTTGTCACCATTAAACAGAGCTATCTCCATGCGGCTCGATTGCCACTCATAGGTCTCATCGTTCAGCGGTTCTATAGGCAGTTCGCCAGATACCTTATCCAGTCGGTAAGCCCACTCTTTCAAGGTCTCGTTAGCCTCAGGATCTACTTCCTGATTTCGCTTAGCCAATCCCACGTCGGGTAGCGGAATCACCGCCAGTCGCGAACTCATACCCGTACCATAGTTCCTCTGATTTACCTTGCGATGCAGGGCGTAAGGCGTGCCGGTATAGATGAAATTCCAATACACATTAAACATACCCGACACCGACTCCTGATTGGCATACATCTGTCCGTCCTCCTCATTATGGAAGGCTTTCAGTTCCAAGATTTCTCGGTCTTTCCAATCGCCACCCTTATTGTTTTTAGTGACGTTATCCAACTCGGCATCGAATGAGAACATGTGCAGGTTCATGGGCACACCCTGAACTACCTCTACTGCCGATCGCATGTGGCGGATAAACTCACCTGTAGCTGTTCTGGCCGGATGCACTCGGATGATTACCTCGGGTTTCTTCAATGCTTCGCCTTTCTGAGCCTTGGAAGATGTGGTACGTTCCGTACGACTCTCCTTGTAGCGGTTCACGGCATCGATACCTATCTGGTCTGCCTGAATCATCGGGTCGGCAATCTTCTTATAGAACTTCTCTATCACATTCTTACCCGCTCCCGGGTCGCCAATGATAAAGATGCAATAGTTCAGACGCCTTACGATTTCGGGCTCATACCAGAAGTGGTAGTACGAACGCGTCATCAGCGTGCCGTAGAGGGCAGCTCCGGCAAAGAGCACTGCAGGCTTCTTATGAGGATGCACATTCATAAACAGCTGCTTCATGCATGGGTAATACTGTGCCATCTCCTCCAGTTCCTCTGCCCACTTATCCAGCGGCAGCATCGCATAAACATCCTCCTGCTGAGAGCCATCCTGACACGGGGACTGGTCCCTGTCATGGCTGGAGGAATCGACGGCTCTGACTGGGCCCTGTCCCCTGTCAGGATTGTCAGCTCCAGTTTTTGCCAGCGCATCCTTCAGCTTCTTCGGCATGTACTCCTTATACTTGAAATCCATCACCGACTTCACCGTACCGCCAACATCTTCGCCCTCTTTAGCGAGTTCCTGTACCCATGGCAACTGACTCACCACCTCAGTAATCTTCTTAGGATTTCGTCCCACGATGTACCTCAAATGACTTGACAATTCCACCAGCGTATCATGGCGCTTATTGGTCAGATCTTTATCCCCAATCCACGCCTCGACAATCTTCAACACCGGCACCCCGTTATAAGTTAAGGATGTCTCTCCCCCTTGATCAGCCACAGAACTTAATCCGTGTAAATCCGTGTAATCCGTGCCTAAAACCACTTCATTCGTATCCTGTGAACGACCGTCTCGATATAGAGCATCATATCGCTCACCAAACGCCTTGTTCTCATAATTAAATAACTTCTCTTCATCGATGTAAATAATGTCTTTATCAGTTGTTAGGAAGGCTCCCCTACTACCGTCCCTGCACTGCTCATCGCAAGCAAGACCGAGCTTAGCCGAGTAGTCCTTTTGGTTCGCTATCAGGTTACCTATATTAGGATCAGCCAATAAAACCACCTTCAGTCCATGCCCCGAGGGAGTGACATAAACCAGCACTATGCGGGCCTTATCCTCATCCGAAAGCTTGGCATAAGCCTTGGCCCAGACCTCGCGCACGTCACCTTCCAGATGGTCGTAGTCGACTACCACCAGTCCGTTCAGGTTCACATGCTGCTGATTGCGCCACATGCCCTTTACCTTGGTGGTTTCTCCCGTTTCCTTGTTTTCAATTTCCTTCTCACTCTCATCGTAAGTGGCTATGAAAATCATTAACGGCAGCGACTTCTTTTTCTTGTCGTAGGTAGCCTTATCGCCTTTCTTTAAGGCAGCTCTTCCTTCACTTACCTTCCGCGCTGTCTCGGGCGCTTTTGCAAGCGCCCAGAACAGCTCGGGGGTTATTAGTTCTGTTGGAGAATTGAATCTGCGTTGAAAGCAAAACATTTGTCTATTTCACTTGTTAACAGGTACAGCTCTTTCCTTATGTCTAACTTTCCTTCAATATTAAACTTAAGCCAAGCCTGAACCGTATGCTGCTCTTTTTCAACACACAGCTTCAGGTTGTCTTTGTTGATAAGATACTCGCCCTCGGGCAAGGTAGGTTCACTGATCTGAATATCCTTCGTCAGCTTAGCCAGCTCCTTGTGGAAGAAGGCAGCCTTGTCGGCCACTTCGCCAGGACACTTCAGTTCAACACATGTCAGGGGATTCTTGCCTGTAGTCTCATACAGCTTGTTACGTCCTGACGACTTCATCTTCTTCTGGGCAGGCTGACCCTGCTCCTGTGGTGTCACCTCTATCGAGTTGTCATCGAATACCCGAGTTCTCGACTTGAAGCTCTTCACACACTTCCTTCTCGTAGGAGCGGAGGCCTGTGCCTCCTGCTCCTGTACATTCTGTAAATCTTCCATTAATTCTAAAAATTCTAGTGTCATAATTGTTATTCTCTAACCTCTAGCTTCTCACCTCTCACCTCTATATTAATTTTATTTTCTCAATATAGATGGTCGTAGCCTGCATGGCCTCTCCCGTACGCTCTGAGTTCCAACCTCTTACCTGCATCGAGCACTGCACTCGGTACTGATAATTCTTGTCGAACGTAGGGCAGTTCACAGCCCGTTCTCCCGTTATCTCTCCCACGAAGGTATCAATCCCGTCGGTCAGTTTCAACTGTACCAGATTGATGGTTTTCTCTTCCTGGGTCTTCTTGTCGGTGTACTTTCTCTGCTGGAGTCCCGACTGCTCCAGAATTCTAACTGTCTTTTCCATAATTCTTTACTTTTTTACCTTTCTACTTTTTTACTTTTACTTCGTATTTCGTCTTAATTCCAAGCCCCCTTCCCATAACACCTCTCGCAAGTTCTCGATAAACATCAGCTCGAAGGTGATCTAAGAAGGATTGAAAGTTATTCAAATCCGGCTTCATACGCTTTGACTTCATCACAAGCAGGAAGGCATCGGCAAGCATTTCTGTCAAATGACTCATCTTCGGCATTTGCAGACTCAGTAGATTCCCGATCCAATTGGCAATATCACGAACAATCTCATCGTAATTACCTTGTGGATTAATACTCGATTTGTTTTTCTGTGAAGCAATCTCCACAACAATCTCTCCATACACATTCGGGGTATAAAGATCTCCCCAATAATACTGTTTCATAATCTCTAAAATCTTAATTCTAAATTTCTTTTCATTTCTTGAGAATGAAAAGAAGGTAGTCCTTCGTTTCATCCAGCAGTTCAATCCCTAAGTGGAAGTACTCTTGTTCCGGATTCAGGTCCAGCAGCTCTACCAATCTTTTCGCCAAATCAATGTTGGTAAACTGAAGGCTGCTTGAACCAGCCCTGAACTTTACATCGAGCCCCCTGTTGCGATTAAACATCAGAACCACATCAGTCGACTGGCGGCTTCTGGTCAGCAACATGTGAGTCGAAAGTTTCTTGGCTATCATTTTCGAATGCTCCATGTTAAATGTCAGGTGATTACCTTTCAAAGTCAGCGAACAAGTGTTCTTAGGAAGCCCCTGGTTGTTAGTTCTCGACTGAACATCGATCACCTCCAAATCCAAGCAATCTAGTTGGATAGCCTCTCGATTGGCAGCCTTCTGCTGACTGATGATCTGATTCCACTCTTCGTTCACTCCCAACCAGAACTGTTTTCCGAAATAATTGTTAGGATAGCTGAAGGCCTGCGGAATCACATTCTCGGCTCGAGTCTTTTCCAAGTACTCATCCAGCGAAGAAGGATTCGTCATCAGGTGGTTCTTCTTGTAAGTCTCAGCAAAAACCTGAGAGATTTTCTTGTCACTGAGGAACTGCTTAAACATTTGAATTTCTGAATTCTTCATAATTAATTTTTTATTTAACGTCGCCCCCTTTCAGGCGACCTTTATGTAATTAATAAATAATGTTCGTAAAAAAACTGCCGCGTCTCACGACGGGGCAGATCAGGGCAATGTGGGCTGAAAACCCATCTCACCAAAAACCCAAAACAATGCAAAAATATATTTGTATAATGAACGCAGTGTTATTTTTGTTTCAACAAGTCAAAGATCAAAATTTGCCGGCTGCAATCTAGATTGCGTTGAATCATGAATTCGACCGCAAAGGTAGGCACAAAAAAAACGTCCCAGAAGGTCTGGAACGTTTTGGTAATGATTTGGTAACGTTTTGGTAACGTTTTGGTAAAATCAGTTATGAGGAAAGCTTACTTTTCTTAATTCCTCGCCTAATTTCAGAACAATCTCCCTACACCATCTGAAAATATCCTGATCCATGTTACTAACCTTCACCTTATCCAAATAACGAGGATCATAATCCATGAATGAGCATGAACAGATACGTCTGATGTTATTATAATCACACGTTATCTCCAACTCACTATCAAAAGGCAAGCTCTTGATCTTCTCACAAGACTGCTGCACATCAACGGGATAATTGCATACCCAACGCAGAAACCAGTAGGCTCCTGCCATTTTCTGCTTGTTGTTTATCACCTTACCCTTACCAACACAAGCCAGCAATGCCTGGGCTATCTGCTTATCGCTGTACAAATCACCGTCGCTCTCAGCCTTACCATGACTCATGTTACCATAATAGTAATTGTTCTGGGTATGCATAAACTGATTCCCCGAGCCGCTGGTGCAGTTAGCAAATCCCCAATGAGGGATTTCTACATTATTAATATACGCCCACGCGGAGATGAACAACTCGGGATCGTGTACCTCATTTAACTGATTCTCCACCAGCTTTGCACGCCAACCATGTTTGCGGGCCATTTGGTCTAACGATGATTCCACAACCCTTCCTACTTCGAGACACTCCTCTAATCTACCATCTATCTTCTCTATCCATATAAAGTTAGGGAAGAGTCTCGTGTCTATAAATACATGAATATTCGTTAGGGCTGCGGGTTTCGCCACTTTCATCAGATACATGCCATCCTTGGGAGGCTTGGCGTATTTGTGATAGTAATCTGTTTTAGGGTTATGAAGGTATAAGCCGTTTTCTTGGAAGTCCACATCACATATCGTCTGCAGAACTTCCGATCCCGCTAAATACCCTTCGTCTCCCGTAGTCAGCTGCTGATATTCCATGCAGCAGTTGTAGAAAAAGAATTTTTCCATAATTTTTTGGTTTTAAGTTAAGAGACAGCTCAGCCATCTCTACGTTGATAATGATGTTAGCTTTCATTCATCCATTCAAAAGCCTAGCTCCCAAATAGATGGCGGGCGGAACAAGAAATCTTATTGAAAAACGGAGACGAAGTGCACCTTTGATAAACAAAACAGCATCCCAGGAGTTACCAATCCCTATGAAGGTTTCGAAAATCGCCAATGCACACGCCTCCAAACGGGGCATGAGCTTGACGCCTTCGCTTCCTTCATAATTCACATGTGGTAACTTTGGAATGCTTCGAAAGTTTCGGCCCTGCTTATACCAATAAGATATTTACCTTCAAAAGATAAACTTGCTGCAAAGATAAGAAAATTATCTTTTCAACCCAAATTATTCTATAACTTTTTTCCTTTCTGTTGCGTTCACCTCCTTCTTTGTAGGTTCAACATATACTCGATTCTATTACCTTATTATATATATTATATAACCTTCTCCCCAGCCAAAGTTCTCTCAAAAGCATGCCTTTTATGTCCTGCTTCAGCTATCTCGAAGAATATATCATACATCACATTCCTATCTTGTCGCGTACAATTGCGCCTATCCAGCATAGTGAATACAGCTTCAGCCATGATCTCATAGATGTTCTTATCATTCACATCGCATACATCATAGCACTCTTTCATCAGGCGATTACCCGTCTTGATCTCTTCTTTTGTAAATCTGGGCTTATAAGTATATTCTTCCAGATACTTATCGAATGAGGCACCCGGGTCAAAACGTAGCTTCAACCCATTACCCAGATAGTTGGCAAACTGCCTTACATCTTCCATAGTGGTGATATGCTTCACCTTGAATGCTTCGCAATTAAACAAATTGCTTACTCTTATTTGATTTCTTTCCATCATTTAAATCTTCATACATATAGGTAAGCCTAGTATTAGACTTAACCCGTAATACAATCTTTTTGAGCCCTTCCGAACCCTAACGGCTTGCAAAATTACTGCGTATTTCCTTAATTACCAAGCAAAATCCGGACTATTTTTGAACTATTTTTTAAGTGTATTGTTAACGATCATTAAAGTCAAAGTTTTCGTCGATAATATTTGGCGAAACCATATTTTTGCTTTATTTTTGCAACCGAGCATTAATTGTTTGAAGTTTATCCTAAAACCAGCTTTTTCTTTAATGTCAATGTAGACAACATCGGGACCCTCAGCGATGAGCGTCCCGATTTCTTTTACTCATTTTACAACCTCAAATATTGTTAAATTTACACCAAAGTTTTCAGAATTCCAAATAAAAGAATTACCTTTGCACCCATCTTTGAGAAATGTAATAAACAACAACAATCGATTGAATACCATTCGCAGCGATGCGCCGGTATTGTTATCAAAGGAAAATTCTTATTCATAAGATATTTCGACAAGCGGAGGCTCTCAGTGATTGAGACACTCCGCTTTTGCTTGCGATACTAATCTACCATGATAACAGTACCTGTTTCTTTCATTTCTCCTCCGCACTTAGGACATTTGCTCGGAACCTTCTCTGTTTCGATTACTCCCATCATACCCATGGTACGACCTTTCTTGGTGCCAGTTACGGTATAACCACAACCATTGCACTGATACTCTTTCAATGTTCCCATTTTTCTATAACTCCCTCCTGTTTATACCTTTGTTTATTAGTGTTAAGTTTTGGGGAGATCAAAAATAAATATCCAATTTACGACTGATTCTAGCATGTCTAATCATACGATTTTTTATTGCTTCATCAATTGTATTAGCTATTTCTTTAAATTTAAACGTAAAACCGCCATCATTCACATATTGAACAAAAGAATCTCGATATAACATCATCATAACTGCCAGGCCTCTACGTGCGTCCCTTAGTGGAAGTAGACACCAAAGGGGGTCTCGCCTTTGGTCATAATTACATATTTTCTTCGGATCTATTAAACCTTTAAAATCAAATAATACAGGATAATTACAGTGTTGCCATTCTCTGGGGAAATATGCAAGTCCGTGTTCTATAACAAAGATAACTGTATTTGGAATATACCACAAAATACCATATTCTAAGACACATTGGAAATTAGAATAATCAGTTTTACGACGAGTACCATCAGCAACCCAGATCATGTTTTTATAAAACTTTTCTCGCGATAATCTTTCCTCTTCTTTAATGTATGAATGTTGAAACTCAATCACCATTCCACTATTTGTTTTAATGTCTGCTATGTGCTTTTCTCCAGTCTTCTCATCGAATGCAACTACTTCTTGCCACTCTTTAGGGAACAAGTCTTTCCAATTTCTATGCCATTCAGTCTCATTCTCCCACCACTTATCACAGTGAGTACAACTTTTATGAGCCCAATGATTAATCTTTACTGGACCACATTTCGGAATAACAGGCTCCCCACATATCCGGCAAACTCCCTTTAAGCCCTTAGCTGCTTCTGTTTTGTTGTTATCAACTAAAGCATACTTCATACTAACTATGAATTCAATAAAATTTGTCGTTCTTCTTCAGTCAGGCAAGATATAAAAGAGTATGTTGGCGTCCTTCTATATTTTATATAGAATTTCCCCATTCCTACGATATGAGGAATCCTCTTATATTTTAGAAATCCATGATGTCCTTTTTTGAACTAACCATTTCAATGTGTAGATCATGCCTATCCTCATATAAAACGGCATCAAAATCGTAAGTAATATCTTTATCCTTGATATTGTTGACAACATCAGGATCTGGGTCCATTTTTCCTTCGCCCAAGAATATTTTCGTTCCTTTTGCCTTAATAGCTATTTTTTTACCTCGGATTTTCCGGAGACCATTATTCCTTAAAGAAACCAGATCTACCGATTCATTAGGTCTCAAAAAGTTTATGGTGCCTATCTGGAGGAGCTGTCCATCGAACACAGCTGCCACAGCGAGTTGTAAGATAAAATAAGGAGATTTATTCGTAACAATAACTTTATCTTTGAGGTTCATCTTTTTGGAGATCTCTTTATAAATAATATTATCCCCTTTCTCTTGAGCATTGACAATCAAGGGAAAACACAACATTAAAAATAATAATAGTTTCTTCATATCAAAAATGTTTTATTTATACTTCTAATTGCATTGTTATATCGGTTTTTTATCTTACGGATTTTTGAAGTACCTTCTCATATTCTTCCTTGGAACAAGGACATTTAAAAACCCAATATGTTAGATAAGGCATTGTTCCTTGTTCTTTTGGTGCAATTCCAATTTGAACGAGTTGCCAACCTAATGACTCAAAATAAAGTAAAGCAGCCGCGGGTGTTGAAACATGAAATTTTTGTTTGTTTGAACCCCTAAAATAATCTATCTTCAAACCATCATCAATCTTAACCGTAAAATCTTCATTATCCATACTTTCGGTATAGGAAACAATTGCATACTTATAAAACTTCTTTTCGTCGTTATCTTGTGCATTAGCCAGCAATGGCAATAGCAACATGAATAGTAGTAAAAGCTTCTTCATCATAAGATTGTTTTAAGTTCTTAATCTGAATGCAAAGATAATAAATCACTTTTAGAATTCCAAATTATTCGCCGGAAAACTGCATTTTACGACAAGAATTAAGGGTATTCTTTTGGTTTGTCGTGAATTGAGGTGGGAGTCGCAAGGAAGTGAGGAGAAAACGGCGCAGATACTTGGATAGAGACGATAATCATTGTACTTTTGCACCAGATTCATATTGTATTGCTTTAGTTAATTAGTTAGTTTTTTCCATTTTGTTATTCTGGTTTGTTATCGCATAGGGCTCGCTGGGAAGCGGGCCCAATGTGGTATTATTATAGCAATCCTAATATCGTTTCTGGCGATGTATGCATCTTTGTGACTGCACAAATGCCAACACCCATATCTTTAACGCTGGCACCAAGCAGATAGACATCATCATCGATAATTAGAAAGCGGTCGTGATTTTTATGAGGCAACTGAATGAACTTGATCTCGCGATACTGGTCATTATGTTTCTTTAGATCAGTCAGGAATGTCTCAGTATACCGAGTATGGATCGTTGCCTCTACATCCTCACCCCGTTTATCGAATAGCGACAGTACGCGATCATCTACGAAGTTGTCTATCAGCACAATTCGCTGTTGGGCACTCCTTACCAAATCAGAAACATAAGCCCATGCATCCCACACGCATCCCGTTCCGAATATCTGCTCTGGCAACAATTTCGGAGAGCGTTCCTCTATGGTGTTCAGTATTTGCTCTATCTTATTATCCGTTTGCTTCATCCATATCTTGTTCTCCAATTGTTCCTGTTCAACTTTGTCCAAACGTCGGAATATCTGAGCATTGGCTGATATAAAACGACGCATTCCTACAAATGCATCCATAATTCTGATACTGGTGTCAACTGCTTTTTGACTAGTTACAACAGCCGATAGCATCGATATTCCCTGTTCTGTAAAAGCATAGGGAGCCGAAGAAGAGTGTTTTAAACTCTCGAACCGGTCACAATTTGTGACCAGTTCCTTCATTTCCTGTTTTGTTAATTGAAATCTGAACCTTTCAGGGAATCGAGCAATGTTTCTCTTTACCTTTTGGTTTAGAACCTTTGTTTCCACCTTGTAAAGCATCGCTATGTCCCTGTCTATCAGCACTTGTTGACCTCTTACGACAATTATCAACTTTGTGATATCAATATCTTCAGATGAGGTATTATCTAACACTTCGTCTAACTGGTCACAATTTGCGACCGGTTCTAAGTTATCACATTTTGTGATAAGCTCCTCCTTATTCTTATTTTCTTTTTTCTTAGCCATTCATTATCAATTATTTACAGCCATTGCTGGCTGGGGTTTATACTACATCAATGGCTAACGGATTGCTTTTCGCCTACAAAATTACAAATAATCCCTGACTCTACCAAACACTTTGCAAGATAAATTTTGCTATTATGAAAATAACGTTATAATTTAGATTCGTACTATCTGTTGCAGTGACGCAGTGTTGCAGTAGATAATTATACTGTACAATGGCCTGAATTAAACTCTATATTTATATATATATAAATATATATATAAATATAGAAATAATTTAGGGGGGGTGTGAGTAATGGAATTTTTAACTGCAACACTGCATTACCGCAACGCATTTGATAATATTTCCTTACAGAATTATCATTATATAAACAAGTCTGCGCAGAGGGGCTTAGGAAAGTCCGAGTTTGCTCGGAGGAAAGTAGAGGTTTCCTCGGATGAAAGTCTGACTTTGCTCGGAGGAAACTCTGAGGCCGCTTATAGGGCCTAAAAAGGGCAGCTTTAAGGCTGCCCGAGGTGTTGGTAAATAATGTTGACTTCGGATGGAAGATATGTGCGCCGTTTCTGCTTGGCAAACCCTGAAAGTTCGGGATAATCTTCAAGAAGAGACCGAAATTTTAGCCAGGCTGAGCGAGGTTGAATAGCGGGAAAATAGGCTTGCGCTAACTCCATACGCCCCATAGAGGGCTGAGAATTTGAACTAAAAGACTGATTGTTTTTGATCATAATCATAAATCGTAATTTTCTTGTTTGCGAGTACAAAGATACTAAAAATCGGGGAGATAGCCAAGAGAAAAGCGCAAAAAGTTTGGTATAAGTTCATATAACTTCATATAAGTTCATATAAGTATTATCAGAACGTTTAAATGCTTGCATAGTTCAAATAAAATGATTAACTTTGCAACGTCAATGAATGAGACATCGGGCCCAAGCCTCGGGAGTTGGCAAACGTGAGAGTTTTACATTAAAAATTAAACATTCAAAAACTAAACTAGAAAATGGCAAGTGAAGTAATTGCATTCCCTGTGAATCTGCGCAGGAACCAGAACAAGTACAACGCCGCTTACGGCAAGTACTATGCAGAGGCCGACTCGAAAGAGCCTCTCAACCTGAAGGGTTTCGCCAAGCACATTTCGGAGCATGGCAAGTTGGTGGACTACTCGATGGCAGTCTTGGTACTGCAGAACATCGTGAGCTGTCTGAAAGAGATGATCACACAGGGTCAGCCTGTGAAGTTGGACGGCTTCGGCACTTTCACTCCCACCATCGAGACGGATGGCCAGAAGGTGGTTGACACCGTGGAGGGATCGCTGAACGTGGGTATCGACAACCTGATTGCGGGTGTGCACCTGCGATTCATCCCTGAGAACTCCAAGGGCGATGAGTTGACCAGCCGCATGCTGAAGAAGGA
>JAEEGK010024567.1_pt1 | contig 12473 bp, 13 predicted proteins | sample 8958771 | NCBI WGS metagenome assembly JAEEGK01 (sample SAMN16246547, study PRJNA631951) | gut metagenome | biome: gut microbiome; feature: rumen; material: SC-attached | host: Bos | place: Iran: Karaj | collected 2018-10 | reverse complement strand
GATCTGGTGGAGCAGAACTGGGTAGGATTCCAGGGCGAGTTCCCATACCACGGGGAGCCGAGCGGTGTTGACAACACAGCATCTTCCTTCGGCGGAATCATGATGTATCAGATCCGGGATGGCAAGAAGATGTACGAGCGGATCAAACCGCCGAAGCCACTCTATGTAGTACTGGCAAACAGCGGCGTGACCTACGACACAGCTCTGATGGATGCCGAGATTGAGGCCCTTATCAAGAAAGATGCCGGCTTCTTCTATAAGAGACTTAACAAGACAGCAGAGCAGGTATATGCCCTCAAGGCAGCCCTGACAGCTGGCGACTACGACGCAGTAGGCGAAATCATGACAGCAAACCATCAGCTTCTTATTGAGCTTAACATGAGCCATCCACGGCTTATTGAGCTCTGCGAGCGCTCAATCAAGATGGGTGCTTACGGCGCAAAGCTCACCGGCGGCGGAAGAGGCGGTTACATGGTTGCTCTGGTCAAGGACCTGGATATGCAGGCTAAGATCGCAGGCACCTTCGAGAAGGAAGGAGTTCCTGTCATCACTGCAGAACTTGGTCTTAACCCAGTTGACGATGTTGACTTTAGAATATTAAAATAAACGCATGAAAATTTTATTATCAGGCTACGGCCAGATGGGAAAGGAAATCGAGAAGATTCTCCTTTCCCGGGGCCATGTTGTGTCTGCCATTGTAGACCCGATGGTTGAGACCGCTCACAAGGAGATATCAGCTGCTGTACTGGCTGATGCAGATGTAGTAATCGACTTCTCATCACCAGCAGCTGTGCTTAAAAACTGCACCGCCTACGCGCAGGGTTCCACACCTGTTGTTCTTGGAACTACCGGCTGGGGTGACAAGTATGACCAGATCAAGGCTATGATCGAGAAAGCAGGCATCGGCTTTGTATGGGGATCCAACTTCTCCATCGGCGCCCATATGCTGTTCAAGCTGGCAAGCTATGCCGCATCACTGGCAAACGCAGTGCCTGACTATGACATCATGGTTCACGAGATGCATCATAAGCTTAAGAAGGATTCACCCTCCGGCACCGCCATCACACTGGCAGAGAAGATTCTTGCCAACTGCGACCGGAAGACCAAGATCGTGACACAGTGCCTGGACCGGCGGATCGAGCCGGAAGAGCTCCACGTGTCATCCACAAGAGGTGGCAGCATTCCTGGAATCCATACTATGTATATGGATTCACCTGCCGACACCATCGAGATAACCCATAATGCACGGAGCCGGGGAGGCTTTGCACTGGGTGCAGTCATGGCAGCAGAGTGGATCAAGGGCAAGAAAGGCTTCTACAGTGTAGAGGACTTTATAAAGGAAATTTTACCGTAATATAGGAGAAAATAAATGAAGTTTGAAGGAATTTATACCGCCCTTATCACACCATTCAATAAGGACGAGTCAATTGACTGGGGCGCACTCAAGGCCCTTGTAGATTTTCAGGTGGAATCCGGAGTTGCCGGAATTGCACCTATGGGCACCACAGGCGAGAGCCCTACAATCATCCATGAGGATCACCTTAAGATTATCGAATTTGTAGCAAGACAGGTTGCAGGCCGCTGTCAGATTATTGCAGGTGCAGGCTCCAACAGCACATCTGAGGCAATCCATATGACCAAGATCGCAGCAAGCTTCGGAGTAGATGCCACACTGCAGGTTGCACCATACTACAACAAGCCCAGCATGGAGGGTTTCTACCGCCACTTCATGACAATTGCAGACGCAGCTGATATTCCAATGGTTGTATACAACATTCCTGGACGGACAGGAAAGAACATCGACAATGCCACAATGCTCCGCCTGGCACAGCATCCAAATATTCAGGCTGTAAAGGAAGCAAGCGGCGATGTGAACCAGATGATGAACCTGATTGCCGCAAAGCCAGACTCATTCACAGTGCTCTCCGGCGACGACAACCTTGGATTCCTCCTTATCGCCATGGGCGGAAAGGGAATTGTATCTGTAGCATCTAACCTCTATCCAAAGGAGATGAATGCTCTGTGCAACGCAGCACTGGCTGGCAAGCTTGAAGAAGCTAAGAAGCTCCACTACAAGATGCTTCCATTCTTCAGAGCAGAGTTTGCAGACACAAACCCAGTTCCTATAAAGTATGCTATGTACAAGGCCGGCATGATCCAGGAAGCTTACCGGCTCCCACTGTGCGAAACCTCTGCCGCTGTAAAGGCTCAGGTGGACGCCGCAATGGCCAAGCTGGCACAGTAATTATTTTATTAGCAAGTATTTAGCCCCGGGACAACCCCGGGGTTTTTTTATGCTTGCGTTTTTGAACGGTACAAATGCTTACCAGAAATGAAGCTGTTAGTTTCAACATAAACTCATTTTCAGGAGGTGTTTTGTGCAAAACATCAATTTTTTGCCATGGATTGGCAAAAATTATCAGACAGGCCTCGGTCCAAAGGGTCTTCGGGTGCTGGTTTTAGGCGAAAGTCACTATTGTTTCACCCTTGGACAGGGAAAATGTCCAGGATGTTCACTTCAGAATTGTATTGCCGCAGGTTTTACAAAGGAAGATTTCGAGCAGCAGACAATAGAGTACATCAAGGATATCCTCTTTAACAACAAAGGATTGCCTTATCAACAGACAGCATTAAGCTTTGAGAGGGCAATCGTGGGCAAGAAGAAACTGACTCAGGCAGAGCGGGAGGATTTTTGGAACAGTGTTATCTTTTATAATTATATTCAGAAGTCGCTTCCAAAGCTTGATGGAAAAAGGACAGAGTTCACAGCAAATGACCTGGTTGGTTCAGATTCTGCATTTGATTTCATACTTGGTACATATTTGCCTGATCTCATCATTGTCTGGGGGTTCAGACTGTTCAAAATTTTGCCTCCCTGGGGTTCTGTCCGGTCAGAGCTGGAGCTTTCATCGGGAGAAAAGACGGATATCAGGATGTATTATGTCTGCGGGAAAAGCATTCCAGCCATAAAGGTGGCTCATCCAAGCTGTCCAAAGGGTCGTCAGTGGGAGTACTGGCATCAGTTCTACGATGTATTTCTTGAGTGAGACGTTGCCCTGCTTATTGCAGGGCGTTTTTGTTTGGTGTAAACTGATACCATGTTCTTCAAGCGTAAGATAGGGTTAGTTCTGGCGGGAGGAGGAGGCAAAGGCTCCTACGAACTGGGAGTCTGGAAGTACCTGTCCGAGATAGGGCTGACCAAGAAAATATCTGTCATCTCCGGCTCATCGGTAGGGGCACTGAATGCCATCCTGCTGAACCTGTGCGATTTTGATACCGCTGTAGACATATGGACTACCCAGCTTGAGAGCAATATCCTTGACTTCAAATCCACCACAAAGCGGTCCGGAGCTATCTTCAGCCGTGAAGGGCTCTATCGGATCATGGAGCAGCTGGATTTCAGCAAGTTGCCTGCACTTAAGAAAAAGATATATGCCACCTGTCTCAATACTGATATACAAAAGACAGAGAGCTTCTGTCTGAACAATTATGACGAAGAGACTGTGAAGCAGCTGCTGTGTGCCACCAGCGCCATTCCCCTTGTGTTCCAGGGGGAGAAGATTTTCGGAAACAACTATATTGACGGTGGCTGGGGTGATGAGGTTCCAATAAAGCCTCTGCTGGATGAGGGGTGCACCGATGCAATCGTGGTGAACCTTAAGCGTAGTTATCATGTGGATTATTCCGGCCTTGGGATCAATACAGTTGTGATTCACCCAACTGTCAACCTGGGGGACAACTGGTTCGGTATTCTTGATTTCTCTGCCAAAGGGGCACACAGACGGATGAAGCTGGGCTATGATGACTGCAGAAGAAGGTTTGCACCACTCCTTAAGACATTGCGGGGACACTTGAGCTTCAGCCTCAGCGGTGTCCGGGCCAAGAAGATAAATGCCATGACTGACGAGGAAATCCTTCAGAGGACCCTGGAAGTGATATCTGCCCATCCTGATCATCTTAATGAAATACAGGGGTATTTCAACATCGATTTCCTGACTGCCGGGGGCGAGGTGTTCTGGAAAGAGCTGGCAGAATATCATGGCTGGCGGTTCCAGGAGAACAATATCACCAAGCATATAAGACTGATTGATCCTACCAATTTCCGCAGGGCCTGGGGCAGGAGACGGCAGCTGGTGGATTACTGCCGCTCTTTTTTAATTGGACAGTTGGCGAAATAGCCTTTCCGGAGGTATATTTATAATATGACAAGTATCACTGAAAAAGTTCCGCTCTCTGGCGATGTGATAGTCGCAGACCGGGGATTATACAAGCACTACGGTATTTATATCGGGAACGGCCGGGTCATCCACTATTCGGCGGGCATGGGCATAGAGCTGGATGCAGCCAAGGCTAAGATAATCGAGACTTCCCTTGCTGAATTCCTGGATGGCAGCGCCCTCTATGTGGAGGAGTCGGATGAGCCGGGCGCCTTCCCGCCGGACCGTGTGGTGGAGAGGGCCAGATCCATGGTGGGCCGCCTACATGGCGAGTACAACATTGCCTTCAACAACTGCGAGCATTTTACCCACTGGTGCAAATACGGAACTAAAGAGTCGAGCCAGGTGAACACGGTCCTGAAGGCAGTGGTGGGCGTGGCCGCCATTGCCTTGGGACTTGCCGCCGGAGGCAAGTTCCTGGGCGGGAAGGGTGGAAGAGGCCTGCTTTAAGCCTTCTTTCCCAGCCCTATCACAAATGTTTCGAAGGAATTGCTCCGGGATGCCTGGGGCTTCAATATCTTCACTGAACTGAAGTGCTTCTTCATATCCTCAAGAATCTCTTTCTCCTTGCCTCCCTGGAACATCTTGAACACAAAGTTACCGCCAGGGGTGAGCACCTGCAGGGCAGTATTGTAAATCGATTCTATCAGCTGTATTGAACGTTCGGTATCCACTATCTTGTTGCCTGTGGTGGATGGAGCAGCATCGCTCACTACTGCATTGTAAGGCCCTTTCTCTGCCAGCAGCCTTATGTTTTCGGGGTCAAAGGCATCGCCCTGGACAAAGAAGAAGTTGGGGTTCTTTATAGTTATGCTCAAAGGCTTGAGGTCGATGGCTGACAAAAAACCGCTTTCTCCCAGCATCCTCATGATATACATGGTCCAGCTGCCTGGGGAAGCCCCCACATCCAGCACCTTGAAATCTTTCTTTATGACGCTGAATTTCTGCTGAATCTCCTGCAGCTTGTAGACCGAGCGGGCAGGGTAGCCCTCCTTCTGCGCCTTCTTGGTATAAAAATCATCGTCCCAGGTTCCTTTTTTCATCTTGCATTAAAACCCTATTACCCTTACATTATATATGATGAGATTAGCAAAAATCGAGGAATATTTACAGACCATTCTCCCGGAAAAAGTTAATAAAAACTGGAAAGAGGCAGTAATGGGCCCTGCTGTAGTCAAGGACGAGTTCCTGGACCAGATAAATGCACCGGCCCGGGATCTCCTGAGCCGCGGCGGCAAACGGTGGCGTCCTCTTCTTATGATGCTCTTCTACAATCTGTACCGCCCTGATGATGAAATCCTGCCCCTTACACCTCTGGTGGAACTGCCCCACAACGGCAGCCTTATAATTGACGATATTGAGGATTCCTCCGACTTCCGCCGGGGTAAGCCTGCAGTTCATCTTCTCTATGGCACCGATCTTGCCATCAATACCGGCAACTTCCTCTACTTCTTGCCCCATATATTCATCGATTCGTGCTCATTCCCGGATGAGATTAAGCTTGCAGCCTACAGCTATTACAACGAGAGCGTGACCAAGCTCCACGTAGGGCAGGGGCTGGATATTCTGTGGCATAGGGATAAGGATTACATTCCTTCTGTGGACGAATATATGACCATGTGCAGCTTCAAGACAGGATGTCTTGCCCAGCTTTCCGGCCGCTTGGGTGTAAGAGCCGGCGGTGGTTCTGAGGAGACTGCCCTTGCCATGGGAAAGGCCTGCAAGCAGATGGGAGTGGGATTCCAGATCCTTGATGATGTGACCAACCTGACCACTGGAAACCCTGGCAAGAAACGGGGGGATGACATTGTGGAGGGGAAGAAGAGCCTTCCTGTAATTCTTTGCAGCCAGCTGGGCGGCGACATGACCCGCCTTAAGGAAATCTTCGCCTATGCAGGAGAGCAGGGCATAGAGAAGGCAGGTGATGCAGTGGAGGAGGCTATAGCTCTTATCAAGGCTACAGGTGCAATTGACAAGGCAAAGGAAAAGGCTCTTTCTATCCTGGAAGAGAGCCGGAAGACTATAATGAACTCATATCCGGCCAGCCCTGTATTGGATGAAATAAGCACTCTGTTCAGCTCGTTCCTCAAACCTAAAAAAGGAGAAAACAGATGAAAATCCGGGACCTTCTTTCCACCAGGTTCAGATATGTCTACAACAACTGGTGTCTATATATAATCATAGCCAATGTGGCAGTATTCCTGCTCACATCTATGAACAGCCGTCTTGTGTCATATTTGGCCATGAACCCAATCAATGTGGCGCATCATCATATGTACTGGCAGTTTGTCACCTACATGTTTGTCCACGGAAGCTTGAGCCATCTCTTCTTCAATATGCTGGGTCTGTACTTCTTTGGAATAGCTGTGGAGCAGTCCATCGGCAGCAAGGAATTCCTCCTTTTCTACCTTCTGTGCGGAACCCTTGCAGGTGTCTTCTCCTATTTTGTCTATGTGAACACCGGTTATTTCCGTATATTCCTGCTGGGGGCTTCGGGCGCTCTTTTTGCCGTGCTTCTGGCCTATGCGGTGATATTCCCTGATTCCACTGTGTTCCTTTTCGGAATTGTCCCTATGTCGGCGCGGATGCTTATTCTTGGCTACACCGTGCTTGAGATTGTCTACCAGATGACTGGCTACAATGCTGGGGTTGCTCACCTGACCCACCTGGGTGGCTTTGCGTTTGCCTATCTTTACTTTGTGATCCGGTTCAGGATAAATCCGGCAGACCGGCTTTTCGGCAGGAGACGTTGATATGTTCAGACCTATGCGGAGATTCAAGCAGCAGCTTTCCCAGGAGGATTGCGTCTCTATTCTTAAGAGCGAGGTGAGGGGTATCCTGTCTCTTCTTGGTGATGACGATTATCCCTATGGAGTTCCTCTTGATTTCTACTATTCAGAGGAAGATGGCCATATCTATTTCCATGGTGCAGGGGAAGGACATAAGATTGACTCCATCAAAAAGCATGACAAGGCCTCATTCTGCGTCATGGACAAAGGAACCCCCGATACCGAGAGTTGGTTTCTCCATTTCAAGAGTGTGATAGTATTCGGTCGCATCAAGATTGTGGAAGACCATGCCAAGGCTCTTGATATCTGCAGAAAGCTTAGCTATAGGTTTGGATTGGCTCCAGATGTTGTTGAGAAGATGGTTGCGAGAAGTGGAGCCCATGTCACCTGTCTGGAGCTTATTCCAGAGCACATAACCGGCAAAGCTGTAAAAGAAGAGTAATTCAACTTTCCAGAAATAATTTTATTTTTTCCAGCCGTTTCTCTGCAACCTGGCGTCCTGCTTCGTAGCACCGCTGCAGTTCATCAGGATTATGCTCTATCCGGGATATTCCCAGCGGTTTTTCAGGGCACAGCACTATAGCCTTTCCCTCTTTCTCCTGCTGGAATGCATAATCGTGCTGCCGGTTGTAATCGATATGGCGGTTCTCCATCTTTGCAAGGAGCTTCGGATAACGGCGCAGAGAAAGGCGCATGGGCTTTATAAGGGAATCAGGCTCTTTGATGAAATCCTTTGGCTGGGTCAGAATCACAATGTTCTTGTTGTAGCCCATCTCCTGGAACTTTTTAAGGGGGATTGAGTCGGTCATGCCTCCATCCAGAAGCTTGTAGCCGTCCACCTTCACCACGCTGGAGACCAATGGCATGCTGGCGCTGGCCCTCATCCATGTAAGGTCGGTTCCATGTCCTGTCTTCAGTTCCTTGTAGATAGGTTCCCCAGTGAGGCAGTCCGAGACCACCACGTAAAAGCGCATAGGGTCTTTGGCAAAGGTATCGTAGTCGAAAAGATCCAGCTTGTTTGGAATCACATTGTAGCAGAAGTCGGCGCCATAGAGGTCGCCTGTAAGGAGCAGGGATCGGAGGCTGCAGTACCGCCAGTTGCGGGCAAAACGCTTGTTGTACCGTATTACACGGCCTATCTGATGTGATTTATAGTTGCAGCCGAAGGTGGCGCCGGCGGAGACACCGATTGCGCCGTCAAATTTTATGCCGTGCTCCATCAGCACATCGCAGACACCGGCGGTGAACATGCCCCGCATGGCTCCGCCTTCCATTACCAGTCCAGTCATAATAGTAAGCGGGCGAGGGGAATCGGACCCCCGACACAAGCTTGGGAAGCTTGGGTATTACCACTATACGACGCCCGCAGTACAATATATATTATGGCAACTGGATTGGGTTGTCAATCTAAAGGCAAAAAAAATCCCTGTGCCCGAAGACACAGGGATGATAAATCAAAAACAGATCTTAATTACTTGATGAAGAGTAATGTGATCGGTTCGCTCTCTGCTACAACAGTATTTCTACCATTGGACCATTCTATTCTCAGAGTAACCTCTTTCTCAGGAGAATATTCTCTTTCATGCTTCTCATCGATATCCTGGAACAGCTTCTCAGGGATGGCATAATACAAGATACCATTTTCCTCACCTGTGCGGTAGGTATCCAGGTTAAATGTTTCATTGCCGCAGATAAGCTCGCGAATGATACCAATCTTCTTCTGGAGACTAGGATCAACTGCTTCTTCTTTTAAAGTTTCCAGATTAAAATTAATACTTCCTAAAACCTTAAGTATTTTTTTCTCTTCTTTTGCCTTTTCTTCTAAGTTTAAAGCCTTTTCTTCATTGTTTAAAGCTTTCTTGTATTCAAGGGCAGGCTGTGCCTCAGCTTTCTGTTCTGCCTCCAGCTTATTATTGGCCTCCATAGCCTCCTTCAGAGCCTGTTCAACTTCGTTGTTTGCCTCAATCTTATTATTAATTACAGGCTTCAGACTTAAGGATTCAACTGCTGTTCCGTCAAATGTAGCTCTATAATTCTTGGTAATGGCTCCACTGGTTCCAGAGAAATCTGTCACAAACTCTGACTCATGTGCAATCCGGCCAGTAATAGTGGTGTTCTTATTTGCTATAACTTTGACAAGATAAGGCCCCATAGGTGTCTTGCGTTTCTGGTCATGATAAGTAAACTGCATTTGATAGTTGCCGCTGGCTAAATTAACACTTCTTACAAAATAAGACTTGTTGCCATCAACAGTTGGCTGTGCAAAAACAATTGTTTCAGCATTGTTACTGCCAACAGGTTTATAATTAACAACCAGTTCACCTTCATTGCTGTTACACTGTGCAGCGATATTCAGGACGATTGTACCATAACCTTCACCAGTATCGTTATAAATACTGATTCCTTCCGGATCTTCTTCCATATTGAAGATAATGTCTTCTTTGGTCTTGGCAGTAAGGGTGACCTTCAGAGGAGTTGCTATCTTGTACAATGGTGTTAAATCAGTTCTATCGACACCACGTACATAGAAAGTCCAAGGTCCCTTTGTAAATTTCATCTTGAATTCAGAACCGGTATAAACTGTTGGGAAATCGGTCCATACATCGCCGGTTGCACCTACAATCTTTTCAGCTTTGAAGCGAGGAATAGCCTTATACTGATATATTACATTGCTATCATACAGAGGATTACCAATTGAGATTGCCTTTGATGATACGCCTTCTCCTGCCACTCTGAATGCTACAGTAACAACATCACTGTCGCCACTGCTTACGTTTAAAGGTTGACAAGCGCACAGCATCATTACGATAACTGCGCATGCAAGAAGAAGTACTTTGTTTTTCATTCTTTTCCCCTTAATATATATATATATATATATATATAACAAAAATACATTTTTAAATATAACCACTCGGATAACATTTTGTCAAGTATTTTTTAACTTTATTTACAAAAATTTATTTATTCTAATTATCGGCAGATATGGAAAATTTTTTTATATCCATTATTATAACAATATGACCCGTTTTAAGAGGCTTTTAGTTCTGGCCATCCTTTTCCTTCCCTCCCTGACCTGGGCTGACGGCGATATCACGCTCCTGTTCGGTGGGGATATCATGGCCCACAGCTCCAACTATAGAGTCAAGAATCTCAATGATATATGGGGGGATGTAAAGCCTATCATCCAGGACTCCGACTTGGCTTTTGCCAATATAGAGGCGCCGGTGGACTCCACAAGGCCGGTCAGCAGCTATCCCCAGTTCAACATGTCGGTGGAGTACCTCCAGGCCGCCATAGATGCCGGCTTTTCGGTCTTCTCCCTGACCAACAACCACTCCAACGACCAGGGTCTTTCAGGGATACAGGAGACCCTCAAAGCCTGCAAAAAGCTTACCCAAAAGTACGCTGAATCGGGCAGAGTGCTCTATTTTTCCGGTCTCAAGAAGAGCTCTGAAGAGGGCTTTAATTACAACATAATAGAAAAAAACGGGTGGAAAATCCTCTTTTTTCCGGTTACAGAATCTCTCAACAGCTTTAATGCCCATAAATATATGAACTACGTCTACCCTGAGGCCGAGAACAAGCACCGTTTTGCCGCTTTTATCAAAAAGCTAAAGGCTAAAGTGGGGTGCGACCTGTTCATCCTGTCGTTCCACACCAACGAGCCGGAATATATCAGGACAGTAGCAGATGCCCAGAAGCAGTTCTATAAGGAGCTGGTCGACGCTGGGGTGGATATCCTTTGGGCAAACCACGCCCACATTATAAAGGACAGGGAGATCGGCGAGCGCACTCTGATCATGTATTCGAACGGGAATACCATAAGCGGCCAGCGGTACAGTCCCAATCTGACCATGGAGAGCCCCAATACAATGCGGGACAACACTGGCGACGGCCTTTTGTATCAGGTGGTGCTGTCAAAGGATGCCTCTGGTACAGCCATCATAAAAGAAACAAAACCTTATTTTATAACGACTTATATCACTCCAAAACGGGAGTTCATACTCAAGCCTATGAACCAGGACTTCATAAACTGGCTTAAGGAGACAGGACAGCCCAAGTGGGCTGGCTACATCGAAAAAAGGCTCAAGATAAATCTGGAGCAGACAAAAGATATCAGATTGCCTTGAAAGGCTTTATTTCCGGGTGAAGCGGGTAATCAGCATCTTGATTATATAAAAGGTTCCAGTGATGGCCAGGATAAGCATGCCGGTGGTGAGGGTAAAGCCCCCCAGAGCAGATAGATAGCCTGGATCAACAGAGTATAAAATGTCAAAATTCTCTATGGCATAGCTGACGCACAGCATGAAAAAGCCCACTATTATAAATAGAAGACCCAGCCTGCTGACCTTATCGTTCATCATAAGATTCTCCCCCTCTACTATAATGTCTAAAGGCGCTTCTGTAAACCTTTCGGGAAAATGTTTTCCTGGCCTGGGAATATAGGAAATTTTCCCATTTACGGCAGGGGAGCCCCCCTATATTATATATATTAACCAAAGAAAAAGGAGAGAAAAATGAAAAAAGTATTACTGATTACTTTAGTTCTTCTTCTTGCAGCTGGCATGGTATTTGCCGGTGGAAGCAAAGAGAAAGGTGAAGGTGGCGAAGGCGGAAAGCAGTTCGTTGTTATCAAGTCATCTTCAATCGGTGGATCATGGTATGCATGCGGTGCAGCATTTGCAAAACTGATCACAGACAACACAAACTTCATTGCTATGAACAGTGCATCCCCTGGACTTACCAATGAGAGCATCAAGGCAATGGCTGAAGGAAAAGCTCAGCTGGCACTTGGCGAGCCTCTCGGAGGATATACAGCTCTTCAGGGAAAAGAGCCATGGGATAAACCACAGAACATCAGAATCCTGTTCGGAATCTGGCCTGGAATCTTCAACATCGTTGTAAACGCTGATTCTGATATCAAGACACTGTCAGACCTCAAGGGCAAGAGTATTGCTACATACGTAGAGGGCGAGCCTGACGGAATCGCATTCTCCGAGCTTCTTGATTGGGCAGGTGTAAACGATAAGAACTCCAGAATCTACAGAATCATGAAAAACGATGCAACCAGAATGTTCATCGACGGACAGGCAGACTGTCTTATCTATGCATTCGGACACGGTCATGCAAAACTGAAAGAGATCACAACAGCAAGAAAGATCAGATTCGTTCCTACAGACGATGCTCTTGCTAAGAAATTCATGGAGAAGTATCCATACTACTCATCCACAACATTCGGTTCTGAGTTTGGTGTTCCAGATGCACAGCAGTTCCAGAGCACATACTTCATTATGTGTCTCGACACACTGCCAGAAGATCAGGCATACGAGTTCACAAAAGTATGGTGGGAAAACTGGAAATTCCTGGAAGAGGCTATGCCAAGCAACGTTCCATGGATCAACAGAGACGACCCACAGGGCGGACTTCCAATTCCAATGCACCCAGGTGCTCTGAAGTATTTCAAGGA
>JAEEGK010024561.1_pt1 | contig 12476 bp, 5 predicted proteins | sample 8958771 | NCBI WGS metagenome assembly JAEEGK01 (sample SAMN16246547, study PRJNA631951) | gut metagenome | biome: gut microbiome; feature: rumen; material: SC-attached | host: Bos | place: Iran: Karaj | collected 2018-10 | reverse complement strand
CAATCCCCAATCCCCAATCCCCAATCCCCAATTTCCCCCAATGCATTTTAATAAAAATATAAAATAAAATATTAAATAAATTTAAATAAAAAATATATAATTTTTAAAGATTATAATTAAATTTAAATTGAACTATAATATTAAAATCGAATCATTTTAATAATAAATAATAATAAATTAAATAATTAATTAAGAACAAAAATTTGTCCATTATGAGTTCCAAAAGCAATTAAATTATTATCACTTTCAGCGAAACATTTAGGATTTATTCCATTTATAGTATTTTTCCTTATTAAATTTATAGATTCATTATCAAATTTATATTCTTTAAAAAATTCGGTATATGAATAATCACTTATTTCATATAGTAATCCAACCATAATATTTCCAAATTTATTCCTAAATAAATTAAAATGCCTAGTTTCAAGCATAATTAATTTAATAATTTGATATGATGTAGCATCAATTATTTTAAGCATATTACTTATATCTTTATAAGCAAATAAATGGTCATTTATCATGCATAATTGATATACACTTCTTAAATTCTGAATATTTCCTTTTTTTATATAATCTCCTGTTTCATTATATTCATAAAAATTTAACATATAATTTTTATCTTCTTCTAAATATTCATTTTCTTTTTCTTTATTTTTGATACAAACAACAATACCTCTTGTTTTTTTTATTTCCAATAACGCTAAAGCATTATTTTCTATTTCAAATGATAAAGTTTTAATATATATTAAATTAATATTTTTCCATAAAGTAATATTATGATTATCTGTTCCAATTACTAAATATTTTGGTTCATATAATAATGGTAATATTTCCGTATAATTTATATCTATAGTTTGTACTTCATCAAAAAATTCATTAAAATGTATATATTTATTTATTTTAATTTCATCATTATTACATGATTTTTCTTTTATCTCCTCTTCTAATTTTTTTTCTGTCTTTAATGGCTCTTTATTTTCCTTTAATTTAAAAAAATATATCTTTTTTTTTTCTTTATCATCAATTAAAATTAAATCATCTAAATTTAATAAATAATAACCTTCAAATTTCTCAATAAATTCACACATTTTTTTAAAATTTTCTTCAATTAAATAAAAGTTTTCACCATTTTCTTTAAATAATATTTTATTATCTTTCAAAAAAATTATATTTGTTATATATTCATACCCAATATTAAAATGTTTCAATATATTATATTTATAATTTTCATTATTATTATTATTTGAATCATTTTTAAAGAATGGATGGTTTATATAATCTTCCCAAGATATTCTCTCATTTATATTTTCTTTTAATAAAGAAGTAATTAAATCTTTTAGATTTTTATCTTTTATTTTTTCAATATCATCATCCATACAATTTAGCATCATTTTTCCAATATTGTATAATTCATTTTTCGAAGTAATATTATAAACTATATTTTCAAATTCATTTTTATATCTTTCAAATAAAACATTTTTCTCCTCATTTTCATCTTTAAAAATTTCTTTTAGTTTTAAAATTTTGTTTGTAAGTTCAATGTCAAGCATAGTACTTTCAGCAAGATCATCAAAAATTGCAGAAATTGTTCCTCTATACCTAAAATCCAATTGTCCTAAAAAAGTTTGAAATTTTAAAATGACCCTAAATTTATTCTTATTTTCATCTAAATATTTAAAACCTATATCACTCATATTAAATAAAGAATCATATATTCCAAAAGTATGTCTTCTTTCCAATTCTTGATTTATTTGACAAAAACAATTTCTTAAAATTATTGGATCTGATAAATTAGGAGATTCATCATATTTTATTTTTTCTATTAATAAATAATATCCTGTTTGTTCTTGAAAAAAATTTTCTAATTTTTCGCAATTCTCTGATGAATAATATTTAGTTAAATAAAATATTATGTTCATGAAAAAATCTTTCAATTTTTTATTACTATCAATATTATCTTTAAAAAATATATAGGCGGTATAATCATTATTTATACTTTTAAAATAATCATCATTAGAATCATCAATCACTTTTTCATCATTTATTGAACCTTTTTTTAATTTTACATTAAGAAAATAACCTAAAAGAGTTTGTTTTCTTGAAAAATAACTGTAACCTCTCTTATTCAATTCATAAATCATTAAAGTTCCTTTAAAAAAAAAATAAAAAGTTAATTAATATATATAATAATTTTTTAATTTAATAGTTTATATATTTATTCCATGTAACTTCTTTAATATCCTCAATAGTAAGTCCACTCCATCCAACAGCTGCAGTATGATCTCCATAACTTTCTCTATGATAAGGACCAATCAATTCTACACTAGTCATTTGAAATATTTTTTCATATTTTAATTTATATTATCTAAAACAAATAAAAATAATTAAGTAATTTTTTTATTTTTATTTAGTATTAAATAATTAGATGTAACAAAAAATTTTTTTAATGAAATTTATGAAAATTATGTTAAAATATTATTAAATCTTATTAAAGAACCATTAGAAAAATATCATCAAGTAATTTTGAAAAGAAAATTAAAAATTTGATGAATATATATTTATGTTGTGGTGATATATCATCGAATTATAATAAAAAATAGTTAAGATAATTATAAACATAAAATATATATTAATTATAATTATATAATTAAAATATTATAATATATATTATTTATTAAATGCATAATTTATATATTGATAATCTTTTTTAATTTTTTATTATTAATTATTTAAAATTTAATAATTTTAATAAAACAAAACAAAAAATTTATTTTATCTTCATTTTTATTTAAAATAATAATTAAAATAAAATAAAAAAATTTATTATTAATTAATTTTAAAAAAATATTAAACAAAATCATAACAAAACTTCAATAAAATAACCGGATTATTATTAATATCATTACTACCAACAGCATAATTCAACGAATAATCCAAAATTAATTTTTTAATTTCACTATCATCAATAAAACCTTTCATATTAATCGCATCTTTTAAATTATTATACGTAATTGTTCCATTATTATTAAAATCCCACATGCTTAAATGATTAAATAAATTAATTTTATTATAATCCAAATATTGTTTAATTCTGCTTCTTTTTTCAATAATAATCGGTCTTAATTTTTTATATTTATCTTTAATATTTTCTTGAATTATAATATAATTATGATTTCTTTTATTTCCTCTTAAATGATATTTTTTAAAGCATCTTTCGCAATAATGATTTTCATCACAATCTTTACATAAAAATTCAACATTGTTATTTTTACAAAACATACAAATTTTACTTTTTAAAATTTCTTTATCTAAATAATTTTTATTTTTATTAATTTTATATTTATGAAATGCAATTTGAATTGTTGTTGCAGCCAAATTTTTTTTATTTTGCATACTAATAAAATCTTTGTCTTTTATCCAACGAGAAACGAAATTATTTGTGTTTTTCATATCCATTTTATGCCAATAATTTTTTTTAATTAAATAAGTGATTTTTCTAGCAGCGATTTCTTTTTGATTCATTCGAATTTGATAATTTTTTCTAAATAATTTACAAATTCTTTTAGCTAAAATATAAATATAAATTCGTTCTGATTTTATTTCTTTTCGTTTTAAATAACCTTTTGCTATTCGATTTATTGTTGTTGCTGATTTATTTTTCATAATATTTTCAAATTCTTGTAAATATTTTCCTTTTAATTCTTGTTTTAATTTTGAAGTTGGATCGAAAACATTTGTCATTTCATAATTATTATTGTATGGATCGAAATCATCGTCTTCATTTAAAATATTAATTGCGTTTTCTGCTGTTTCTGATTCTGCTTCGACGAATAAATTTGTGCTTTTTCTTTTGATGTGATTTTTATTTTCATATTCTTTACATAAATTTTCTATGAAATTCGCAAAAATTTCGGGTGTGATTATTTCGCCATTGTATTTTTTTAATATAAAACAAATTTGTTTTGATTCATCGTTTGTTAAAATTTTTAAATCGACGAATTTTTTTTCACATTCATCAATAAAAATTTTGTTTTTTTCGTTTAAATTTTCGAATCTTTTTGCAAATTCTAAATAAGTTAAATTCATATTATTAATGTAATCATAAATTTTTTTATTTAAAAGATTTTTTTCATCATCGAATTTTTTATTTCTATTATTAATATAATTTTGATAGATTTCATCAATGTTTGAAAATGGATTTTCTTTTAATTTTTCGAGATTTTCTAAATCTTCTTTTAATTTATTGTAATTTCTATCTAATTCATTATTAATAATTTCGTTTGTGTTTTTGAATTTATTCATATAAATTTCATCTTTATTATCATTTAAAATTTTAGTAAAATTATCTAATTGATTTAACATTTCTTTTCCTTGTTTTTCATAGTTTTTAAAATCAGTGTCATTCGTTTGATTTAAATCATCGGGATTTAAATTATCAGCATTAAAATCATCATTAAATTTGAAAATATTTTTATTATTATTATTATTTTTATTATTTTCTTTTGATAAATAATTATTATAATTTAATTTTAAAAATTTTCTTAAACTCGAAAATCTTTCATTTTCATTTGAGCCATATTTTCTATAAATGCTTATGAAACCTTCATAATAATGTCCACTTCCTAAACCATTTCCTTGCCATTTTAATTCTCTGTCTTTCATTCGAAGATATTCGATGAATAGTTTGAATTCTTTGTCGTTGAATGATGCGATGTAAATTTTTTCTTCGATTGTCATTTTTTCGGGATTTTTTAGAAGTAATTTTGCTAATTCAATGTTTTCATCTATTTCTTGTAATGTATTTGGTAATTTTTTATGTTTTGTAAAGAAATTATTTGGGTTGTTTTTGTTGAATTTTGTTGAATTGAGTTTTTTGTTGAGAATTTTTTGATTTTCGGAAACTTTTTCGATGTTTGATTTTAATGTATTTTTATTATTTTTCTTATGATTGTTTTTTGTTGCGAGTTTATAGTCGAAATCGGACATTGTTTCTTGCATTTTTTTCATTTGATTTTTGAGATTTTTTGAATGTTTTGATTGATTTTTGAGTTTTTTTGTTATTTGTGATGAAAGATCGCCATTTCCTAATGATTTTTTGTGGTATAAAATATGATTGGATTTTTCTAATGTTGCTGACATAGAAATAATTTTTATTAAAATTTATTATTAATTTTATTTATTTGTTATTTTTATTTTTTTTTTATGGATGAAAATGAAAATAAAAGTGATAAAAATATTTTAAAAGAATTGTTAAATAAAATGTTAAATAATCAAATGAAAATTCTTGAAAATAAATCAAAAGAACAAATAAATTCTTTGCAATTTACGAAAAATGAATTTAAAATATTAAATAAAAAAATTGAAAATTTAGTTAAATTAAGAGAAGAAAAAATTATTAAAGATAAATTAGAAAAAGAAAAAAAAGAAAAAGAAAAAGAAAAAAAACGTTCAAAATCAAAAAATAATAATAATAATAATAATAATTTCAATGGAAGAAAAACATTAAATAATATTAATAATTTAAATAAAACTCTTAATAAAAATTCTTCTTTTGGTAGAATGACAATTTCAAACACAATTTCAAGAAGAAGCACATCAAAAAAAATTTATAATACAATTAATAATAATAATAATGAAAAAAAAGATTTTAAACGTAGTTTAACAAGCAAAAAATTAGATGTTAAAAAAAATGGAAGAAAAAGTTTAATTAATAAAAAACCAATTTCACTTAAAATAAAACCATTAAAAATTAATGATGATAATAATAATAATAATGATATTCGAAATACAATTTCTACTATAAATAATAAAAATATTTTATTAACTGAAAGAACAAACACAAATTTTAATATTTCTGAATTTAATGAAAAAGATAATAATAATAATAATATTAATAATAATAATAATAATAATAATAATAAAATTACATTTAAAACATTAATTGAAATTGATTTATTAAAAAACATTACAAAATATTTAACAAATTCTGAATTGATAATTTTTTATTCTTCTTCGAAAAAATATTTTTTTTCTTTATTAAATTCTTATTTAAATTCTATTTTAAAAGATTATAAAAAATTATTTGATTTGGTTCTTAATCAAACAATGGAAAATAAATTATCAACATTAGAAGTTAAATTTAAAGCAGAAGATTTTGAAATTTTACCTGAATTTAAATTAAATAAAGGCACAATTCGTGCGATTGAATGTTTAAAAGAAAGTTTGTATATAAAAATATTCAAAAACGAAGTTTCAATGAAAATTTTAGAAGAAATTGAAATTATTTACAAAATTTTATTTCAATTGATTGATAAAGATAATTTCGTTAAAATAAATGATAAGAAAATTTTTTGGAACGAAATTAGTAAATTTTTATTAGAAAATATGAATGAAAATCTTGCGAATTATGTGAATGATATTGCTAAAAAATTTGATTTTAGTGAAAAAAATATAGTTAAAATTAAAAAGATTTGTAAAGATAAAAATATAGAAAATATTAATCCGAGTTACATGGGAAAATTATGTGGAACGACTGGTTTAATAAGTTTTGTTATTAAAGATGCTTTGGAATATTCAGGAATTATTGAAGATAAAAAAACTCCGCCATTGAGAATTAAAAAAAATTATGAATATCAAAAAGAAATTATTGATAATATTGAAAAATATATTTCTATTGTTAAAAAAATAGAAGAAAATAAATAATTATTTTTTATTATAAATATTATAAATTTTTTTTTCTTATTTTATTTTATTATAAATAAATTAAAATTAAATTTTATATTTATTATGTTAAAAATTAATAAAATACATAATTTAACAAAATAAATAAATAAATAAACTAAAATTAAATTAAAATTTAAAATTAATTTCCATAATCATTTGCATTGGTTTATATTCATTATTTTCTTTTTTTCCTTCAACACCTTCATTAATATTTTCATTTTCTTCTTCGACGATCATATTTTCATCACCAACATATTTAAAATTATCAATTCCTCCAACAAAATAAATAACATTTTCTTTAGTTTCTTTATTTAAATTTCCATTATTCGCATTTAAAATTTTATGTCCAAACAATTTCGGAATGAGCGGAATTATAATTTTACTAAACTTTTTATTTTCAATATCAAAAACATAAAAATCATTCATTACATTATAATTTTTATTCAATCCGCCATGAACAACGAAATAATTTTTATTAATAATTTCCGCTGAATGAAAAGCAATTTCGGGCACAAATCCATCATAAAAAATTTGTTCCATAGTGAAATTATCAACATCAATCACAAACATTTCATTATAAAATTTTTTAAATAAAACGACGCCACCAAAAATATACATTTTTCCATTAATTAAAAGCGATGAATGTGCTCGAGGCGCATTATATTTTTCTTTAATAATATTATTTGAAATTAATTTTAAATTCCAACATGAATTTTCAATATTAAATTCCCAAATATTATTAAAATCATCATTTTTGCTATCTAAAATATTCATATTAGTTCCACCATAAATATAAATTACTTGTTTATTTCTATCATAATTTGATGTGTGATATGAACGTTTTGAAGGATATTTTTCTTCATTATTTTGATTTTTTTTTATGTCGATTTGATTAAAATTGAATGTTTTTAATGAAACGATGAAAACGTGGTTTGTATAATCGTGTGAAAATGAATTATAACCTCCGAAAATAAAAAGTTGTTCATTGTTTTTATTATCGTAGATTAAATTTGAGGAATGACCAGAAATTCCTTTGGAAAAATTTATTGGATCGTCTTTTGTTTCCCATGTGTTGGTGGATGTGTCGTAGATTGTGAGGTTGGAAAATTGGTTGCAGGATTTGTCTGTGCCACCGATGACGATGATTTTGGATTGAGATGGGGAAAAAATTGAAGAGATGTATGCACGAGTTTCTGGGGAATTTTGGGTTTTGTGGATGGTTATTGTGGATATGTATGGAGAATTTGGGATTTGATATGTGGTTTTTTGGGGATTGTCTATGAGGATATTGTTGTTGTTGATGATGGTTGAATTTGGGTTTGAGTCATTTTTGTTGTTGTTTGGGGATGGATTGAGGATGCTTTGAAGGATGTTGAGGTTTTCATCTTTGTTTTCCTGGGGGTTTTCTTCGTTTTTTTCCATTTCGAATTTGTTGTTATTGGGATTTATGATGTTGTTGTTATTTGAATTATCGGTGTTATTGTTAATTTCATTATTATTATTATTATTATTGATAATATCTTTATCTTCATTTTTGTTTAATATGTCTTTTTTGTTATCATTATTGTCGTTTTTGTTATCATTATTTTCATTATTATTATCATTTTTATTATCATTATTTTCATTTTTATTATCATTATTATCAATTTCATTATTATTATTAATTTCTTTATTATTATTATCATTATTATTATCATTATTATTATCATTATTGTTTTCAATTTCATTATTAATTTTTTCATTATTATTATTAATTTCATTATTATTATTAATTTCATCATTATTTTTAATTTCATCATCTTTTTTAATTTCATCATCTTTTTTATTTTCATTATCATTTTTATTTTCATCATCTTTTTTAATATCATCATCTTTTTTAATATCATCATCTTTTTTAATATCATCATCTTTTTTAATATCTTTATCATTTTTAATTTCATCATCTTTTTTAATTTCATCTTCTTTTTTAATATCATCATCTTTTTTTATTTCATCATCATTTTTATTTTCATCATCATTTTTATTTTCATCATCTTTTTTTATTTCATCATCTTTTTTTATTTCATCATCTTTTTTAATATCTTTATCATTAATTTCATTATTTTCATTTTCATTTTTCTCTTCTTTAACATCACTTTCAACAACATTGATTTTATTAACATCTTCATTTTCCTCATTAATTACATTAATTTTATTATTTTCATCATCATTAATAATATTATTATTTTCATTAATCACATTGATAGAATTAATATTATTTTTATTATTATCATTTTTTTTATTTTCATAATCATTTCCTTTCAAAGCTTCTTCTAAATTAAAATTTGTGTCTTCAACTTCATCTTCTAAATCATCATCTTCGTGAATTGCTTTATTTAAATCTTCGTTTGCTTCTTCTTCATTATTATTAGTATCGAAATTATTTTTATTATTATTGATATTTTCATTATTTTCTTTGTTTTCATCTAAATCAAAATTAATTTCATCATCGTTTGACATAAAATTATTATTATTATCTTTTATTTCTTGATTAAAATCTAAATTCAAATCGTCATTATTATTATTACTTTCCATATTAAATATTTATTATTATTTTATTTATTTTATTTATTTAATTTAGTTTTTATTTTGATTAAAATTTTTTTAAATATTTTTTTATTTAAATTATTATTTAATATTAAAAAATTATAAGAATATAAGAATGTACAATGATGATGTTTACAGTTTATCTAATGCCCAAATGAATGATAAAGGTTCAATGATGTTTGAACGTCCAAATGAAAGAATACCAATAAATAAAAATTTATTTAAAAAGGTTTATAATTCTAAATGGGCTAATCTAAAGTTATTTTTACAACAGCAAAGGTCTGTAGAGACCTCTGTAAAATTACAAAAACAAAAAACTATAGAGCAATTTTCTTCAAAATGCAAAGAAATATATAAGAAAAAAATAGAAATACAATTAATAACAAAAAAGAACCGTCTAATGTTCAAATCCTATAATAGTAATAAAGATAATATTAAAGATAAAGATTTAATTAAAATTGATAATAAAATATCAAAATTTAGTATCACTGATATATCTTCAGAATATGAATATAATTCATTGAAAGAATTTTTATTTTGTTTTAGAAAAAATAATGAACTAATGTTAAGACTAATAGAATGTATTGATAATAAACAATGTGAAATATTAGTACCTTTTTTATGCCATTTTTTTTATGAAAATTTTTTTATGGAAAGCACGGAACAAGAAGAAATTTTATATATAATTTATTTATTATTAGAAAAAGAAATAGATTCTTTATATACTCCTTCAGTATCAACTTTTTTAGATCAAAGTTTTGTATCTAAATTTTTGACAGAAATGGGAAATAGATATGAAATAAAGCATTATATTGAAATAATATTAAACTATCTAATAGTCAATATAGAAGAACTAAATATAAATTATAATTCATTAGATATAATAGGAAATAAAGTTGGAGAATCAAAAGATTTTTATGATATGTCATATGAAGAAGGAGCTTTACATCAAAGAATGAAAGGAAAAGAGAATAATCAAATTCCAAGCATAAGAAATGATACTGCTATTAATATTAAAATAACAAATATAAATGATAAAAATGTCAAAAAAACAGTTTATATATCTTCTTCTTCTATGATGAAAAACGAAGGAGTTATGAATAAAAATAGTACAATTGCTATGAGAGATACAATTAATAATATTACAAATAAAAATTATAATAATAATATTAGTTTAAAAAAGCATATAAATCATGACCTATTTAATTATATAAATGAAAAATTTATAAGAGATAAAGTAGAAAAAGAGACTGATGAAATAATGAAGCATTTTTATGTAAGACAATTACGTAAATTACAAGCTTCTAAAGATCCAAATTTATTTAATGGAGAAAAATATTATCAAAAAATAAAAATGGAAAAAAGAATATATAAATTTGCTGTTGACCAATTTAATAAAAGTTATACTATGATTATTGATTTTATAGATGAATTATTAACAAATCTTGAAAATGATTCAATTGTTCCTTATTCAATAAAAGTCATTTGTAAATTTATATATATTTTATTAACAAAAAGATTTAAAAATATAACTAAAATTCAATGTAATATTTTAATTTGCCAATTTTTATTCGACAAATTAATTTTTCCAGTACTTCAAAATCCAGATATTAATGATACAGGGAAAGATATGTTTATTACTTTTAATACAAGAAAAATATTATCCAATATTTATGTGGTTTGTAAAAAATTAGTGCGAGGCGAACTATTTAGTATAGCTGATAAAGACTATTTAGTTATATTTAATAAATTTATAATTAATAATTATCATAGAATAAATAAAATAATAGATAAATTAATTCATGTTAAAGAACCTGAAAAATTAATGAAATTATCTGAAGAATTTTATAATAAAGATTGCTTTAATTTAGAAGATGTTAAAAGAAATGAATCTTTAATTAATTATGATTATTTTAAAGAAAATCCAAATGATTTTATGCAACATAGAAGTATATGTTTTTCAAAGAATGAATTTTTTGTATTTTACAATAGTGTTATAAAAAATAAAGAAAGATTTATAGAAGAAGGTTCATATTTAAAAACAATTTTTGAAAATTTATCAGATAAAATCCTGAAGAAAATAGAAAATAATAAATATGAATATTATTTAATTATAAGTGATGAATATGAAGATGAAATTAATGAATTATTATTTCATAGTGAAAAAAAAAGAGCTTTAGGAAATGCAAATAATATAGAAGATATTATAAAAAATATAAAATATTGCATAGGCCATTTAATTAGTAATATTGAAATTTCTCCAAATTGGAAATGGGTTAATGACAACTCAAATGCAATTTCTATTTTTCAATTTATTCATAAATATTTAAGTAAGTATCATTTTGACAATATAAATTCTATGAAAAAAAATAATCAAATTCCTTTAACATGGTATAGTTCATATATTATCAAAAATATAAGAAAATTAAACAATGACTGGTGTTACAATGACTATGATAAATTGTATAATAGTCTTGTAATTGAAATTATTTCTCAATTAAGCAAATTAAGAAGATTAAATGATTTTCTAACGGTTAATATGTATACTAAATTTTTATTAATTGATCATAAAATAAAAAAATTTGTTCAAGAATTAAATAATGTTAAAAAGACTGAATTAAATATAAAAACTTTACAGTTTATAGAAAAAGCAAAGATTAAAGTTTGTTTAACAACTATAGATGATTTAATGAAGTCTACTAGCATCTTCCCTAATTCTTTTGATATATTTAATATGGAATCTCCACATAAATTAGTTTTATCAATAAGAGATAAAAATACTCCATGTATCCATAAAGCAAAAATTGAACCAAAATTTTATCATAAAGAAAAATATTTCTTCAAAAAAATACATTGTAATAATATCAATCAATTTTGTCTTCATTTAGCTGATTATTATAAATATATTTACGAAGATATATCAGGAATTTCTTCTGAAAATCATAAATCATTATTAAAAAACCAAACAACAAAAGTTTTGAAAAAAAGGCAAACAGTTGTATATAATATAATTAGAGGGATATCTTCCAAAGAAATAATTGAAAACTATTTAAAATATTTATCTAATGAAATACAAGAAAATGAAATTTTTAACCCAGAATTACAAAATATCAATGAAGAAAAAATAAAAAACATTGAAGATGATAAAAAAAATGCTTTTCATATAA
>JAEEGK010024558.1_pt1 | contig 12476 bp, 4 predicted proteins | sample 8958771 | NCBI WGS metagenome assembly JAEEGK01 (sample SAMN16246547, study PRJNA631951) | gut metagenome | biome: gut microbiome; feature: rumen; material: SC-attached | host: Bos | place: Iran: Karaj | collected 2018-10 | reverse complement strand
CTATTGTTTTATTGATATATCTCATATTATTTACTATTTACTGATTTTCGATTTACGATTTATCACTTCATTAGAAGTCCACCTGCAGACCAACGGTGAAGCCACGGTTGTAGAATGTAGCACCTGTGTCGAGGTCCATGAAGTCAACAGAAGAATAGAGCATACCGAGGTTCTTACCCTGGATATAGATCTTGGCATTGCTCAGGCCGATACCCAGCTTGCTGAGCAGCTGCTTGTCGAAGTTGTAACCCAGAGAGAGGTTGCGGATCTTGATGAACGAGGCATCCTTGAAGCCCAGCAGACCTGCGTAGGCATCACCACCAGCCTGGCTGTAGACAGGCTTCTGCCACTCTGCACCAGTATTAGATGGCGTCCAGTAGTCGATCTCACGCTGCTGGTACATACCGAGCTGACCCTCACCACCAGTACTGATCATATAGCCGAAGCGGCCCATCAGCTCGAGGTTGAGTTCAATGCCCTTCCATGTGAAGGTGTTCGTCCAGCCTGCAGTCGTACGAGGATTCTTGTTACCCAGGATCACACGGTCGTCAGCGTCAATCTTATAGTCGCCGTTCTGGTCAACGGGTCTTACACTACCCACAGTGAACTTGGCACCGTTCTCGTTGAACTTGGCCATCTCTGCGGCGTCGCTCTCCTGCCAGAGACCATTGGCCTCATAGCCGTAGTGTACAGCAATCGACTCGCCGATGAACCAGGCATTGTTGATATCGTCTTCCTTACCATTGGCCAGCTCTACAATCTCATCCTTCTGCAAAGCAAAGTTCAGGTTTGACTGCCACATGAAGTCCTTGGTCAGGATGGGGATTACGTTCAGGGTCACCTCAAGACCCTTGTTCTTGGTCTTACCGACATTAGACATCATAGAGGGATAGCCCGAAAGTGAAGGTACGCTCATAGACATCAGCAGGTCGTTTGTATTGGACTTATACATATCGATAGTACCGCCGATACGACCCTTCAGGAAGCTGAAGTCGATACCGAAGTTCCACTGTGTGGTCTTCTCCCAACCCAGGTTCTTGTTAGGCATGGCATTAGAACCGGATGTATAGTAAGGCTCGTTGGTCACGAAGATCTGAGAGTTACCAGTGCTGAATGGCATCCAGTAAGAACTGATGACACCGAGTGTGCCGTAAGGTGCTACGGCAGAATTACCAGTCACACCGACACCGAAGCGGAGCTTCAACTGATCGATCCATGTGACATTTCTCAGCCAGCTTTCCTGCTCCATACGCCAACCAAGGGCCATTGAGGGGAAGAAATCCCACTTGTTACCTTCTGCGAGTACGGAAGAACCGTCCCAACGGGCAGAAGCGGTAAGCAGATAGCGGTCCTTGAACGAGTAGTTGATACGGGCCATATAAGAGCTCAGGGCACTCTCTGAGAGTCCAGTACCCATTGAGGCCTGATACTGAGAGTCAGTGATGTCGATGGCACCCATGTTGTTCCAGAGGAACGAGGGGATTGTCACACCAACCTCACTCATCGAGCTGTTCTCAATATTGGTTTTAGACGCACTCTGCAACAGGGTCAGACCGATATTATGATCACCGAAGCCCCTGTTATAAAGCAACATGTTGTCGAGAGTCCAAGCGAAGTTACGCTGCTCACTGCGGCTGGCAGAATTCTTTCCACCTGCACGGCTGATAGAGCTGCTGTCGAGGAAGTTACCACGACGATAGAAACGGAAGTCGGGACCGAACTGGGTCTTCCACTGCAAGCCCTGCAGAGGCTCCCACATCTTACCGAAGTCGATCTGGGCATAGAAGCTACCGAGGGCACGGAAAGTCTGGCGCTGGTCAGTAGACTTTGACCACTCATCAATAATAGAATAGGTATTGGTTGTAGATCCACCAGGCTGAGTGATGATCTCACCATTCTCGTCGTAAGGCAGAGTATAGCGCAGAATACTCTTGGCTGCGCTGTAGAGTTCCTTGGCACCTGTAGAGGTTCCGTAAGGTACAGAGTAACCATACTGCTGAACACCATATGAAGCATTGATAGAACCACCGGCCTTGAACCAAGGTGTGCCCTGTACGTCGGCAGAAGCGGTGATGTTGTAGCGCTCGTAGCTCTGGCCCTTCTGGGTACCTTTATTGTTCAGGTAGCCGAATGATACATAGCCCGCGAGGTTCTTCGTACCACCACGTACACTGACGTTATGCTCCTGAGTGACACCGGTCTGCTTCACGAACTCCGTCCAGTCAGTATCCGTTACCTTTGAGCCGTCCCATGAGGCACCGCTCCAACCCTTCATCACGTTGTTGAGGGCGGTCTCGTCGCCTGCGAAGAAGGCCTTATCCTGTTCCGGTGTTGGCTGGTCGCCAGGAGTATACTTGTCGGGAGCAGAGTTATAATATGCCCAACGACGCCAGGTGATATAGTCACTGGCATTCATAGCCGGGCTCTTGTCGACGATCTTCTCGAAGGTGAAGGCACCTGAGTAGCTCAGCTGTGTCTTACCCTCCTGACCGCGCTTGGTTGTTATCAATACAACACCGTTGGCACCACGGCTACCATAGATAGCGGTAGAAGAGGCGTCCTTCAGAATATCAATAGCTTCGATGTCTTTGGGGTTCAGGGTCTCGATACCACCTGCCTGGAGGGGCACACCGTCTACGACGTAGAGCGGATCAGTACTTGCACCTTGTCCACTACCCATAGAACGCTGACCACGGATCATGATGCCACCTACGGTACCTGGACGCTCACTGGTAGTGATGTCCACACCAGCAGCCTTTCCCTGCAGGGCCTCGAAAGCGTTGGCAACAGGCTTCGTGTTCAGTTCCTTCTCACCCACACGGGTCAAGGCGCCTGTCACGTCGCTCTTACGCTGCACACCGTAACCTACAACCACCACTTCGTCGAGCAGCTGACGGTCTTCTTCGAGCGTCACGTTCAACTGATTCTTACCAGCAACGGCAATCGTCTGATTGCGATAGCCTACGTAGCTGATCACGAGGCTTGCTTTCTCTGGAACATTCTGGAGCGTGAAATTACCGTCGAAATCGGTAATCGTTCCTGTAGAAGTTCCTTTTACCATGACGCTGGCACCGATGACTGCCTCACCAGCCGCATCGACAACCGTTCCCGATACTTTCCCTTGCGCAAAAGCAACCGTTGAAGTGACGGCCATTAGAGCAAGGAACAGAATGCGCATCCACATCGAGCGGTCGCTCTTCAGTTTCGTTCTTCTTTGTTCTTTCATTTCACTTTGTTTTTAATTACTAATATTGTTTGTTCCACCTATTACCAACTTTGTTCATCCCGAAAAACAATCTTACTTACCTTAGAAAGAACTAACACTTATTTACTAATATTACTAACTAAACAATTAACTATGCATGAATCAAAACCAAGAGAGATGATATGTTGCTGTAGTTTGTTGCGGCAAAATTAAGAAGATTATTGTTAATACAGCCGACGGAAATCCGTCATTGATGGTACATATTCTCGTCATGACCGATTACTGTATGTTCTATGACAGTTTTTTTATGGCAGAAAGCACGTTATATAATAAATAATGTGTATCTTTGTCACCGCTAAAACTATTAGGAAATGTATAAAAGAATAGTATTGATTACTTGCTCCGTGTGGTGGATGTTGGCGGCCTTGGGTCAGGCGGTCAGTGCTACGAAGCATATCAGCTCTGCCGACGGGCTGTCGAACGACTTTGTTCTCAGTTTAGCCGTCGACAAGCAGGGGTACGTGTGGGCAGGTACAGAGGCGGGGGTAAACAGAATAGCTGGGAAGACAATCCAGCCGTTCCTGACGTCGGAATGGACGAAAGGACGAATTACGGCTCTCTATTGGTACGACGAGGCGGGGCTGATGCTGGTTGGCACAGAGCGAGGGCTGACTGTCTACAACCCAGCTGGCGGACTGACGCGGCAACTGACGTTTGATGACGGGCTGGTACGGTCGAGCATCAATGACATAGCTAAAGGCGATGGCGGCGTATGGCTGGCTTATGGTAACGGGCAAGTGCAGTTGCTTAACGGCCTAACGCTTCGTGTAAAGTCGTTGGAACTGAGCCAGACTTATGGCAACCGCTGTGTTATGGACGACGGCCGGGGACATCTTTATATTGGTCACACTCAGCACGGCATGACGGTGGTAGACCTTAGTAATGGTCTGGCAAAGAATTTCCAACAGCAGAATAATGAAGAGAACGGTCTGCCGGGGAACAACGTGCGACGGATATACCAGGACAGGGAAGGACGGATATGGGTAGGCACAGACAAGGGACTGGCCCTGTTTCATCCCGAGTCGCAGACCTTTGACAAGGTGACGGATCGCGAAGATCGATATGACGCTAATGTCTATGACATCTGCCAGACGAGGGATGGCAGATTGTGGGTGGCTACGGACATAGGCGGCATCAAGACGATTGCTTCATCAGGCCAGCTGCAGTTTGACCAAGCCTGGCGGGCGCGTCTCTCGTCGCTCAATACGCGAAGCATTGTCGAGGATGAATATGGCAATGTATGGGTGGGTAACCACAGCTCGGGCATAGACTTCATCAGCAACGGCAAGTCTGAATTCAGCTTGCTTGACGATAGCCAGCCCGTCTATGCCGTCGCAAAGGATAGGGCAGAAGGTCTCTGGATGGCCACCGAGAAGGAGCTGATGACGGTTGAACAGGGGCTCATCGTCGGTAGATGGCCCTATCCGGACATCATGCGTAGGGAATATTTCTTGCCGCGTTGTCTGATGGCTGACCGTCACGGCGGCGTCTGGATAGGGTTGGACGATATGGGCGTGATCCGTTTCGACAGGCAAAAGGGCGGTTTCACTCACATTCACATGACGCCCGAGGGCTCCGACATCCATTCGTTTGCCGAGGACAGCGATGGACGCATCTGGATAGGCGGGGAGTTCGGCGTATATCTATATACGAACGGCAGGGCGACTCGGCACGAGGCCATCAGCAGCACCCTTCATGCGCCGGCTACCTGCATCATGCAGACGGACACCGACCAGCTGTTCATAGCCACGTGGGGCGACGGCATCTACTCCTTCGACCTACAGACCATGAGGCATCGCCACCTGAGTCTGGAGGATGGACTACCATCGGGAAAGATCAATCAGGTTATACCCGACAGGCGTCAGGGACTCTGGCTGGGTACCGACGGGGGCTTGGTGCATGTGGAAGAGCCCGTCGGGCTGACGGGCGTTACTGTCTACGGCAAGGAGCAGGGACTGAACGACTGCCACATACTATCACTTCAGTATGCCAACGGGGAGATATGGATGAGCACTTATTCGGGCATATCCTGTTTCGTAGAGAGAACGGCGAGATTCTATAACTTCAATCACCATGACATTCGGATGACTGGCGGTTTTGCCTGTGGCGCAGCCATCACCGACAATCATGGGATCCTCTATTTCGGCTCCGCATCGGGTATCTGCTGCTTCAATCCACGGCAGGTGGGAAACAAGTCTCAGCTGTCGGAAGTACAGATTACAACGTGTGAGGCCTACAACCCTGTGGGCAGCAATACGGAAACGCAGCTGTTAAGGCCCGACGAAAAGGGGTGTGTCTACACTACCTATCAACAGAACACGATACGACTGACGTTTGCCATGCGCAACTATGCACAGACTCCGGCAGTGGACTACTCGTACATGATGAAAGGCATGGACGGCAAGTGGTATGATATCGCTAACGACCACGACGTCGTGTTCAGAGGTTTGCGCCCGGGGCACTATACCTTCATCCTGCGAGCCAAGCTGAGAAGTCAGGACTGGGATCAGGCCAAGGACACGCGACTCACCATTATCATCGCGCCGCCTTTCTGGCGCACATGGTGGGCTTATGTGCTTTACGCACTGACTGCACTGGTTGTTGTTGCATACCTCGTACGTTCATACAAACGGAAACTGACGCTGCGCAATGCCCTGGAATTGGAGCGACGAGAGAGTCAGCAGAAACAAGAGATGAATGAGGAGCGCCTGCGCTTCTTCACCAACATCACACACGAACTGCGTACTCCGCTGACGCTCATCCTCGGACCGCTCGACGACCTGATGGAAGACCACAGCCTTTCGCAGCAGATCCATCATCGGGTATCCATGATTCAGAAAAATGCCGAAAAGCTTAGAAGCCTCATCAACGAAATCTTGGAGTTCCGCAAGACAGAGACGCAGAATCGACGGCTCACAGTGGCACGCGGAGACATCGGACAGTTCGTTCGTGAAATATGTCTCAACTACAAAGAACTCAATCGCAACCCCAAGGTGCAATTCGTTTGCAATATTGCCGACAACCTGCCATCAATCTGGTTCGATTCGGAAATCGTTACCACTATTATGAACAATCTGTTGTCGAACGCGATCAAGTATACCGACGAGGGCTGCATTACCACCACTGTGGAAGCCTTAGAGGGCACACTCCGCATCGCTGTTGCCGACACAGGCTACGGCATCGCCCCAGACGCACTGCCCCATGTCTTCGAGCGCTACTATCAGGCCAAGGGCAGCCATCAGGCTTCAGGCACAGGTATCGGACTGGCACTGGTCAAGTCACTGGCAGAACTGCACGAAGGCAGCGTCAGCGTTGAGAGCCATGAGGGACAGGGGAGCTGCTTCATGTTCACTATAGATATCTGCAACACCTATCCCAACGCTTTGCATAAAGAGGACGTAGAAAATGAAGAGGTCGTAGTGAAAAGTGAACAATTACTTATCGTAGAGGACAATGATGACATCCGACAATACATTGCTGATACATTCTGCGAAGATTTCCGGATCCTCCAAGCTAAGAACGGGGAAAGTGGGCTGCAAATGGCTGAAGAGCACATCCCCGACATCATTGTCAGCGACATCATGATGCCCAAGATGAACGGCATAGAAATGACCCGCCATCTAAAAAGTGACATACGTACCAGCCACATTCCCATTATTCTCTTGACAGCCAAGGATTCCGACGAAGACAAGGAGGAAGGCTACGACAGCGGGGCTGACTCATACCTAACCAAGCCCTTCACAGCAAAATTGCTGTCCAGTCGTATTAAGAATCTGTTGAATGCACGTCGAAGGCTTGCGGAGCTCATTATCAACAATGAAAAGGCCGACAATCTGCCTTCTGCATATACAGACGGGCCATCCATGATGCCTCAACTGAGCCATCTTGATCAGGAATTTATCAACCGTCTGAACCGTCTTATCGAGGATCGTATCAAGCAGGATAATATCGACATGGCCTTCGTGACGGATAAGATGGCCATGAGCCACAGCACCTTCTACCGTAAGGTGAAAGCCCTTACAGGTATGACTGCCACCGAATATATCCGCAAGCGGCGGCTTCGCTACTGCTACCAGTTGTTGGAGAGCGGTGACTATAATGTGAATCAGGCTGCCATGATGACGGGTTTCAACCAGATGGCCCATTTCCGTGAAACGTTTAAGAAGGAGTTTGGTATTTTGCCCTCCGAGGTCATCAAGAAATCTTAAATATATATGGAAAGACTATTATCAATCATCATTGCAGCCTTTCTTTGCGGTCATGTTTGTGCCATTGATGTCAGAGATTTCGGAGCCATTGGCGATGGCAGACATTTAGACTCTCCTGCTATCAATGCTGCCATCAAGGAGGCATCTGTCAAAGGGGACACTGTTATCCTGCCTAAAGGAATCTGGCTCTGTTATTCCCTCCATTTAGAAAGCGGCGTTACGCTGCGGTTGGAGAAAGGGGCCGTTTTAAAAGCTGCTCCAGTGACAAACAAAGAAGGCTATGATGAGGCTGAACCAAATGAATCCCACTATCAGGACTTCGGACATAGTCATTGGCACAACTCACTGATATGGGGTGAAAATCTACATGATGTAACATTTGAAGGAGAGGGACTTATAGATGGGACTGATGCTCTTTCAAGAGGAGAGCAACAACGGAACGATACAGGCATGCCCCTAGCTAATAAGGCATTGGCACTTAAGAGTTGTCAGAAGGTGACCATTCGAGGAGTGAGCTTTCTGAACAGCGGTCATTTCGCCATGCTGATGACAGGTGTTGATGACTTATTGATAGAAAATGTGACAGTTGACACAAACCGTGACGGATTCGACATAGACTGCTGCGAACGGGTTATTATCAGGAATTGTCATGTAAACACCCTTAATGATGATGCTATAGTACTGAAGTGCTCGTATGCCTTGGGACATCCTAAACCCACAGAACATGTCCTCATAGAAGATTGTCACGTCAGTGGCTACGATAACGGAAGCTATATTGATGGTGCAAAAACAAAGAATATACTCAAGGCTCCTGATGGAGATGGCCCGACGGGGCGTATCAAACTGGGTACGGAAAGTAATGGCGGATTCCGACACATCACTATCCGCAATTGTACATTTACCCATTGTCGGGGACTGGCCCTTGAGACTGTAGACGGAGCAGCGATGGAGGATATCAATGTCAGTGACATAACTATGACTGACATCTGTAATTCACCTATATATATCAGGTTAGGCGATAGGATGCGGGCACCACAAGGCTTTCATCCCTCAACAGTCGACAATATCCGCATCCGCAATGTCAGTGTTCTTGATGCCGACAGCCGCTATGCCTGTCTGATTGCTGGTGTCGAAGATCATCCTGTCCGAAATGTCTATATTGAGAACCTCAATGTGCAGTTCCGGGGTGGATTGACACTCGACGATGTCAAGGAGCAACGGGGGTGTAATCCTTTCTTCATTCCTTCTGCCCGCAAAGCCACAGACATGGGTGAAGCGAACTATCCGGAGCCGTCAGCCCATGGAATCCAGCCTGCATGGGGCTTCTCAATCAGTCATGCAGAGGATATCTACCTGAAGAATGTCCATCTGGAAACCATTTACAAAGACGAACGTCCTGCTTTTTATACGAAGGATACAAAAAACATCCACTTCGAAGAGGTTACTTGCCCAGACGAGTGCCCCGGCATACAGCCGTGAAAATCATAAATAATCCCAAAAGAATCCTCCAGATTTGTCAGGTATGGGGGATTTTTCGTATCTTTGTCGCGTTATGAGATACTTGCATGCCCGTATAATCGGATTGACACTTTGTCTGATGCTTTCGCTGGCCTGTCTGGGCAGCGGGAATTTGTTGGTAGAACGTTACAATATTTCTTATCTTGATTTGAGCAATGGGCTGCCACATAACAACGTGAGCGACATCTTCAAGGATTCCAATGGTTTCCTCTGGATTTCGACATACGGTGGCGGACTGGTGCGCTATGACGGATATAGCATGATGGTGCCTCGCCTTGACCTGAACAGCAAGTCGTGCAGGAGTGTGACGGAAGATCCATTCCGCAGACTTTGGGTGGCTTTCGATGAGGGTATAGATATCGTCGACCTGAGAACGATGAAATCGGTGATTCCTGACCATCCTGATCTGAAGAAACTGCTGGCGCAGTCGTCTATCAGCTGCTATCGTGACGATATCGGGCGTATCTGGATAATCAACGACCGTCAGATTAGCCTTGTGACCTTTACACATGAAGGTGAGATCGATAAGATATACGACTATCCCCATCCTTGGAGAATGCTCGATATCGCTATTTGCGACGTCGAGGGTAATGGCAAGCCCTGGGTAGGTATTGAGGAAGGTGTCTATCGGCTGGTGGTGAAAAACGATAAGTTGGTACGTGAGGAGGTCTCTGGCGTCTTAAAATCCCTTCAGGGACGCTACGTCACCGGTATTCTGAAGCGCAATCACGTGGTGTGGATCTCAACCAATTTGGGCCTTTATCGTTATGATCCCTATCAGCAGAAGCTTGATGAGTATCGTCATTCCAATGAACCGGGCGCTCTTTCTCATGTCTTTTTGTCAAGTCTGGCGGTTACTTCCGACAATCGTTTGCTGGTAGGTTCGTTGGGTGGTGTCAATATCTATGACGACCAGACGGACAGCTTTACGGCTTGGACTACTGAAAGTAGCATCCCCTTGAAGAGCGAATTCATTCATTGCATACGGGTGTTCCAAGGCCAGATATGGGTAGGTACAGAGTCAGGAGGTATTGCCTGTCTGTCTCCCCGTCGCTTGTTGTTGCGCAACTCTGTGCATACGTCTGATCCTCGTTCGCTGTCGCCTAATCCTGTCAATGCCATGTATGTCGAGCCTGATGGCCGCCTGTGGATAGGAACAGTTGAGGGAGGTCTCAATCTTCGTGAAGCTGGTTCTACGGATTTCATCCATTATACGACGTCTAATTCGGGTTTGTCGCATAACAGCGTTTCGGCACTTGCAGCCGATAAGCACGGGAAACTGTGGATAGGAACCTGGGGCGGTGGTCTCTGCGTAGCTGACAGACAGGGGGCGCATCAGATTTTACGGGTGGATTTCCCTGGGGATTATCAGTGGCTGACCAGTTTTGTTGGAGCTCTTGCTACAGACTCGATCAATGATGGTTTGTGGATTGGCAGTAATGCAGGCCTGTTCTTCTATGACTTTAAGAGTGGCAGGATTGAAGAGCCGTTTAAAGGCTGTCGTGGCGTGACGGGTAGTATAGGTGCTATTGTCGATCGTGACGGTATCTTGTGGATGGGTTGCATGCAGGGCATGCGATTGGTGGACCTTAACTCTGGTCGCAATGGGCACAGGCCATTTAAGACTGACAGCATATCACATAAGCTGGATGAGCCCGATTCACGTATCGTCGATAAGATATCCTCTTTTTATCAGGCAAAAGATGGTACATTATGGTTAGGCAGTAATGGTTACGGCCTCTACCGACTGGTCAAGGATTCGAAAGACAAAGACAGTCGAGGACATTTTGAGGCTTTGACGACTGAAGACGGTCTGGCCTTTGGAGGTGTCAAGGGTATTGTTGAGGATTTGAATGGACATCTATGGATAACGACTCAGAATGGCCTGTCGGTATACGATCCCAAGACCCAGATCTTCTCTAATTATTTCGAGAACGAAGGTCTGATCAACCAGCATTTCTATTGGAATTCCGCAATTAGGGATGATTCAGGCGTCATCTATCTGGGCAGCGAAGGTGGTTTGATAGAAGTATTGGGAGAGAATGCTGAACCCAGACCAAAAGGCAAGTTGGTGTTTACACACTTAATCGTGGATAATCAAGATGTGACTGCCGATGGTGAATACCTGTCAGAAGATATTTCGATTGCCTCTTCCATTCAGTTGCGCGAGAGCAACCGTTCATTTTCTATCGCTTTCTCAGCCTTGGACTATGGTAACGAGGCTCAGACGATGTTCAGTTATCGGATGAAAGGTCTCGATAAAGACTGGACACCGCTTATGCTTGGCGAGCATTCTGTCCGTTACAGTGCGCTTCCTGCTGGTCATTATACTTTTGAAGTGAGGTGCTTGTCAACGGCTTCATCAGATAATTTTGAGACAGCTTCCATTGAGGTCGTGGTAACCCCCTCTTTCTGGAATAGTTGGTGGTTCCGCTCTTTGCTGTTGCTCTTGTTGGTGGTTTTGATAGTCTATGGTTATAACCGCCGTGTGGCAGAGTTGAAGCGCCGGGAGGCCGAACAGTTGCTTACTCCTATCCGTGAGGTGCTTGAAGAGTCGGAGGACCCCCGAAAACTGCAAGACCGTATCCGCACCATCCTTGATAACCAGGAACGCTACATGAAGAGTGTATCAAAAAGTGTTGAAGCTGATCGCGAGGTAGTGCAAAAGAATACGAAACCGTTTATGGAGCGTGTGATGGAGATTATGGAGCAGAACTATATGGACTCCGAGTTTGGTGTTCAGGAGTTTTGCGATGCTCTTGGTATGAGTCGTAGTGTGGCCAGCAAGCATCTGAACGCTGAGGCTGGCTTGCCTGTAGGACAGTTTATCCGTAATTATCGGCTGAATATGGCCAAGGAGATGCTGTCGTCCAAGACAGGTAATCGTAACATTACTGAGGTAGCCTACGCCGTTGGCTTTAACGATCCCAAATATTTTACCCGTTGTTTTACTAAAATGTTTGGCATGAGTCCCAGTTCTTGGTCTTGATATAGGTCAATAAGCACTCTTGATATAGCTCAAGAGGTGGAAAAAACGTGCCTATGGGGATAGAAATCGTTTTGTCCACCATATAAACCGTTTTGTCCACTTTTTCTTTTTTGATATCTTTTATCTTTGCAGCAGATTTTTTACTAATTTTATTAATTTCTAAACTAAAATCAATTTGCAATGAGAAAAGAACTATTATTCTCTGCGATGCTATTCTCGAGTGTTCTGGCAGGATTTACATTCTGCCCGACGACTGCAATGGCATCGGTACAGCAAGACCAGACCATCAAGGTCAGTGGTCAGGTTGTTGATCAAGATGGAGAGCCACTCATTGGTGCAACTATTAAGATTAAGGGTGCACAGACGGGCGTGATTACCGATTTTGATGGTAATTTCTCTATCGACGCTTCAGCAAAAGCTATCCTTGTGGTAAGCTATGTGGGTTATAAGGATCGCGAGATCGCAGTACGCGGACGCGCAATTCTTGAGCCGATTC
>JAEEGK010024555.1_pt1 | contig 12477 bp, 5 predicted proteins | sample 8958771 | NCBI WGS metagenome assembly JAEEGK01 (sample SAMN16246547, study PRJNA631951) | gut metagenome | biome: gut microbiome; feature: rumen; material: SC-attached | host: Bos | place: Iran: Karaj | collected 2018-10 | reverse complement strand
TGCCAAGGGTCAGACCGTGGGCGAGCCCAAGGAATACACCCCCATGTCCTTCTATCAGGAGGTGATGGGCGGCAAGAGCATCAACGGCACCTTCATCATGGTGATGAACGACCCACGCCGCGACTACTACAAGACCTACGAGGTGGAGTACGACCGCCACACCTACGACGGCCACAACTGGAAATACGTCAACCTGCCCATGGACGACATCGAGCAGATGGCCATCAACACGCTGCGCGCCGGCCACAAGCTCTACAGCTCCTACGACGTGGGCAAGATGCTCGACCGCAAGCGCGGCTATGCCGACACTGAGAACTTCGACTACGGGTCGCTCTTCGGCACCACGTTCCCCATGAACAAGGCCGAGCGCATCTCCACCTTCGACAGTGGCTCTACGCACGCCATGACCCTCACAGCCGTCGACCTCGACAAAAAGGGCAAGGCCACAAAGTGGAAGGTCGAGAACTCATGGGGTGCCGACTGGGGACAGCAGAAGGGTTGCCTCATCATGACCGACCGCTGGTTCCGCGAGTATATGTTCCGTCTGGTCGTGCCCAATGAGTTCGTGCCCGAGAAGGTGATGCAGGCCTACCAGACGCCTCCCGTCATGGTGATGCCCGAGGATCCTCTCTTCCTCCCCGACGAGTAATCACTACGCGTAGCCAATGAAAAAGAGACTGACCATAAGCATGCTCCTTCTCTGCGCCTGCACCCTCCAGGCGCAGGAAGGGCTGTATCCGCTCGGCGGCTGGTACATGCATCCTGGGCTCAACGGCACCCTCTCCGCCTCAGTCATCGTCAGCCCAGGATCAGGGTCGGGCTTCTCCAACAGTCTCTCCATTGCCTATGCCGACTCCATCATGTCGCGCCTCACCTATGCCGTCGGCGGCTATGTCCGTCACATGAGCTGGCAGGGGCGCTCCTTCAGCGATGCCGGCCTCACAGCCATGCTCAACTACCGTTTCGACGAGCACTGGGAGGCCACGCTCTTTGCGCAGAAGAGCATCGTTGAGCCACGTACGCCCATGATGCCCTTCTGGATGCGCGAGGAGGTAGCCGACAAGATCGGTGCCGAGGTGCGCTATCATTTCAGCCCCTCCTTCTCGCTCGGCGTGAGCATGTGGAAGATTGCCTATCCCCAACAGCCCTTCCCCCTGATGAGCGGCCATCATCCTCCCGCAGCCTATGGCGGCAGATAATTCCGCAACATCTATATCTCACAACAAATCAAACTCTTTCCGCAATTTCCTTTAAGTATTACTGCTTGTTCAGGATGAGGTTTACCACGCCCTGAACATCTGCAGTTGTGATATTAGGTTCGCCCATGTCATCGAGGTCACCATTGACATTGGCATTCTGCTTGTTGAAGTCTGCCGGTGCATTGCCAGTGAGGTAGCCGATAATGGCCGTGACATCGGCAATGGTGACAGCACCGTCGCCGTTGGCGTCGCCTGCCAGGTCGTGCTGGGCTACGAGCCATACGGTGACTGCATCCTGCACCACCGACGTTGGTATCTGCAGCACGGCGGTGTTGGCGGGCATATCGATGCCGCTGTCCCCCACCCTGCTGAACTTGTTGCCATCGAGGGTGAAGTTGGTGTTGTCGCCATAGGTCGGCTCCAAATGCAACGGCTCCGTCAGGGCCACCAACATATTGTGCTCGAAGGTGGGTGCCGAGACGACATCATCATCAGACTTGTGAGTGACTACAAACTTGACGGTCTCACCTGGCGTGCCGAAGAACAGGATACCTGTGTTGGCTGGTACGACTGTGTATTCCTCGTAGGGAATATCATTATAGGTCTTCACGGTCTTGGTCAGCTGATCTATGATCAGGAGGCTTTCATCGCCTTCGTAGTCGGGCGCGATATAAGCTGTGACGCCCTCGGGAACGAGAGTCTTGCAGGCTGCGCTGAAGGTGCCGACGCCCGATGCAGGAACGGTCACCTCGATGCCCTTGTAGCGGAAGTAACCTCCGATGGCCTTTGCACGTTCGCTGCCGGTATAGTCCGGGTCGTAGGTAGTGCCGTCCTCGCCGACGATACTGATGCAGCCGTAGAACATATAACCCTTATACCCATTGTTGTCTTCAGTGTCGGAGTAATGGCCTACCCATCTGTCGCACGTGTAGATGGCCTCCAAGTCCTCGCAATAATAGAACATACGATATACACGAGCGTAATCCTTCTGACCGTCGCCCGTGAAGGTGCTCATATCCAACTCTTTCAGACTGGCACAGAGGCCGAACATATAGGTCATGTCCGTGCACGACTTATTGCTGAAGTGAGAGAGGTCGATGCTCTGCAGCCTCGTGCATCCGGCAAACATATACGACATGTCTTCTACATTCTCAGTATTCCAGTTGTCGCCGAAGGTGATACTCTGCAGATTAGAGCAACAGTAGAACATTTTGGCCATACTCTCGACCTCAGCCGTGTTGAACTTCGACAGATCGACGCTCACCAGCGACATGCAGTTTTCAAACATGCTCTCCAACCCGTAGATCCAGGTGAGCGTGCACGGCTCGGCGAAGTCGAGGTTGACGCTCTCCAGCCTCGTGCAGCCCTTGAACATACCGTTCACCGAGCACACATGGCTCATATCGAGACTGCTCAGGTCGAGGGTGGTCAACTTGGAACAGCCTTCGAACATATTGCTCATCCACTCCACCTCGCTGGTATTGAGGGATTCCAAACCGACGATTTGCGTCAGGTTGGCACCGCCCTTGAACCAATTGGACAGATTGGACGGTCTTTGCTTTTGGGCGAAGCTCTGCTCGATGACTACACGCGTGGCGCTGACAGCCTCAGCATTGGTTATCATGTTGTCGCCCACTTGGTCTTGCTTCAGCACGCTGGTGATGGTGAGCGGCTCGGTAGCACCTTCGGGTGTGTACTGTCCGCCTGCAGCATAAAGCTCGCTGCCATAGGTGAGGTATAAGGTCTGGTTCTCTTCACAGTAGATGGCGTAAGGCATGGCGACCACGTGCATCAGTCCGCCCGCTTCATAATGAGCCCGTGTGGCGTCGACAGCAGGAAGGGTTCCCAGACGGCTACCGTCCTGGCCGACGAGGCTGGTGCAACCGGCAAACATATCCGTGCTCTCGGTGACGGCAGCTGTCGTCCAAGAGTCGTCGATGTAAATACTTTCAAGATTGGTACAATTCTGGAACATACCACTCATGTTCGTGACGTTGTTCGGGTTGAACGAACTGAGGTCAAGTTCACGCAGGCTGCTGCAGCCGGCAAAGAGGCTGCTGAAGTTAGTAGCCTTTGACACCCAGAATCCCTTGCTCAGGTCGAGGCTCGTCAAAGAGGAACAGCCGCTGAACACTCCCGTCAGATCGACACTGCCAGCCGTGGCCGGTTGGAGGCCATCAGTGCTGAATGTGGTGAGGCTGCTGCAGTCCTTGAACAAATTGGTCATCTGCACATAGTCGGTGGAGTTGTTGTTCCATACCGCACGCCAGGCCTTCTCGCACAGGCTTTTCATCTTCATATTGACGCTCTCGAGGCTCGTGCAGCCCTCAAACAGCCCCGTCATGTTCATCACGTTATAACCATTGCCTCGTACCGTGCTCAGATCCACGCTCTTCAGCGAGGCACAGCCAGCAAACATACCGTCCATCTGCTGGACGAAGCTGAAATAGATGGAACTGAGGTCGATGCTCTCCAAGGCAGCGCAACCGCTGAACATCTCTTTCAGGTACCAAGGCACACCTCCTGTCAGGGTGGATATATTGACGCTGCGAAGCGAACGGCAGTTCTTGAACATATAATTATAGTTGCGCAGCTCGTCGCTGATAACGAGGAACGAGAGGTCGAGGCTCTCCAACGACTCGCAGTCGCGGAACATAGCTGTCACGCTGGTCACCTCGCCAGTGGTGAAGCCCGCATACTGCCCATCTACATACAGAGGATTGCAGAAGGGCTCGATGGTCTGCAGCTTCTTGCAGCCGTCGAACATCGATTCCATATTTGTAACTGTGGACATATTGAAGCCCGACAGGTCGACGCTCTCCAACTGCTCCATCCCCTGAAACAGCCCACTCATAGAGCTGATATTCCCAGTTGTGAAGCCCGAAAGATTAATGGTCCTGACATTCTTACAGCCATTGAACATGCCGGAGATGCCGGTCACATTGGTCTGACCGAGGTAGCTCAGGTCGATGCTCTCGAGCGACTCGCAGCCCTTGAACATACTTCCGATGCTGGTGAGCGACGTGCCTCGGAACGAACTGAGATCGATGCTCTGGAGCGCTTTGCAGTTGTAGAACATACCGCCGAGGGACGTTACCTTCTCGGTGTTCCAACCGCTCAGGTTGACGCTCTGCAGCGATGAACATTCCTGGAACATATAGCCCATCTGCGTGACATTGGCAGTGTTGAATGTATGAAGGTCGAGCGATGTCAGCGCCGAACAGCCCTCAAACATATTTTGCAGGCTGGTGACCTGTCCGATGCCGAAGCCGTTCATATTCAGCGTCTGCAAAGCCTTGCAACCATCAAACATATCTCCCAGGCTCTGCACTTTCTCGTTGGAGAAGCCGTGCAGGTCGAGACTCTTCAGCAAAGAGCAGCCATAGAACATATAATCCATGACCGTGACTTCCGGCGTAGTGAAGCTGCTGAGGTCGAGTGTCTCCAAGGCGGTACAGTTGTAGAACATATATCGCATATCCGTGACCTTGGCAGTGTTGAAATGACTGAGGTCGAGGCTGTTGAGTAGCTTGCAGTTGTCGAACATCGAATACATACTCGTAGCCTCCGAAGTGTTGAGGTATTCCATGCCTGTGATGTCGGTCAGCGCTGTGCAACTGTTGAACCAACGGAATACGCTGGCTGGTACGACATCGGCGAACGATGCCTCAAAGGCCACGTGCTGTATAGCGTTGCGGATGGCTGTGGTTGAGGTCCAGATGGGTTGGCTCGAGCCTGTGGCAGTAATCTTCTCTTCTGTCCATAAGTTGGTGATATTCACGGCCGTTGTGCTACCATCTGGCGTGAAGCGGCGACCGGTCACAAGGCGCTTGGTGGACTTCAGGAAATATAAGGTGGCGTTGTCGGCACACCAGAGGGCATAAACCGTCGGAGCAATGGGCGTCGAGGTGCCTTCCGTCAGGTAGCCGCCTTCGTAGGGATGAGCGTTGGTCTTATCTACGACGCTGGCGTTGAAGTTAGGCAGACTTGTGCAGTTGTAGAACATATTGCCGCTGCTACCCACTGCGCTCGTTGTCCAGCCGTCGCCCACAGAAATGCTTTGCAACTGTGAACAGTTGTAGAACATACTGCTCATATTCGTCGTCTTCACAGTGACAAACGAGCTGAGGTCAAGCGACTGTAGTGCCGTACAACCGTAGAACACATTGCGCATATCCGTCACATTCTCTGTGTTCAGGTTGCCAAGACCGTTAATAGTGGTCAGCGGCGAACAGCCATTGAATGTGCCATTCAAGGAAGTGGGCACAAGCTGAGCGTATGACGATTCGAAGACGGCCGTCGTGGCATTCTGCTTCACGGTGTTATCCCAACTGGGGTTGCTGGTGGCGTTGCCTGAGTTGTTCGATTTCAGAGAATAGATGGCGTGACCAATAGTTTCACCCTCAGGTGTGAACACACCGCCTTGCAGCAGATATTGGGTAGTATATGTAAAGTAGATCGTCTGATTGTCAGCACAATAAAGAGCATAGTTTGTTGGCGTGGCGTTAGGCGTCTGAGTTCCTTTGCGCAGCAGACCGCCCACGCCGTAGTGAGCCCGTGCAGCGGTGACGGCCGATCCGTCGCCTATCGTGCTGCCGTCCTCACCGACGAGTGCCGTGCAACCAGCAAACACGTTGGCATCGGTACGCTTAGCCAACGGCCAACGGTCGCTCACGTAAATGCTCTGCAACTGCGAGCAGCCGTTGAACATATTCGACAGGCTGGGATTGCGGGAGCCGATGTTGAAGCTCGACAGCTGCAACGTTGTCAGGCCCGTGCAGCCCGCGAACATATAATCCAGATAACTGATGTTCTCCATCGTGAAGCTGCTCACATCAATGGCCGACAGGCTGCTACAATTCTGGAACATATAGCGCATATCGCCGACCTTGGCCGTATTCCAGCCCGTCACATTAATACTGGTCAGCGCCGAGCAGCCCGAGAACATATACTGGAATGTCGTCACATTGTCGGTATTGAAGCTCGTTACGTCAATGCTCTGTAGGCTGCTGCAGTTCTGGAACATATAATCCGTGCGTGTCACATTCGACATATTCAGGTTGCCGATGCCCGTGAGATCGGTGAGGTTCACGCAGTCGCGGAACCAGGCACAGAGGCTGGCAGGAGTGACATCGGCAAACGAGGGTTCGAAGATGACGTGCTGCAAGGAGGCTTTGACGGTGCTGTACCACTGCGGATTGCTACTGCCCGTAGCCATCACCTGCGTGCCATTCCACACCGTGGTCATCCTCATGGGCGTCGTACTGCCAGCGGGCGTGAAACTGCGACCGCTGACAAGCTGCTTGGTGGATTGCAGGAAGTAAAGCGTCTGATTATCAGCACACCAGATGGCATAGGGCATCGGCTCGTCGTAGTCAGGAGCCTGCGTGCCGGTCTTCATATATCCGCCTGCCTCATCGGTGGCTCGCGTCTTATCTACACTAGTCGAGAGATACGTCGTGCCGTCCTCACCTACGATGCTGAAGCAGTCCTTAAACATATTGCCGGAGTTGGTGACAGCACCCGTTGTCCACGTCTGACTGACATAGGCATCAACGAGGTTGTTGCAGCCGTTGAACATATAACTCATGTTCGTCACCTTGGCCGTATTCCAGCTCGAAAAGTCGAGGCGCGTCAGTGCCTTGCAGTTCTGGAACATATAACCCATATTGGTGACGGCGTTGGTGTTGAAACTGCTGAGATCAACGGAAGCCAGCAGCGTACAGCCATTGAACATATAGTTCATGCTGGTCACCTTCTCGGTGTTGAAGCCGCTGAGGTCGAGACTCGTGAGTGCAGCACAGTTCTGGAACATATAGCTCATGTTGGTGGCTGCTGGCGTGGCAAAGTCCGTCAACGTAAGGTTTACGAGCTTCGAACAGCCATTGAACATATAACTGAAGTTCGTCAGCTTCGTATTCACCCAGCCCGTGAGATTGAGGGTCGTCAACTCCGTGCAACCGCTGAACATATTGTTCACGTCGGTGACGTTAGCAGTGCTGAAACCCGTCAAGTCGAGACTGGTCAGCGCCTGACAGTTGTAGAACATATAGTTCATGTTCGTGGCAGCCGACGTCTGGAAGCCCGTCAACGTCAGCGAACTCAGCTTCTTGCAATCATAGAACATCTGGCTCAAGTTCGTCAGCTTCGTGTTCACCCAACCGCTCAGGTTCAAAGTTTCAAGGTTCGTGCAGCCTCGGAACATTTGGCTCGTACTGGTCAGCGAGGCCGTGTCCCAACTGCTCAGGTTGAGGCTCTGCAAGGCGGTACAGTTGTAGAACATCTGGTACGTACTGGTCAGTGCAGCTGTGTTAAAGCTACTCAGGTCGGGGTTCTCCAGTGCCGTGCAGCCGTAGAACATATATTGCATATCGGTGACTTTCTCCGTGTTCAAGCCACTAAGATCAATGCTCTCCAAAGCCTGACAATTCGCGAACAAACTATTGAAACTCGTGGCGGCCGAAGTCTGGAAGCCCGTCAACGTCAGCGAACTCAGCTTCTTGCAATCATAGAACATCTGGCTCATGTTGGTCAACTTCGTGTTCACCCAACCGCTCAAGTTCAGCGTTTCCAGATTCGTACAGCCTCGGAACATTTGGCTTGTACTGGTCAGCAAGGCCGTGTTCCAACCGCTCAGGTTGAGGCTCTGCAAGGCGGTACAGTTGTAGAACATCTGGTACATCGTTGTGACATTTGCCGTATTGAAGTTGCTCAGGTCGAGCGTAGTCAGGGCTTTACAGTTGTAGAACATATACTGCATGTCCGTCACTGCGCTTGTGTTGAACGAGCTGACATCAATAGCCGACAGCAGGCTGCAGTCCTCAAACATACTGTACATCGTGGTGGCAGCCGAAGTGTTGAGGTTGCCAAGGCCAGTCACTGTGGTCAGTTTGGTACAATCCTGGAACCAATAGCGCAGCGATGTCGGCGCGACATCGGCAAACGACGACTCGAACACCACGGTGGTGAGCGAACCCTTCACGGTGTTGTACCAGCCAGGTTTGTTAGTACCGGTGGCGGTGACGGCTGTGCCGCTCCACACATTGGTGATAGTGACGGGATCTGTTGCCCCTTCGGGTGTGAACGTGTCTCCAGCTGCGAGCGTCGCGTCGCTGCTGAAGAAATAGAGCGTGGTGTTGTCGGCACACCATACGGCGTAGGCGGTCTCGCCTTCGGCCCATGCTACGGTGCCCGTTGCCATGAGCAAGAGCAGTGAGAGCAGTGCTCTATTGATGAAAAATGCCATTTGTATCATCGTTTTATAGTTTTATTTTCTTGCAAAGTTACAAATATGTCCCCATATTTGCAGCATGGAAGAGGCTGTTTTTGACGAACTGGCACTTGTGAGTGACGAACTCGGGCGGGGTGAGCATCTTTTTTCGGTGAAATCTTGGCTATTCCCGTTTTTTGTAGTACCTTTGCCTCATGAAAACTTTGATTCGTTCAATAGTCGTGGGCGCAGCTCTCCTTTTCAGCCTCACCCTTCGGGGGCAGATGGAAAGCAGCCTCACCTATAGAAGATACGTCACGCAGGACGGACTGCCACAGATGCAGGCCGAGCGACTGTGGCAAGACTCGCGCGGGTACATTTATATAGGTACGTTGTCGGGCTTCGTGCGCTTCGACGGCCGTTCGTTCACCCCCTTCCTGAAAGGACGGCGGCAGAACATCGTGGGCTTCGTGGAAGTGGACGACGAGGTGAGGGCACTGGGGTTCATCCGGCAATGGCGCGTGGACTATGACGGCATAGAGCAAATGCCCCTCGACCCGAAGGGCCACTGGCTGCTGAACAACCTGAACGCGGGCAGCCTGCCCAATGGCTATGTGCTGTTGGAGGACAGCCTGGAGCAGCATCGCCGACTCTGCCGCATGACCAAAAGGGGAATGGAGCCGATGATCACCGACTCGCTGCTCGATGAGATGACACCCGACCGTAAGCTCTATCTTGACACTACGACGGGCGACGTGATAGCCCCTATGGAGAAAGGCGTCTTCCTCTTCAGGAAGGGAAGCGGCGAGGCAGTTCAGATATCCCATAAGAGCGATGTCTTCACCTTGCTCCGAACAGATGCCGGCTTGCTGGCCTTTGCCTCCGACGGAATATTCCTCTTGGGCAGCGACAGCCTGACGCAGGTGGTGCAGGCCGACTGGCAGGCCACGAGCTACGGACTCACCGTCAGACAGCTGCGCTCAGGCAGTCTGGTCATTGCCGACGAGCATTCGCTCTATCTCTGCGACGTACCGGCAAGCCCAACGCCCAATGATCCATGTGCGATAATAGCAACAGGCATCAACCTTATCCGCGACGTGATGGTCGACCGCTGGGACCGCCTCTGGGTGGCCACCTATCAAGGGGTCTACTGCTTCTTCAACCGTTGCTTCACCTGCCATCAGCTCACCGACAGGAGCGACATCGTGAGGGCGGTGGCCGCCGACTATAACGGACGGATGGTGATGGGAACGCTGAACGGCAAGGTGATGGCTGACGGGCGGCTGCTGAGCGACGATCCCTCCCAGTTCTATGCATCGAGTGCCGTGAGCCTGGAGGGCAAGGTGTATATGGCTGGCAATGGCGATGTGGCCTGCGTCGAGGGCGACAGCGTCAGCTGGCTCGGCCTCCCTCGCGACCGCTATCAGTTTGTGGGCAAGGCCTGGGGAAAGGTCATCATGGGCACGCGCACCGGCATCTATGCCTACGACCCGCAGACGGAAAAGACCGACACGCTCACCACCGCCATCCTCCACCCCTGGTGTGCCGTCAGCGACAGCAACGGCCTGCTCTGGATAGGCAGCAGCTCAGGTCTGTTCAGCATTGACAAGACTGGCAACTGCAGGAAAACGGAATACGCAGATCAGAAGCTTATCGTCTCTGCTATGGATGCCGACACGCTTGGCAACGTCTTCTTTGCCTCTGCCGACTCCGTGTTCGTCGTCAGGAAAGGCAGCACAGAAGCCTTGAACGCTCAGATGCCGATGTTGAACGGCCATGAGGTGCGTTCCGTCCACGTCTCGCCCCGTGGCTATTTGGTGGTGGCAGTAGTCGACGGGCTCTTCGTCTGTCGCATCGACAAGGAGTGCAGGCCCAGCGGCATGCAGTTCTTCGACCATCAGAACGGGTTCACCATGACCGAGCCGCTGAAGGCCGTGATGGCCGAGACCGGCGACGGTATGGTGTGGCTGCCTGGCGTCGAGCAGATGATGTCGTTCCGTCCTGCCGAGCTGCTGGCGATGGGCGAAGAGGACACCTATATCAGTCCGCCCCTGCGCTGGTGGCAGCACTGGTGGGTGTGGCTCATCGGCATCGTAGCCCTGATGGCAGCAGTATGGCGCGCCACCCGCTGGTATGAGAAGCGGCGTGCCCGTCAGCGCATGATCCGCCTGCAACGTGAGAAACTGCAACGCGAAGAGCAGATAGAAGCCATCCGACAGAAAGCCATCGAGGAGGTGAAGGCGAGCGCGCTGGCCAAGGACATCGTGAAGATGACCGAGAACGCCCCCGACGAGCGCATCACCCTGCGCACGGCCAGCGGCACCATCGTTGCCGACGTGAAGGACATCGCCTATTTCAAGGGCGACGGCAACTATTCGCAGATAGTGACCTTCCACGATACCGACACCGTGCTCATTGGTCTGGGAGCGCTGACCAAGATGCTCAGCCCTGAGACATTCGTCCGTGCCGACCGCAGCACGCTGGTGAACATCCATCACGTCTACCGGCTGCTGCCCAAGCAGCGCCGTTGCATCTTCCGTTCGCCCTCAGGCCAGGAGCTGGAGACCATCCTCCTGGCCCCCGCCTTCAAGCGTCTGCAGGATTTGCTGGATCAACTATAAAGCAACAACAGCTCAGCACAAGTCATCATTGGGGTCTGCACTACCACAAGCGCTATTCATGGCGCTGAATGTACCTGCACGATTCTGAAATGACATAAGTGCTGACAAGCAGTAACAGACAAGAATAAGGCAAGGCCCCCAGAAACGCTCGGAGACCTTGCCTTTTTCGTTTGTAGCAGAAGAGAAATGCTTCCTGTCTACAAGTGACTATCTTACTTTCTTACTTCACGCTTGTTCAGTTGATGGTCTTCACCCGCTTGCGGTATTCTCCGCGTTTGGTGCCAATAGAAGTTTCTCATGATGGACTGACATGCAGACACTACGCCACTTAGTCACTTAGTCACTTAGTCACTTGTAGACAGGAATGTTTTTGCAAAGTCAATAAAAGGAATAATATAATGATAATATATATAAGTATATAATATAATATTAAATTATAATCTATCTAAATAAAACCTTCACTTCCCCGTACACTTCGTTTCGCTTCCTGTCTACAAGTGACTTTCTTACTTTCTGACTAAAGCCCGTTTGAAATATTTAACAAAAATATTTACGAAAACATTTGGAAATATCGGAATTTTTTTGTACCTTTGTATCAGCTTGCAGAAGCGAGCAAGGCACGGCATGACAGGCCGTTTGGCACGGCAAGGAAGGAAGTATCGACGGCCGCTATGCTCCATCCGAAGCCCCCTGCCACGGGACCCGAAACGCGCCATAACGCCGTCCTAGACTCGCAACTGCAAAGTCACAACATTTTACACAAACCCAAAAATCAAAAAAGAAGAAAGGAGACAAAAAGATGAGTCAGAAACTTCAAAAGTACATGAACACCAACGAGCTGTCGAAGACCTTCGGCAAGTACTACTTGCGCCCTGTCTACGACGACCGTTTCGTCACCACCGGTGAGCTGGCCGACTTCATCCAGACTCAGTGCACCGTGAAGCGCTCTGACATCAAGGCCGTCCTCGACGAGCTGGGAGCCGCCTTCAAGCACTACTTCGAGCTGGGGCAGAAGATCAAGCTCGACGGCATCGGCATCTTCAAGGTAGGCGTATCGAGTGCCTGCAGCGACACCGAGGCAGGCTGCACCGCAGCCCTCGTGAAGAAGGCACGTGTGAACTTCCAGCCCGAGGTCACCTCAGTGCTCAAGGAAGTGGTCGCCGTACAGCGTCCGAAGCTGGTCAACGGTCAGGCCGTCCTCGTCGATAGCAGCATGCAGGTGTTCAACCATCCTGCCGTGATGCTGCAGGACGTCCGCTTCGAGCTCACCAAGGACCTGCAGGGCAGCGGCATGACCGCAGCCAGCGGCGACGACAGTGGCGGCGATGGCGACGACGACGACGAACCGAGGCCCTAAAGGGAATTAAGAATTAAGAATTTAGAGTTTAGATGTGTCGCCCTTTGGGCGAGTATGAAGTAGGAGTTTAGAGTTTTCCCAGAGCAAAGC
>JAEEGK010024554.1_pt1 | contig 12478 bp, 8 predicted proteins | sample 8958771 | NCBI WGS metagenome assembly JAEEGK01 (sample SAMN16246547, study PRJNA631951) | gut metagenome | biome: gut microbiome; feature: rumen; material: SC-attached | host: Bos | place: Iran: Karaj | collected 2018-10 | reverse complement strand
TCGGTAACTGTGGAATAGTTTTCTTATCTTTGCGGGTATGATCGCATACCCGAACGTCAAGCTCAATCTCGGACTCCACGTCGTGCGCCGCCGCGAGGACGGCTACCACGACCTGGAAACCCTGTTCGTCCCCTATCCCGGCATCCACGACACGCTGGAGATCATTACCGGCGACGATTTCAGCCGCACATCGGCCCGGCTGCAGGAGACCTATGCGGCGGAGCAGCTGGCGCAGGGAATCACCCCCGACGGAAAGCTGATGATCACCATCGCCCGGAAGCAAGGGGTGGACTGGGATCCGCTCAAAGACTTGACGGTCAAGGCCTATGCGGTTCTCTCGGAGCAACACAAGCTGCCGCCGATGAAGATCTACCTGGAGAAGACGTCGCCCGTCGGCGCCGGCCTCGGCGGAGGCAGCGCAGATGCCGCTTTCGCCCTCCGCATGATCGCGGAACTGGCCGGCCTGGCGCTTTCCGACGAAGAACTGGCGGGACTCGCCGCCCGGCTCGGCAGCGACTGCGCCTTCTTCATCTACAACCGGCCGATGCTCGGTACCGGACGCGGGGAAATCCTCGAACCCTTTGACATCGACTTGTCCGGATACCGGATCGACGTCACCGTTCCGGAAGAGATTTCCGTGTCCACGGCCGATGCCTACCGCGGCATCGTCCCGAAGGTTCCGGACCTCCCCCTGCGCGAGGTCCTCGCCCATCCCGTCACGGAATGGAAAGGCCTGCTGGTGAACGACTTCGAAACGACCGTCTTCGAAAAGTACCCGCGCCTCGCGGACATCAAGCAATCTCTCTACGACACCGGCGCCGTCTACGCCGCCATGTCCGGCAGTGGCTCGGCCCTGTTCGCCATCCACCGGATTTAATGTTTCTTTGAAACAACAAGAAACATTTCGCCACATTTTAACGTTTCTTACGCCGCCATCCGTTCTTTCTCCGTAGGTTCGTGCAAAAAGACAGGTCAAAAGTTTTGACCAGTCGGCAAGAATCTACAATTGGAATAGGTATGTTGGTATATGTACACGGAGCGAAGTGCGTCGGGATCGAGGCGGTCCCGGTGACGGTGGAGGTGGATATCACCCTGGGAATCGGGATCCATCTGGTCGGGCTGGCCGATGCGGCGGTGAAGGAGAGCCTGCTGCGGACGGTGACGGCCCTGCAGGCGAAGGGATTCCGGATTCCGGGAAAGAAGATCGTGATCAATCTGGCGCCGGCCGACCTGCACAAGCAGGGAAGCGGGTACGATCTGCCTATCGCCCTGGGCATCATCGCCGCCTCGGAACAGCGGGCCCTGCCCGGGCTGGAGAAGTACCTGATCATGGGAGAGTTAGGTCTGGACGGGAGCATCCGATACGTGGCGGGGACCCTGCCGATGGTGGAACTCGCCGTCCAGAACGGGTTCAAGGGTGCCGTTCTCCCGGAACGGTCGGCCCTGGAGGCGGTGGACTTCGACGAGACGATGGTGTTCGGCGTCCGGACGCTGGAGGACGTGCTCCGCATCCTGGAAGAGAAGGAAGACCCGACGGATCTCCTCATCTGGAACACGGAATGCTACGGTGCGGCCCTGCGGGAGGAGCGGGAGCGGCCCGCGACGGCCGATTACATGGACTTCGCCGACATCCTGGGGCAGGAAAGCGCCAAGCGGGGCGTGGAAATCGCTTCGGCGGGAAACCATAATCTTCTTTTTGTCGGTGCGCCCGGCTCGGGCAAGAGTTCCATGGCCAAGGCGGTGGCGGGCATCCTGCCGCCGATGACGCGGGAGGAGTCTTCGATCACCTCCAAAATCTGGTCGGTGGCGGGTAAGACAACGGGCCATCTGGGCCTGATGCGCCGACGGCCGTTCCGGGCGCCGCACATATCGGCCTCCAAAGCCGCCATTCTGGGCGGGGGAAGCGGAGAAAACATCCTCCCGGGGGAAGTCTCTCTCGCCAGTGGCGGCGTACTCTTTGCCGATGAGTTCTGCGAGGCCCCGAAATCGACGCTGGAAGCCCTCCGGGGGCCGCTCGAGGACCGGATGGTCACCATCTCCCGCCTGAAGGCGAAGATTGTCTATCCCGCCTCCTTCATGCTCATCGCCGCCTCAAACCCCTGTCCTTGCGGCTACTACGGCGAAGGCGACCGCTGTACCTGCTCCGTGGGACAGAGGGCCGCCTACCTCTCGAAACTGAGCGGGCCGATCATGGACCGTATCGACATACAGCTCTGGATCCATCCCGTCGAGACATCGGCACTTATCCAGGGGCGGAAGGGAGAGCCGTCCGCCGCCATCGCGGAACGGGTGCGGGGGGCGCGGGAGGTCCAGCGGAAACGGTTCGAGGGGACCGGCATTTTCACGAACGCGGAGATGTCTTCCAAGATGCTGGAGCGCTTCTGCCCCCTGTCCGAGGATTGCAAGGCTACGCTGGAGCGCATCATCGACCGGCTGGGGCTTTCCGCCCGCGCCTACACCCGCATCATCAAGATTGCCCGGACCATCGCCGACCTCGCCGGCCTGGAGGACATCCGGCCCGGCCATTTGCTGGAAGCCGCCGGCTACCGCTTCCTGGACCGGAGGAATATTCTGGATTTATGATTATCTTTGCAGCCGATGAAGCACGAACTCCATATTCAGGACCTGCAGGACCTGGACCGCGCCGCCGGAGCATTCCTCGAAGCCCTCGGGGACCGGAAACTCGTCGCCTTCTACGCGCCCATGGCCGCCGGAAAGACGACCTTCACCACCGCTGTCTGCAAGCGGCTCGGGGTCAGCGAGGACGCGGTGAGTTCCCCCACTTTCGCCATTGTCAACGAATACCGCACCGGCACGGGCGAGCCGATGTATCACTTTGATTTCTACCGGATTGAAAGACTGGAGGAAGCCTTCGACATCGGCCTGTACGACTATCTGGACAGCGGTTGCCTGTGCCTGATGGAATGGCCGGAGAACATCGAGGAACTCCTCCCCGAGGAGACCCTCAAAGTCCATATCACCGTGAATCCCGACGGCAGCCGGACGCTCACCTGGGAGGACTAAAGGTTTCTCGGAATCACTTCCAATCTTTCCTTGTAATTGCTCTTGAGACGCGCGATGGCGTTATGGAACGTCATGTTCTCGTCGCCGTTGATGATCTGCCAGCCGTTCATGGAGGCGTCATCGGCCGGATTCCACATCGCGAAATTCAGCTTGGCTGATTCCGAGAGCAGTTTCTCGCATTCGTCCATATAATCCGGAATCTTTTTCAGTTCCGGCAGCAGTTCCTGGAAACGAGCCTTCACTTTCGCCTTGAAGGCAGGATCCTGGAAAAGCCGGGCGTACCAGATGGCCTCGCCATTGATCAGCCCGGTCCTGGCCTGCGGCGACGTATTGTAGGAAAGCACGCCCCAGTCGAAGTCCCAGCAGGGGCCGGCGACCAGTTTCCCGCCCCGGTCCTTGTGCATGTACACGCTTCCCGGGTTGCTCAGTTCGTGATTCCCCATCACCTCGAAAACGATCCAGTAATCGACGAAGGAGTCGACGTCGATATACTTCGCATATCCGTTCTCCGGATCCGTGAAGCCGTCGCCGTACAGGGTTTCGGCCGTATCATAGACATAGTTTTTGATATAGGTCAACTGCGGGTCGGTGAGGTCCTCGGAGTCGGGGTACTTGACGCCGAAAGGGATGCCTCCGTTGCGCCCCCGCTGCACGCACCCGCCGTGCTTATCCACCCACTGCACCTCGTTGTCGAAGTGGAAGTCCAGTTCCAGCAGGTAGCCGCCGGTGACGGCCTCGCCGTCATTGTCCGTCGCCGCCATCTCCGTAATATTCACCCGGTTCTTGTCCACCCGCACTTGCTCGATGAGGAGGTAGGACCCCTTGTGCACCCCGTTCAGGACCAGTTCCACCGGCACACAGCGGGGCGTCCAGGCGAGCCGGGTCAGGGAGGCGACCTTCATCGACACGAGATTCCGCATCAGGGTCCGGTCCATGAAGTTGGCCAGGAGCACCCAGCGCTTGTGCTTGGGCATTCCGAGAACGCCCTGCTTCTTGTCCATCTTGATGAGGTACGGCTTCTTGGGCCACTCCCAGGTCGTGTTGCCACGGCCCCGGATTTCGCAGACGACATCCTCGAGGTCCTCATATTCCTCCGTGCCCTCGATCCGAAGGGCGGCCGGCACGTAGGTTTCCTTGGAATTGACGGCCCAGCCGTTCTGCGTATCGACATACACGACGGGAAGGCCGGTATTCAGCGGCTTCGGCTTCCCTGCCTCTTCGCTGCGGACCTCGAAGTACCCGGACGGCATGTACGTGACGGAGGACAAGTAGTTGGAGTTCTCCACCAGCAGCCGGACCTCCTTGACATAATCGGTGCTCACGCCCAGATCCGTCAGGACGGCGGTGTACAGCCCGGGCTCCGTGCCGGGGGCAATCCTGGAAATACGGAACTCCGCCGGGGTTTTCCCGTCCTTCCCTTTCAGCTGGACCTGGCAGTTAGGATCATCCACCGCATAGTTGAAGACATAGCCCGGCTCCTCCACCCGGAAGGGAATCTCTACGCTCCCCTCCGCCGGCAGGACCAGGGAGGTCTCCGACACGGAAACGGACTGCAGCCGGGGCTTCTGTGCCGGCTCGGGCTGCTGCTCCTCATGACAGGCAACCGCCGCGAAAAGGGCGGCCATAAAGGTAATATGGCGGAAAAATCTTGTATGCATAGGGTAAAGTTAAGGAATAATTCTCACTCCTCCCAGCGGATGGACTGAATGGCCTTGGCGGGAACCTTACAACTGATTGAATGCTTTCCCGTTACGAAATTCACCATCGCGTCCGTCGAGTTCTCGTTGAGCAGCAGCAGCGCCTGGGAGCCGTCGGGGTTCCGGTACCACTGGTACGTCAGGCCGGAGGTTTCATACCCCTTGGTTCCCAGCCGGACGGCGCCGGGCTGCAGGACCTTGGAGCAATGCGCCACATTGTAATAGTGGCTGTTGCGGGTGATGGTCCTGTGGTCGGAAGAGGAAAGGGTCACGGCGCCAAAACATGTGCTGCACCCGCCCGGGCGATAGGGTTTCCCCTCGTCATCCAGCATCAGGTTCCACAGGGTGACTCCTTTCCCGTACCGACCCAGCGTTCCCAGGAAAATGTCCCGGAAATCATTGATCAGGCAGCCGTCAAAAGAGTAATTCCACGTGCCGATGGAGGCTTCCGTGAAATAGATTTCCTTGTCGGGGAAAGCCTCGTGCACTTTGTCCAGCGTGGCAACGTTTCCTCCATAGTTGTGCCAGGCCGATCCGGCCACGTACTGCGCCGCCTCCGCGTCCTGCAGGATCCGGACCGGATAGTCCTTCTGGGAAGCGATGCCGTCGTAATCGTAATTGTGGTCGAAAAGCAGGATCTTGGTCTTGAGTCCTGCTGTGCGGAAAGCCGGCCCCACGGCCTGCTTGATGAAATCCCGCTGCTCCTGCCAGGTCATGTACAGCGACATCGAGTTTTTATCATTCAGCGGTTCGTTCTGCAGGGTGACGGCATAGATGGGATAGCCGCGGCTTTCCATCTCCCGGATCCAGCGCACGAAATAATCGGCATAGTCCTGATAATGAGCGGGATTCAGCCGTCCGCCCGTCCATTTGTCGTAGAAGCCGCCGTTGTCGGACACCTTCATCCATTTGGGACAGCTCCAGGGCGAGGCGATGATCTTCACCGCCGGATTGATCCGGAAGATCTGATCCAGGACTGGGAAGAGCCATTCCTCGTCCAGCGGATGGACGGCGAAATTCTCCATCCCCGGCTCGTCACACCAGGTGAACTCGTCCAGAGAGAAATCGGAGCCGCCGATGCACACCCGGATCAGGGAGGAGCCCAGGCCGTTTTCCCGGCTGAAAATCTCCGTCAGGAAGGCATCCCGGGCATCCTCCGGCATCAGCCGCAGGTTGTAGCAGCTCGCCTGGGTGATGGCCAGACCGAATCCGTCCACCTCCTGGAACGTCTCTCCGCTGCGCTCCACCTTGTAGAAATGCACGTCCTCCGGCTTGCCCAGGGGCAGGGTACTTTCCGTAAACCGGTCCTTGGAGGAAGTGGTGTACACGGTGGCCACGGGGCCGTCAACCGGTGCGGGCGGGTTTACAACGGGCTCGTCCGGCTTCTGGCTGCAGCCGAGCAGCAGCGCCGACAGGGCGGCGGGGAACAGGAGAGGAAGCATTTTCATCGGCCTTAATCCACTTTGAATGACAAGGGTTCGCCGGAGGCGCTGTCGCCGGCCACCCACAGTTGAAAATCGCCGGGCTCCACCTTTTTCTTACCGTCCAGGCCGAAGAAGGCCAGGTCGGACACGGGGATCCGCAGTTCCAGGCTCCGGCTTTCGCCGGCCTTCAGGGACACCCTCTCAAATGCCTTCAGCTCCTTCACCGGACGGGTGATGGAACCCACCAGGTCGCGGACATACACCTGCACCACTTCCGTTCCGTCGTACTTCCCGGTATTGGAAAGGGTCAACGAAACCGTCATGCAGTCGTCCGCGCCGTAGGACGCCCGGTCCAGAGCGATATCGGAATAGGTGAATTGCGTGTAGCTGAGGCCATACCCGAAGGGGAACAGCGGATAAGCGCCGTAATCCAGGTAATAGGAGGTATTGCCCAGCGATGTCTGTCCGGCTTCCATCCCGATGTCGTCGATGAGGGTTTCCCCGTTGTAGGGACGGCCGGTCATGTTGTGGCTATAGTAAAGCGGCGCCTGGCCCACGGTCCGAAGGAAGGTGACGGGCGTCTTTCCGGAAGGATTCGCGTCGCCGAAGATGAGGTTCGCCAGCGCCGGACCGCCCATGGTTCCGGGATGGAACGCATAGAGCAGGGCCCCGCAGTTGGGAAGGTCGCGCTCGACGGTGAGCGGCCGTCCGGCCATCACCGTCGCGACGACGGGCTTGCCGGCCGCCTTCAGGGCCGCGAGCAGTTCGCTCTGGGAGCCCTTCAGGTTCAGGTCGGCCAGCGAATGGGCCTCTCCGGAAAGGATGGCTTCCTCGCCCAGGAACACCAGCACCACGTCGGCGCGACGGGCGGCGGCTACGACATCCTGGAAAGCATCCCGTTTCTCTCGGCTGTAGCGGAGGCCGGGGACGTAGGTCACCTTGCCCGGGAAGCGCGCTTCCAGCGCCTTCAGGGGCGTGACCGTATGACTCTTCTCGCCGTCGAAGGCCCAGGTGCCCAGCTGGTCGTGCGGGGCGTCGGCCATCGGACCGGTCACCAGGATGTTGCGGACGGCATCGGCCTTCAGGGGCAGCACACCGTCGTTCTTGAGCAGGATGACGGATTCCTCCACGGACTTCCGAGCCGCCTCCAGATGCGCCGGAGCATACTGCACGGCCGCACCCGCCGCCACATCCACATACGGATGCTCGAAGAGTCCCAGCCGGATCTTTACCCGGAGGATGTTGCGGACGGCATTGTCAATGTCCGATTCCTTCACGGCGCCGCTCTTCACGAGCTCTTCCAGGTGCGACAGGAAGCCGTAGGTCATCATGTCCATGTCGACACCCGCCTCCAGGGCCTTCCGGGCCACGTCCTTGCGGTCAACGCCGAAGCCGTGGTTGATCATCTCGCCCATGGAGTTCCAGTCCGTGACCACCAGGCCGTCAAAGCCCCATTCGCCGCGGAGGATGTCCTTCACCACGAAGGTGTTTCCGGTGGAAGGGACGCCGTCGTTGTCGTTGAAGGAGGTCATGAGCGTCATGGCGCCGGCCTCGACAGCCGCCTGGAACGGCGGCAGGTACACGTTGCGCAGCTGCCGTTCAGTCAGGTATGTACTGTTGTAGTCACGGCCGCCTTCGGCGGCGCCATAGCCCACGAAATGCTTGATGCAAGCCGCCATCGACGTGCTGTCAAGCTGTTCGCCCTGATAGCCGCGGACCATCGCCTCGGCCATCCGGGTGTCCAGATACGTATCCTCGCCGCTGCCCTCGGCGATGCGGCCCCAGCGCGGGTCGCGGGCGATGTCCAGCATGGGCGAGAACGTCCACCGGACTCCCTGCGCCGTCGCCTCCAGGGCGGCCACCCGGGCTCCCTGCTCCACCAGGGCCGGATCGAAGGTCGCGGCCAGGCCGAGCGGAATCGGGAACACGGTGTGATAGCCGTGAATCACGTCGCGGGCCACCAGCAGGGGGATGCCCAGGCGCGACTCTTCCACGCAGATTCGCTGGAACTCATTGATCTTCACCGGATCCACCTCGTTCAGGATGGAGCCGATCTGCCCTTTTCGGAGCGCGTCCGAATAGTTGGACACATCGCCTCCGGCGGAAACCTGGTTCATCTGGCCGATCTTCTCCGCCAGCGTCATCCGGGAGAGGATATTCTCCACGCGACGTTCCACCTCCGGGGAGGACCCGATGGTGGTGTTCTGCTTCTTCTCCTGGCAGGCCGTCACCGCAAGGAGAATCAAAGCCAGGGACAGGGTATGGATACACTTCATGATTTCATTCGTCATTTTTGGAATACACGGACATAATCCACGGACATGGTGACGGGAAGGGCGCTTTCATCCACGCCCTGGCTGCCGCCCCAGTCTCCGCCCCAAGCGAGGTTCAGGATAACATAGAAAGGGGCGTCATAGGGCCAGTCGTCATGACCGAGACCGCGATTCGCATACGTAAGCAGGACCTTGCCATCCACGAATGTGGTGATCTTCTCCTGCGTCCATTCTATCGCATAAACGTGGTAATCGTCCTCCGCGCCCGGACAATACATCTCCTTGGTAACCTGCGTATTGTTCGTGTGCACATGGGCATTGGCGTGAAGGCTGCTGGAGACATAGTTGGGATGATAGCCCACTTCCTCCATGATGTCGATCTCACCGCTGTCCGGCCAGCCGGTGAAGTGGACCGGCATCATCCAGAAGGCCGGCCAGGTTCCCTTGCCCTTGGGAAGCTTGATGCGGCCTTCGATGTAACCGTATTTCCAACCTTCCTTCACATGGGCATAGACACGGCCGGAGTAGATCTTCCCGCCCTCCTTGAAGCAGTGGATGTGCAAGGAGCCGTCCTTGATTTCCGTCACCACCTGACCGGAAGAGGTCTGATGGTTCACATAATTCTGCTGTTCGTGGTTCACCCAGCCGGAGTTTTTCACCTCATGGGTCCAATGGGCCGGATCCAACGTGGTTCCTTCCTCGAACTCGTCGTGCCAGACCAGGTGATAGCCGTCCGGGACCACGATGTCGCCCGGATCCGGCGGCAAATCTTCTTCGTTGAGGTCCTGCCGGACGGGGACGGTCAGGGTTTCCGTCCCGTACACGAACGTCAGCGTGTTCTCACGGACTTCGCCTGTACGGTTGGCTTCCAATTTCACCTTGACGGAGGAAGTGCCCTTGATGCCGCCGGAAGGCGACACGGAGCACCAAGCCTTGTCGGCCGCCGACACGCCCCAGTCGCAGTTGGCCGTCACGGTAAGTACTTCCGTCGTGGCCTCATAGGAGACGTCGATGGCGCCCGGCGCCACGGACAGACTCTTCTGCACGGGATCGTCCGCTGGCTTAGGCTTCCCCTCGCAAGATTGGGTAAAAAGGGTTGCTGCCAGAAGCAGCAGCAACCCTCCCGTTGCAAACCGACAATTCATCACTGCTCAATTAGAATAATCTCGGTTGCCGCGATAGTAGATCCGACCGGACTGCGTCCGAAGTCGAAGATAAGCATCACATTGTCACCGGACACCGCCTGCTTGAGGCCTTCCTTCACATAGAGAAGGGTTTCGCCCGCCTTCAGATTCACCTGGCCGTCGTAGAAGAACGCATGGATGTCGTCCTTCTCTTCCGGCTCGTTGGTGAGCTTGATCGTGACGGTCATATCCTCGTCGGCCGTGAGCTTCACGCTGAAGCCGTAGGTCTTCTCGCTGGAAGAAGCGATGTGGCTCTTGAGCTTGGTCTGGCCCATCCATTCACCGCCGCCCACGCCGTCCGGAATGGTCACGGTAATGCCGTTGCCGGGGGTGACTTCATAGTCGGGGGTAATACCGCCGGACCAGTCAGACGGGGAGTACCAGGTCTCGACATCCAGGCTGGCGCCGGCCCACAGGTTGCCGTCCATGTGCTCCTGGAAGATGATGTCGGAAGCCGTGACCGTCGATCCGACCGGGCTGCGGCCGAAGTCGAAGATGAGCATCACGTTGTCACCGGACACCGCCTGCTTGAGGTTGTGGCGGCGATAGACCAGCGGTTCTCCCGCCTTCAGATTCACCTGGCCGTCGTAGAAGAACGCATGGATGTCATCCTTCTCTTCCGGCTCGTTGGTGAGCTTGATCGTGACCGTCATGTCCTCGTCGGCGAGGAGCGTGACGCTGAAGTCATATTCCTTCTCGCTGGAGGAGGCGATATGGCTCTTGAGCTTGGTCTGGCCCATCCATTCGCTGCCGCCCACGCCGTCCGGAATGGTCACGGTGATGCCGTTGCCGGCCGTGACTTCATAGTCGGGGGTGATACCGCCGGACCAGTCGCTCGGGGAGTACCAGGTCTCGACCTCCAGGTTTGCGCTCTTCCAGAGATTGGTGTCGCCGTTCAGGTCGTACTTGGTGGGATCGAGCGGGACGACCGGGGTCTCCGGTTCGGGTTCAGGGACGTCCTGACCGTCCTTCGGGCGGTAGATGAACTGCCAGGAGATGCCGTCGAAATTGGCCACTACGAACAGTTTGTTCGCAGTCAGTTCCTTGATGTACAGACGGTTGACCTCAGAGAGAACCTGCGGCTTCGGGATGTAGCCGTACAGCACGCCGGCAGGAATCTCGATATAGTCGCCAATCTCGTCGCTGCCCAGGAGGTAGGTGGATTCCATCCGCTCGGCCGGAGCGTCGTAGTCGGTGCTGCCGTCGCCGGAATAGTATCCGTCAGGACGCCAGCCGGACTCCCAGTTGCAGTACACCATTCCGTTCTCGCCCGGATCGAAGACGTACTTGCCGTTGGCGAAGAAGGTGATCTCATCGTCCACAAGGCCGAAGCTGTCCTTCTCGTGCGGGCCGGCACTCCACCAGCCGCCGGAGTTGCCGAAGTCGGGACCGCAACCCATGTAGCCGGCGCTCTCGTTGTCCAGCACCCAGACCTTGCTCTCGACACCGAAGAGCGGATCGGCGGCGCCGGCGCCCTTCGGGACGAACTCGTAGTACCAGGAGATACCGTCCGCGTTGTTCGGAGTATAGACGGTGGACATCAGCTTGAGCTTCTTCTTCATCTCGGCCTGCTTGGTCTCCAGGACCTGGAAACGGGGCTCCTCCACGGCGCTCTTATGAGGCACGTAGGACAGGATGCTGCCCGGCTCGAGCACGAGGAAGATCTCCTCGATGCCGGCGTCGTTCCAGTTGTTCTCGAAGGTGTACTTGGTGGTCTTCTCCTCGGCCGGGAAGAGGTAGTCCTCGCCGGTGTTGTATTCAGGCATGTACTCGGAACCGGTATTGGCATACGCCTGGCCGTCGCCCGGACGGAACGTATAGTTGCCGTCGGCATCGAAGGTCATCACGTCGTCATACAGGAAGCCGCTCTTGCCGTTGGCGTCGCAGGACCACCATGCGAGCGGATCCCCGACAGGGCCGCAGCCGAAGTGGCCGTTCTCGCCGCTGTTCCACACCCAGTCCTGGGATTCGCCGCCGGAAACGGCCTTGACATACGGGCTGGGATCGAACGGATCGCGATAGGTGTTGTCCAGGGTGAAGGTCTTCACCAGGGAGCCCTGGGAGAGGCCGTTGGCATTGTAGGCTTTTACCTCGACGGTGTACTCACCCGCGTCGCGGAAACGGAGGGAGACGCCGTTTTCGGTATAGGAATACTTCTTGGAGGCCTTGCCGTCGATCTTCTGGTCACCGAAGATCCACACGGGGACCATCCCCTTGTTGTTCATCACGAAAGTGACGTAGTTGGTGTTCTGGTCCACCGAGATGGTCACGTCCAGATCCGAGGCCTGCGGCAGGCCGGCCTGGTTCGGCACGGGAAACTCGGGGGTGCAGGCGGCAGCGGAAACAGCCAGCGCCGCGATGGCGATATATTGCCGGATTGTTTTCATGATAGCCTGGTATTAATAGTTGTTCTGCACGAGGTTCGGATCCTTGTCGATCTCGCCCTGCGGAATGGGCCAGTACTTCTTGTTCTCGGTCCAGTCGGTGCGGCGGTACTCGTGGTTGGAAGCCTTGAGAACGGACGCGGCGAGACCGCTGCGGACCAGATCCCAGTAACGCTTGCCCTCGCCCACGAACTCCTTGTGGCGCTCCTGGATGATGTCTTCGCGGGTCGAACCGGTGTCATGGCAGTTGGCGCGGTCGCGGACCTGCTGGAGGTAGGCGCTGCCGTCCTGTCCCAGAAGGACGGAAAGCTCGGCGGCGTTCAGCAGCGTCTCGGCATAGCGGTAGATGCGCTCGTTGTTGCCGTAGTTGAGGTTGTCGGAGGCTTTGTAACCGTGGTTGCCGCCTTCGCGGGCGATGTACTTGAGGTTCCAGAAGCCCGTATCCTGCCAGCGCGGCGTGTATTCAGCGCCGGGATGGGAAGCGGCGTACTT
>JAEEGK010024552.1_pt1 | contig 12478 bp, 8 predicted proteins | sample 8958771 | NCBI WGS metagenome assembly JAEEGK01 (sample SAMN16246547, study PRJNA631951) | gut metagenome | biome: gut microbiome; feature: rumen; material: SC-attached | host: Bos | place: Iran: Karaj | collected 2018-10 | reverse complement strand
CGGCGATGTCGGTTTCGTCGAGGACGGCATGGGTGCGGCGCTGGCGCTCAGCGCCGAGCAACCCCGTATCGTCGAGGCCTGCCGTATCAATCAGGACACAGGGACCGAGTCCCGGTAGTTCGATGGTCTTGCGGACCGGATCGGTCGTCGTGCCCGGTATGGGGCTCACAAGCGACACTTCCTGGCCGCAAATCGCATTGACCAGCGTAGATTTGCCGCTGTTGGTGGGACCGAAAAAGGCGATGTGCAGGCGTTCCATAGACGTGTCCAGACGTTTCTAAACCTTTAAAAACGGAAATCCCGTTCACCGGCCTCGATGAGCCGGAGGCGTTCGAGGGTTTTTTCGCGGACGCGGCCTTCGGGAATATCGCCGATCGATTCGGCGATGAGGCGCTCGCCTTCGGTCCGGGTCTGGGGCGAAGCGTAATCCATCAGGTATTCCTTCAGGGTCATCAGGGCGTTGGGCGTACAGCAGAGGCTGATCTTTCCGCTCTTGCAGAGCGACATGAAGCGGTCGCCGGTTCTTCCTTCCCGGTAGCATGCGGTGCAAAAGCTCGGGATGTGGTTCGTTTCCAGCAGCCAGCGTACGACTTCGTCGAGCGGCCGGGTGTCGGAGACGTCGAACTGGGCGGTTTCATCGTGCCGTTCTTCGGTGGTGTAGCCGCCCACGCTGGTGCGTGAGCCGCCGCTGATCTGCGACACGCCGCAGGCGAGCAGCTGGGCCCGCATGCGGGCGGATTCACGGGTGGAGATGATCATGCCCGTGTAGGGGACCGAGATGCGGAGCACGGCCACGATTTTCCGGAAGATGGCGTCGGGCAACGCATCGGGGAAACTGTCGAGTGAAACGTCGTCGGCCGGGCAGATGCGGGGCATGCTGATGGTATGCGGACCGACACCGAACCGGGCTTCCAGATGCTCTGCGTGCATCAGCAAGCCCACAAGCTCGTAGCGGTAGCCGCTCAGGCCGAAGAGGACACCGATGCCCACATCGTCGCAGCCGCCTTCCTGGGCACGGTCCATCGCTTCGGTATGCCAGGCATAGTTGCTCTTGGGCCCGGTGGGATGCAACTGTTCGTACTGCTTCCGGTTGTAGGTTTCCTGGAAGAGGATGTAAGTGCCGATGCCGGCGTTCTTGAGTTTCCGGTACGATTCCACGTCGGTTGCGGCGATATTGACGTTTACCCGGCGGATCGAGTTGCCTCCTTCACGGACGGAATAGATGGTTTTGATGGAATCGAGGATGTATTCCAGCGGGTTGTGGACCGGGTCCTCACCGGCCTCGACGGCCAGGCGTTTGTGACCGGTCCGGATGAGGGCGCGTACTTCGTCGGCGATTTCCTCCTGCGAGAGTTTCTTGCGGGGCAGGGTCTTGTTCTTGAGGTGATAGGGACAGTAGACGCAGCCGTTGATGCAATAGTTCGACAGGTAGAGCGGGGCGAAGAGTACGATGCGGTTGCCGTAGAAACGTTGCTTGACCTGTTCGGCCAACTTGTAGATCTCCTGTTCGAGTTCAGGGTCGTTGCAGTCCATCAGAATGGCCGCTTCCCGGTGGCTGAGGCCTTTGCAGCGGGCTGCTTTCTCCAGGATTTCGCGGACGCGCTGCCGGTTGCCGCTTTCCCGGGCGGCTTCTTCAAGCGAGGCGAGGATCTCGGCATGGTCGATGAACTCGTCGGCGTGGGTGGATAAAGGATTATACATGGTTGTATGTGGCAATTTGAGTTGATTCTTCATAATCGCCGCGGCTTGCGCTGATGCGCCAACCGATGGCGGCGAGTTCCGTTTTCAGTTGCCGGAGGTTTTCGGCCGACTCGACCTGGATGGCGTTTTTCCCTTCATACAGGGCGTAAGCGGAGCGCTGCGCCTTCGGCGTGAAATTGGGCATGATGACATTGGCACCCGCCAGGATGCCGGCCCTTCGTCCGTTTGGAAGCAGGGTCGAAAGGGCTGTAGTGGCAGGAATCAGGGCGTCGGGCAGCATCAGACGAAGGATCGAGCAGATCCGGAGCGTGAGAAGGGCACTTCCTGCCGGGTGTCCGCCCAGGGGTGTGTCGGGATGTGGGATAAAGGGGCCGATTCCGATCATTTCGGGGCGGAAACGCTCGATCAGGCGGATGTCTGAAAGCAGGTTACGGCTTGTTTGCCAGGGACTTCCGACCATCATTCCCATTCCGGTCTGAAAGCCCAGCTCCCGCAGGTCCCGGAGGCAGGAGAGCCGGTTTTCAAGACACATTCCTGCCGGATGGAGTCGGGCATAATGGTCCGCATCTGCCGTTTCGTGCCGCAGAAGATAACGGTCCGCACCGCTGCGGCGAAGTCTCTCGTAAGTGGAGCGGGGGAGTTCTCCGAGCGACAGGGTGATGGCACAGTCCGGCCAGGAGGCGTGGATTTCGGCAACGGTTTCAGCAAGCCCTTCGACCGCATGCGGATTTTCGCCGCCCTGGAGCACGAATGTGCGCAGTCCCATCTCATAGGCATGTTGGCAGGCTTGCAGGATGTCTTCCCGGGAAAGGTTGTAGCGGGGCAGGGAAGTGTTGCTCCGTCTGATTCCGCAGTAAAGGCAGTCGTTGCGGCAGACGCTGCTCCATTCGATGAGTGCCCGCAGATAGACCTGCTTGCCGAAATGGTCTGCTGCCACCTCGTGGGCCGCCGCGTGAAGGCTCTCGTCGAGGAGCACGTCTTCGCTATCCAGCAAGCGGAGGAGTTTGTCGTCTTCGAGCGTCTTCCGCTCCAGCAGTTCTTCTACGAATAAGTTCATCTTCAGGCGGACCGAAATCCTTTCCACAAAAATAATCAATCGTTCACAAATTCCATAATATGTTTATCTTTGTAGTTATGAAACCGACATTCCGCTCCCTCCTTTCGCCGGCCGCGCTGCTTCCGGCTCTGTTGCTGTCTTTCCTCCTGTCCTGCTGCGATCCCCGCGTGGAGGACCCCACCGGTTCTTCCGTTCCCGACCTGGGCTGGCTCTTTACGGGGAAAGGTCCCTATACGCTGCAGACCAAAGTGGATGCAGCGCCAGGCCCTGCCACCCTCAGTCTGGTCACAGACCTTTCGCTGATGGCCGATACGCCCGACGTGGTCCTGACGAAAGATGTCATCATCGCAGCGGACAGCACCCTGGAGGTGAAGCTGGGAAAACTCGCCCCCGGTTTCTATGAAGTGCGTTTGCGCGATTCCATCCGCTGGAACATCGGCGTGCGCCCCGATGCCGTCGTAAGCGCTCCCGACGCGCAGCCTGATTTCGATGCGTTCTGGGAGCAGACGATCGCCGCGCTGGATGCGATTCCACTGACGGTGGAATGGACGGAAATTCCACTGTATTCCAATGAGAAACGCACTTGCTTCGAAGTTCGGTATCCGTCCTTTGACGGCGGCGTTTCCGGCGGTATCATCTCCATTCCCGTGGCAGAAGGGAAGTATCCCGTCGAAATCCAGTATATGGGTTACGGTGCGCCGGTCTATTATTTCGACCCGAATGCCCCGGCCGACCGCATCGAATTCGCCGTCAGCATCCGCGACCAGGGCATCTTCAAAGGCGACCAGGACCGCTGGATCGACCGCGGCCTCTCGTCGAAGGAAACTTTCTATTACCGTGGCGCGTTCGCTGACGCCAAGCGGGCCGTCGATTTCGTCGCCTCGCTCGACAAGGCTGATGCTGACCGCATTGTCGCCCTCGGCGAGAGTCAGGGCGGGGCACTGACCTTCGTTTCCGCTGCGCTCGACAGCCGCATCAAGGCCATTGCACCGGCCGTACCGTTCCTGGGCGACTATCCCGACTATGCGAAGATCGTCTGGTGGCCGGTCCACGAGGTCTTCGAACAGGCCGACGCGGAAGGCATCGACCGTGAGGCGCTCTTTACGATGCTCTCGTACTTCGACGTCAAGAATTTTGCGCCCCGCATCCATTGCCCCGTTTATATGTCCTTCGGCCTGCAGGATCCCACCTGCCCGCCGCATACCAATTTCTCAATCTATAACAATCTGGGAACCAAAGATAAACATTACTTCTGCGTTCCGACGTGCGGCCACGCGATGTGGATGGAGCCGTCCTGGAGCGCCCAACGTGCTGAATTCTTAAACAACTATTGATATGAAACGTATTTTCGCCATGCTGGCCGCCCTGGTCATCACTCTGGGCGCCACCGCCGATGAAGGAATGTGGCTGCTGCCGCTGATCCAGCAGATGAACAAGAAGGATCTGAAGGAAGCGGGCTGCAAGCTCACGCCGCAGGAAATCTACAACATCAACAAATCCTCGCTCAAAGACGCCATCGTTCAGTTCGGCGGCGGCTGCACCGGCGAGATGATTTCCAACCAGGGCCTCCTGGTGACCAACCACCACTGCGGTTACGGCAGCATCCAGGGCCTTTCTACCGACGAGCACAACTATCTGATGGAAGGTTACTGGGCCAATGAACGCGCCGAGGAAATCCCCGTTCCCGGTCTTAACGTCACCTTCCTCGTATCGATGGAAGACGTGACCGCCCGGATGGAGGAAGCCGCCGATCCCGATGCCCTCCGCAAGCAGCTTGTGGAAAATGCCACGAAGGGTCAGCCCGGCACCCGCGCCGTGGTGACCGGCTTCTACAACGAGAACGTCTATTACCTGATCATCTACCGTACCTATACCGACGTGCGTTTCGTTGCCGCCCCGCCGGCTTCGATGGGCAAGTTCGGCGGCGAGACCGACAACTGGATGTGGCCGCGCCATACCTGCGACTTCTCGATGTTCCGCGTCTATGCCGGCAAAGACAACATGCCGGCCGAGTACTGCCTCGACAATGTGCCGTACCGTCCCGCCCGCAGCCTCAAGGTTTCGCTCAAGGGCGTGCAGGAAGATGACTACGCGATGATCATGGGTTACCCGGGCCGTACGCAGCGCTACCAGACGGCCGAGCAGCTCAAGCAGATGATCGCCGGCAACCGTATCGCCATCGACGCCCGTACCGTCCGTCAGGACATCATGTGGGATGCGATGTGCGCCGATCCTTCGGTCCAGCTGAAGTATGCCAGCAAGTATGCCGGCAGCGCCAATGGCTGGAAGAAGTGGCAGGGTGAGGAGCTCGCGTTCGAGAACCTCAATATCATTGGCCGTGAGGAAGAGAAGGAAGCCGCGCTCAAGGCTTGGATCGCTGCGGATCCCGCCCGTCAGGCCCGCTATGGCACTCCGATCGAAGACATCGCCGACTATGTGAAGAAGAATGCTGCGGACAACCGTGCCGTGAGCCTGATAACCGAAGCTCCGTACCGCATCGAACTGGTGGGCCTCTATGGTAACCTGATGAACATCTTCAGCCGCGAGAAACAGCGCGGTGCCGATGATGCCGCCGCCCTTGACGCCGCCAAGAAACGCTTGCAGCGCACCTATCGCGACTATGTCGAACCGCTCGACCGCAAGGAGGCCGTGGCACTGCTCGACTTCTACCGGAAGAACGCCAAACCGGAAGATTTCCCGGTCATCCCGGACCAGGACTTCGCGACGATGGATATCCCTGCCTATGTGAAATGTCTGTTCGACAACTCGCTCCTGACCGATTATGCCAAGCTCGAGAATGCGACGGTGGAGCAGCTGCAGGCCGATCCGGCTGCCGGCCTCTACAACGGCATCATGGAGAAACTCATGAACCATTACAACGCCCGCTATGCGATTGATGACAAGGCGTACAACGCTGCGCGCAAGAATTTCGCGGCTGCCCTGATGGAGTGGCAGAAGGGCCAGGCCATGTATCCCGACGCCAACTCCACAATGCGTCTGACCTACGGTCACGTGCTCCCGTATTCCCCCAAGGACGGCCTGAAGTATCTGCATTTCACGACGCTCAAGGGTGTGATGGAGAAAGAGGATCCCACCAATCCGGAATTCATCGTCCCGGCCAAGGTGAAGGAACTCTATGAAGCCGGCGACTATGGCCGCTGGGCCGATGCCGACGGTACGCTGCACACCTGCTTCCTGACCAACAACGACATCACGGGCGGCAACTCCGGTTCGCCGGTGCTCGACGCCAGGGGCAACCTGATCGGCCTGGCTTTCGACGGCAACTGGGAAAGCATGAGCTCCGACGTGATGTTCGAACCCGACCTGCAGCGCTGCATCTGCGTGGACATCCGTTTCGTCCTCTGGATGGTGGAGAAGTACGGCGGCGCTACCAACATCATCAACGAGATCACTTACGTCAAGTAACCGGCTTTGCCGGATAACACGCCGACGGTATGAGGAAGAAGATTTTTCAAATCATCGATCCCAAGAAAAATGACCGGGGCATCAGTCTGGCCTACAACATTCTGATGCTCCTGGCCATTGCCGTGAGCATCGTACCGCTGCTTTTCGCCAACGACCATCCGGTATTCCGTTACTTCGAGCAGATTACGGTCGCAATCTTCATCGTGGACTACCTGTTGCGCTGGCTGACGGCCGACTATCGTCTGGGCAAGAAGGGATGGTCTTTCCTCCTGTATCCTTTCACCGGCTGGGCCATCATCGACCTGTTGTCGATCCTTCCCGCCCTGAGCCTGATTTCCGGTGGATTCAAGATCTTCAGGGTGACCCGTCTGCTGCGGATTCTCCGCCTGTTCAAGTTCATCCGCTACACCGACAAGATCCAGGTCCTGGGCAAAGTGGTACGTAAGGAGAAGAAAGTCCTGCTGACCGTGTTGGGCATCGCCATGTTCTACGTTTTCCTGACGGCGCTGATCATGTTCAACGCGGAACCGCGCATCAATCCGAATACCGGCGTACCTACCTTCGAGGACTTCTTCGATGCCCTTTACTGGGCCACGGTTACCTTGACTACGGTGGGGTATGGTGACGTGATTCCTGTCTCGGACATCGGTCGCTTCGTCAGCATGCTCTCCTCGCTGTTCGGCGTGGCTGTCATCGCCCTTCCTTCCGGCGTGATCACCGCGAGCTATCTGGAAGAACTCCGCAGCGAGCGCAAGGCCAAAGAAGAGGAGGAAGAAGAGAAACAACCTGCAGAAGAAATACCCGAATTATGAGAGCAAAGTATCTGACACTCCTGTCGTGCTGTTTCGCCATCTCGCTCCTTCCCATACGGTCGCTGGCACAGGAGTTCGCGTATCCCTTCCAGAATCCGGCGCTTACGGAAGAAGAGCGTCTGGATGACGCCCTTTCCCTGATGACGGTCGATGAGATGATCTATACGATCGTCGGACAGGGGGTGCCCCGGCTCGGCATTGCCAATCCCGGATCGACGGAGGCCATCCACGGCATCGTGCGCGGCGGCCCGACGACGCTGCCGGATATGTATGCGCTTGCCCGTGGACAGGCCGGCCGCAATGGCATCATGGAGCCGGCCTATCTGCACAGCACAGCCTTCCCGCAAGCCTACGGCATCGGGGAGACCTGGGACCGCGGAATGGCACAGGTCGTGGGTGAGGTTATGTCGGTCGAAGCACGCTACCATTCTCAGAAATCCGGCCGCAACTGCCTGGTGCTCTGGGCTCCCAATGCCGACCTGGGCCGCGATCCGCGCTGGGGCCGCACGGAAGAGTGTTTCGGGGAAGATCCCTACCTTGTCGGTGAGATGGTCGCTTCGGAGGTGCGCGGCATCCAGGGCGATGACCCCGTGTATTGGCGCGGGGCTGCCTTGATGAAGCATTTCCTGGCCAACAGCAACGAGGACGGCCGCATGCACACGGATTCCCGTTTCGACGAATCCCTGTTCCGTGACTACTACTCCTACGGTTTCTGGAAAGGCGCCCGGGCCGGTGCCAAGTCCCTGATGACCGCATACAACTGTTACAACGGGATTCCCTGCGAAGCCAATCCGTTCATCAACGAGATCCTGCGGGGAGAGTGGGGGATGGACGGTACCATCGTCAACGATGCCGGGGCCTTGCGCAACATGGTCACCGAGCATCATTTTGCCGAAGATATCGACCAGGCCATCCGCCTGTCGCTCGAGGCGGGTCTTTCCCGCTTCATCGATTCCCGCTTCGAACAGGTGAAAGCCGCTTACGATGCAGGTGCCCTGTCTGAGGAGCAGCTGCGCAAGAGCGCGCGATACAATCTGCGAACGATGCTCCGGCTCGGCCTGATGGATGCGGCCTGCCCGTATGATGCGCTGGAATTCGGAGAGGTGGCTCCTTGGGAGACACAGGATTACAAAGACAAGGCGCGGCTGGTCACGCAGAAATCCGTCGTGCTGCTCAAGAATGAAGGTCATCTGCTGCCGATCGACAAGTCGAAAGTCAAGAAGATCGCTGTGTTCGGAAACCGGGCGGAGGCCGTCCTCAAGGACTGGTATGGCGCCCTTCCGACCTATACGGTGACACCGCTCGAAGGGATTCGGGAAGCAGCTGAGAATGATGGCGTAGAAGTCCGGTTCCAACGTTGGGACAACGACGGGACGGCGCAGGAGACCGCCCGCTGGGCGGACGTCTGCATCGTCTGTGTGGGCAACCATCCGACCACCAGCCCCGACTGGGATGAACAGACCATCCAGTCGCCCTGGGGACGGAGCGTCGTTGCGGGCGACGGCCGTGAGGCCATCGACCGCCGCTCCCTGATGCTGGAGACGGAAGATCTGATCAAGGTGGTCTGGCAAGCCAATCCCCATACCGTAGTGGCCCTGATCAGCAGTTTCCCTTTCGCCATCGGCTGGACGGCCGGCCATGTTCCGGCCATCGTCCATTTGACGCAGTGCAGCCAGGAACTCGGCCATGCACTCGCTGACGTGCTGTTCGGCACGTATAACCCGGCAGGACGGACGACGCAGACTTGGGTGGGCGACATCCTCGATCTGCCGAATATGATGGACTATGACATCCGTCACGGCCGTACCTACATGTATTTCAAGGGAAAGCCTGTCTTCCCCTTCGGCCATGGGCTGAGCTATACGGATTTCAAGTACTCACGCCTGAAAATCCGTCGGGAAGGGGACCGTTATGTCTTCCGTTTCCGTCTGGAGAATACCGGACCTTGTGACGGCGAAGAAGTTGTCCAGTTGTATGCCCGTTTCAAGGGTGACGATGCGGCCTGCCGCCTCCGCGGCTTCGAACGGATCGCCCTTGCGAAAGGGGAACGGCGGGACGTCGAGATTTCCGTCCCGGCCGAGGACCTGCAATTATGGGATCCCGGTACGCATGCTTTCCGTACGCCCGGTGGTCGCACCCGCTTCCTGATCGGCGCCTCTTCCGCGGATATCCGTTTGAAAAGGAGCGTCCGTTTGTAAACGGATTAAGTTGCTGATACAGAATAAAAAAACAGATGACTGGTGGACCAGTCATCTGTTTTTTGTAGCGCTACCGGGATTCGAACCCGGATTTCAGCCTTGAGAGGGCCGCGAACTAAACCCTTATTCGATAGCGCCATCGCGGAAATGGACTGCAAATGTAAGTCAAAAAGTTTGAATCTCCAAATAAATCGAAAAATACGGTCCTGTCTGCCAAAATGTCCTGTATTTCCAGATGGCAGGTATTTTGATTATCTTTGTCAGCGGAATTGAAAATAAGAAAATACTATATGGAAAACGTCAACGAAAAAGAAAAAGAAGAGAAAGAGATCATAGAAGAACCGTCACAGTCCGCTGAGGAGCAGAAGCCTGTCTCTGAGAAGGATCGCAAGAAACGCAAGATCGCCGAGCAGGCCGCCCGGATCGAGACCTTGTCCGCCGATTTGGAGAAAGCGCTGGATGCGCTGGAAAAGGCCCGCGAAGAAACCGCCGAGGCCAAGGACCAGTACCTGCGTCTGCAGGCGGAATGGGACAATTACCGCCGCCGCACGGCCAAGGAAAGGCTCGAATTGATCGACAATGCCGGCCGCGACATCCTTACGGGTTTCCTGCCTGTGGTGGACGATTGCCAGCGTGCCCTGAAGGTGCTCCGGGAATCGGAAGCCGCTGGTGCCGCCATCGAGGGAACGGAGCTGATCTACAATAAGCTGATGAACTACCTCAAGCAGCGCGGCGTTGAACCGATTGCGGCCCGCGGCGCTGTCTTTGACACCGATTTCCACGAGGCTGTGGCCCAGTTCCCGGTAGAAGATCCCGAGAAGAAGAACACCGTGATCGACGTTACCCAGGAGGGCTACACGCTCAACGGCTCGGTGATCCGCTACGCGAAAGTCGTCGTCGGCATCTGAAAAGGAGGTTTGACAAATGGCAGAGAAAAGAGATTATTACGAAGTCCTCGGCGTGGACAAGAGCGCTTCGGCCGAAGACATCAAAAAGGCATATCGCAAGAAGGCCATCCAGTATCATCCTGATAAGAATCCGGGTGACAAGGAGGCAGAGGAGAAATTCAAGGAGGCCGCGGAGGCGTACGACGTGCTGAGCGATCCGCAGAAGCGTGCCCGTTACGACCAGTTCGGCCATGCCGGCATGAGCGGCCAGGGCGGCTTCAGCGGCGGTGGCTTCTCGATGGAAGACATTTTCTCGCAGTTCGGTGATATTTTCGGCGGTGCGTTCGGCGGCGGTTTCGGCAGTGCTTTCGGCAGCGCATTCGGCGGTGGCTCCCGCAGTTCCAGCCGGCGCGTGGCCCGTGGCAGCGACATCCGCATCAAGGTGAAACTGAGCCTGGCCGAAGTGGTCAAAGGCGTGGAGAAGACCGTCAAGATCAACAAGATGGTGACCTGCCCCGACTGCCACGGCAAAGGCGCCGTCTCGGAAGCCGATATCAAGACCTGCGACCATTGCCACGGTACAGGCGTGGTGACCAAGATCGCCAACACGATCCTGGGCCAGATGCAGACTTCGTCGCCTTGTCCCTATTGCGGCGGCGAAGGCAAGAAGATTACCAATCCCTGCCGCAAATGCAGCGGCACGGGCCTGGTCAAGAGCGCGGAAGAAATCACGTTCAAGATTCCGGCAGGCGTGCAGGAAGGCATGCAACTGACCATCCAGGGCAAGGGCAATGCCGCCCGCAATGGGGGCGTGCCCGGAAACCTGCTGGTTGTCATCGAAGAAGAAGCGCCCAAGGAAGGCGGTCTGCAGCGCGACGGCAACGACCTGGTCTATACCCTGAACCTGTCGTTCCCCGATGCCGTGCTGGGCTGCTCTGTGGAGATCCCGTACATCGACAGCAAACTCAAGATCAAGGTGGATCCCGGTACCCAGCCCGGCAAGATCCTCAAACTCCGCGGAAAAGGTATTCCGGAAGTCAACGGCTACGGCTGTGGCGACTATCTGATCTACGTACAGGTCTTCGTTCCCAAGAAACTCGACCGCAAGGAAAAAGAAATCATGGAGAGCTGGCGCAGTTCTTCTTCATTCACCCCCAAGTCATGAAGCGGATCTCAGTCTGGATCGTCACGCTCTTTCTCGGAATGAGCGCCTGGGCACAAGAGCAGGCCATCCGGCCGCTCGACGTGCCCATGTCTTTTTCCGGCACCTATGGTGAATTGCGGCACGACCATTTCCACGGCGGGTTGGACTGGCGCGTAGGCGGGAAGGTCGGTGATGAGATCCACGTCATCAAGAGCGGATACATCTCCCGGGTGAGCGTTTCGCCCTGGGGCTATGGCAACGGTATCTACGTGACGCATCCTGACGGTACGACTTCGGTTTACGGGCATCTGCTCCGTTTCTGTGAGCCGGTTGCCCGGCGTGTGGAGGAGGAACAGTACGCTCGCGAGAGTTTCAGCGTCAACCTGGAGTTCGGCCCGGACGTGTTTCCTGTGCGGCAGGGCGATGTGATCGGCCAGGTAGGCAATACCGGCTCTTCCGCGGGTCCGCACCTCCATATGGAGATTCGCGACTCGGAACAGGATATGCCGCTGAACTACTTGTCAATGGGCGTCTATAAGCCGGTCGACAAGACCTCTCCGCAGTTCCATCGCGTGTGCTTCTATGCGCTTGATACCCTTCCTGTGAGTGAAAGCTGGCGCATTTACAACCTGACGCAGCCCGCCTCGGTCCGCGATACGCTGGTGCTGCCGCATCGCAGCTACGTGGCCATCGATGCCACGGACCGCCAGGAAGGAACGGGCTCGAAACTGGCTGTCGAAGAATACCGTGTCACGCTCGACCAGACGTTGCTGTTCTCCTTCAAAGTCGGCGACATGCCCTTTGACAAAGGACGCTACATCAAGTCCCTGATCCAGTATGACGAGAGCAGCGGCGGCGGCCGTGACCTGGTCAAGAGCAAAGTCGATCCGAACAACCTGCTCGCCGACCGTATCACCAGCGTCGACGGCGGCCTGATCGTCCTGGAGGACGACGCTGTCCACACCATCCGTCTCGATGCAATCGACGAGCACGGCAACCGGGCGACGGTCCGCTACAAGGTCCGTCGCGGGGACGACTTCACGCCGCCGGAGCGAGACACTTCGCTGACGTATGTCCCTTGGCTTTGGTATACGCAGAATGTCGTGACTGACAGCACGATGGCCTATTACTTGCCCGCCGGCGCACTCTACGACAACATCAACTTCAGCTATAAGAAAGTTGGCGATCCCGACCCTTCGCGCGGCATTGTCTCCGAGGTATGGCAGATCGGCACGCCCGACATCCCCTTGCAG
>JAEEGK010024549.1_pt1 | contig 12479 bp, 7 predicted proteins | sample 8958771 | NCBI WGS metagenome assembly JAEEGK01 (sample SAMN16246547, study PRJNA631951) | gut metagenome | biome: gut microbiome; feature: rumen; material: SC-attached | host: Bos | place: Iran: Karaj | collected 2018-10 | reverse complement strand
CCCAATCCCCAATATGAATATTAAATATTTTTTTCATCTTTTATTTTTTTTAAATAATTTAATAAGTATTTTTCTTTTTCTATTATTATTAAACTCAATATGCAATTTCTTCTGTTATAAATTAGTTTTAAAAATATTTTTATTATTTCTTGTATTTTTTGATAATATTACTTACTCTATTTTATTGTTTAATAATTAAAAATTATCTATTGTTTCTTTGAATAAATATCCCATTATTCAAATACTTATCTTAATATTATTATTATTTTTTAAATCTTTATTTTCTGCAAATATTACTATTTCAATATATGACTCGATAATGTTCCTTTACTTTGTTTTCATACATTTATTTCAAATCTTGTTAAAGCTTTTAAATCTTTTAAAATATCAATATTATTTTCTTCATTAATTTTACCAATACAATAACTTGAATTTTCACGATGTTTCTTCCTAATCAAATCTCCTTCACAATTAATAGCTTTAAATATTTCATTATGAAAAGAATAGAAATGTCTAAATTTTTTTTTATTTATTTTTATTTTGATTTTTTTTTGAGAAATAAACTATAATATTTTTTTTATACATAAATTTTTTTTTTATTTTAAAAAATGAATTCATCATCTTCTAATCCAAAACAAAGAAGAGATACAAAAAAAGCAAAATTAATCCGTTCAATATTTGAATTAGATGATCCAAAGCAAGAAAATCCAAAGAACAAAAATATAATAAAAATAAACTATGATAAAAATATATATTTCCAGCAGAAAAATTCAGGAAATGAAATAGCACATATAATTACAAATGTATTAAAAAACCCAAATTCAACAACAAATATAAATTCAAAAAGCATTCAAGTTAATTTTAACATAAACAACAATTACTTTAACACAATTGACAATAATAATAAAAATAATAACAATAATAACAAATTAAACAACAACAACAATAATAATAAAATAAATACAATGAATAATAATAACAAAATAAATAATAATAATAAAATAATAGATGTGGAAAAATTGAATTACACAAACAAAAATTCTAATTCTTCAATAAATTCAAAAAATACATTTAATAAAACATCATCAGACAGTTTAAATAGTATAAACAATTCTTTAAATACAATAGATAATGAAAAAAGAAATATTTATAAAGAAAAAGCAACATATGCATTATTAGAATTCAAAGCAAGAAATTCAAATAGAGGAAATCAATTTAGATCTTCAACAACAAAGAATTTAATTAAGCCAATTAAAGCAAATAATACTTTTAGTCAAACTATAAAAAATGTTAGACTACCTCAAAAAATAAAATTGGAAAATTCTTTAAACTCAGTTAATTCAAGTTTAGATAAAAATTCTTTGTTAAAAAAAGAAGAAAATGATAATTTATTAAAATTTATTCCTTGTATGAATTGTGGAAATTTAATTTCTTTTGATAATATTGAAAATCATTCTTTAACTTGTACTAAAGTCTCTGATGAAATTATGAAAACTGAAAGTTCAAATTATCAATTTTTTAATATTGATTATAAATTAAAAAAATTAAAAGAACATCTTTCTTCTATTTTAAATAGTAAAAAAAATAATAATAATAATAATTATTTTAATAATGATAATAAAAAAATTCATGTAACTGAAATTTTGTTTTTAAGTACAATTTTATTAGAATATGTAAATGAAGTATTACAATTACAAAAAATCGATCTTCCAACAATAAAAGAAATAAAAAAGGTATTAAAAAACATAGAAAATATATCAATAAAATATAAAGACAATGTATCAGATTTAATATTAATAGATAGAACAAAAGTTTTAGTAAATGAAAAATTAAAAATATTTAAAGATGAATATAAAAAAGAAATGAGTATAAGAAAAAGTAATTTAACTAAATCTGGAAGTTTAAAATATGAAGAAGATTTAAAATTAAAAATTAAACAATTAGAAAAAATTAATGCTGAAACTGAATTAGAAAAAAATAAAGTGAAAAATTTAAGAAAAAGTGCTGGTCCTGCAAATAGACCCAAAATAATTAAACATTTAATTTCTATTAATGAAAAAAAAGATGAATCTAATGTTTCTAATAATGATATTAATTTCAATATGAATAAAGTAGATGAAATTATTTCTGATGTTGAAAATAATTCTAATTTATATAGTGTTAATACTTCCTTTTCTAATATTAGCAATTTAAATTCAAATGAATTTGGAAAAAATATTTTCTATGGAAATAATAATAATGACAATTGTAATTATTTAAAAGAAAGTTCTGATAGTTTTAAAAATAATAATATTGAAAAAGAAGTAATATTAAACCAAAATAATTATAACAATAAAATAAATCATAATGAACGTTATAATGATAATAATAATAATAATAATAATAATTATAATAGTAATAATATTAATAATAATGAGAATAATAACAATAATAATTGTGATTATAATAATTTAAATGAAAATGATAATTCTGAATTTGAAAAAAGAGAGAAAAGAAAATTTTTTTCTGAAGTTTTAAAAATAAAATTTGAGAAAATTCATTCATCACATAAAGGACAATCTGTGAATCCAAAGTTTATTTGGGAAGAATGTAAAAGACAAAATATTCCAAAAAATAATTGGAATGATTTTATTTTAGGAGAATTAAATAATCCTTATAAATATTTCGAAATTCAAAAAAAAGATAAAAGAAGTAAATCAAGAAGACCTCCAATGGATGTTATTACCGAAGAAAATTAAATTAGTTTGTTAAGTTTATTTTTTTTATTTTTTTGTCAAAAAAAGATTTTTATTAATAAATTTTTATATCATTATTTATCAACATAATTTTCAAATTTTTTGTAAATAAAATCATTTAAACATTAGTATAGGAAAATTTATTTAATTCATTTTTATTATATATATTATAAACAATTAAAAAAACAAAAAAAAATTTTTTTGAATTAATATAAATATTTAAAATAAAAAAAAGAAAAAAAATTATTGATTGATAAAAAAAAATACATTAGTAAGATAAACAGTTTTTTTTAAGCATTTTCTTTTTTTTCTTACTTGAGGATTTAAAAGTTTCAGTTTATTTATTTAATTTTAATTTTTTCATATTAATAAAAATTTAAATCCTTTGTCTCTTTTTTTTAATAAATGGAAATAATTTTCAAATAAAAAAATGATTTTACAATATTTTAAAATTTTAATAAAAGATATTATATTATATTTCTAATACCTAAAATTTCCAATAATTGAAAAATAAATTATTAAAATTTATTTTAAATATTCACAAATTTAAATAAAATAATTTGAATTTACTTCTTAAATTTTTTTGAATACTTTTTTTCTTGCTAAAATTCCTCCATAACTTGTTGGAGGCCTAATTAAATTATTTTTAAATTGAGGAATTTTTTCGATTTCATTTTCTTCATCTTCTTCATCTCTTAAATCAAAACTTTTATTTAATAAATCATTTACACTATAATTCTCTTCATTTTTAAATTTACTAGATAATTCATTTATATTATTATTTATATGATTATGAATATTATTAATATTATTTATTAAATGATTATTTTCTTTTATATTATTATTATTATTTATTTCTTTTTTTATTTTAATGAAACCTTTTTCATCAACATTAATTAACAAATCTTGTAATTCATCAATAAAACTATCATCTTCATCATTAATTTTATTATTTTCAATTATATCTATTTTTTGTTTTAAATCATTTTCTTTATTATTATTTTTTTCTTTAATTGTTATTGGAATGTTATTTTCTTTTATAATATTAGAAAATAAATCTTGACTTTTAATTTCTATTCTATCAGTGTTAATTTGATTTTTTTCTTTATTTTTAATTTTTTTCAAATCAACTAATTTTACTTTTCTAAATTTTTTTCTAAAATAATTATTCTGAAATTTAATATTTTGAAAAGGATTAATTTGATTAATAATATTATTATTATTAATAATTTTATTATATTGAATATTATTGGTTTGATTATTATTTATTATTTCTATATTAGGACAAGTTGAAGTAATTAAAGGAAAAATTTCAGATTCACTTTCACTGATTAAATCTTGTTTAGAATAAGGATATTTATAATAATGATAATTTTTAATATTAATATTTTGAATATTTATATTTATTGATCTTTTAATATTTTGTAAATTTACTTGTTGAATTACTCCAAGATTATTTAATTCTTTAGTTTGAATTCTTTTTCTTTTTTCAAAAGGATTTTTTGTTCTTAAAATGTTTAAAGTTGGTTCAAATGATATTTTATTTATATTATTTCTATATGAATTATTTTCTTGAAAAGGGAGTTTCAAATAAATCTTGTTTTTTTTTATATCTTTATTACTATTTGAATTTTCAGTTCTACTTATTTGAGCTGATAAATTTTCTTTTTTATTTAATTTTTTAATATTTAAATCTTTATTCTCTCTTTCAGTGAGTTCTGAACAAACAGATAATTTAGCTATTTTCATTTTGTTAAATTTAATTTTATAAAAAATTTTTATTATTCTTTTATATCTTATAGTTTTAAATAAAAAATATACAAAAAAAATAATTAAAAATTTTCATTATTTCTTTCAAGTTTATTTGATTTAATTCCTTTTTTAGCAACTCTTTCATTTGTATTTACTGTTTCTTGTTCAACTTCTAAATCTTCGTCGGAATCAAAATTTTTACTTTTGTTTTTTTCTATTTTTTTATTTTTATTTGGTCTTATTCTCTTATATTCATAAATATAATTAAAATTATAATTTTTAAAATCTTTATTTATAACATCTTTAATTTCTTCTTCACTAACATAATATTTTTTAACAGCATTTAAAATTAAAATTTCAATATCGTAATTAATTTTTTTGTTTTTATCTTTAAAATTATTTTCTAATTCTGGATTAAGTAATTTAAAATATTCTTGCATTTGATTTATATCTTTAATTTCTAAAATATCATTTTGAATTAATTCAAGAATACTTAAACCAAAACTAATTAAAAAAGGAATTCCATTACAAAAAAAACAATCCCAAATTCTTAATAAAATATTATTAGGAAAAACATTAACATATATCATTTGCATCCAAGTACTTATCCATGAAATATATGGAATATCAATTTTATTTAAATGATTGTGTATTTTAATAAAATATTTTTTTACCTTTTCTTCAAAAACTTTAGTGCAAGAAAAAAATAATGGAAAATTTTCTAAATAAAATCCTCTCATTCCAAATTTAAAAGCAAAAGTATTTGAAAAAAGAGCCATAATAAAATAAAAAGTATCAATTTCATTTTTATCAGAAATAACTAATAAAAAACCAACAATAAAATTTATTCCTTGAACATAACTCATTTCTTTATCTAAAATAGAAATAGCTTTTAAAATTCTAAATAAACTTTCTTTAAAATCTAAATTACTATTTTGTTTATCAAAAGTTCTATTTAAATCTTTTTCAATTTGAATTTGACTTTCTTGATTTAAATCATAAGTTAATAAATTATAATAATAAATATAATTTCTATTTATTGGAATTCCACTCATTATAATCCAACTTAACCAACGATAAATTAAAGGAGGACTTTTAAAAACTCTTTTTTCAAAATGAATTGGGTTTGATAAATAATAATTTCTTAATCCTTGTTCACTATTTGATATTTCTTTATTTAATAATGATAGTTTTTCTAGTAAATTTATATTTTTTTCTTTTTCTTCTTTTTCATTTTTTTCTTCTTCTTTTTTCTCTTCTTCTATTGATTTTATTATTTCTTTTATCGAGATTGATGATAATATTTTATTTAATTGAGATAATGACATTTCATACCATTTTTTATTATGTCTTTTCTTCTTTGGAGAATTTTTTTCTAATTTTAATAATGATATATTTATTAAGGGAAAAAGATTTATTATTATCTTTTCTTCTATTTTATCTTCCATGTAATTTTCTACTAAAAATATTTCTTTATCTAATTTAGAATAAGATATTGATGTAAATAACTTTGATCGAGGTATTTTTTCTTGACAAGCATTTCCCATGAAAAAAAAAAAAAAATTTGAAAAAAAAAGTAATTTTTTTTTTTTGCAAATATAAAAAATAAAACATTTAAAATATTTTAATAAAAAAAATTAGATTAATGAAAACAAATACATTAAAATCCCAAAAAGAAGAAAAAAATGAAAGAGTCTTAGTATACTTAAGAATAAGACCTTTCAATGAAGATGAATTAAAAACAGATAGTACATCTCCAATACAACAGTTTAATCAAGAGGACAATTCCATAATAAGTAAAGAAAAAAATTAAAAATAATAAAATAATAAATATATATATATAAATAAAATTCATATATAGTTAAAAAGGAATATGATAAAAAACAATATTCATTCGATTACATTTTCCCTGAAAGTTCAACTCAAGAAGAAGTTTTTCTCAAATCAGGAAAAAAAGTAATTGACTCAGTTTTAGAAGGTTATAATGGAACAATATTTGCTTATGGACAAACTGGAACTGGAAAAACTTATACTATTGTAGGAGATTTTTTTAGTAATGAAAAAAAAGGAATTATTCCTCGTTCTTTTGATTATATTTTTGAAAAAATTAAAAATAATCAAGATGAAAATTTAAATTATCGTTATAATGTAAATATTGCTTTTATTCAATTATATTTGGAAACTATACAAGATTTATTTGAACCTAATAATAACGTTAAAATCAGAGAAGATCCTGAAAAAGGAGTTTATTTAGAAGGAGTACAATGGATTAATGTTAATTCCACAAAAGAATGTGGAGAAGCATTTATTTCAGGAGAAAAAAATAGAATGACTGCTTGTACTAGTATGAATGCACATTCAAGTCGTTCTCATGCTTTATTAATTGCAAAAATTGAAAAGAACTTAAATAAGAAAAATATTATTAATAATAAAAATAATAAAATTAATAATCAAAATATTGAAGGTAGTGATTTTGAGAAAAAATATATTACAAAAAGCTTTTTATATTTAGTTGATTTAGCAGGAAGTGAAAGAGTGAATAAAACAAATGCGAAAAATATGAGATTGGAAGAAGCAAAAAAAATAAATTCTTCATTATTAATATTAGGAAATTGTATTCAATCATTAATTGATCCTCGAAATATTCATGTTTCATATAGAGATAGTAAATTAACAAGAATATTACAAGAAAGTTTAGGTGGAAATGCAAAAACAAGTTTAATTATTACTATTAGTCCTTCTAATTTTAATGCAGAAGAAACTGTTTCTACTTTAAATTTTGGAACTAGAGCTATGAAAGTTAAAAATAAACCTATCATCAATCAAAGTGAAGATTATCAAATTCAGTTAATTAAATTACAAGAAGAATATGATAAATTAACGGATGATTATAGTAAATTAAAAATTAATTATGATAATGTTTGTGATGAAAATTATAAACTTAAAAATGGAGAAATTTTAGTTAATTTACAAAAAGAAAATATTAAGGAAATTATTAAAAATAGAGAAAATTTCGTTGAAAGTTTGAAAATTAACAATAGAAATAGTAATGAAAATTATTTTTTTAATATTGAGAATAATAATAATCTTAATGATAATTATAAAGAAAATAAAATTATTTTTGATTTAGATGAAAGTAATAAAGAATTAAACAAAAAATTAAAAGATTTGGATTTGGAATTGTTAAAAATTAAAAAAAAATATGAAATTGAATTAGAAAATAAAAACATGATAATAAGTAATTTAAATCATGATAAAGAATTATTAAATATAATGATTGAAACTATGAAAAGAAAATCAAAAGAAATTTTAGAAGAAAAAGATATTTTATCAAAAGAAAAATCAGAATTATTTACAAGTTATTCAGATATATTAAATTATAATGAAGAATTAAAAATTGAAGTTGAAAGTTTAAAAGAAAAATATGAAGGAATAAAAAAAGAATTTGAAATTAAAATTCAAGATTTACAAAGTAAAAATAATAAAATATATAAAAATGAGAGTATTCAAACTTTTTCTATTTTTGAAGAAAATACTAAAAAAATATTAGAAAAAATGGGAATTAATAATATATTGATTTATAAAAATGATATTAATTCAATTTTAAAAATTATATTAAATCAATATAATAAATATGTTATTGATAAAAATCTTTTATATAAATATGAACAAGAAAATAAAACTTTAAAAGTTAATCAAGATAATAATATTAATGAAATAAAAAAATTAAATATAATTATTTTAACTTTTAAAAATGATAAAAAAAGATTAGAAAATTTAATTTCTGAAAAAGAAAATGAAATTTTAAATTTAGAAAAGACAATTAAAGAAAAAGAAGAAAAAGAAGATAATTTAAATAATCAATTGGAAGAAATAAAAAAAGAATATGAAATGAAAGAAGAAAATATAAATAATAAATTATTGATTTTATCAAATTTTTATAAAAATTTAAATATAATTCAAAAAGAAATAATAACTTTAAATAAAATATTTGAATCTGATTTAAAGAATAAAAACAACAAAAATGAATTAAATAAGATAAAAGAACAAATTATAAAGATTGAAACTTTATTTAAAAATTCAAATAATAATAATAATATAGAAAAAGAAAAAGAGAAAGAAACTTTAGATTCAATTTCATTAAACATTAATAATTTATTAAATTTTTTAGTAGAATCATATAATAATTTATCAAGACAATTATATAATAATATTAAAAATAATGAAGAAAAAAGTATTTTTGAAGAAAGTAATTTAAAAAGAAAATTTGTTTTACAATTAAAAGATTATTTAGAGAAATATTCAAAAATGATTCAAATACATAATATTAAAAGTCAATATAACGAAAAAATAACAAAATATAATGAAATGAATCTATTTAATTGTATAAATTTTATTTTTTCGATTTTTGATTCTTTGATTATGACAATTTTAAATAATCAAGATTTAAGAAATCATTTTCAAAATTGTTCAAGAAAAAATAAGATAAGTAAAAGCAATGAGAAATATGATCATAGAAAAAATGAAGAGATTAATATTAAAAATAAAATATAAGAAAATGATATAAAGACTTCGAAAAAATAGAAAAAAAAATAAAAAACAATGATATGAAAAAAAAATAAACAATTTAATTATTAAAATTATTTTTTATAAATATAGTTATCTGTTTTTGATTTCTTTTTTTAATAATTTATTCTATTAATAAAAAGAAATTAAATGAATTCTTTTTTTAGTTTTCTAAAAGAAAAAAAGTTTATACTAAATAATTTCTGAAATGAATTAGATTTATTTATTACATAATTTAATTGAGATTAACAAATGCAACATATACAATTGATTGATGATTTTTTTTTTCGTCGATTGTTTGGTTTTTGATTAATAGCTTTATCAAAAGAATCATTTAAACTATTTTTATTATTATTATTTTTATTAGTTGTATTTTTTTCGTTAATGTTGGTATTTACTTCAACCTTAATTTGTTTTTTTTTTTTCCCATTTATTTCTTCAGCAGAAACGATTAATGTGGAATATTTTTCGTCAATTTCAAAAATAACATTTATATAATTTTTTTTATGCGGTGTTAGTGGAAAAATAAATTCACTTAAAAAACTATTCTTATTGGCATATTTATTCTCTCCTTCATATATTTGAATTCTAATTTGTTTTTGATATTTTTCTGTTGTTTCATATTCCTTTTCGACTTTAATTGGAATTCTAGAATTTTTATTTATAATTTTATCCATTAAATCTCCTTCAATTTTAACTCCTAAAGAAAAAGGAATAACATCAGAAATTTTGAAATCATCATTATCATTATCATTATTGTTTTCATTAATATTGTTGTTTTTATTATTAATTTCATTATTATTATTGTTTTCATTAATATTGTTGTTTTTATTATTAATTTCATTATTATTATCTTGTTTTTTTTTTTTTTGATTAAATTTATAAGCTGTAAATGCAGCTCCATAAGCTACTGCTTCTTCGGGATTAATAGATTTAGACAAATTTATTTTATTATTAAAATATTCTTTTATCATTTCTTGTATTTTTGGAATTCGGGATGAGCCTCCTACTAATACTACTTCTTCTATTTCGTTCTTTTTTAAACCAGAACTCTTAACACATTCATTTAATAGATTAATACATCTTGAAAATAAATCTTTACATAATACATCGAATTCACTCCTTAACATTTCAATAAAAATTTCTTGATTTTTAAAATAATAGTCAATTGAAGTTTCCTTTCTTATAGAAAGATCCTTTTTTAAATCTTCACATTTATTTTTAAGTTTCATTAATTCTTTATTATTATTAGAAACATTAATATTATTTTCATCCTTTAATTTTTGAACAAAATGATGAACTAATAAATTATCAATATCTTGTCCACCTAAATGAGGATCACCAAGAGTACAAATGATATTCAATTTCATTCCTTGATTCTTTAAAATAGTAATATCTAAAGTTCCTCCTCCAAAATCAAAAACACATATTATTCTTTCTTTTTCACTTTTATTTTCAAATGAATAAGCAACAGCAGCTGCAGTTGGTTCATTAATAGTTTTTACAACATTTAATCCTGCTAATTCTGCTGCTTTAATTGTACTTTTTCTTTGATTTTCTGTAAAATTTGCAGGAACTGTTACTATTGCTTTTTCTACTTCTTTTCCTAAATAAACTTCTGCATCTTTTTTTAATTTTTTCAATATTTTTGATGATATTTCTTCAGGAGAAAATTTCTTTGTTTCTTCATTTACTTTAATTACTATTTTTATATTATTTTCTTTATCTGGTTCAATTTCAAAAGGATATACTTCTAATTCTTTTTTATCTATTTCATGATATTTTTTTCCTATTAATCTTTTTGAATCATATATTATTGATTTATAATATTGTTCACTTTTATTTTTTGAAAGTATACCTACTATTTCTTCATTATTATTAAAGCAAACAATAGATGGAGTAATTTTATCTCCTGTTTCAGGAACTGGAATTATATCTACTTTATTATTTTTCCATACTCCTACACATGAATTTGTTGTTCCTAAATCTATTCCTATTATATATTCCATTTAAATGATAAGTTTTTATTTTTTTCACTATTTTTTCTTTTTTAATTTTTTTCATAAATAATCAAATTGGTTTTATTGATTTATTGATAAAAATTCATTTAAACAATTTATAAATATAAAAAATATATAAAAAAGAAATAACTATATTAAAAAATCTAAAACAATATTAAGATAATTCATTTTTGATAAGTAAAATTATTTTATTAAAAGACAAAAAATTAACAAAATAATTATAATAATATATAAATTAAGTTGTCTATTTTTTATTCATTCAAAAAAATTAAATAAAAAATGATATTTATAAAAATATTGAATTTCTATATTTTAATTATAAAGAAACAATATAATCAAAAAAAAATACAATTTAAAAAAGAATAAAACTTTAAAAATAAGAAAAAAAAATCTATTTATAATTGAGTAAATGAATTGCGATTAAAGAATATGTTTTAATTATCATATTTATATCTAAGATAAATAAATGAAAAAGTGAGAATGAAATAGTGAAGAATGGATTTTTTAATATTGATTTAAATAATTTATTTGGATTAAATGAAAATAATGATTTAGTAAAAGGAGTTTGTAATTTTGAATTTTCAATAAATTGATTAATAAAAAAATAAAATTCAATAGAAAGAAATTTATCAATAAAAAAATTATTATTATTAACAATTATTTCATTATTATTTAAATAAAAATAATTGTCTTTATAAATATCAGAATTAATTTCTTTTTTCTCATAAATATATTGAATAAATCAAGACATTTATCAAAAATTATTTTATAATCTCCTTTTATAATAATTGGATTTCTAATATAATTTCATAAATAAAATCATAAATTTTTTTTCAATTTGAAAATGATTTAAAATAAAAATAAACTAAAATTAAATTAAGTGAATTTTATAATATGTATACTTGGTTATATGATGAAGAAAAGAGATATGAAAGTTGGATGATTAATTTTAAAGATTTTGTAGAAAAAGGAAGTTTTGAAAAATTAGAAGAAAGTGAAAGAAACAGAAGAACTATGCCTGTCAAGGGTACTAAAACTTTAAAAGAAGAATCAATGAAAAAAAGTAATGAAATAGGAGAAAATTCTCATCCAAATTGTAAAGATTGTCCTTCAAGTTTAATTTTAAAAGGATATAAAATAAAACATTATTTTTACTACATCTTTTGTTTTAATAATTTCATAAATATCAACTGCATATTCATATAAGACTTCATTAGTAATAAGACATTGAATTTTTTCTATTACTGATGTTTCTACTTTAGATTATGAAATTAATGAAAATATTGTGAAAAGTAATATTGATGTTTTCATTTTTTTCAGTAATAAAAATATTGATTTTTTATTAAATAAATTCTTTTAAATATTTTAATATGAAATGAATATTATGATTATAATCTATATTAAT
>JAEEGK010024547.1_pt1 | contig 12479 bp, 9 predicted proteins | sample 8958771 | NCBI WGS metagenome assembly JAEEGK01 (sample SAMN16246547, study PRJNA631951) | gut metagenome | biome: gut microbiome; feature: rumen; material: SC-attached | host: Bos | place: Iran: Karaj | collected 2018-10 | reverse complement strand
TGGACCCGGCCACCCGGGGCGGCCTGCTGCGGGACGACTATGTGCGCTCCGAGGGGCAGAACCTTCATGACCGCATCGAGGCGGCGGTGAACAACAAGCGGGGCTATGCAGCCCTGCGGGCCAGGGAACTCATGTTCCAAGGCGAAGCCTATGGGGTCTTTCCCCTGGGGAAGGCGGAGGAAGCCCTGCGCATCCGCTACCAGCCCCTGACGAAGTATTACCGGGAAGCCCTGCGTACTTCCCCCATGGAGCTGTTCTACTGCGGCAGCGCCGGTCACGAGCGGGTGGAGGAAGCGGTGCGCCGCGCCTTTATGACCCTCCCCGGCGGCACGGCCCGCGCCCTGCCGGAGACGGGACCGGAGCCGGAAAACAGCGAGCTGCGCCGTGTCACGGAGGAGATGGACGTGGAGCAGGGAAATCTGGTCCTGGGCTTCCGCTACAAGCGCAGCGGCAGGGCGGACTACCCGGCCCTGGCGGTATTCAACGAGCTTTTCGGCGGGGGCGACGCTTCCCGCCTGTTCCTGGAGCTGCGGGAGAAGCGGGCCCTCTGCTATGCCGTGGACAGCGGCGTGGAACGATATAAAGAATGTATGATGGTCACGGCGGGCATCGACTTTGACCGGCGGGAGGAGACGGAGGAGGCCATCCTGGGGGAGCTGGCAGAGCTGGCAAGCGGAAGAATCTCTCCCGAGGAACTGGAAACGGCCCGCAGAAGCGTATCCTCCGGCTATCTGGAAGGGCTGGACAGCCCCTCCGCCGTCTGCGCCTTCCGCCTGGGACAAAACCTGCTGGGCAGCGGCGGGGACCTGCGGCAGTACGCTGCCCTGGCTGCCGAGGTCCGGGCCGAGGACGTGGCCCGGATCGCTTCGGAGATGAAGCCGGAGCTCTCCTATTTCCTCAGAGGGGGTGGAGAGGAATGATCCGGAAGGAATGGCCCCGCTGCGGCGTGGAACGCTGGGAGGGGAAGACCAGCGCCGGACTGCCGGTATTCGTTTTCCCCATGCCCGGCTTTCAGACGAAATACGCCATCCTGGCCACCCGCTTCGGCGGCTGTGACCGCCGCTTCCGAAGGGGCGGGCGTGAATGGGAGGCCCCGGCGGGGATCGCCCATTATCTGGAACATAAGATGTTCGATATGCCGGACTACAACGCTGCGGAGCGGCTCTCGGCCCTGGGGGCCAGTCCCAATGCCTACACGGGGGACGGCATGACCGGCTATCTGTTCAGCTGCACCCAGCGCTTTGAAGAATGTCTGGAAGAATTGCTGCGTTTCGTCACCACCCCATCCTTCACACCGGAGGGCGTGGATAAGGAGCGGGGGATCATCACCCAGGAGATCAAGATGGCGGAGGACGACCCGGAACGGCAGGTGGATCGGAACCTGTTCCGGGCCCTTTATCGGGACCACCCCATCCGGGATCCCATCGTGGGGACCCTGGAATCCGTCGCCTCCATTACGGCGGACACGCTGAATGACTGTCACCGGGCATTTTACACGCCCGGCAATATGGCCCTCTGCTGCGCCGGGGACATCGACCCGGAGAAGGTCATGGAGCTGGCGGAAAAGCTGACGCCCCCCGGAGGGGAAGCGCCCGCGAGGGACTACGGCTCCGAGGAGGATCCAAGCCCCGCTTCCGTCCGTGTGGAGGAGAGAATGGAAGTCTCCATGCCCCTGTTCCAGCTGGGGGCCAAGCTCCCCTGGAAGGCCGACTGCGGGGAGTTTGCCCGGGATATGCTCCTGGCGGATCTGAGCTGCGAGCTGCTGCTGGGTCCCGGCTCGCCCCTCTATGCACAGCTGTATCAGGAGGGCGTCATCAACCAGAGCTTTTATGTGGGGACCTACGATTTTCCCCATGGGGGCGTCCTGTATGCGGGGGGCCGCTGCCCGGACCCTATGGCCGTTCTGGGCAGGATAACCGACGCGGCGGAAGCCTTCACCGCGGACCGGGAGACCGAAGCGCGGCTGGAGCGCCTGAAGCGCGCCAGGCTGGGCGGCTTCCTTATGTCCCTGGACGCGCCGGAGGATCTGCCGGACATGCAGGTGGAAAGCTATTTCGGAGGCTGGGAGCGGATGGAGCTCCCGGCAATGGTGGACAGCGTGGGCATCGCGGAGGCGGAGCGCTTCCTGAAAGAGATGTTCCGGCCGCAGCGGCTGGCCCTGTCCGTGATCGCCCCGCTTGGAAAGGAGGGCTGAAATGGAAATACCCGGCATTACATTTCCCTTGCTGGGAGATTTTGAATGGAACTTCCTGCCCTATTTCACCGTTTTCGGCTGGAAGATCTATTGGTACGGCGTCATCATCGCCATCGGCTTCCTGCTGGCGGTGATCTACACCGTCAGGCACGCCAAGGAATTCGGCCTGACGGAGGACGACGTGATCGACACCCTGCTCTGGGCGGTGCCGCTGGGCATCATCGGCGCGCGGCTCTACTACGTCGTCTTTTATCGGGACGCCGCAGGGACCAATCCCTATTTCGACGGCTACGGCGACCTGCGGGACATCGTCGCCATCTGGGAGGGCGGTCTTGCCATCTACGGCGGCGTTATCGGCGGCGTCATCGGGCTGGTGATCGCCACGCGGATGAAGAAGATCAGCTCCCGGGCCATGCTGGACGTGGTTTCCTTCGGCCTCCTGATCGGCCAGGCCATCGGGCGCTGGGGCAACTTCACCAACCGGGAAGCCCACGGCACGGAGACCATGGTGCCCTGGCGCATGGGCCTTGTGTATTCCTACAAGACCTTTTACTATCACCCCACCTTCCTCTATGAGAGTCTGTGGAACGTGCTGGGCTTCCTCCTGCTCCACTTCGTCATGCGGAAGCGGCGGAAATTCGACGGGCAGCTGTTCCTGTGCTACCTGGCCTGGTACGGGCTGGGGCGGCTGTTCATCGAGGGCCTGCGCACCGACAGCCTCTATGTGGGCGCTTCCAATCTCCGGGTCAGCCAGCTCCTGGCGGGCCTCACCTGCCTCCTGGCTGCGGGCTGCATCCTCTATGTCCTGGTGTTCCGCCGTCCGGAGCCGGAGGATCTTTGGCTGAACCGGGGCAAGAAAGCCGCCGCCGCGCCGGAAGTAAGCGCCCCTGCGCCGGAGAAGCCGGAGCTGATGAGCGAGGAGCGTTTTGATGAAGAACTGAGCGACGCTTTCCGCATCCTGGGCGGCAAGGCTGCCGCCGGACCGGAGGAGAACCTGGAGGAAGCGGTGGAGGAGGCCGCTGCGGGAGACGCCGTTTCCAGCCTGACGGAGACTGCGGAAAAGACGGCGGAAGTCCTGGCAGAAGCGGAGGAAGCCGCCGCCGAGACCGGGGAGGCGGCGGATGAAGAGACCGCGGCGATCCGCCAGACCGTCTCCGAGGTATTCGAAACCGCGGAAGCGGAAGGGGAGACCCCCGCGGAGAAAGAAACTGCTAAAGAAGAAACCAGCGATGCGCCGGAGGAGCCCTCCGGAGAATCGGATATTTAAGGATTGGATGATAAGACAATGGAAAGAATAACCATCAGCGAACTGTATCGCGCTCCCGGCGACTATGCCGGCAAGGAGATCACCGTGGGCGGCTGGGCCCGCACCATCCGGGATATGAAGAGCTTCGGCTTTATCGAGCTGAACGACGGCAGCTGCTTCAAGGGCCTTCAGGTCGTGTTTGAAGACGGCGTGGTGGAAGACTATAAAGGCGTGACAAAACAGAATGTGGGCGCTTCCTTCGTGGTGAAGGGCACCTTCGTCCTGACCCCGGAGGCCAAACAGCCCTTCGAGCTGAAGGCGGCCTCCATCCAGCTGGAGGGGGCTTCCGCGCCGGAATACCCCCTGCAGAAGAAGCGGCACAGCGTAGAATACCTGCGCACCGTGGCCCACCTGCGCCCCAGGACGAACCTGTTTTCCGCCGTGTTCCGCATCCGCAGCGTGGCGGCCTTCGCCATCCACAGCTTCTTCCAGAACCGGGGCTTCGTGTATGTGAACACCCCCCTCATCACCGGCAGCGACTGCGAGGGCGCGGGGGAGATGTTCCGCGTCACCACCCTGGACCCCAAGGACCCGCCTCTGACCGAGGACGGGGAAGTGGATTGGAGCCAGGATTTCTTCGGGAAAATGACCAGTCTGACGGTCTCCGGCCAGCTGAACGGGGAGACCTACGCCATGGCTTTCGGCAATATCTATACCTTCGGCCCTACCTTCCGGGCGGAGAACTCCAACACCACCCGCCACGCCGCCGAATTCTGGATGATCGAGCCGGAGATCGCCTTTGCGGACCTGGAGGACGATATGGACCTGGCGGAGGATATGCTGAAATATGTCATCCGCACCGTGCTGGACACCTGCACCCAGGAGATCGAATTCCTCAACAGCTTTGTGGACAAGGGCCTCAAGGACCGGCTGGAGCTGGTGGCCTCCTCCGACTTCGCCCGGGTCAGCTACACCGAGGCGGTGGAGATCCTCGCTGGCTCCGGGGCTGAGTTCAAGTACCCGGTCTATTGGGGCTGCGACCTGCAGACGGAGCATGAGCGCTATCTCACGGAGAAGCAGTTCGGAAAGCCCGTGTTCGTCACGGATTACCCCAAGGAGATCAAGGCCTTCTATATGCGCCTCAACGACGACGGCAAGACCGTCGCCGCGGCGGACTGCCTGGCCCCCGGCATCGGGGAGATCATCGGCGGAAGTCAGCGTGAGGAGCGGCTGGACGTGCTGGAGAAGCGCATGGAGGAGCTGGGCCTGGACAAGAGCGGCTACGACTGGTATCTGGACCTGCGCCGCTTCGGGGGCACCCGCCATGCCGGTTTCGGCCTTGGCTTCGAGCGGCTCATCATGTACTTAACGGGCGTGGGCAACATCCGGGACGTGATCCCCTTCCCCCGCACCACCGGCAGCGCCGATTTCTGATCCCTACAAGACAGACGAGGACCGCAGGCATCCTGCCTGCGGCCCTTTTATGTTCCTGATCGTTTATTCCAGCACCACGGAGGCCTGGTAAGCCAGGCTCTGCTTGAATTTGGGGGCGGGGTAAAGGCGCTGGATGGTGGGATTGTAGCCCGCGTCCCGGGCGCCCAGCTCCAGGTGGGCCAGGGCGACGCCGCTGTCCACACACTGCTCGAATTCCTTTACCGGATTGGCGAATAGCTTCTGCCTGCGGTAGAGGTGGATGCGCTTGCGGTCGTCGGTGACGAAGACGCAGGGCTGCTGGTTGTAGGCGGAAGGCGCCAGGCGGCCCAGCTCCAGGATGGGTTTGTATTCCGCCACCCGGTTATACGTCGTTTTTTCGGCGGGAAGCCGGTCAAATTCCGAGGCGCTTGTTCGGAAATCCTCGTCGGAGTACCCGATGGCGACTGCGGTGACGAAGGGAAGACTGCCGTAGAAATCATTTTCCGAGGTGATGCTGGCGCTGCCCTGCCAGCAGGTGGCCACGTTCCGGCTCGTCAGCCAGAGCACCGCCATTTCCCCCAGATAGCCGCAGTTCTGCAGGCTGAAGCGCTTCCGCTCCGCCCGGAGAAGCAGATAGCAGGGGGCCTTGACGCCCGGCTCGCTGATGCAGAGCTTCACCATGTCCAGGTAGGGGAGGGTATCGAAATTCCAGTCGATGTCCGGTTCCGGCGGCGTCAGGTCGGAGAGGAAATCCACAAGCTCCTCCATCAGCTGGGGATCCAAGGGATCATCGCGGAAGCTGCGGAAGCTCTTGCGGCGCAGGATCTGAGAAGCGAGGAGATCAGCCATGACAGTGGTGGACCTCCTCTTCGGCCTCCGGCGCGGGGGCGGTTTCCGGCGCACATTCCCCTTCGCAGCAAGGCGTCTCTTCGGCCTTAGCTTCGGGGTCGAAACGCCGGGAAGTATCCGTGAGGGAGGAGACGATCCCTTTCAGTTTATCGCCCAGACGCTGCAGCTCTTCGGAGATGAAGCCTGTGCTGGCTTCCGTTTCCGCAGCTGCGCCTTGGAGATTTTCCCGGAATAGGCGGTAATTCTCGTCCCTCTGGGCAAGGAATTCCTGGTTTTCCTGCCTGGTCCTGTCCAGCAGGTCCGCAGCGTCCTGTTCCGCCTTGGCGCGCAGCTCCCCAGCCTGCTGCTCCGCCTGCTCAAGCAGGGCGCGGGCTTCGCTCCGGGCAGCTTCCTCGATGTCGGCGGCGCGGCGGGAAGCATTCAGCTCCAAATTGGCGATCCGGTCCCGCATGCTGTCATATTCCTCCGCTTTGCGCACCGTTTCCGCCTGCTTCGCCTCGATCTCCGCCAGCCGGGCTTTCAGGTCGCTCACCTCGCTGCGGAGGGCTTCCGCCACGGCGGGATCCTCGGTGGGCCTGGCAAGGGCGTCGTCCCGCTCCCGGGTGACGGCTTCCAGAGAAGCGCGAATGCTCTCGCACTCCTCCTCCTTGGCCCGGAGCTGGGCAAGCGCTTCTGCGGTCTCCTGGGCAGCCTGCTCTTTGATGGCGGCGGCCTCCTCCTGAATACCCTCCAGCTCCTTCACACGGGCCTGCTGCTCCGTGCGCATGCGGTCCAGCTCGTTCCTCTCCTTTTTCAGCGCTTCATAGCGCTGAGAGGCGGATTCCAGATAGTCCATCACGTCCTGACGGTTGAATCCGTTGATGGCGCTGCGAAATGTTCCCGTATTTGCCATGTTATCCGACTCCTTTCAGCATAAAAAGGGGCTGCGCTCCCGTCAGCGGACGCCGACCGGCAGGGTATCCTGCGCGTCGTCGGAGAGCAGGAAGCTCTGGTTGGGGGAATAGATATAGCCCTGGCCGCCGCCCACGAAGAGGCGCAGGCCGGTGACATAGGAGGAAAGCTCGGAGGCGAAGAACAAGGCCACGTTGGCGATGTCCTGGGATGTACCGGCGCGCTGCAGCGGCACTTCCTTCTTGGCGATCTGGGCGGTGAAGGCCAGCTGTTCCTGCTTGTCCGGGATCAGCTCGTCCCAGAAGCCGGTGAGGATGCAGCCGGGCTTGATGCAGTTGACGCGGACCCCGTAGGCCGCGCCGTCCAGGGCCATGTTCACCGCCAGAGCCTCGCAGGCTCCCTTGGCCATGTGGTATTCGTAAGCGGGAGTGGTGGGATTGAAGGCGCCGTTGGAGGAGCAGATGATGATGCTGCCGCCGCGCTGTTCCTTCATGCCGGGCATGACCGCCATGCAGCAGTCGTACATGCCCTTCATATTCACGTCCATGGTCCGCTTCCAGTGCTCGTCAGGGGGCAGATTGTCGTTGTCGAAGCTCTTGCCGGCGAAGGCGGCCAGGATATCCACCCGGCCGAATTCTGCGATGATCTTTCCGTAGTGCTCCTTGATGTTCTCCGGATCGGAAACGTCCAGCGGCCCGTAATACCGGGCGGTGCCGCCCATCTCCTCGATCTTCCGGCAGGTCTCCATGGCGGGCTCCTTCCGGCGGCCGCCGCCCACGATCACGATGGCCCCTTCCCGCCCGAAGGTCAGCGCGGTGGCCTCTCCCATGCCGCTGGATGCGCCGGTGACCCATGCGACTTTACCTTTCAGCATATCTTTCATGGCGATTCTCCTTATCTGAAATAACATATAGGTAAGTATATCAAAAATGTACGGAATTGCAAGACCCGACGCCGGGAGATGGGGCAGGAGCAAAGGGATTTCCCGGAATAGGGGAATCGGAGATTGACCTGGTTTCGATCTTGAGATATAATATTATGAAATTCTATAAGCAGATAATTCCGACTTTTGGTGAGCTCTATTTCGGAAAGCGCGGAAAGGGATCGGTCTAGCCTATGAAGAACAGATTTGAGCCTGACAAGAGCAGCATATGCAGCTTCAGCCTCATGGGGCCGGAGAGCGGCGGCCCCTGCATGGTGGATTCCACGGACGGGCGCATCACCCGGATCAGGCCATATTTCTATGATACGGAGTATACGGAAGCAAACTGCAATCCCTGGAAGATGGAAGCCAGAGGCAGCAGCTTTTCCGCGCCGGACCGGGTGACCATCACCCCCTTCGGCCTGGGCTACCGCACCCGGGTCTATTCCCGCAACCGGGTGCGCTGGCCCCTCAAGCGGGTGGACTGGGACCCGAAGGGGGAACGCAACCCCCAGAACCGGGGCGTCAGCCGTTATGTGCGCATCTCCTGGGACGAAGCGGCCCAGATCGCCGCGGACGAGCTGCGGCGCATCAAGGATACCTATGGCTGCGAAGCCGTCCTCTGCCAGGCGGACATGCACGGGGAAGGGAAGAACACCGCCCCCAGCCACGGCTGCCCCAACCGCCTGCTGAGCCTCATGGGAGGCTATACCCTCCAGATGCGCAACATGGATTCCTGGGAGGGCTGGTTCTGGGGCGCGAAATATGTCTGGGGCTGCGAGCCCGTGGGAGAGATGGCCCCCCAGACGAATCTTTATCCCGACATCGCCAAACATTCGGATATGCTCTTTTTCTGGGGCTGCGACCCGGAGACCACGCCCCGGGGCTTCGGCATGAACCTGCCCAGCCGCCTCTGCTCCTGGTTCACGAAGATCGGCATCCGGAGCGTCTATGTCTGCCCCGATCTCAACTATGGGGCGGCCATCCACGCCGACAAGTGGATCCCCATCCTGCCCAATACGGACCCGGCCATGCAGCTGGCCATCGCCTATGTCTGGATCACGGAGGGGACCTACGACAAGGAATATATCGCCTCCCACGCCTATGGCTTCGATAAGTTCGAGGATTATGTGCTGGGCCGGGAAGACGGCATACCCAAGACGCCGGCCTGGGCCAGTGAGAAGTGCGGCACGCCGGAGTGGACCATCAAGGCCCTGGCCCACACCTGGGCGAAGAACACCGCCAGCATCATCCACGGCAACGGCGGCCCCTATATCCGGGGGCCCTACGCCTCGGAGCCTGCCCGTCTGGAAGTCATGCTCCTGGGCATGCAGGGCCTGGGAAGGCCCGGCGTCCACCAGGCCAAGATGATCGAATGGAACCTGTGGAACCGGGAATACCCCGTGCCCTACCAGGGACAGTTCGTGCCGAGGATCCCCGCCTGCGGCGACCCGCTGCGGCCCGTGGAGGGGGATGTGGACCCCATCATCAACATGGACCGCTTCGTCCTATCGGAGGAACAGAAGAAGCGGGCTCCGGAGCTGGTCGAGCTGTATAAGCAGCTGCCCGCCCCCAAACAGTTCATTCCCCGCTGCCTGGTGCACGACGCCATCCTCAACGGCCACGCGGAATGGCGGGGCCTCCAGTGCTTCTCCTCCAGCCAGCAGCCGGGACCGGGCAATCACCGCTATCCCACCCAGCAGTATCAGTTTGAGAAGATGCAGTATCCCCGGCCGGGCATGAGCAGGGTCCACATGATCTGGACGGACGCTCCCTGCCAGGTCACCTGCTGGAACGACGGGAACGCCAGCATCCGGGCTTACCGCCACGAGAGCATCGAGACCATCATCGCCCAGCATCCCTGGCTGGAAAACGACTGCTATTTCGCGGACCTGATCTTCCCCGTGGCCACGAAGCATGAGGTGCCGGACCTGGCCAACGATATGTCCTCCGGCGCCTTCACCAGCATCTACCTGGCCGAGCCCAGCTGCCCGCCGGTGGGGGAGAGCCTCAGCGATTTCGACGTCTGCGCCAAGGTGGCCGAGAAGCTGGGGAAGGAATACTACGACGCCTACACCGGCCGCCTGACCCACGAGGAGCGGGTGCGCTTCCTCTACAAGGCCTCCGGATGCGAGGATTATATGACCTGGGAGGAATTCAGCCGCAAGAAGATCTTTGTGATCCCCTGCCGGACCCAGGAGGAGCTGGATAAGCTGCCCGCCGGTCTGCTGGAATTCTATCAGGACCCGGAAAACCATCCCCTCAGCACCCCCACGGGGAAGCTGGAATTCTACTCCACCCAGATCGCGGAGCTGACCCCCGACGATCCGGAGCGGCCTCCGGTGCCGCACTGGATCGAGAGCGGCCCCAGCCACGACGAGCGCCTCAGCAGCTTGAGGGCGGAGAAATACCCCCTCCTGTGCATGTCCAACCACGGGCGCTGGCGCATGCACGCCCAGTGCGACGATATCCTCTGGACGCGGGAGATCGAGACCATGAAGGTGCGGGGAGAGGACGGTTATCTCTATGAGCCCGTCTGGCTCCACACCTCGGAAGCGGAAAAACGGGGCATCCGGCAGGGAGATATTGTAAAGGTATTCAATGAGCGGGGCATCGTCCTCTGCGGCGCCTATGTGACGGAGCGCCTCATGCCCGGCGTCTGCTATGTGGACCACGGCTCCCGCCTGGATCCCATCATCCCCGGCTGGCTGGACCGGGGCGGCGCCATCAACACCATCACCCCCACCGCGCCCACATCCCGCAACGCCACCGGCATGGCCGTCAGCGGCTTCCTGGCGGAGGTGGAGAAGGTGACGGCAGAGGAGTGGGAGACCTGGAAACGGGAGTACCCGGAAGCCTTCGGAAGAAAGCTGGACGACGCCTGCGGCGTCTGCCTGGACGGCTGGCTGATCTCCGGCGCGGGCTGATAACGAAGTTCATCCCACGGGGGTGCCGGACAGCGGAGCCTGTCCGCTTGATGCCGGGACCCGGTGGGGTATCGCAAAAAGGAGCGAAAAAGAATGAAAAACAAGGTTTTGCAAAGCATCCTGGTATGCAGCCTCGCGCTGCTGCTGATCCTGGGACTGAGCGCCGGGGTCGTGGGCCTGTCCCTCTCCGGCGTGCGCATCGTCCGCGAGCCGGCAGAGGAGGTCCGCGCGCTGGGGACCGTTCTGGAGGCTGATCTCACCTCCAGATGGTACGGCGTGGAACTGGACCCGGAGACCCTTTATGAACGGGCTTGCAGCCAGACGGTATATATTTATTGGGAGGGGAAGCTGGAAGACGGCGGAACGCAGGCGCTTTCCGGCTCCGGCATCATCATCACCTCCGATGGTTACATCCTGACAAACGCCCACTGCCTCACCGACGCCCAGGCTGCGGGGGATTCCATGCAGGTGGAGCTGTATGACGGCAGAATTTTTGAAGGGCAGATCGTGGGCGCCGATACGGAGACAGACATTGGCCTTCTGAAGATCGAAGCGCAGGGGTTGTATGCGGCCGCCATCAGCAGCGCCAGCCCCAAAAACTGCCAGAAGGTGTATGTCATGGGCCATCCGGACACTAACCTGAAGTTCTCCATGACCACCGGGATCGTCAGCGGTCTGGACCGGGTCGTGGAATTCAGCGACGGGACGGTTCTGGATATGTTCCAGATCGACGCCGCCGTCAATCCCGGCAACTCCGGCGGACCTGCCTTTGACGCCTACGGGAACGTGATCGGCATGGTCACCGCCAAGTATGTGAGCCTCACCACCGAGGGGATCGGCTTTGCCATTCCCGTCAAGACCGCCATCTATGTTGCCGAGGATCTCAAACAATATGGGTATGTGCCCGGCAGACCGCTGCTTGGCATCACCGTCATGAACGTCACCGAAGGGCTGATCCGTCCCGAATCTCCCGCCGGCGCGATGGTTTACAGCGCGGAACCGGGGCTTCCCGGCGAGCAGGCAGGCTTTATCAAGGGCGATATCATCGTCAGCATCGACGGCAAAACGATCGCTTCCCTGGACGACCTGAGCCGTGTGAAGCGGGGTTATCGCGCGGGGGATACCGTGCTGATCCGCTTCTGGCGCGATGGCGAATACCTGGAGACGACGCTGACCTTCGCGGAAGTGACGCCGGAGCATCCCACCGGTCCCGTGACCATCGAGGAAGAGCCGGAGGAGGGCGGCGAGGAAGCGCCTCCCGCCACCGAGGATATGCCGGAGATCGAGGAAGAAACGCCTCCCGAGGATACGGAGGAGCAGCCGGAAGAACCCAACGAAGCGGCTGCCTGATAAATGAGAATAATGCCCTCCCGCCTTGCGGCGAACGCCGCAAAATAGTGAACAGGGGTGCGAGTCTGGCGGCTCGCACCCCTGTTTATAATTTCGACAAAGACTAACGGGAATTCAGCGATTCCACCATTCTTTTAATCGAATAAACACTTCTTCCTTATCTTCAGCGGGTATTGCCCCGCTTTTATTCATCGCATAATGATGACCGAATTCGCTGTCCGGATAAATGTTCCCGTTGAGCATCACGGGCTTATCATACCTTGGCCTTACGTGAATATGGAGATGGGGATCAGGCGCCGGATCCTTGTAAAAATCATTCATCAAACAACTCCAGTTACACAGAGCTGCGCCTAAAACAGCCTTTAAGCATGCCTCCGCTTTACAAATCAGAGTGCGGAGTTCGCCCCATTCCTCCTCTGTCAGCTCTGACAATGCCTTGCAATGACGCTTCAAAACCAATATACACCGTCCGATATAATCCTGCTCATCTGCTAGAAAGACAGACCAAGATTTGCTCTCATATATCTGATAGCGTTTGTCTTCTTCAGACAGGTTACACCAATCACAATTATCCATTTTATCCACCTATAATATCGGCCTAAAGAAACGAGGCGCAGGCAGAAGCCTGCGCCTCGGATGCTACGTTCAGAGCCGGATCAGAACCAGTTGCACTTGGCGATCAGACCG
>JAEEGK010024546.1_pt1 | contig 12479 bp, 5 predicted proteins | sample 8958771 | NCBI WGS metagenome assembly JAEEGK01 (sample SAMN16246547, study PRJNA631951) | gut metagenome | biome: gut microbiome; feature: rumen; material: SC-attached | host: Bos | place: Iran: Karaj | collected 2018-10 | reverse complement strand
GAGACTAAAGGTAACAGTCTCTGACGATGGTGTGTTCTTTCATCCTGTCAAGCAGCTCACACCACCTCGTCAAGGTTGGCAGAACACGGGCTATAACACCACGTTCTCCATTCCTCCGACTACAGCTAAGTATTTCCGTTTCGAATGGACACCAGAAGGTTCAGAGCCTGGTGCAGAGGATTTGGATGCCGCCAAGTGGAAGCCAGTCCTGCGATTGAAGGGCATCAAGTTCTATAGTTGGGCGCTTATCGACAATTGGGAGGGAAAGGCCGGCTACGTCTGGCGCATCGCTCCTGAAGCCACAGAGGACGATCTGCCCTTTACCGACTTCCTGCGACCCTCAGACGTCATCCCCTTCCTGATGAAAGACGACATTGCCGATGTCGACCTGCCAGAGGGCACTTGGCGCATTCTCCGCATGGGACACACCAGCACAGGACATACCAATGCAACTGCTGGTGGGGCTAAAGGACTGGAGTGCGACAAGTTCTCGAAGAAAGCAGTAGAGAAGCAGATTGACAACTGGTTCGGTCTGTTTATGAAACGCCCCAACCACAAAGCGATCCAATACCTGCATGTTGACTCCTGGGAATGTGGCTCGCAGAACTGGAGCCAGAACTTTGCCCAGGAGTTTGAGCGGCGCAGGGGCTATGACATTCTGCCTTTGTTGCCCATCTATGCAGGTGTGCCTATGAGAGGCGGCGAGGAGACATTGCGGGATATCCGCAAGACCATCAATGAACTCATCAACGAAGTGTTCTTCGCTACGGTTGCACAAAAAGCTCGTGAGTATGGGGTGCAGTTGTCTTCAGAGAGCGTCGCCCCCACAATGGTCTCTGATGGAATGGAACATTATAAATACGTGGATATGCCGATGGGCGAATACTGGCTCAACTCCCCCACCCACGACAAGCCCAACGATATGCTCGATGCCATCAGTGGAGCTCACGTCTATGGCAAGAATATCGTGCAGGCCGAGGGCTTTACAGAGGTGAGAGGCGTCTGGGATGAAACACCGGCGAGCATCAAGGCTCTTTTGGACAGGAACTTCGCCGTAGGCATGAACCGGCTCTTCTTCCATGTGAATACCCACAACCCCTGGCTCGACCGCAAACCAGGCATGACACTCGACGGCATCGGGCTCTTCTTCCAGCGTGATCAGACATGGTTTGCCGAAGCCAAACCTTTTGTGGATTATATCACCCGTTGTCAGACGCTCCTGCAAAAGGGTAAGCCCGTGGTGGATATCGCAGTATATACAGGTGAGGATATTCCCTCTCGCGCACTCACGCCAGACCGATTGGTGCCGATGCTGCCAGGTTTGTTTGGGGCGAAGCGTGTGTTATCTGAAAGACGGCGTCTTGCAAATGTCGGACAACCCATGGAAGAGTCGCCCGTTGGCGTGCGACACTCAGCAGGTATTATCGACTTGAAAGACTGGATCAATCCCCTGCACGGTTATCAATACGACTCGATGAATAAGGACGCCCTCATGAATCAACCATTTAATTACAAGGTGCTGGTGATTCCTGAAAGTGTTTTGGTATCGAAAGAAGTTAAAACAAAGATTGAGCAACTACGTCAAAAAGGTGTGCTCATCATAGACAAGCCATGGCGTGAGAAAACTTTGAGGGACATAGAACCCGATGTTACCTTCTGGCCAGAAACCATTGACGACAAAGAACCACTTGAAGGCATCGCTTACAACCATCGGAAGGCAGATGGCAAGGATATCTATTTCTTTTCCAACCAAAACAACAAATCCGTAAGCATGACCGCAACATTACGCGCTGCAGGTTCCCGTCCTATGAAGTATGATCCCATTAGTGATACAACAATGCCTGTCATCAGCAGTCATTCTGACGGAAAGCATACCACCATTAATGAATCGATGTTGCCATACCAGAGCTTTTTCATTATATTGGATGAAAAGGGTGAAATGTCTACAACAAGTGATATACTCTCATCTAATGGTATCTCTCTGCCAGGCAGAAGATATATGGAAGACCAACTATGGGACATTCACTTTAAAGAAAGTGGAATTACCCTAAAACAACAACGACTCTTCGACTGGAGCCAGCATGAGGACGATAGAATCCGGTATTTCAGTGGACACGCCCGCTACACCACTATTCTCGAATGGAAGGGGAAACCCGATGAAAAGGGAAGTCTCCAATTACCAAACGTACATGATATTGCCCATGTCTGGGTGAATGGCATTGATTGCGGTATTGCCTGGACGGCTCCATATGCTGTTGACATCAGCGGGACCTTGAAGAAAGGCAAGAACACTATAGAAATCGAGGTAGTGAACACGTGGCACAATGCCCTGCGAGGAATGGATAAAGGCAAAGCTCCTTACGAGGGAATATGGACCAATGCAAAGTATCGTACCAAAGGCGATGGGCTGTTACCTGCCGGTCTTTTGGAACAACCCTACCTGATAACATCAAAAGCAATAACGAAATAGTAGAACGTATTCATATATGAGAAAAATAATCTGTGTAATCTGCGTCATCTTTGGCTTAAGTTTAAACGCAAAGGTAAGACTGCCGCAGTTCTTCAGCGACAACATGGTGCTGCAACAGCAATCGGAGTGTAACATCTGGGGCTGGGCAGAACCTGGTGCATGGGTTAGCATTTCCACCTCGTGGGATAAGAAAGGCCACAACGTGCAGGCTAACAAATACGGACAATTCGGTTTGAAGGTGAAGACGCCAGAGGCCGGCGGTCCTTATTTTATTGGCTTCAAGGACAAAGACTACGTTCAAATTAGCAATGTGATGATTGGCGAGGTGTGGATATGCTCGGGCCAATCGAACATGGAGATGCTGATGAAGGGCTATAAGGCCCAGCCCGTAGAGGGTGCCGCTGAGGAATTGCTCTCCTGTAACGACAATGAGTTGCGGCTGTTCTATGGTAAACGGTTAGCATCACTGGAGCCTCAGCAGGATCTCGCAGGTTCTTGGCTACCAGCAAATGCAGCCAGCGTCCGTGAGTTCTCTGCGACAGCCTATTTCTTCGGCAAGGCACTAAGGAAGACCTTAGGCGTTCCTGTGGGATTGATATGTACGGCTTTTGGAGGTTCTGCCTGCGAGGCCTGGATGCAAGCAGATTGGTTGAAAGCATTCCCAAAGGTTCAGCAGACCATCACAGAGGAAGATGTGAAGAAATTGCAGCAGCGTTGTCCGACAGCGCTCTATAACGGGCAGTTGAAACCGCTTATCGGCTACGGCATCCGAGGAGCTATCTGGTATCAGGGTGAGGACAATGTGCCACGCTACGATTTCTATGCACCGTTGATGGCTCGCATGATCCAAGGATGGCGTTCAGAATGGAAACAGGGTGATTTTCCCTTCTACTATTGTCAGATTGCACCTTTCGATTATAGTGTCACAGACTGGGCGCTTTACAATAGCGCTTTGCTTCGCGAACAGCAACAGAAGGTGGAAACAATGGTCGACAACTGTAGGATGGCTGTTCTGATGGATACAGGCATCAAGGATGTCATCCATCCTCGCAAGAAACGGTTGGCAGGAGAGCGGCTCGCCATCCTCGCCCTTAGCAATACCTACGACATAAAGGGTCTGCCCGACTTTGCCAAATACAAAGAAGTAGAGTTTAAGAACGATACAGCTGTGGTGGCTTTCGACCGTTCGAAAGAATGGGTCTATTTCGAAAACGGCTCAACGTCTGAGAACTTCGAGGTAGCTAGCTCTGATAAGGTTTTCCATCCGGCTACGAAAGTCTGGGTCAACCGCAATCGCGTCTATGTGATCTGCAACGATGTGAAGAAGCCTGTAGCAGTACGTTATGCTTTCAAGGACTGGGTGGTGGGCGACCTCATGCACGATGGTCTGCCCGTATCTTCTTTCCGTTCAGACAATTGGTAAACAATAATGAAAAGACTACTCTCCATTCTCTGTCTTCTGAGTGCGTTCGCCGCCATCCGCGCCGACTATACCCCACGCGATTATGTCTGGACCTCGCAGAGCCGCAACTCCAGTGAGTCGATGCCCTGTGGAGGACATGATATCGGCATGAACGTATGGGTGGAGAATGGTGATATACTTTTCTATATCCAACAGAGCGGTTGGTTTGATGAGAATAATACCCTCCTGAAAGCAGGCCGCTGGCGCCTTCACTTCGATGGCAAGCCCTTTGACGGCAAAGACTTCGAGCAACGGCTTAGTCTTGATGAAGGAGCCATCACTATCAAAGGTAGCGGTACGGAGGTCAGGATCTGGGCAGATGTCTTCTCCCCCGTTGTGTTTGTGACAATGGCATCGACACATACCGAACGGGCCACGCTCAGTTATGAGAGCTGGCGCTACAAAGACCGTCCTGTGACAAAGGTCGAATGCCAACAATGCTCATATAAATGGATATTGCCCAAGGACTGCACAACTTTCGCCGATAGCATCAAGGCAGACGGCGACAAACTCACATTCTCGCATAAGAATCGCGAAAAGACCGTCTTCGACTTCACCGTCAGTTACGAGCATCTCGATGCCATCAAAGACAGCCTTTACAATCCCATCGGCGGATTAGAAATGAGAGGCGTGATGTATGCACCTGGTTTTCACTATGCTGGAACCACGACAGATATCTATGCAAGTACAGACTATCAGGCATGGAACTACTCTTGCGACAATCTGCGCACTTCATGTGTGATGATTGACCTGCGCTACCTTAACCACAAGCTCTATGAGGATACGGTTGTTGACGGCTGCGGCACCGTAGCCCCATACGCCTTCCCAACATTGAAAACCAGCGACTCACGCAAGCGTAGCGCCCAGTGGTGGCATAACTACTGGCAGCACAGTTGGATTGAGAGCGACACACAGGAGAATAGTCTGCAGACGATGCTGCGCAACTACGAACTGATGCGCTATATGCTCGGCTGCAATGCTTACGGCAAATGGCCCACGAAATTCAACGGCGGCCTCTTCACCTTCGATCCCGTCTATGTAGACTCTGCGGCAACGTTCACCCCCGACTATCGCAAATGGGGAGGAGGCACGATGACGGCACAAAACCAGCGACTGGTCTACTGGCCGATGGTGAAGAGCGGCGACTACGACCTGCTGTCATCTCAGCTCGATACCTACCTACGTCTGTTACCCAATGCTATCGCCCGTACCCGTCATTATTGGGGACACGGTGGTGCATCTTTTACGGAGCAATTGGAGAATTTCGGCCTGCCCAATCCCGCTGAGTACGGCAAGCATAAGGAAGGTGACGACCTAGGAGTGGAGAAGAACAAATGGCTGGAGTATGAATGGGACACCGCCTTGGAGTTCTGTCAGATGTATAAACAGATACTTCCCTGGTATCCAGATTCTACATTGGACAAATACCGCGAACTGACAGAAGAGACCTTGCGTTTCTTCAGTGAGCACTACCCCAACCTTGTCATCTATCCCGGCTCAGGCTGCGAGACCTATAAGATGGCACGCAACCCTTCCAGTACCATTGCTGCATTGCATGCACTCAAGCACAGTCTCGACAACATCGGTGTAGACATAAGCCTCATCCCCGATATCCCCCTGCATGTCATCGATGGTGACACCTGCATCGCCCCCGCCGAGAGTTGGGAACGCATACAGAACACAGAAACGCCGCAACTCTATCCTGTGTTCCCGTGGCGTATCTATGGCGTCGGACGTCCACATCTCAACATCGCACGCAACACTTATTTCAAGGATCCGCATGCTTTGGAGATGCGCAGCACAAAGGGATGGAAGCAGGATAATATCTGGGCAGCATGCTTAGGACTAACTGACGAGGCACGCCGTCTGAATACAGAGAAGCTAAGCAACGGTCCCTACCGTTTTCCGGCTTTCTGGGACGCAGGCTTTGACTGGGCACCTGACCATAACCGTGGTGGTGCCGGCATGATCGGACTACAGGAGATGCTACTACAAGAAGACCTCGATCACAACCCTATTCTCTTTCCTGCATGGCCCCGCGAATGGAACTGTCGCTTCTGCCTCTATATCTCTGGACAACGTCGTGTTGATGGGGAGATCAAAGATGGTAAGAGTTCCTTTTCCATAGATGGAGTTGAATCCTCTGATGAGATAGATGACAAGATAAAGCCTCAGTGGATTGGTGCCATTACCAGTCAAGACGCCCATTTGCCAAAAGGACGCAACTACACCGGTGCTAAGTTGAAAGAGCCTCTGGTGAAAGAGGCATGGAAGAAAGCAGATACATTGAGCCGACGAAGTATCCTGCTGCGGAAAGATTTCCACCTCAAGGAGAAAGTATTGAAAGCCACCGTCTCTATCGTTGGACTGGGCTTCTATGAGTTGACCATTAACGGCAGGAAAGTGGGAGATGCTTCCTTCGCACCACTATGGAGCGATTATGACAAAAGTATCTATTACAACACATACGATGTCACCTCCCTACTCAAGTCTCAGACCTCAGGCCTCCAATCACAGACCATTCAAGTATTGTTGGGCAACGGTTTCTACAACGAACACGGACTTCGTTATGCCAAAATGAAGATATCATTTGGTCCTCCTACTTTATTGTTCCGCATGCATATCGAATATCTCAATGGGAATACCGAGGATATTGTCAGTGACGACCAATGGAAATGGGCACTATCACCTATCACGTTCAACAGCATCTATGGTGGTGAGGACTATGATGCCCGTTTAGAGCATCTTAAAGAATGGTTTCCTGTCGTTATTCAGGAAGCGCCCAAGGGTGTACTTCGTCAGCAGATAGCAAAACCCGTAAAAATCATGGAGCGCTATTCTGTGAAGGATACAGTCAGGAATGATTCTGTATTAGTGCTCGACATGGGACAGAACCTTGCGGGATTCCCTGAGATAACTGTCCAAGGGAAACGAGGACAACAACTGATATTAACTCCTGGAGAGACATTGACCAAAGAAGGACTAGTCAATCAGAAAGAAACAGGTCGCCCACATTATTATACCTATATATTAAAAGGGGAAAACCAACAATTAGAAATATGGCATCCTCGCTTCTCATACTATGGTTATCGCTACTTACAAATAGAGGGTGATATTGAAGTATTGAAAAACATTGAATCATGCTTCATTTATAATTCTGCAGAGAAGACTGGTGATTTTGAATGTTCTAATCCACTCTTTAATGATGCTTATCGCTTGATAGATCGTGCCATTCGCTCCAACTGGCAGTCAGTATGGACAGACTGTCCTCATCGTGAGAAACTGGGTTGGCTGGAACAAGACTGGTTGAACGGAGAAGGACTCATCGCTAATTACGACTGTCGGGCGATGATAGAACAGACCATGCAGAATATCGCTGATGCCCAATACCCCAATGGCGCCTTGCCAGAGATAGCACCTAACTATGCGATTTTCGAAGGTTCCTGGGCAGCTCCGTTCTTAGAGTCACCTGAATGGGGAGGAGCCTTCATCGCTCTGCCTTTCCTCTATCAAGCATTCTATGGTGACGATAGACTCGTCACCCGCTATCGCCCACAGATGAAACGTTATGTGGATTACCTTGCTACGCAGGACTCCTGTTATATCCTCCGTCAAGGGCTGGGCGACTGGTACGACTATGGACCAGGGCGTGCAGGATTTGCACAAAACACGCCTATGACACTGGTCTCAACAGCTCATTATTATTGGTGGAACCGTCTGATGGGTGAAGCGCGGGCTGACAGCATCAAAGCTGCATTCATCAAGGAGTTCTACCATCCCACTACTCACCAATATGCAACAGGTAGTCAGTGTGCTCAGGCGATTGCCCTTGAGATGGATCTTGTGCCAAAAGGAGATAGAGAGGCTGTGTTACAACAATTAATTAACGACATTCATGCCCATGGAGACCGTCTGACAACAGGGGACGTCGGCAACCGTTATCTGTTCAACGCCCTTATCCATAATGGACAGCAGGAATTGCTATACAAGATGCTGAACCACTATGATGTTCCTGGTTACGGTTATCAGATCAAACTGGGATATACCACATTGACGGAACAATGGAACCCGGAGTTTGGTGCTTCCATGAACCATTTCATGATGGGACATCTGAACAACCTCCTCATTCCCTATTTCCTAGGTATCTGGCGCGAGGGGGAACAAATCACGATAGCACCTCATCCCGTCGGTGACCTTACATGGTGCCGGGGACAGATGGCTGACATTAAGGTCGACTGGCATCTTGAAGGAAACATCTTTGTACTGAACGTAGATATTCCTGCTCATCGGTCAGCAAGTATCCGACTCCCTTATAGCGGACAGACGAGAGTCGTCGGTGAGGGGAAACATACACTCAGAGAAATAATCAAATAACAAATACACTAAGACGCATGAAACAAATACTAACCATATTCTTATTGTTTGCATGTCTTCGTTCAAACGCAGGTGAGATAATTGTCAACGAGCAGGGCAACATTCATGAGGCACTGCGAAAAGCGCGTGAATGGCGTCGTACGAACGACCCTCGCTGTAAGGGTGGCATCACCATCACCCTTGAGGAAGGTCATTACTATATGAACGAGCCTTTGTTCCTGCGCCCCGAGGACAGCGGCACGAAGGAGTCGCCGCTCGTCATCCGCGGCAGTGGCAAGCACAAGAGCGTCATCTGTGGCGACCCTCGCCAAAAACATACGCAGATATGGCCGATAAAAGAACAAGGAGACAGTTCTCGGCAGGAAGTCATGGAGCGCATGATTGATTTCAATCCTGCCAATCGCACCATCACCATACCTACTCCACCCCAGAACGTTCTCCAGACCAAGAATCTGGAAATGGTGGTACACCAGCGCTGGGCCATCGCCATCTTGCGCGTAAAAGAGATGAAGGTGGAGGGCGACAAAACCGTAGTCTCCTTCATGGAGCCCGAGAGCCGACTGGAGTTCGAGCATCCCTGGCCTCAACCCGTCATCGGAGGCGATCGGGGCAACAGTTCTTTCCTGCTGCGCACCACGGAACAGCGCGACGGCATTGAGCAGTTAGCCATCATCGACGGAGCCAACTATGTACGTTTTGAAGGACTCACTTTCAATAGAACTTGCTGGAACCGTCCATTGCATAAAGGTCACGTCACCCTGCAGGGAGGATTTCCACTCGTTGATGCCTACAAACTGAAAGAGAACCCGGGACTGCCCTGGGACGAAGGATTGGAGAACCAGGCCTGGATAGAGCGCCCCGTCAGTGCTGTTACTGTGCGCAACACCCACCATGTAGATTTCTATTCGGTGGTGTTCGAAAATCTGGCCGCCACGGCCTTGGACTTTGTCGATAACGTCAGCGACTGTATAGTGCAGAAATGCACTTTCGGTGGTATTGGCGGCACAGCCATTATGGGCGGTTCGTTTGCTGAGAGCCCTCGGGAGGTACATCGTCCTTATACTGATCTGGCAGAACGCTGTCAACGGCTAACCATCAAAGAAAACTTCGTTGTAGATGCCGCCAACGAAGACTGGGGAGCCGTGGGTATCGCATTGGGCTATGTACGCGACTGCACCATCAGCAGCAACTACGCAAATTTCCTCAGCTACTCGGGCATCTGCATCGGTTGGGGATGGACTCCCCACGATACGGGCATGCGAAATAACCGCATCACGGATAACACCGTCAAAAATTATGCCCGCCAGCTCTACGATACTGGTGGCATCTATACATTGAGTAACCAACCCAACTCTGTTATTTCCGATAATAAAATCTCACAGCCCCACCCTGCCCCATACGCAACTAACGACCGCGGTTTCTGCATCTATCTCGATGCCCGCACGGATGGCTTTACAATTGAAAACAATACGACAGAAGGACGCCTGATTCGTCGCGACGAGATAGGCGACAATCACCCTGGTCCAAATATCATCTTCAAACAATGAAACAAACCAATTACCACCTCTTCGACTTCATGGACTTCGACCCGACCCTGCAGAAGGATGAAGCCCTGTGGAAGGCCTATGCCCCCTCGAAGATAACAGAGAAAGATGGCGACATCGTCATCACCATCCCCTATCAGAAGCAACATGTATCACAGGGGGACGGTTCTTTTGTTACACCAAACGATGTAACAAAAGAACCGTCCCCCTGTGATACACAGCAGAGTTATGACCTCATCGTCCGTGCCTACGAGCCCAATATCATCCGTCTGTTCACCACGATGGCAGGCGATGAGATGGTCGACAGCGATGAGATGCTCCAGTTGGCTCCAGAGGTCAGGCGTCTGTCCCTCCGTTATGTAAGTGGCGATATCATCACCACAAACGGGACGAAGTTTGCTGCCATCGATCTTAGCGAGCCTATTACTGATCATTGGAGTGACCTGTTGCCAGCGCCTCAGCCTGCGCCTTTCATTATATTCTATCCTGATGGCGACCCCTCAAAGCCCGTTACCCTCAGCGATGATCATTTCTCGCCTCCTCGCTATGATGCGCTGCCCCTCGGTTTCTGTTCGGTATGTCGCTGTGGCACAGCGACAAACGCAACAGAACGTGCCACGATTTCTTTCCGTTGCGAGCCTGACGAGTGTTTCGTCGGTACTGGTGAGCGCTTCCGCAAGATGGACCTCAGCGGACAGACTTTCCAACTGAAGAACCAAGACGGTCAAGGCGTCAACAACCGTCGTTGCTATAAGAATATCCCCTTCTATCTTTCCAGTCGCATGTATGGTGCCTTCTTCCATACCTCCGACTACTGCAAACTCTCACTGGCTGACCACTCCACCCGGAGTGTGCAGTTTCTCAACGATCACGCCACCCTTGATGTATTCCTAATCGGAGGCAAGACACCTGAGGAGATTCTTCGTGGCTATCGCATGCTTACTGGCTTCCCCTCGATGCCGCCACTCTGGAGTTTCGGCATCTGGATGAGCCGGATGACCTATTTCTCTGCCGATGAGGTAGAAGAAATCTGTGACCGTTTGCGAAGCGAGCATTATCCCTGTGATGTGATTCATCTCGATACGGGATGGTTCCGTACCGACTGGCTTTGCGAGTGGAAGTTCAATCCTGAGCGATTCCCAGAACCGCAGGCATTCGTCGAACGTCTTGCCAAGAAAGGCTTCAAGATATCCCTTTGGCAACTGCCCTATATCGCCCAAGGCGCCGAACAGATTACAGAGGCTAAAGCCAATCATTATATCAGCCAGTCTGAACAATCTGAGAACGTTGATTATTCCGATGATTCCAGCAGTTCCAACTTCTCCACTCTCGACTACGCCGGCACCATCGACTTCACCTACGACAAAGCCACCGACTGGTATAAGAACACACTTCTTAGGCCTTTGCTGGAGATGGGCATCAAATGCATCAAGACCGACTTCGGAGAAAACATCCACATGGATCATCGCTATCACGCCTCGACGCCAGAGCGCCTCAACAACCTCTACGCCTTGCTTTATCAGAAAGCAGCCTATGAGGTAACCAAAGAAGTGACGGGCGATGGCATCATCTGGGCGCGGGCTGCTTGGGCAGGTGCCCAACGCTATCCTCTTCATTGGGGAGGAGACTCCGAGTCGTCTTGGGCTGGTATGGCGGGCTCTCTCAAAGGCGGACTCCACTTCGGGCTCTCAGGCTTTGCCTTCTGGAGTCACGATGTGCCAGGCTTCCATTCGACACCCAACTTCATGAACTCCCCTCTCGACGAAAAGGTCTACGTGCGCTGGACGCAATTTGGGGTATTCACCTCCCACATCCGCTATCACGGCACCTGCAAACGCGAACCTTGGCACTATCCTTCTATCGCTCCGATTGTAAAACGCTGGTGGAATCTGCGCTATCGCCTCATACCTTATATCATAGAGCAATCGCAAAAAGCCTGCAACAGCGGACTTCCCATGATTCAGGCTTTACTGATCCGTCACCCCAATGACCGTCAAGTTTGGCATATCGATGATGAATATTATTTCGGTCAGGAGTTCTTGGTCTGTCCAGTCATGAACAGTGAGAACCGTCGTGACATCTATCTGCCCGAAGGCCTTTGGATCAACTTCTTCACTGGTGAACGTCTCGAAGGCAACAAATGGTATTATGGTGTTGAAGTTCCCCTCGATGAGATGCCTGTCTTCGTGCGTCCAGGCGCTATTATCCCTCTCTATCCCGATGAGGTCGATTCTACTGACGATATGGATCTCTCTAAGACCATTCGTTTTAGCATCACCAGGGACTTCAAAGGTCTGAAATCATCTATAATCTATAGTCTATAGTCAAAACCCCTACAGTCAATAATGAATACCCATTATATGCAGAGCCTCGACTGGCTCATCCTCGCCGCCTATTTCGCCATCCTGCTCGCCATCGGCATCTGGGCCAGTACCAAACGGAAGAAGGAAGGTTCGCTCTTCCTCGCTGAACGCTCCCTACGCTGGCATCACATCGGCTTCTCCATGTGGGGCACGAACGTGGGACCCTCGATGTTGATCGCTTCGGCCTCAGCAGGTTTCACCACGGGCGTCGTCTCAGGCAACTATGCGTGGTAGGCGTTCGGGAGCGTCCGCATGTGGGCTTAGGT
>JAEEGK010024545.1_pt1 | contig 12480 bp, 13 predicted proteins | sample 8958771 | NCBI WGS metagenome assembly JAEEGK01 (sample SAMN16246547, study PRJNA631951) | gut metagenome | biome: gut microbiome; feature: rumen; material: SC-attached | host: Bos | place: Iran: Karaj | collected 2018-10 | reverse complement strand
GCCCTTAAGGAGAAGATGTATGAAAAGGCCGCCGAGATAGATCTTAACTGTTACGATGATCCCGAATATTATAACGATTTTGTGCTGGCGGTGGCAGAAGCCGAAAGTTCCATCGACAGGTTCCTTTCCATGTGCAACATGATCATGCAGGGACTTACCATAGTATTTACCACCGGTGTCTTTTATCTTCTGACGGATGCCGCGGGAATATTGTTCGTATTTGCTTCCCTGATCCTCAGATTCCTTGTTTCCAAGAAGGTCAACAAGCTTAATTACGACGTAAGGCTTAAGGTCAATCCTCTTGAAAGAAAGAGAAACTATGTCAGCAGAGTTTTTTATCTGAATGACTATGCCAAGGAACTTCGTCTGCATCCGGCGGTGGGAGATTCCCTTGAAAAGGAATTCGTGGAAGCAAATGATGAGATCGTTGAGGAGCAGAAAAAGATCGGCACGAAGAGATCATGGCTTGGATTCACCAGGGATTATCTGGTGGGTGACTTCATAATGGATGGTCTCTATATTACCTATCTGGTGTTCCAGGCTGCGGTACTTCATACCATTGATTACAGTAATGCGGTGGTGCTTTTTAACCGGACGGGAAGCCTTAGAAGAGGCATGGCAAACATGGCGGACATCTTCCCGAAGGCGCAGGAAAACAGCCTTTACGTCGACAAGATCCGCGCCTTCCTTGATTATGAGCCGAAGATGAAGGCAATGGAGGGCGATGCCGTTCCGGAAGGTAATGCGGAGCTTGCCTTGGAGCACGTAAGCTTCCGTTATCAGGAGGAGATGGAGGATACCTTAAAAGATATCACTTTGAAGGTGAAACCTGGTGAAAAAATAGCCATTGTAGGGTATAATGGAGCAGGAAAGACAACGCTGATCAAGCTCCTTATGAGACTGTATGATCCCACTGGCGGACGGATCCTTTATCACGGGCAGGACGTCAAGAATTATAAGCCCTATGACTATCGTCACCGCATTGGCGTCGTCTTCCAGGATTATCAGATGTATGGAGCCAGCCTTATGGAGAACGTGGTGATGCGAAGCCTGGAAGACTCCGCACAGGAGACAGGAGCATTGTCTGATGCGGCGGCGCAGGAAATAGGAGCACGGGCGTCGCATGCAGGCGATAACGTTGACGTTAGGAATCAGGCGATATCAGCGCTCGAAAGGGCTGGATTTGGTGAGAGATTAAAGTCTCTTCCCAAAGGACTTGAGACGCAGGTAACGGCAGAATTTGATAAAGACGGCGTGAACTTCTCCGGCGGCGAGAGTCAGAAGATCGCAATTTCCAGGGCGTTCTTCAAGGATGCGGACATTCTGATCATGGATGAGCCCAGCAGTGCGTTGGATCCAATCGCCGAGTATGAGTTAAACAAGGCAATGGAATCCGCGGCGAAGGGCAAGACCGTGTTCTATATTTCGCACAGGCTTTCCACCACCCGCGACGCGGACAGAATCATTTTGTTGGAAAACGGCCGCATTGCCGAGGAAGGCACCCACGAGAGTCTTCTTGCCATGAACGGCAGATATGCGGAGATGTGGCGCGTACAGGCGGGACGCTACGAGGCGTCATGACAACATCGTGCTAAATGATAAAGAGGAGAAGGAATACCGTTTCGGAATGGCATAACTGGGAGGAAGAAAATGCAGCAGTATTTATCACGGTTGCCAGATTATGATAATTGTCTTGTAAACCTGGCAAATTCCATCTTAAAGAAATTCGGAGCGGAAACGAGTGCAAAAACGCTTCCGCTTGCAGATCAATACTTGAATAAAGATTATCAAAACGTTGTGGTCCTTCTTCTGGACGCGATGGGGATTTCCATTCTGGAAAAGCATCTGAAGGAGAACGGTTTCTTTCGAAGCCACCTTGCGGGTGCTTATGATTCCGTATATCCTCCGACGACGGTAGCGGCAACCACCTCTATTCTCAGCGGTTTCTACCCCAATGAACACGGCTGGATCGGCTGGGATATCTATTATCCTCAGCTCGATAAGAACGTAACGGTCTTTACCAATCAGGAACAGCTTCTGGAAAAAGCGGGCGCGCTGCCGACGGAAAGCTATTCTGACGGAAGGTCCAAATGGGCAGAGGATTCACTGATGGAGACGAAACCGGCTGCGGATTTTAACGCAGGTTTTACGTTTACGCCATATCAGAATATTGTTGACAAGATTAATGCGGTCGGCGGGAAAGCCTATGCGGCGATGCCTTTTTTGCCGCCTTTTCCACAGACGATTGAGGCCATTTTGGAGCGTGTAACGAGCCTTTGCAAGGAACCTGGAAAGAAGTTCATTTATGCCTATTGGAATGAGCCGGATTCAACGATGCACAGGACTGGAACCGTGAGCGACAAGACGCACGAAATGATCGCGACACTTGAACGGATCGTGGAGGAGAGCGCTGCAAAGCTGGAAAACACCCTGCTCCTTATCACTGCGGATCACAGTCATATTGACTGTGAAAATGTTTGCATCCTGGATTATCCGGAGATTATGGATTGCCTTGTGCGCATGCCTTCCTTTGAGCCGCGTACGCTGAATCTCTTTGTGAAGGAGGAGCGGAGGAAAGAGTTCCCGGCGATCATGCAGAAGTACTTCGGAAGAGACCTCCTTCTTCTGACTAGGGAGGAAGTATTGGCCGAGAAGGTGTTTGGACCTGGGAAAAATCGAGAAGACCTAGAGGCGATGCTAGGTGATTTCGTTGCATTTTCGGTATCACCAAAGGCCATTTTCAATACGCACCTTGAGGCGCAGGAAATGCCTGGCGGGCATGCGGGACTGACCGCGGAGGAGATTCAGATTCCGTTGATCGTCGTCGAGAAATGACTGATTTTCTGTTAGGAAAATGCGAAAGGGATAAGAATGAAACTGTATCATTATTACGAGAAAAGCATAGGTCCTTTTCATAGCATTTCAGAGCTTTCGGATGAGGAAGCGAAGGCATTACTGCAGCGCATTCGAAAGGAAAAACCGAATGCTTTTATCGCGCTTAGACCCGAAGATTACGTGGAAAAGAGAAGGCGTTTCGAGGGGATTTTGCGGGAGGAATTCTTAAAAAAGGGTGGACTGATCGAGCGTGAAACGCCGCATTACTTTGTGGTGGAGGCAGTTCCTTTTTTTGAAAAATGGTACGAGCAGACGGCATTTGTCGAGATAGATGCAAAGCAGCTGGATCTGCGTACGGTTTCCTTTACCTACGGGGATTCCCACCCGACCTTTAGCGGTAAAGTGAAGGATGGAAAGGAATACCGGAATCGTTTATATACGTATGAGGAAATCCTGGAAATCATTGAAAAATATGGACTTCCGCAGGATTGGAATCCTGATTTTAAGTTCGGCCCTGAGTGCTACGTGGAAGTGCAGGTCTGGAGCGACAGAGGGTTAGAGCCATGGGTAAATCAGCCCTTGTGGCACGGAAGCCCTTATTTGCTTGACAAACTTGTACCGCAGCAGGCATACGATTTCGGCTTTGAGCAGGGATGCCAACTGGCCGTCTATGCCACAAGCAATAAGGAGATGGCGATCTGTTTTGCGCTGGGCTGTGAGGATGATCGGCCAGGAATCGAAGGCAGACGGATGATGATGCCGGAATACGGAAATCGCATGGTTTTTGAGGGCTGCCATCCGAAGTACGGCGGGAAGGGATACCTCTATCAGCTTGATCCGAAAGGCTTTGTTCACGCCATGGGATCCCAGTGGGTTTGCCATCACGAAGTGATGCCCGTGAAAACCATTGAGATCAACGTAGATGACTACTTGGATCTATGCATCGTTGACCCATGGTTGAGCCGTAAAAATGGTTATTAGAATAATTCGTTAATTTCATGAAAGATTTGGGAGGTGTTGACAAATGAATGATCAAGAAATTGTTGAATCTAAAAGACTCATAATGAGGCGCTTGATGCCTGAGGATTATAAGGTTATGACCGCCTGGGACATGGATGAGAGAGTCTATAAATATCTATTAGGCTCTGCATGTAAAACGCCGGAAGAGCCACTTGCGTGGTTACCTAAGAAGGATCCCACTTCAAAAGTTAACATACTGATGCTGGTGTCTGAAAAAGAAGACGGACATGCGGTGGGAATTTATGCGCTTAACCATGACGTAGAACGAGACGTCTGGTCATTGTCCTATGTCAACAGGTACGATGACTGGGGCAAAGGTTATACGGTAGAAGGCATGAAGGCTCTAATGGAACATGCCGTAAAAGCTTATGGAGCGCGCACGTTTGAAGGCGAGTGTGCGAAAGAAAACATAGGCAGCAGAAGAGTTATGGAGAAGTTGGGGATGGTGTACGATCACAGTTCGTCATATACAAAGAGTGATGGCAGTGCTACCTTCGAATCAGACGTATTTACTCTAACGGTTTCAGATAATTAAACGTGGCTTTAAAATGAATTTCTTGTTCCAGTGGAAGGCGTAAAACGAAAATTGGCCATGAGTAAAGACTCGGAGAATAGTATTATCCTGATTGCTCTTGAGAACGAACGGAGTACTGGAAGTCATCTCTGATAACGTAAGAGGCATTCATTTGTACCACAAAATGGGATTTGTTGACATAGGAACGTATCAAGATTATTTTTTCGTAAATGGGATGTTTAAAGATGCCATAGTAATGCAGAAAATCCTATAGGACGTAAGGAAAGCAAAACGCATGGAAAAAGTACGCGGCGGATTAGGTTATGCTTATAAGATGGCAGTTGAGAGGATGAAGGATGATAAGATTTGCAAGAGAAGAGGAATTGGAGAAAATAAATGAGCTCCGCAAGGAAGTGAATGACGTGCACGTGGAAGGGCGGCCTGACATTTTTAAGCCTGGATTTGACGAGGTGTTGCGGGATTATATCTATGAGATCTGGAAGGATCCCAATAAGGACATTGTGGTTGCGGAACGGGACGGAGAGATCTGCGGGGTTGCGGTGCTGAATTGCATTTACAAACCGGGAAGTCCCTTTATGTTTCCCAGGGACTTTATGGACGTGGATGAGTTTTGCGTGGCGAAAAAGTACAGACGGCAGGGCGTTGCGACGGAACTGATCGAGTTCATCAAGAAATATGCGAAGGACAAAGGGTTTCAGAGGTTAGAGCTAAACATGTGGGAGTTTAATGAGGGGGCGTTAAAGTTCTACGAGTCCGTGGGTTTTGAAACCTATCGGAGGTACATGGAGGTCAAACTGTAAGTTTGATAAATTGACGACGTGCTTTAGAACGTAAGGAGGGTTACGCATGAAGTATCAGAGGGAGGAAAACAGAACCTGGCTGGAAGATGAGGATGGGACGAGGATCGGATATATTGATCATCCCGAGGTGCGGCCAGGTGTAGTGAATTTCGAGCATACCATTGTGGAAGATGCTTACTCGGGACGTGGGATCGCGGGGGAATTGACAAAGACCGTGGCGGAGCAGCTTCGGAAGGACGGGATCAAGGCAGAGCTCTCCTGTTCCTATTCCATCCAGTGGTTTGCAAAGCATCCGGAATATGCGGACGTGTTGGCGGATCTTGAGGCGGAAGCGCAAAAGGCACAGATGCTGGCAGGCCCGGCCTGTGGGATCCGAAGAAAACCGAAATGAAGATATTCTCTTAGAAAAAGAAACATGCGAGGAGGCCTATATGAACGGGATTTCTTACGTTAGATGCGATGGAACGAACGAGGATTTCATTGAGAACTGCAGATTGCTTGACGAGGATTTGGACAGGCGGGTCGGCAAGGTCATTCAACGCGATAAATACAAGCAATATAACCTGCTGGATAAGATTCATGAAGCAATCGTTGTCTATCAGGACGGAAAGCCCATTGGAGGAGGCGCCGTCAGACCTTATGATGAAACGGCGATCGAGTTAAAGAGAGTATTTGTGAGACCAAGTGCCCAAGGGAATGGCGTAGGAACGGAACTGGTATCCAAGCTGATTGAATGGGCGACGGAACAGGGGTATCAAAGAATGATCCTGGAGACGGGTGATCTGCTTGCGGAATCCGTTCACGTTTATTCGAAGCTGGGATTCCGTAAGATCCCCAATTACGGCGCTTACGTAAATATGCCGGAGTCTTTGTGCATGGGGCTGGAGTTGCAGGGCCAGAAGCCGGAACCTGCGGAAGATGGATGGGCGAATGATTAGAAAACAACAGGAGACTTAGGCATGAAAAAGATTGGCTTAGTGGGCGGGACGGGCCCGGAATCAACGTTGTCGTATTACAAAAGGCTGAATGAGGAGATCGACAGGCTGACAAATGAAAAGAACATGCCTGACGTTGCCATAGAGAGCGTCAATTTCCGCAGGGCGTGGGAGTATGTCGTGAACGGGGACCGAGAGGCTCTGACGGAGTATCTGGCGGAGAAGATCCGGATCCTTAAGGCGGGCGGCGCAGAGGTGATCTCGCTTACGGCCGTCACCATGCACATGGTTTTTGAAGAGTTGGAACAAAGGACCGGGGTTGCGCTTGTCAGCATACCAAGGGCCGTATGCGAAGAGATTGTGAAGGCCGGCATCAAGAAGGTTGGGCTTCTCGGGACCATGACGACAATGGAGCAGGACTACATGAAAAAAGACCTGATCGCGGCTGGAGTTGAGGTTTTTGTGCCGGACGTGCAAGAGAGAGCATTGGTGGCAAAGAGGATTTACGAGGAGCTCGAGAAGGGGATCGTAAAAGAAAGTACTTTGCAGGAATTTCAGCAGTTGATTGGGAAGATGAAGGCTGAGGACGGAATTGAGGGCGTGATCCTTGGATGCACGGAATTGCCGCTCCTTTTGAATTCCGGGAACTGTCCGGTTCCATGCTTTGACAGCGTGGAGATTCATTTGCGAAAGCTTGTGGAACTTGTTTTAGAAAATTAACGTGATAAAGGACATGCCCTTTGATGTGCCAAGCACTGCGTTCGGGAGGAAAGACAAGCTTGCACCGCGGATCAGTTAAGGAGGAAAACCATGAAGTTATTTTTGACAAGCGCTATTGGCGGGGACGTTAAGGAAGACGGCATACGGAAGCCGGCGCCGCTGCTTCCGTTTAACGGATTCACTTATTTTTTGAAGCAGAATTGGGTGGAGAATGCGAAGGTTTTGATCATTTCAGCTTCGCCGGCAGAGTATGAAAGAAATGATTCCATTCTTCGGTGTCTGCGGGAAGCATTTCCCATGAGCGGACTGAGCGTTTCCTTCATGGATATTTGTGATGACAGGAAAGAAAATCTGGTAGACCGCATAGGCGAAATGGACGTGGTGCTGCTTTCGGGCGGACACGTGCCGACGCAGAATGCGTTTTTTCAGAAAATCGGATTAAAAGAAAAATTAGCGAACTATCAGGGGATTGTGATCGCCTACAGTGCAGGCTCCATGAACTGTGCGGAGCTCGTCTATGCCAGTCCGGAAGCAGACGGGGAGGCGCTGGATCCGGATTACAAGCGTTGGATCCCCGGACTGGGTTTGACAAACGTCAATATTTTTCCGCATTTTGAGGCTCTCAGGGAGGATTGGCTGGACGGCATGCGCGTGGTGGAGGACATTGTTTTTCAAGACAGCTTTCACCATGAGATCATCGCCATGAATAACGGAACCTTTATCGTGGTTGATGAGAATGGGAAGCATACATTGTTTGGCGAGGCCTACCGGATCAAGGACGGGAGGATGGAGCAGATCTGCCAAAACGGGGAATCCGTAATGTTATAAATGTGTCAAAAGAGCCGTCCATATTGCTAACTTGCCTGCGATCCTGAGCAAAGTGAAGAATGAACGGAAGGGCTCACTCATTGATCATGTTAGGAGGGATGGGATGAAAGAGCTGGAAGTGATGCGCGCCGAGGAGGAATGGCAGCGCGCGGGAGCATATAGCGTAAGGATTCAGGGCATGAACCGCCAGCACCACATTTCGCTGCGGGAGGAGTTTGATGAGCATGACGGGGAAGGAACAAAATATATCCTTCTTCTCGACAAAGGTTATCCGGTTGCGACCTGCAGGTTTTATGAGATTGGCGAAAACATGGTGACGATCGGAAGGGTCGTGGTTCTACCGGAATATCGGGAGCACCATTTGGGAGAACGGGTGATGCAAGAGGCCGAAAGCTGGATCAAGGAGCTTGGATATAAGGAGATCATTGTGGACAGCCGCACGGTGGCCGTTGGGTTTTATGAAAAGCTCGGGTTTCAGAAAACAAGCGATGAAGTTTATATGAGCGGCGTGTTTGAGTGCGTGAAAATGCACAAAATCCTATAGCGCAAGCGAAGCGTGACAAGCGGATGGCGTATGAAAATGAATTTACGTAAAGGGGGAGTGACCATGCCTTTGGTTCGGGTTGAGATCATCAAAGGGAAGAGTGCGGAATATAAGAAAACCATGCTGGACTGCATTCACGAAGGTTTGATGGAAAGCATTGGCATCGCCGATTGGGACAGGTTTCAGAGGATCATTGAGATCGAGAGGGCTGATTTTGAAACCGCGCCTGAGAAGACGGAACAATTTACGTACGCAGAGATCACGATGTTTCAGGGGAGAAGCAAAGAACAGAAAAAAGCCCTGATCGAGACGGTGACGCAAAAGCTGAACGAAAAACTTGGCATTGCACCGACGGACGTTTTTATCGTGATCCATGAACCACCAAATGAGAACTGGGGACTCGGCGGGAAACAAAGGGAATAGGGCAGCAAAAATAAAAAACGAAAAGAAGGATATTGGGGAGAAAAAAAGAAGAAAAAATGGTATAATGAAAAATACGGATAAAAAAAGACGAAAGGAAGAAGAGGGTATGGCAATAACGTATTTTTGCTCGGAAGAGATCGCGGAAAAGAGTTGGATGATCAAAAACATTGGGGGATCAACGCCGGCAATCTGTTATCTTGTGGAGGGAAAGGATTATGCGCTGCTCATCGATTCCATCATAGGAATCGGCAATCTGAAAGCCTATTGTGAGACATTGACGAAGAAGCCGGTCCGGGTTGTCAACACCCATGCGCATTCGGATCACGTCGGCGGCAATTTTCATTTTGATCATTGTTTTTTGCACCATCGCGACATTGGTTTCTTTTACAATTGCGTTGGACTCAAAAAAGAGAACGTATTCGAATATGCGCAGAACATGGCTCCTGAGGAGTTCCGTGATCAGATGGTTCTCGATGATAATTTTGCGGACTGGGATCCCATCAAGATTTTTCCCTTATATGACGGAGATGAATTTGATCTGGGAGACAGGATCATTGAGGTTGTGGAGGTTGGCGGACATACGGCAGGGTCCATCGCTTTGATCGACCATAAGACCAGGATCTGCTATTCCGGAGATTGCTGCAATGGCAACACGCTTCTTGAGTTCTCAAATTCCTTGCCTGTTGTCACGTACTTGAAGAATCTCCTGCACTTAAAGGCGCATCAGTCTGAATTTGACAAAATGTACGGCGGTCACGAGATCTTTGACGCATCCATCCTTGACGAAGCGATCGAGACGGTGGCAAAGGTCGTTGCCGGAACGGATGATAAGTATGAAGTGACGGGAATGATGGGGACGCCCGTATTCTATGCGGCTGCGAAGAAGAAGGGCGAATACGCCCGGGCTGACGGAAAGCGTTTTAACATGAGCTACGTACCGTCACAGGTCTATGGCCCCACGGAGACAAAGCAGGTTTTTAACGCAGAGGTATTGTTCCCGGAAGAGGATTGATCGTCGTTTGCTTTGGAGGGTAAAATGATTAAGGCTGTGATTTTTGACATGTTCGAAACCTTGGTGACGTTATATCGGTCGCCGCAATATTTTGGAAAAGACATGGCAAAGGATCTTGGGTTGACGGAGGAAAGATTCCGGGTGATCTGGGATAAAAGTGAGCGTGAGAGAAGCTTAGGGATTCTTTCTCATGAAGACGTCATCGCGCGGATCATGGAACAAAACGGGATCTATTCGGCAGAGCTGCTTCAAAAAATTACCGCGAGACGATCCAGGGCAAAGGTGGAAGCCTTTATGCATCTGCATGAGGAGATTATTCCCATGCTGGAGGAGCTAAAGCGAAGAGACGTTAAGATCGGATTGGTTAGCAATTGCTTTTCTGAAGAGACGTTTGCCATCCGGGGGAGTAAGTTATATCCATACTTTGACGCATGTATGTTGTCCTACGAGCAGGGCGTCATGAAGCCGGATAAGGAGATATTTTACCGTTGCGTAAAGAAATTAAACGTATCAGCTGATGAGTGCCTGTATGTCGGCGACGGCGGCAGCAGGGAACTGGAGACGGCAACGGAGATAGGAATGAAGGCGCTCCAGGCCACGTGGTATTTTGAAGACAACGAAAGTGGCGGGTTCACCCGCAATCCGCGATTTCCAGCATTAGACCGTCCCTTGGAAATATTTCAATATCTCACCTTTTTCTCCGTATTGTTTGGAACGAGAGAACCGCTTCATTTTCGGGAAACCGGCAGGGACGGTGCGGCGTTGGACCTGCGGATCAGGATCCGGGGAAGCGTGGGCGTCTATGGGTTTGACGCAGAAAGATATTTTGGGAAAGAAGATATCTCGCAGGCAGTCAGAGAGCAGCTTCCTGGTATCATCCAAAAGGGATTTGATCATTGGACGGAAGAAAAAAGCGTTATGCAAAGCGACTTAAAAGCAGTGCTTTATCCAATGATCGAAAAGGGGCTTGCAGACGTTGGGATCAAGGTAAAGACGGAAAACATCGTCTGCCAACTGACGGAAGATTCCCAGGAACAATACAATAACGCACCGGGGATTTTGGCTTCGCAGCAGGAGAGCGGCGGCATCCGCTTACTTTTTGCGTCCGATTCCTTTAAGGGATCCCTTACCAGCATGGAGACGGCGGAGCTTCTGACAAAAGCGGCAAATGAAGTGTTTGAAAACGCGGAATGCACGGGCATTCCCGTGGCAGACGGAGGAGAAGGTACCGTAGACGCCCTCCTTAGCGCGGCAGGGGGAGAAAAGATTTACGTAAACGTGCATGGTCCGCTGATGGAAAACGTGAAGGCGTGTTACGGAAAGATCGATGATAAAAAAGCAGTGATCGAGATGGCGGCAGCTTCGGGGCTGACGCTCATCCCGCAGGAAAAAAGAGATCCCATGCTGACCACGACCTATGGGACGGGTGAACTTCTTCGCAATGCCTTGGAGAAAGGGTTTGAAGAGATTTACGTATGCATCGGCGGAAGTGCGACGAATGACGGCGGCATGGGTTGCGGCAAGGCTCTTGGCATTCGTTTTTTGGATCAGGACGGCAAGGAGCTCGAAGGCACCGGAAAGGACTTGGAGAAGGTCCGCACCATTGACGCGTCAGGTTTGGATTCCCGCTGGAAGAAGGTAAAACTGACGATCGCGTGTGACGTGACGAACCCACTTTGCGGGGAAAATGGGGCAACCCGTACGTTTGCACCTCAGAAAGGCGCAAACGCACAGGCGGTGGAATTCCTTGAGAAGGGCATGCAGAATTACCGCGACGTGGTAAAAAGGCAGTTTGGGAAAGATCCCGATCAAATTTCCGGCGCTGGCGCGGCGGGTGGATTGGGAGCACTGTTGATGATCCTCTTGGGCGGAAAGATGCGTTCCGGGATCGAGACGGTTTTGGATTTAAATAATTTTGACCGGTTGCTGCAAAATACCGATTTTGTGATTACCGGGGAAGGCCGCACGGATTGGCAGAGTGCTGGCGGTAAGGTGTTATGGGGCGTCGGAGAGAGGGCGAAAAAAGCAGGCGTGCCAGTGATCGCACTCAGCGGATCCCTGGGGCCTGGCTATGAAAAGGTCTATGAGCACGGCATTACGTCCATCATGACGACGGTGGATGCACCCATGTCACTCGAGGAAGCAATAAGTCGTGCGAAAGAGCTGTATTATCAGGCGGCAATCAGAACGTTCCGCTTGATCAAAGCGGGCATTCAATAAGACAAGGGAGAAGTACAAGATGGAACGGCAAAAGAAACCGGAAGTAGTCTATCACGGAAGTCAGTACTTATTTGACGTGGTGAAGCCCATGCAGGCCCACGGAGAGTGTGAAGCGGAAGCGCAGACGGGAATCTATGCCGCCGCGACAAAGGAGGAAGTCATTCCGTTTGCCATGCCGTTCCGATGGTATCCGGACTCGCCTGAGGGGAAGCTAAGGTTTGACAGCGACGGGATCAACAGCTTCTTGCAGTATGGTTCGATCGATCCAAACGGAAAGGGATATATCTACGTTCTGCCGTCGGATACGTTTGAACTTGTGGATCAGTGGGAATGGGTTTCCAGGGTGGAAGTAAAGCCCATCGAGGTCATAGAAGTTAACGTCAAGGATTACTGGCATACCATTACCTTTTCGGAGGAAGCGAAGGAGATCCAAAGAAAGCTGTACGGAGCTGTTTAGTTTAGAGCTAAGGTTATGGTATGTGGCGGATTCAGGCGCAGCGGGGAAGCGTATGCGAATAGCATCGCGGACTTTGATTGTTTCACGGCACTACCACGTGGCACAGACAGGAGGGTAAATGGAAATTGCTTTTTGACATGGATCAGAGGAT
>JAEEGK010024544.1_pt1 | contig 12480 bp, 9 predicted proteins | sample 8958771 | NCBI WGS metagenome assembly JAEEGK01 (sample SAMN16246547, study PRJNA631951) | gut metagenome | biome: gut microbiome; feature: rumen; material: SC-attached | host: Bos | place: Iran: Karaj | collected 2018-10 | reverse complement strand
TTATAAAAATTTTGATAAGTGATAAATTTTAAATTAAATTAATTTAAAGTTTATAATATATTTCCATTATTAAAATTATTAAAAGTATTTTCATTAATATGATTTTTATCATTGGAAAAAGTTTGATAATTTTTTAATAAATATTTATTTTGTAACTTCTTTTGATTCGAATTTGAATTTTGATAAATTTTATTATAATTAATATTTTGTTGATATATTTTATTTTTATTTTCTTCAAAAATTGGATTATATTGGTTTTCCATATTTGTTGTTGTTAAATTTCCTTTGAAATTATTATTATTATTTAAATTTATTTGACTTCTAATAATTTTATTATTTAAATTATTTGAAACAGGTCTTATATTTTGTGAATTATTCATATATCTATTATTTTGTGAAATTATATTATTATTAGTGTTCATATTAAGATTCAATTTTTTTTTCTGAATATTATTATTAAAATTTTTATTTTTATTATTTTCATTATTAAAATCAACATTATTATTATTATTAATATTTGTTTTATTTTTATTATCAATTTGTTTTAAATTATTAATTTCATTATTTTCATTATTATTATTATTATTATTTATTTTATTATTTTTATTTAAATTAACATTTGAATTGATTTTATTTTCAATTTTTTTAATTATTTTTTTATTTTCATTTTTATTTTCATTATTTTTTTCTTTTTTATTTTCATTATTATTTTCATTATTATTAAAATTATTAATAAAATTTTGAATAAATTCATTTAATTTTTGATTTTCTTCTTTCAAAGAAAAATTTTCTTTTTTTAAAATTTGAATTTGTTTATTTTTTTCATTAATTTCATTATTTAAATTTTCATTATTAAATTTAAAATTATTATTATTAATTTCATTTTCTTTTAATTTATTAATATTTTTATTCAATTCATCAATTTTTTCTTTATAAATTTTAATTTCATTTTCAAACATTTTAATTTTATTTTCTTTTTCTTCATTTTCTTTCTTAATTTTATTAATTTCAAAAATAAAATTTTCATTATTTTCATTTTTATTTTCTTCATCAATTTCTTCATTATTAATTTCATTATTATTTTCATTATTTTCATTATTATTGCTATTTGTATCATCAATTAATTGATTATTATTATTTGATTTGCTTGTTTCATCTTCATGACCATTTGCTTCATCTTTATTATCAATTTCGTAATTCTTTTCATTTTCATTTTCAATGTTTTGATAAATATTTTGAGCGTTTTCTATAAATTCGTTGTTATTAGAAATTTCTTCTTCGTTTTTTGAATTTGTTTTGTTTGTTTTTTTTGTTAAAATATTTTCGTTGTTTTCGAATTCATTTTCGTCTATGAAATTTTTGGGTTCGAAAATTTTTTCGGTGTTTTCATTTAAATTTTCTTCTTTGTTGTTTTCTTCGTTTTGATTAATGTTATTATTATTGTTGTTATTATGATCAATTAATTCACTTCCGTTGCTATTCATTTGTTCGTTGTTGTTAAAAATATTATTAATTTCTTCGTTGTTATTTTCTTCTTTAATAATGTTTTTTTCTTCATTTTCTTCTTCTATTTTTTTTTCTTCGATGTTATTATTATTATTTTCATTGTCGATTTTTTTATTTTCATCTTCAATTTCATTTTTTTCATTATTAATTTCATTTTCATTATTAATTTCATTATTAATTTCTTTATTTTCATTATTAATTTCATTTTCATTTTCATTATTATTTTCATTATTAATTTCATTTTCATTTTCTTTATTATTTTCATTATTTTCAATGTTTTTTTCATTATTTTCATTATTATTTTCATTGTTTTTTTCATTATTTTCATTATTAATTTCATTATTATTTTCATTATTTTTTTTATTATCAATAAAATTATTTTCATTATTACTTTCAATTTTTTCATTATTATTATTATCCTCATTATTCACATCATTATTTTCATCATTAATATCTTTTTTAATTTTTTCGGGAATTTTAAATTTTTTTTTCTCTATTTTCCTATTTTCCTCTTCATTTTGTAAATTCGCCGCAGAAGCATATCTATTATTAATATTCATAATTTTTTTACTTTTTTTATTATCTTTCTTAACAACTTTATTAATTTTCCCAAAAGGTCCATTCATTAAAAAAATTAAATAAATTATAAAAAAAAATTATTAAAAAAATAATAAAAAAAAAATGTCCTTTTCAATCTCATCTCCAAGTTTTCAAAACAACAAACCAATGCCCAAAAAACACACACCATTCGCAGAAGATTACAATCCAGAACTTCAAATATCAAACGCGCCATCAAACACAAAATCATTTGCTTTAATAAACGATGATCCAGATTGTCCAGTTGGATTGTGGACTCATTGGTTAGTGAAAGATATTCCAGCTAATACGAAAGTAATTAAAGAAAATAGTGTGCCTGGTGTTGAAGTTACAAACACTTGGGGAATTAAAAAATATAAAGGTCCTCAACCACCAAGTGGAACTCATAGATATTATTTCAAGTTGTATGCGCTTAATGTTGAAAAAATGAAAGCGAATAATTTGAAGGATTTTTATAAAGAAGTTGAAGAAAAAAAAATTGCGGAGGCGATTTTGATTGGAACGTTTGGAAAAAAATAAATTTTAAATTTTATTTTAAATTATTATTTTTAAATTGAAATAAAATTTTTAATTATTTTTTATTTATAAAATCGTTTATTAAATTGTTTAAATTTAAAATAATTTTCATTTTTTTGCGGAATTTTATTAATTTTAATTCGTTTTTGATTTTGTTTATTTTTTTTTCTTTTAAAGAATAATTAAAAATTTTATTTTCGTTTATTACATCGTTTTTTTTTAAATTTTCAATAGGAAAAAAACAATCAAAAAAATAAATTTTACAAATTTTTTCTTTTAATTCATTCGTTTCATTTAAATTATTTAAATTAATATTAAAATTATTTTCATAAAAATTATTAATAACACAAAAATTTTTAATAATTAAATACAAAATTTTTAAAATAAAATAATGTTCAACATTAAAATTATTATTAAATTTTACATTTTCATCTTCGAAAATAAAAAATTTCATAATTTTATTTAAAATCAAAGAAAATTTCAAATCAAAATTTTCAATTAAATTTTTATTTAAAAAATATTTTTCATCAATTAAAATTAAATTATTAAATTTTTCACATAAATTGCATTTAATTAAAAATTTTCCAATGAAATTTTTTTTTATTTTATGATTACAATTTGAACAATAAGGAAAAAAAATTTTTGTTTGATTAAAATTATTTTGTTTATTTTTTTTAGCAAAATCAAAATAAAAAATTGTTTTTATAATTTTAATATAAAAATAAATTAAATTATACAATTTTTTTATATTAAAAATTTCTTTATTTTCAAAATAAAAAATTATTAATTTAAAATAATTATTTAATTCATCTAAAAATTTATTTGATTCAAAATCATTTAAAAACATATAATTTATAAAATAAGGAATGTAATTAAAAATTTCATCATAAATTTTTAATTTAATTTCAATTTGAAATTTTTCTAAATTTTCATTAAAAAATTCTTTTTGAATTCCATTTTTAAAATAAGTAATTTTAAATTCATTGAATGTTTCTAAAACAAAATTTGCAATAAATGAATTAAATTTAATTGAATTTTTATTTTTTTTTTCATTGTAAAAAATGAATAAATTTTTATTAATAAAATTAAAAATTTTATTAATTTCATTTTTTATTAAATTTTTTTCATTAATTTCTGATTTTTGAAGAAAAATAAATTTTTGATACAATAAAATTAAAATTAATAAACATTGATTTAAATTTATTTTAAAATTATTATTAAATTCATCAATTTTTTTTTCATTATTTTTATTTAAAAAAAAATCATTCACAATTTTAAAAATATTATTATTAAAATAATTAAAAATTATTTTTTTATTTTCATTCGTTTCAATTAAATTAATTTCAATTTTTTCTTTTATTAAATTATTCATATTAATAAAATCACTCGCAAATAAATTATAAAAAAAATAATCTCTATAAAATTTTTCATTAATTTCATGCGAATTTTCATTAATTTCATTCAAATTTTTTGTGTAAATATTAAAATTATTTTTAAAATCTGTTAAAAAAATTATTTTATTAATATTATTAATAGAAAAATTCTTTTTTATTATAATATCAATGTATAAATATTTAGTAAAATTATTTTTATCGAATTTCAAATTCGAAAAATTAATATTATTTATTTTTTCTAAATATAAAATATTTTTATTTTGTTTTAAATTTTCAACATTAAAATTAAAATTATCAAATAAATTTTTTAATTTAACATGATTTAAATAAACACAAATTTTTGAAAAATCTTTTTCAAAATACCAATTATTTTTTTCATTATTTTTTAAAGAAAATAAATCATCAACATATTTTTTTCTTGTTGTGAAATTTAAAATTTCATTTAATAAAAATTTATTTAAAATTATTTCAATGAAAAATTTTTTTAATATTAATAAATTCGCTTTTTTATAAATTCCTTTTCTATAAAATAATTTATAAATTTGTTTTTTAATATAATAATTAATAAATAAATTAAATTGATTTTTTTCAATAGAAAAATTCTTTAAAAATTCTTCAATAATTTCTGTTATTTTTAAATTATTAGATAATTCTAATTCATTTACATTAATTATACAAAAATTAAAAAAAATAATGTATTTTATAAGAATCGTAATTAATTTAATTTTTTTTAAAATTTCTTCATTCATTAATTTAATTGAATTATAATTTATTTTTTCAGCGAAAATTTCCGAATTTATTTTTTTTATATTTTTATTTTCTAAATGACATTTTAATAAAACATAAAATAAATTTCCAATAAAAATTGAATCATTAATAGAAATAAATTTAATTACTTTTTTAAATAATTTATTAATTAAATAAAAACAATTTGAAAATGCTTCATTTATTATTTTACTATTTCTACCAAAAATATTACAAAAATTAATAAATTCTTTCAAATTAAAATTCGAAATTTTTTTTAAATTTTCCCAAATTTTTTCAAATAAATAATTAACATTATCATTAACATTATAATTTTCATCATCAATAAATTTTGTATCATTCGAAGTTAAATCATTTTCATCCATTTAAATTTAATAACAAAATTTAATTTAATTTAAATTTAAATAATTAAATAAAAAAATAAAAATAAAAAAAAAATAAAAAAAATAATTTAAATTTAAATTTATTATTTTTACCAAAATTTATCCCATATAAATCAAATTTTAATTTAAAATATAATAAATGAGCGTCAAATATGAAAAAATTTCCTCAAATCAAATTGAAGACGATGGTTCAGAAATTCGTCAAGTAATATTTTACGTAAATGATATGACTCAATACACTTTTGATGTTAATAAATTTATTAATTTCCACAATTTAAAAAAAATTCTGGCGCATGCCGCTCGATTACCAAAAAACACATTCAAAATTTATCACGAAATTGACAATGTTGACTACACTAACAAAGAAGAAGAAACTTTAAATGATTTTTTCCCAAATGATTTAAAAGTAACATTCAAACTTTTCATTGATTTAATGAAAATGTCAACTGAAGAAAATTTTGATTTAAAATTACAAAACACAATTTGTCAAATTCATCCAACGAAATTTAAAACTTTTTATTGCCAAACTTGTCAAAAAAGCATTTGTTACAATTGTCTTCAAAGTGGACATTTGAATCATTTATGGAAAGAAAAAATTGATTTACTCGCTCCCGCAGAAATTTTAATTAAAGAAATTTTCAGAGACAAAGAAAATTACAAAATAAATTCCGATTTTGATAAAACAACAGAACTTTTATCATTTAAAATCAAAATGAAAAATGAAATTTTTGATTACTTGAGAAAAATGATCGATCAAATTGAAATTCAAATTAATAATGTCATTGATAATTTTAATTATAATGTTAAAAAATGTGAAGAAAATGTTAATACAAACATTGAATTGCTTCAAACTTATTCTCAAGAAGCTTATATTTTATTAAAAAATGACATTAACACAAAAGGAATTGTAAATGATGATGAAATTTATAAAATTTTAGATAAAAAATTAAATGAAATTGCCGAATCAAAAAGAATTTTATCAGGATTCAATCAAAAATACATTGAAATTAATACAAATTACACAACAATTAAAAATTACGCTGATAAAATTTATAATGATATTTATAATTTATTACAAACATACACAGAAAATAAATTCTACGATGAATTGAATGTTTTAATTAGAAATCAAGTCGTTCAATTAATAACAAAAGAACAAGTAATAAATCGAATGTTTAATGACGTTGATGTTGATAGAAGAAGTTTAAGTAAAGATAATAATTTATCAATTTATCGCAACAGCGTTTTTAAAAATAATTTAAATAAATTTAATAATTTTCCTAATCCTTTCAATCCAAATTTAAATTCAATTTTTAATAGCGAACCAAACGGAAAAAATTCTAAAACAAATATTTTTCAAAATCAAATTGCAAGTGAAAATAGAATAAAATCTTCTAATAATAATTTTTTAAATAATCAAATTTCTAGTCAAAATTCAAAAAGAAAAATTTCTTATGGAATGAATCAAAATCAAAATCAAAATTCTAATTTTGGAAACACTCAACCAAATTTTTCTGGTTTAGTTAATAATAATAATAATAATTCAATGTTTAATTATTCTCATTCTCAAAACATTGAAAATAATTTTGAAAGTAATAATAATTTAATACAAACATTACAAAATGAAATCGACAAAAACGAAAATTTAATAAACAGCGATGTAATTATGTTTCCAAAAGAAAATCAAAACATAGTTTTAATAAGCAATGGTTCAATTACAAATCCATTAACATTAAATTTTTCAGATTCAATAAACACAGAAATTTCCGAATTTCCAAAAGATTTGTGCTATTGCAACTACAAAAATATTTTATATTTAGCAGGCGGCCGAAACAAAGGAAAAATATCAAAAAAATTTTTATATTTCGATCCTTCAAATTCAAATAAAATCATTTATAATTTCAATGATTCAAACTTTCCGCATCTCAAAGGTTCAATGTTGGGCTACAATAATTACATTTATTTAATCGGCGGCGAAAAAAATAAAAAATGTGAAAGATTCAATTTAATTACGAAAAATTGGGAAATTTTATCTGATTTAACAAGAGAAACTGAAAGTCCCATTTTATATATTTATAAAAATTATTTATATGCTTTTTTCGGAATCAATAGCGATGGAAAAATTATCAACACTATCGAACGATTGAATTTAAATAATACAAAAGGAAATTGGGATCGAGTTTTATATAATAAGATTGATAATTTAGAATTAAATATTATCGGATGCGGAGTTATTTTAATTTCTGATGAAGATGGAGATTGTTTGTATTTTATGGGTGGAAAAACTGAAACCGAAATTAAAAATTCAATTTTTATATTTAATTTCAAAGATTATTCTTTTAATTTAATTGAAAATTATTCATTTGATAATAATGCGTATTTTAAAGAAAGTTTGTTTCATAAAATCGGAAATGAATTTTTTAATATTACAGCTGAAGAAGAAATTGTTAATATGAATTTAGAAAATGGAATTCCAATTGAATAATATAAAAAATAATATTAAATTATCTATTAATATTATTTTTATTTAATTATATATTAAATATTATATTTAAATTATCATTAAATTAATTTATTTTTTCCCTTCTTTTCATAATCATCATTTAAAATTGATTGTTTTTATTTTCTTTTAATTTAATATTTTTTTTCCAACTATTTTTAAATTTTAATTTTTTTAAAAAAACTTTTTTTGACAGTTATTAATAATTTTCTCTTTATTTTTTTAATTCTTATTTAAATTCAAATAGAATAGATAAAAAAAATTATTGTTTTAATTACTATTTTAAACATAATGAAATTGTTATTTAATTCTAATTTTTGAGCTGAAAAAGATAAAAATAAAAATAATTTTTTTATAATTTTTGTGAGTAAAAAGGGTTAAATTAATTTGTTTAAATTAATAAAAAAAAAACTTGAATTATAAAATACAAATTTTTGGAGACCTTAAAAAATTAATGTTTGAATTTTACTTTACAAAAAATATTAATATTATGCATAATTTATTTATTATTAGAAAAGCGCTATAATTATAAAATCTTCTTTGCTTAATTATTTAAATTATATTTTATATTTATAATTAAAATACTGATTATGAGTAAGAAAAATAACAATGAAAAAAAAATTTTAGAGCCAATAAAAATTTCTTTTTTATCAAAAACATTTAAAAATCCTTCTTCTATTGAATCTAAACGCCCAAAACATATTATAAAAATTAATCAAATATCAAAAAAAATACTTGAAAAAAATAATATTAGCTACACAAATGATGAAAATGATTTAATAGAAAGATTATTTATTTATAAATCAAAAAGAAAGTTAGATAAAAAAAATAAATAATTTTTCGTTTTTTTTCCTTTTTAATGTTATGTTAATATTTTTAATTTTCATGCTATTTTAGGCATGAGTTTTATATTAATTAATTTATTTTATTTATGAAGATAATATCAATTTTAATATTTTAGTTGCCTCAATTTTGTTGTATATAATTAATATATATTTAACTATTTTATTAATGTTATATAAATTTTGATTTTATATATTTATTATAATTAATTTTCTTTCTTTTTTTTTTGTTAAATTAATCATTTTTGTTACAAGCGCTACTAATTTATTTGTTTTAGTGAGATAGCAAATTAATTATTATAATTATTTTAATATTATATTTTATTTAATTATTTTTTATGATTATAATTTAATTATATTAATAATTATTTAATCAAATCCTAAAGGATCACTCAAAAGAATATTATTCGTTCTACTTAAATAACTTTCTTCAATTAAACCTGCACATAAATTATTCAAAATGAAAATTTCTTTTTCTTTTTCATTCATAAATTCTTGATAATCACTGTTTTCAATCGAAGGATAATTATTAATTAAATCATCTAATAATTCTTTGAATTTTTTATCATTTTCGAATTTTTTAATATTATTTTTTATCAAAATTAAATTTTCTTTCAAAACATTCAAAGCATTTTTTGTCGTTGTTAAATTTTTATTTAACATATTATTATCACCTTCAACATCCGCGTTTTTTGTAATTGTTTCTAAACAAATTCTTTCAGATTCCCATCCTTCAATGTTATGATTAATTTTTACGAATTTTTTAGCATCTTTTTCAAATAAATAAGCAGAAATCGGTAATTCATTTGCCTTTTCAATTTCCGAACTCAAAACTAAATAAACGGGATTAATAACACCAAAATAATTCATTGTTTTTAATATTTCTTTATCATTTTCGTTTGGAACGTCTTTTGAATTCGTAGAAAAAAAACCTACAATATCTAATTTAGGAAATAATTGAGAGGCATTTTCTTTTCTAGTGTCAATATATTGAATATCTAAATCTATTTTATTATTATCTGTTGAATTATTTACAAATTCAAACGCTGAAAATATTTCTACTTTAGAACCCACTTTTTGACCCATTAAAGCTCCATAAACTCGATTAATTTTATTATTAGAAGTTATTTTCATTCTGTTATGAAAATCTGAAATTGTAAGCACAACAATTGGATGAATACCAACATTTTCAATTGAGGTTAAATTAGATGACATTTTTTATAATAAAATAATATAAATAATCATTAATTTCCTTCAAATTTGAAATATAAAATAACAATTTAATTATTAATTAAAATCATATTAAATTTAAAATTAATTTCTATTTAATATCCAAAATAATCCACATTTCCAACCAAACCATCTCCTCTCAATCCTTTCGCATTCTCCATTTCAAAATGTATCTTATTCACATCTTCTCCTTCAATATGTTTCACCCATCCATCTTTACCAACATGATATACCCTACAAACACCTCCAGAACCACAATCTCTATGAGTCGCTTGATGTATAGCCTCTCTCCCTAAAGCAATCGCCTCTTCGGTAGTCATATCATATTTCCACTTGGAATCTAAAACACCATATGCATATGTACTTCCTGAACCTACACTAAATAATGTCCCTTTTAATCTAGTTCCATCATCATCTATATAATATAACCCCTGTTTATCTTTATCAAAACCACATATCATTGTTCCCATACTCAATCCATATCCTTTGTATTGATGAACCCAATTACATAATACCTCACTTGCCGCTGAAACAGGCACTCGAGTGTTATGTCTTAATTCATATAATTTACACCATTCTCCTAATTGTCTCTCCCAAAATGCACAATCTGCTGCTCCTCCTGCCATTGTTCCTAAAAGATATGGGTTAATTTCTAATATCTTTCTTACTGCTTGACTTCCTATGAAACTTCCCATTGAAGCTCTTGAATCTACTGCAACTAAAATTCCTTCTTTATAAACAAATGCTAATGTTGTTGTTCCTTTTTTCATTTCGGTTAATTTTTTTGTTGTTGGATTGTTCTTTAAGTCATTAAAAAAATTCTCTTTGTCTTCCGTTGGAGCTAATCTCATTATTACTTGACTTGATGTCATATCATCGATATTATAATTTTCTACTTTTTCACGGTTTAAATAATTGAAATTGCTTGGTGCTCCGAAATTTAAATCGTCTAAATAATCATCAAAATCGAACATTTTTTAAATATATAAATAATTTATATTAAATTGAATTAATAAGTTTTCTACAAATTTTTTTTATTAATTTTTAAATATTTATTTATTTTTTATATTATATTTAAAGAAAATTTATGAATTGTTTATTTCTTATAATTTTCTTTTAAATTGTTTATTTTATTTCTAATTTGTTCAATTAAATTTTTTGAATTATCAATTTTTTGAAATAAATTTTTTATTGTTTCTTCAGCTGAAACAACTAATTTAATATCATTTAAATCATTTTTAATTGATTGTTCTAATTTATTATTCACATTTGTTGCTTTATCAATAATTTTTCTTTGTCGTTCATCAATATTTAAAGCCAATTCAGTAATATCATTTAATTTATAATATAATCTTAAAAATTCTGGTTTAATTGCTTCTTCTCTATTATTAGCCATTATTTTAATAATTTTTTTATAATAATTTATTTTTAATGAATTTCTATTCTTTATTTATTTTTATTTTCTATTGTTTTAAATTTATTTTTTTATTATCAAATGAAGAATTAAAAGAAATTGAAAAAAAAATGATTTTAAAAGATTTAAATTCTAATGATAATTCAAAAATAAATCCATCAAATACAAAATTATTATTTGAAAAAGTTTTTAAAACTATAAAAATAATGATTGAAAATAAATATAAAAATTTAAAATTTACAAAATTCATAACAAAACATTTACCAGATGAAAAAGGAATTTATTATTTTATAATTTATTATTATTCTGAAACAGATAATTATGATGAAAATATTTATTTTTTGAGATGCAAAGCTTTTGGTAACGTAAATAAATTAGATGAAGATATTACTGTTTATGAATTAGAAGAAATTATATTTGAATATTTTGTTTTTAGTGAAATATTAGAAAATGAAATTAAATTGAGAATTAATGAATATCAAATAAATAAATATCATATTGAAAATTATAAATATAATTTTATGAAAAAATCTAAAACAGATAATTTTGATTTAATTAGATTAGAAAGTGATGATTATGGGTCACATTATTATTATTATTATTTACTTGTTGAATATGAAGATAAAATAAGAATTGCTTATTCTGCAAGAACTCCAAAATATTTAATATTTTATTTTTGAATATTATTTATTTATAAACATTTATTAAAAATATTTATAGTTAAAATATATTATAAATAAATAAAATTAAATTATAAAATAAAAGCTATTTATTAAATTATTAAAAGAAATTCATTAATAAAAATTATTTTTATTTTAATTAATTTATGTTAATTTTAATAATTATTTTTTTCATTTCATTTTAATAACCTTTAAATTATAATTTCAAATAATTTTTAAATAAATTAAAAATTATTATAATAAAATTAATATTTATTATAAATTTAAATTATATAGTAAAAATTTTTCTTAAGAAAATGGAAAAGAAATTAAAATTAATTTTTATTTTAGATTTTATTATTATTATTAATCTTCTAAAAAACTTTAATAAAATATAAATAATAAAATTAAATAGAATTTTTAAAACTATTAATATAAAAAGTAATTCCCAAAGCCGTGAATCGAACACGGGTCCAATGATTGGAAGTCATTGATGATACCACTACACCACTTTGGAAATAATGCAAATTATCATTTGAAAAGAATTAAAAATTTTAAAATAAGCATTTTTATTAAAATTATTTTTTAAATTATTTATTTTGTTTAAATTTAAAATTATTATAAATTATTAATAATTAATCTATATAAAATTAATTTTAAAAATTTTTTTATTT
>JAEEGK010024542.1_pt1 | contig 12481 bp, 9 predicted proteins | sample 8958771 | NCBI WGS metagenome assembly JAEEGK01 (sample SAMN16246547, study PRJNA631951) | gut metagenome | biome: gut microbiome; feature: rumen; material: SC-attached | host: Bos | place: Iran: Karaj | collected 2018-10 | reverse complement strand
TGGCGTCACGGTTTCCATCGACTGCATCGCGGTCGAGAACCGGATCCCCCGCAACATGTACGAATGCTCCGAGCCGGACTGCCGCATCTGCAACGATCCCCCGGAATACGTTAAGTTAGTCCGGTCCTGATTGAGGTGATGGGGACCATTGCCGAGCAGGAGCGGCTGACCATCAAACAGCGCCAGGCAGAAGGCATTGCGGCAGCCAAGGCCAAAGGGAAAAAGTTTGGGCGGCCGGCTATCAGCACGCCAGAGAATTGGCAGCAAGTGTACGCATCTTGCTTCATGTAATAGTATAGCGTAAACGCGAGTTAATATCAATAAAGATCACTCAATGGTTATTAAAAAAGGATTGCTACCTTTGTCAAGATAACAATCCTTTTCTGGCGTGCCCGACACGATTTGAACGTGCGGCCTTCAGAGTCGGAGTCTGACGCTCTATCCAGCTGAGCTACGGGCACATGGCGTGCGGTTTCCCGATGCGCGAAAGGTATTATACCACACGTTTTCCGTTCTTGCAAGTGCTTCCGTCGGAAAAAGCGGCGTCCGCCAAAAATCAAAGCCGCCCCGGGGTGAGGGCGGCTCTGACAAGGATAGAGGGGGGTAATGATAAGGAGGAGTCCTTTCTGTCAATCGGATTGCGGGAGGGGTAAGTCCGCTTTCCTTTTGATGGCTTTATTATAACCGTCAAATGCGTCAAAAATTCGTTATCCATGTGAAAGAAACGCGACAAGAATGTGAAGAAAATGCAAACTGACATTGAAAGCGCTGTTTTTTCATGCTATTTATCGCAGGGCAACGTCACTCAGCGCCTGCGGGGCAAAGGAACTTTGGCTCAACCAACCCACCAACCACCTCGCTGACAGCCCCCGTGACGCACGCTTGCACGGCGTTGAAACCAACCAGTCAACCAACCGATCAAGCGATACGCTGACTGCCCAACATCTGAAGAAGAATGTGAGAAAAGGTCCGATCATCCGGTCCTTTTTTGGTTCATTAGGGGGTCCGGAGGGGAAAAGAATTTGGGTGGGTTGAATGGTTGGTTGAACCAACCAACCAGTCAAACAATCAAGAGCAAAACATCTTGGAAAACACATTGGAGATTGGCAGGAGGAGACGGAGTCGTTTTGCAAAAGTGAGACGATGCGGGGTTACACATTGACACAAAATCATAAAATTCTTGTTTTTGGGAAACGCGACATGGGCCCGCCGGTTCGAAAGGGGATCTCATGCACCTTCGGAGATACCTTCCCCATGCTGTCCGCATGGGAAGTCTTTTGGTTGCGCTGCCACGGACCGGCGCCCCTGCAAACTGAGACACCTCATCCGTCCCGGCTGTGCCGATCCACCTTCTCCTCAAGGAGAAGGCTTTTGGGTTGAGGACTGATGAGGTGTTATCCTCCAAGATTCTCTTGAGGAGAATTCGCCTGAACGTTCCGAAAGGGAACACATCATGGTCAATACCCGACGTTGCGGTCAATGATGCTGCCGTCGATCGCGTTGATCGTCAGGAAGGACTGGTTGTCGTACCAGGAACGGCTTAAAGCGTCCTCCGCCTCCTCGTCGGTGCAGTAGCCGAGGAAATCCCACACCGGCAGCAGATAAAACGCCTCCGAATCCTGCTTCTTCATACGCAGGTAGGAAAAGCGGATATCCGTGACATGCATGGTTTCCGGATAGCCCTTGTCCAGATATACATTCATAAGAATCTGTTTCCGGAAGATCTGCATGACCGCATCAAACGACAGCAGGGACACGTTCGCATTGTCCATGGTGACGATCTCACAGGGATACTGCCACACACACTGCGTCACGGTTTGCTCCTGAACGATCGCATAAACGGTTTCCTGCGGCGGGTTCCACGCAAAGTCCGGCTCCGCCTTTGCAGCGCTGCGCCCCGTATCCGAACCGTAAAAGGTGGTGTAGGAATAGCACGGGATCCCAGCATACAGCGGGACCAGCGAAACGCGATATGTCCCGTCCTCTATGCCCTGCTCCGTTCGCCAGAAAAGCCTTCGGTCCTCGTCCGCGCAGGACAGGCCGATCGCTTTCGTATCCGTGAGCCCCATTCCGTTCGTGAAGGCTTCCGCAAGCGCGAGCGCCGCCTGTTCCCGCTCGTTTCTTGCCGCGCGCGCCATGGCGCCGGTCAGGTCGCCTGCATACTGTTCACACGCCTGATACCGGACGACGGCGCTGCCTTCTGCGCCCTGCTGCTGCCGGATAAGAACATGGTTTCCGTTCATCAGCTCAAAGCTGCGTTCGGAAGAATCAAGCATCGCTTCCGTGAATGCCGTATGCTCGTGGAAATCCGCAAGCTGCAGCGACAGGGTCTGGATCCCCTCCAGCCTTGATTGAATCATGTCTTCGTACGGAGCGTCATCGCCGTACGGCTTTTCCTCCAGTGCCTGTACGTCGGCTTTCAAACGCCGGATCGTATTTTGAATCAGCAGCTTTTCCTCGTCAACCGGCCGATAGTACGGTCCGTCGCCCAGCAGATACCGGAGCATGGCGTCCCGCTTTTCGCCGGTCGGCGCTTCGATCCGCACCGTAAAGACCGGCACTCTGGAAATGTTCGGAACATCGACGTCGGCGTCCATCGTCACGGTCAGTATGTCCCCGATTGCCTTTCCGGAAAACGACTCCTCCACCCGGTCCGGTGCTTCGATCGTGCTTTTCAGCGTTCTCCCCGGCTGCGTGGACGGCGCCGGCGCATTCTCCGGCATGTCCGTTGCCGCCGGAGCGCTCTCCGTTTTTGCGGGCTCCGTCTGATACACGGGCTGCGGTCCGGATTCGACGATCAACTCGTCCAGCCGCCCGTCCGCCTTGTTGACAACGATCTCCTCCTCCGGCGTCGGCTGACAAGCGCAAAGCAGCAGGACTGTGAGAAGTAAAACAAGGATTCGTTTCATAAAGGCTCCTTTTTCAATTCATGCACCTTCGGGGCGCGATATGTACCTTCGGCGCGAAGGGGACCTCATCCACCGCAAGCGGCCCCCCTTTCCCCATGCTGTCCACAGGGGAAGGCTTTTGGGCTGCGTACACAAAGCCTTCGCCCCCTTCGTAAGAAGGGTGAAGAAGCAGCCGGATGAGGGAGCAAAAATCCCAAGATTCTCCGGAGAAGAATCCGCCTTCACATGCTCGAAGAGCATATATCACTTGCCAAAGACAACTATCACTTGCCAAAGACAACTATCACTTGCCAAAGGCAACTATCACTTTGCGAAGCAAAACATCACACGCCGCAAAGCCGCTCAATATCCCTTCGCCGGGTCGATGATGCTGCCGTCGATCGCGTTGATGATCAGCACCGCACGGTAGGTTTCGTTGATCGTGTCCATATCGAAATCGGGGAGTTGCCAGTCTCTGGTATTCGCGTAGAACACCCAGACGGGCACGAGCAGCCCGCGCTCAATACTGTTCTGCTCGCGGATGCGCCAGAGGCCGAGCTCGACGCGGTCGATCCGTTTTTCGTGCAGCTCGTCGATCCCCGACCCGTAATAATCCTTCGTTTCGCTTTCGTACAGGATCGGAAACATTTTCTCCATGATCTCGCGGATCTTGTCAAACGGCAGGAGGTTCGATTCTTCCGTGATTGTGTCCACGATCGCAAGCGGCGAACCGAATTGCACGCAGTAGACGCCGCCGTCGTTGACGTCGATCCACAGCTTTTCATACTCCCAGCGTGCCGACCACTCTGTATTTTCCTCGTTCAGGTCGATCTCGCCCTCGTGAAGATTGCCGGTCATCAAAACCGGAACGCCTTTTGCGATGCGGTCGCACACAACACGGTACGCAAAGACGGTCCCGTCGCTGTTTTTGATCAAAAAGATGTGCCGCGCCGCATACTTGTCCGAAACGCCCGCGTCGGCGAGCAGCCGCGATGCTGCCGAGATCGCCTGCTGCGGCGCGATCGTGAGGTTTGCGTCGGCCTTCTTCGGCAGCGGATCGTCCGCATTCAGCTTCTGATCCCAGACAAAGCATGACGCCTGCAATTCTCTGCCCTTGATAAAGGTCAGGCTTGCATTCCGCACGACCTCCGTGATCGTATACCCGGCCTCATTTCCCAGCTCGTCATATACGGGGACCCGCACCGACGCTTCGTTGCTGCTGTTGTTGGCGACCCGGAATTCATACCCCGTTTCCGTCGATTTCGTGTAAAGCGACGTCCTCGACCAAAGTTCCCGTCCCTTCTCATCGACCTTCGCCTGCCTTTGCAGCGTGCCGTCCGAACGAATGCCGCTGTCTGCATCGGGCGCCGTGCGATACCGCTCCTGCAGCGCCGCAATCCGCTGCTCCACGTCCGCGCGATCCCGATACCCGTAGTTTTCCGGATCGCCCTCCAGAATCTGCATCAGCTGGTTGATCTTTTCCAGGATCTCCTCCTTGGTTTCCTCCTGCACGACCGTATACATCGGTACGTCCCCAATCAGCGCATTCCAGAACCCTGTGACGGTTTCCTGATTGAAATTCTCAGGAAACACGCGCACAACCGGCAGCTCGCCTTCCGGCACAATGACCTCCGCATCAACGTTGATGGAAAGGAAGCCGTTGTGATAGGCGTAGGTCAGTCGCTCCGGCGCGCCGAGGCGCTCCCGGATCGTCAGCGCACGCTGTTCGGACGGGATTGTCTCCTTTGCCTGCTCGATCATGCCGGTCTGATCCTTCCCGACCACGACCGGACTGTCCGGCGTCGGCTGACAGGCGCAGATCAGTATTGCGAGAAGCAGGACGGCAAAACGCTTCTTCATATGGATACTCCTTTCCCGATTGCTTTCAGTATAGCACAACGAGCAGACAGCAGATGTAATGAATATGTAATGATTCGTTCCTGTCCGAAAACCGTTGCGACAGTTGACGGTGCGCGGCAATCCATGATATAATGCTCTGTAATCTTACCGGCACATGCCGCAAGGAGGAGCTTATGGATCTGAAAGCATTGGTGCGCAGCATTCCCGATTTCCCGAAGGAGGGCATTCTGTTTCGCGATATCACGCCGCTGATCGGCGACGCGGACGGTTTTGAAGCGCTCGTCGAGCAGATGGCGCAGCCGCTTCGTGAAGCGGACGTCGACCTCATCGTCGGACCGGAGGCGCGCGGGTTTATCTTCGGTTCGGCGCTCTCAAACGCGCTGCATACCGGCTTTGTTCCCGCAAGAAAGCCCGGCAAGCTGCCGTATGAAACGATTTCCTACGAATACGGCCTCGAATACGGCACGGATGAGCTGCAGATCCATGTCGACGCGATCCGGCCCGGCCAGCACGTCGCGATCGTCGACGATCTTCTGGCGACCGGCGGTACGGCGCTTGCGTGCGCAAAGCTCGTCGAAAAGGCGGGCGGCATTGTGGACGCGCTGGTGTTTGCAATCGAGCTAACCGATCTGCCCGGCCGCGAGACGCTGAAGGAATACACCGTCCATACGGTTTTGCAATACTGATCCAAAATGCAGCGTGTCAAAAAAACCTTTTGACACGCCGATCAGGCTGTTGGGAAAGGAGAGATGGCGACGTGCGGGGAGCGCGCGACGGCTCCGCAGAAACGAAGCGTAAGCGGAGTGCTAAAGAATCCACGTTTTCACGAAGGAGATTTGACTGTAGGGGCGGATAGTATCTTCCCCTACGGTATGCGATGGAAGATGGCGACGCGCGATGGTACGCGCGGGAAGCGCGCGAATTACCGCCTTAACGGAGCGTAAGCGGAGTGGAGCTTGTGGAAGCGCGCGACGGCACTGCTGTAACGAAGCGCTGCGAAGTGGCTCCGAAAGCGCGGATAGTTTGCGGCAAAAACATGAAAGGAAAAGGCGTTTTGCGCCTTTTCATCCGACAAGTGTTTTTGCATAAACCTTCGCCGCAAACGGTCTGACCCCTTCTACGACAGCCTGCCAAGATGATCATTCATTCGTTTGACAACAAATCCGAGCCGCTGTTCAGTCCTGCATCCTTTTTCGGGCCGCAGCGGCATCTTTGCGATATCTGCATTCTGACCTTCTCCGACGTCATCCTTCGCGAGATGCAGCAGAGGTTTCAGCTGCGCGAGGCAGACGCGCTGCGCTCCGTCAACGGCAGCCGCCCGATCTATCTGTTCGAGCACAACGGCAAAACGCTCGCGACCGTGCTCTGCGAGATCGGCGCAACGAATGCGGGCAACTTCGTCGTCGAGTTGAACTGGCTCATCGGCGCAACAACGTTTATCATGTTCGGCTCGGCGGGCAGCCTGAACCGCGAGGCGACCGGCGGGCGTTACGTCGTGCCGACCGAAGCATACCGCGACGAGGGCATGTCCTACCATTACGCCCCGCCCGCGGACTATATCGCGATCCCGACCGCCGATCGGACCGAGGCATACCTGAAAGAACTGAACCTGCCGACCGTGAAGGGCCGCGTATGGACGACCGACGCATTCTACCGCGAAACAAAAAATCAATTCGCCGCGCGGCGCGCCGAAGGCTGCCTTGCGGTGGAAATGGAGCTTGCAGGCGTGCAGGCGGTGTGCGATTACCACAAGCTGTCGCTTTACGCCTTTCTTGTGACCGGGGACGTGCTGGACGCGCCGGTCTACGAGAACGACCGGCTTCACAGCGCGAACCACAGTCTCGACAAGCTGCAGATCGCCCTGCACATCGCGGATCGGCTGAAATAATCCTTGCATTTTCCGCCCGGTTGTGCTATAAATAGAAAGCACCGAGCCGGTGTGATGGAATTGGCAGACGTGACGGACTCAAAATCCGTTGGGCTAATCACCCGTGTGGGTTCGAGTCCCACCACCGGCACCACGTCGTCGCGGGCTTCGCTGAGCTCGCGACGGTTTTTTATTTCATAGGAAAACCATCGCATCGCCTTGCTTCGCCGCTCCTCCTTTCCGCAATCCACTCCGCTCCGCTTCGTTACAGAGGAAGATCGCACGCTTCCCGCGCGGACGATGGTACGCTCGGTTTTCTGCTCATTTGTAAACGCGTTCGCGATGAAAATCTGTCACTGCCAACCTTTTGCAGGCAAGTCCGTTATCAACACTCATACCAGACCACCCCATGCGGGCGGTTTTAGTTTTCCCTGCAAGCGGGAGTTGCTATTGCCAGAAGCAGCGGGGATTGGTATAATCTTTGTGAAGCCCGGGCGGCTTCGGAAGCGATTATGGGGGGATTGGGATGCGTACGATTGTGATCACGGGTGCGACGTCCGGCATCGGGCTGGAGACGGCGCGGCTTCTTTTGAAGGACGGGTATCGCGTATTCGCGATCGGACACAGCCGCGCGCACTGCGAGGAAGCGGACCGGGATATTCGCGCAGATTTGCCGGACGCGGCGGTCGAATGGTTCGCTGCCGATCTGCTGCAGCGGCGCGAGGTTCTTCGGGTCGCGCAGGAGATCAAATCGCGGCTGGGCGCGGACGGCGCGCTGTACGCGCTGATCAACAACGCGGGCTGCGCAAGAAGCCGTTACACCGTGACCGAGGACGGCTTTGAACACCAGTTTGCGCTGAACGTCCTCGCCGGGTACCTTTTGACGCACGCGCTTCTGCCCTGCCTTCTGAGGGCGGGCGGCCGCGTCATCATGACGAGCAGCAGCTCGCACAAGGGAATCAAGGTGCATTGGGACGACGTCATGCTCCGCGAGAGCTACAACCCGCTGACCGCGTACAAGCAGTCGAAGCTGTGCGACGTGCTGTTCGCGCAGGGGCTGAACGACCGGTACCGCGCAAAGGGGCTTTCCGCGTACGCCGTCGATCCGGGGCTTGTCCACACGAATATCGGAAACAAGACGGACGGGATCGTGGATGTGGTCTGGACGCTGAGAAAACAGCTCGGCGTCTCCCCTTCTGTCCCCGCGAAAACGTATCAATACCTTTGCAATCAACCGGACGCGCCGACCGGTCTCTACTATTATCTCTGCAAAGAAAAGGCGTACAGCAAGCAGGTGACAAGCGAAAACGCGGCGAGGCTGTTCCGTCTGTGCGAACAACTGTGCGGCGTGCGGTTTGAGGCATGACCCGATCCGGAGGGCCCGGCGCCCTCCGTTTTTCGTTCTCCTCCCTTTTTTCTGTTCTTTCCTCTTTTCTTTTTTTGCGGGCTTTGTTATAATACAAGGGTTAAGGAGAGTTTGCTTATGGATTCTGTGAAAACGCTTGCGGCGGCATTGGCGCCGCTTTGCGGGACCGACGAGGCCGTACTGACGGACTGGATCGAGATCCCGAAGAATACGGAGATGGGCGATTACGCGTTTCCGTGCTTCCGCCTGTCCAAAACGATGCGCAAGGCCCCCGCGGCGATCGCGGCGTCGCTTTGCGAACAGCTGACGCTTCCGCAGGGCTTCGTCAAGTGCGAAGCGGTCGGGCCGTATCTCAACTTCTTCACCGACAAGGGCGCGGTCGCGGACACGGTGCTGAACCGCGTGCTGAAGGAGGGCGACGCGTACGGCTGCAGTACGGAAGGAAACGGCAAGACCGTCGTGGTCGAGTACAGTTCGATCAACATCGCAAAGCCGTTCGGCTTCCATCACCTGCCCAGTACGGCGATCGGCAACGCGCTGTACCGGATCTACAAGGCGCTCGGCTACCGCACGGTCGGCATCAACCACCTCGGCGACTGGGGCACGCAGTTCGGCAAGATGATCACGGCGTACAAGCTGTGGGGAACGAAGCCCGTCGACGAGTATTCGATCCGCGAGCTGGTCGCGCTGTACGTGCGCTTCCACGACGAGGCGGACAAGGATCCGTCGCTGAACGACGCGGCGCGCGCATGGTTCCACAAAATCGAGCAGGGCGATCCCGAGGCGCACATGCTCTGGGAAAAGATGAAGGATGCGACGATCCGCGAGGTCAAGGTCACGTATCGGCGCATGGGCGTGGACTTCGACAGCTGGGCCGGCGAGGCGTTCTATACGGACAAGATGCAGCCGATCATCGACGAGCTCAAAGAAAAGGGCATTTCAAAGCTCGATCAGGGCGCGCAGATCGTCGATCTGAGTGAATGGAACATGCCGCCGTGCATCATCGTCAAATCCGACGGCAGCACGATCTACGCGACACGCGACCTGGCCGCCGCGTGCTACCGCAAGGCGACGTACGACTTCACGAAGCTGCTGTACGTCGTGGCGTACCAGCAGGACCTGCACTTTAGGCAGTTCTTCAAGGTGCTGGAGCTGATGGGCCGCGACTGGGCCAAGGACTGCGTACACGTGAACTTCGGCATGGTCAGCATGGAGGGCGGCGCGTTCCACACGCGCGAGGGCAAGGTCCTTTATCTGGACGACGTGCTTGACGCCGCGGTCGAAAAGACGTACGACATCATCTGCGAAAAGAGCCCGGACCTCGAGGACAAGAAGTCCGCGGCCGAGGCGGTCGGCGTCGGCGCGATCCTGTGGTCGGTGCTGTACAACGCCCGCATCAAGGACGTCACGTTCTCCTGGGACAAGGTGCTGAACTTTGACGGCGAGACCGCGCCGTACGTGCAGTATACGCATGCGCGGGCGTGCTCGGTGCTGCGCAAGGCGGGCAACCGGCCCGAAGCGTATGACGCGTCGCTTCTGAACGACCCCGAAAGCACCGCGCTTCTGAAGGCGATCGCCGCGTTCCCCGAGGCGGTGCGTTCCGCCGCCGAGAAGTACGAACCCTACGTCGTCGCGCGCGCGGTCATGCAGATCGCCAACGCGTTCAACCGTTTCTACTACGAACAGCGGATCATGGCGGACGACGAAGCCGTGCGCGCGGCAAGGCTGGCGCTTTGCGACGCGACGCGGCAGACGCTCAAAAACGGATTGAATTTACTGGGGCTTACCGCTCCCGAAAGGATGTAATATGCTGGATATCAAACTGGTCCGGTCGAACCCGGAGCTTGTCAAGGAAAACATCAAAAAGAAGTTCCAGGACGAAAAGCTCGTCCTGGTCGACGAAGTGCTTGCGCTCGACAAGGAGTACCGCGAGGCGCACGTGCGCTGCGACTACCTCAGAAATCAACGCAACGTGATCAGCAAGTCCATCGGCGTCATGATGGCGCACGGCGAGCGCGACAAGGCCGAGGAAGCCAAGCGGCAGGTCGGCGCGATGGCAAAGGAGATGGCGGAGCTGGAGGTCCGCGAGACCGAGCTCGAGGGCGAGATCCGTAAACGCATGCTCGTCATCCCGAACATCATCGACGATACGGTCCCGGTCGGCAAAGACGATTCCGAAAACGTCGAGATCGAGCGCTTCGGCGAGCCGGTCGTGCCGGACTTTGAGATCCCCTACCATGTGGACATCATGGAGCGCCTTTCGGGCATCGATCTCGATTCCGCGCGCAAGACGAGCGGCAACGGCTTCTACTACCTGATGGGCGACATCGCAAGGCTTCACAGCGCGATCCTGTCCTATGCGCGCGATTTCATGATCGACCGCGGCTACACCTACGTCGTGCCGCCGTTCATGATCCGTTCAGCGGTCGTCGACGGCGTTATGAGCTTTGCCGAGATGGAGAACATGATGTACAAGATCGAGGGCGAGGACCTGTACCTGATCGGCACCAGCGAACACAGCATGATCGGCCGCTTCATGAACACGTTTCACGACGAGGACAAGCTGCCGCTGCGGCTCACGAGCTATTCGCCCTGCTTCCGCAAGGAGGTCGGTGCGCACGGCATCGAGGAGCGCGGCGTGTACCGCATCCACCAGTTCGAGAAGCAGGAGATGATCATCGTCTGCAAGCCCGAGGAGAGCAAGGCGCTGTACAACGAGCTGTGGCAGAACACGGTCGACTTCTTCCGCTCGCTCGACATCCCGGTGCGCACGCTCGAATGCTGCTCCGGAGACCTTGCGGACCTCAAGGTGAAGAGCTGCGACGTCGAGGCATGGTCGCCGCGGCAGCAGAAGTACTTCGAGGTCGGAAGCTGCTCGAACCTCGGCGACGCGCAGGCGCGCCGGCTCGGCATCCGCATTAAAAATAAGGAAAAGGGCAACTACTTTGCGCACACGCTGAACAACACCGTCGTTGCGCCGCCGCGCATGCTGATCGCGTTCCTCGAGAACAATCTGCAAAAGGACGGCACGATCCGCATCCCCGAAGCGCTGCGTCCCTACATGGGCTTTTTAGATCACATCGGATAAGGACGGGAACGCACACGGCTCTGTCGGAAAGGAGTTCGTATTACCATGTATGATCTTTATGATTCCGGAGGCAGTTTTGTCTGCCGTATTGATACGGAATCGGAGTATCGCACCATCATATTAAGGGACCGTTCCGACAGCAGAATCGGATACGGAGAAGAAAAGCTGAACATTCTCCATGCCAACAGCATATGTCTGTTTCTGGATAACGGAATACAGATCGGCGTGTTGGACAGAGAACTCGGTCTCGACGGAAGGCCCGATTGCGTTGTGTTTTCCGGCCCCGGCGGTACCAGATCGATCCCCGTAAGCGAACTCGGATGTCCTTATATCACGGAGGTCCTGTTCGGTGATTATGCGAAGAACATACCCGTTCCGGAGGAAAAAGAACCTATCGGCAAAACGCCGACCCAGACAGGCGGCACGGGTTCGGTTCAGGCTGCCGGAACGACCGTGTTATCTCTGATCCTGTTCGCTGCAGCGATCGTCGCGTTCATTTTTCTGAAGAGGACAGCCCAGGAGCATACGTCCGTTGTTTCCCTGATCTTCGGAACGATCATTCCGATCCTGTTCGGACTGATCCTGTTGCTGATCTGCTTGCTTCATCGAAACGCCGGCGCGCGGATCCGCATTGCGGGATTGATCGAAAGCGCCGCTACCGTGCTGGTCACCGGCTTTTTCCTTCGTCTTCCGCTCCCGAACGGAACGGATTTCGGCGATGATCTGTATCACAAGGGAGAAGAGCTGCTGAACTGCACGACCGGATTCCGTTCGGTTCTGTACGGGCTTGGGTTTATCGCAGTCATGTTCTTACTGTACTTTCTCGTGTTCGTACTGCTTGCGGTCGTTTATCGCACCGCTGCTTCCATCGTGAAGGATCCTGAGCGGAAACAATGGCTGAAGGGTCTGGATCTTCGCTACCACCGGATCACGATCATTATTTGTTCTGCACTGTTCCTATGCGGGTTGATGCTCTTCAACGACGGCGGGATCTTCATTTCGATCCTTCTCGGCGTATTTGCCGGCGCATTCGTTCTGCTCATCTCCGCTCTCGTTCATAAATTGAGCCAAAGGATCCTGCAATGATCAGCCGTGCAAACGGAAACGTGGCGCGAAGCCCCTACATGGGCTTTTTGGATCACATCGGATAAGGCAAAGCGGAGGGAATCGCATGGCGGACATTACGAATATCCGGATCACGTTTCAGAAGGAGGAGCAGGCTGCCGCGGCGGCGGAGATCGCAAGGACGATGATCAAAATCTCCTATGCGACCGATGAAAAGAACCGCCCCGTCTGGGCAGACGAAGCCGCGCGCTGCGAAACGCTGACGCAGGCATTCCTTACCTTTGGCAAGCAGACCGCTTCCTACGATCCGACGGTGAACTGTCCGTACTGTTCGCTGCAGCGCGTCC
>JAEEGK010024541.1_pt1 | contig 12482 bp, 5 predicted proteins | sample 8958771 | NCBI WGS metagenome assembly JAEEGK01 (sample SAMN16246547, study PRJNA631951) | gut metagenome | biome: gut microbiome; feature: rumen; material: SC-attached | host: Bos | place: Iran: Karaj | collected 2018-10 | reverse complement strand
TCATGAGGGTCAAGTTTCATAGTCATTGCAATTTCTACTCCTCTATTTTTACTATCTATATATACCCTTGCTTATAGTGCCATTGAAAACATCAACAAGCCGAGGTAATTAATCTATAAAATGCTTTTAATCACACACTGTGTTCATCAGCAAGCTCATATCAACCGCTAACAAATTTAGCAGCTTATATCAACCCGCCAACTTCAATCTATAACAGCTTCTTATGTACATACTACCAACTATTTACATACCAATGACCTTCTTCAGCTCAAAAGGTAAATTCTCCGCCGATGCGTCGGAAGTGTTCATACCTGATAATGCAATGTTATTACCCCGAAAATGTAACGAAACTATGGTGAATTTTAATGTGCATTTTCCTCGATTTTACGCTGTTTTCGTCACTTTTTCGCCTTTTATAAACAAGAGGTTGCTACCGATAAACCTTTATCTGTTCTCAAAACAAGGAAAGTCATAAACCTGTTTTAAGAACAGTAGAGGGTGTATAGAGCCTGTAACGAAACAGATGTTCTTATCGGCTTAATTTATGTAAATTTGAGTCCTTGTTTTCAGAGGCGGTAACGTTGTTTCCGTTGAAGCTGATTGCACCGAGATCGCCGAACAGACCAGTCTGCTTGCCCTTATATGTTGCACCGAGACTTTCGGCAGCATCCTCCACGATCAGTGCACCGTGCTTGTCCGCAATCGCTCTGATCTCGTCGATCTTGCCGGGCGTACCATAAAGATGTGCAACGACAATCAGCTTAACCTCCGGATAGATCTCAAATGCTTTTTCAAGTGCAGCGGGATCCATATTCCACGTATCGCGCTCCGTGTCGATAAAAACAGGCTCGCCGCCCTCATAGGTGATCGGGTTGACAGTTGCATCGAAGGTCATATCAGATGCAAACACACGCTTGCCTTCCAGACTTCCATGACCAACCTGCGGGATTCCGTACAGCTTTTCACCGGCAAGCCGGATTGCAAGATGCAGCGCGGCGGTACCGCAGGAAAGCGCTACAGCATGCTCAACACCAATGTATGCAGCCATCTGCCGCTCAACCTCATTGATGTTTTCGCCGACAGTCGATACCCAGTTTGTGCGGATTGCTTCGTCCACCCATTTCTGCTCGTCGCCATGCATAGTCGGAGATGCAAGCCAGATTTTTGATTTGAATGCGTCGATTCCCATAAAGCGCGAATCGAATACTTGATTGTTACCGGATGCCATATTGATTTGATTTTCCTTTCATCACCCATTTAGTACGCACATCATTCTCTGACAAAACAGAACCCGCCTATTCAGAGCGATCGCCTTATTTTCTATGGGATAGCTATATCTGAATCTGCGGTTCCGTCAAGTAAGTATCGTCTTTTCCGAAAGTGTCATCATTCAGGAATCCCCCAAAAGTGAAACCGTTCGGACAAAACTGGTATGAAACAGGTCGGAGATATGATAAGATAACATAATTATAGCACAATTTGTAGTCGCGGTCAAGTGGCTACAACACCATTCACAGTTTTCATCGCTTTATTTTGTACATATTCACAATCTGTTTCGCCCGATATGTATGACTATCTGTTATTATAACGAACAGGATTTTTACATTTTCAGAAACAGCAGCACAATCATATGCGCCGGATAGTAGACATAAAAGAACCATCGGTTCAGCTTTTCGTTCCGAACAGTGCCGTGCTCTCCGTTATACATCGAGATCGGAATGAGCGCGAAAAGCGTACCGAACTGAAAAGAAAACAAGGCGAAGCTTTCAAACTCTTTCAGATAGAGCAGCGTTTGCAGCGTGACCGATGCCAGCGCAAAGAGGACAATCATCTTTCGGGTATCGCGCCTATAATAGCAGAAGAAGATGATCGTCCATACCGGAATCAGATACGACCAGTCGCCGAAGTGTGCAAGCGAGATCAGAACGCCGAGCAGAATCAGACTCGGCACAGTCCGAGTCTTCTCTGAATCAAACAGCGCCATAACGAGGAAACCGAGCGCCAGCGTAAACAGCACATTCCAGTGAGTCAGATATTCCGGCGCGTTCTGCGGGAGCCGTCCGAACACAAACAGAAAATAGATCGGCTGCGAGATACCGGCGAACATTAACAGCCGCGCCAGATATTTTTTTCGATTGCGCGTATGCCGATAGCCCTCTGTCAGCAGAAAGGTCATGATCGGCGCTGCCAGCCGCCCGAACAGCCGCATGATGTAATATGCCGCACTGTCCTGCGGTAAAAACGCAAAGGCAATATGATCGGCCGTCATTGCAATGACAGCCAGGATCTTCAGCTGATTTCTGTTCATTGAATCGCACCTCCGCCCGGTCGAATTCCGTTCGGCACGATCTCCGAATCCCGCCGGTCATTTTCATCCGCGACAAGCGACTGCACATAGGTGCCGCCCATGACCTTCTCCATTGCGGTCACAAGCATTGCCGCTTCGCGTAATTCCTGACGCGCTGCATCATCTTCGGCACTTGCTTTGCTGACAGCTTCCTGCTGTGCTTCGATCAGCCGATCGATATTCCGCCAGTTGCTTTCGTTGATTGTCGGGAACTCATGCAGCAGCTGTTCAGCCTGATCCGGAGAAAAGACCGGCGACAGCTTCCCGCCAAACAGCACCTCCAGCAATTCCTTCATCTCATAATAACGCCGCAGCTTTGCCTGTGCAGCATCCAGACAGTCCGCTTTTTCCGAAGCTGTCTTTTCTTTTTCGGCAAGATCTGCCCGCAGAGAATCCAGCGTTGCGCCCTCACTGATTCTGCGGTGCAGCAGAAAGAGCCGGTCAAGCTCCGCATCATTTGTCCATGCAAACGGTTTATGCGCATCGCGTCGGCGAATCGGCAGTGCGCCCTGACTGAATGCAATCGTGTAAAGCTGGACGGTCCGCAGCACATACAGCGTCGGTGCATCCGCGCGCCTTGCGTCGGCAATGCATTTCTCCAAAGCCTTTTCGTAGCGCAGTCTGGCTGCAATCCGATTCTTGAGTGCAAACTCGCTGTAATATTCGCCGAGTGATTTCAGCCGGATATATGCACTGCTCTCCGGCGGCCGCACGGACAGATATTTGCCGCGACGCACATCGTATCCTTGCTCACGCAGCGTGTCCGTCAGATCATCAACAGTATCGCACTGCATGACAAGCCGGTCAAGCTGTTCGCGCAGCTGATCGCGTATCAGGGAGCGCGGTGCTTTGTATTCCTTTTCCAATCGGCGGATGATCTGCACATAACAGGCCTGTGCCTCAAAGCCGTTCTCTGTTTCGCGGAAAGGGATATCCATTTCTTCCAACTTTTCCAGAATCCACGCCTGCTTCTCCTGCGCTGAATAGAAAAATGCTCTGTACGGCGACTGCCGTTCATGCTCCAACTGTTCGAGCCTGCTGCTTGTGCCGGATAATTCAGCTTGCAGTCTCCGCACACGGTCTTCGGACAGGTTCCCGGCAGCTGCACCTTTGACGCGCATCAGCGCCTCTGCGGATCGCTCGTGATCCATCGTGTACTTGTATTCCTCAACTGTCATGTGCGCGTAATGAGCACCCACGTCCTCACGGATATAGCCGTGCCGATGCAGGATGCTTTCCATTTCTGTACGCTCCCGTGCCTCCCATGCGACCAGTCTGTTCTCGCGCGGACTTTTCGCACGGAATCCCATCTCATCCAGAGCTGAACGCATCGAAACGCCCTTGCGCAATCCGTTCACTCTGCCCTGTGTATAGAACGGAACGAAATCAATATGCAGATGCGGAGATGCCTCGTCCAGATGCAGCACGGCGTTAAATACATGAAGATTCGGATTGCGTTCCTGAAAGCCGCGCATATATTCGTCAAGCATCTGCCGCGCAATTTCGCCGCGTTCTGAGCCGCACGGTGCGGTTCTCACATCACCGAACTGCACAACAGCTTCGTAATAAGGCTCCTCACGCCTGCCGTTTGCGATATGCGAATAGTAGTCCTGAATTCTGCGACAGGGTTTCTTCTGTGCCGCATTATACTCCCCTAACGCAGCACTGAAAAGCTGCTGATATGCTTCACGCACACCCTGTCGGACATAGCTGATGTTCTGACAGCTCCGCGATTCATCAACATTCGGCGCGGTGAACTGCCGGTTATTATGCGCAAGATTGACACCGTGCTGGTCGCTCGCTCTGCCAAGCGTGAAGCTGATACTGTACTTTTCCATGTCATCCTCTTTTCTTTTTCAGTCCGAAGCGGAGCGCTTTTTGCCCCGTTCATCCTTTATTTGTAGCTGAACCCAATACCAGTTTTGTCCGCGGCGAAATCGCCGGAAACAAAACTGACGCGGCACAGCGTACCGCGCTTTGGGCAAAGTCTGCGACCTTGACGGCTGCCCATCTGCTCCGCAGTCGGGAGATTCCCGAACCTTTTGCGATTTTGCGGCGCATTTCTGAATGCAAACAGCTGTCATGAGTGGGCCTCCTTTCGGTGTTTTCCGATCTGTGAATAGTATGCTGTCTGCGGCTGATCGACAATGTTCAGATACAGCCCCAGCAGCTTGACCAGCTTTCCGATCTCGTTTGAAAAGAAAAGCACGCTTGCTTTTTCCTCACCCTCATGCACATAGGTGCGTCCGTAGGTGAGGATTTTCTTTTTCAGTGATGCAGCATACTTGCCCTGTGTAGTCGCCGCCGCTGCCGATTCGATCACGGAAAGTGCATTGAGGATCGCTTCAATATCGCTGCGCAGCAGAGCGACCTCCACTGCGCAGTCGGAATACAGATACTTTTTCTTACTCATGCGCGTCTTCCTCTGAAAAATGAATGGAACTGTTCCTGTGTCTGCGTCTGACTCACTGCCGGTGCGGGATGCACAGGCTGTGCAGATTTCTCCAGCAGCTCATTCCAGTCCTTCACGCCCTGCTGATCGAGCTTCTGCTGCACGCTTTCCGAGCGGGCAAAGCCGTTGTCATGCTCGAACCGCCGCCCTGCATCGTCATTGTCTACGCAGGAAATGATCTCCACGCCCTGCGCTTGCAGCCGCAGCGGAACAGTCGGTTTCAATCCTGCCATTGACACAAGCGCGGAGCCGACCAGCGCATTTTTGTTTTTCCCGCACGCAAATGTGTAAAAGCTCAGCAGATCAATCGCACTTTCAAAGATGTATGCACGGCGCAGCTTTCCGTCCCGTGCCGGAACAGGCGTGAAGATAAAAGCGGAATCGCCGGTACCGGGTGCGACACCCTTGAACCGTATGAAGCTGTTGCAGCCCTGCAATTCCGCACCGATCACCTTTCCGCTTTCATCCTTATGGACGAACACGGCATTCGCATTGTGATAGGTTTTCTGTTCGCCGTTCTTCACACACTCCACCGTGTGCTCACTCTGATACAGCAAGCCCGCATGAACCAGCTCCTCAACAATCGCCGCCGGGATGTGCCGCTTCTGACAGAGATAGGCGTACATCTGCCGCGAGGTCGGTGCCTGATCCGGCATACGCAGTTCCTTTTTCTCCGGCTTCGGTACGGACGGACGCGGCGGAGAGGTGAACTGCGGCCGCTGCGATTTCGGGAAATCCGCCGACCGTGAATGTGTAACATCCCGCCCGGTCAGCTCATAAACAGCCTGACGGAAATCCTTTCCCAATATCCAGACAAGGCAGTTGACGGAATTGTTGGTCGAGCCCTGCTGCGTGTAATGATGAAACCACTGATTCGTGTCCGGCTTGATACAGAGACCGGGGATACTTGTCACATAGTATTCGCTGCCGTGCTGCTGAACCGGATAGCCGCTGCGCTGAAAATACTCCAGCAGACTTGTCTCTCTGGCTTGCTTTGCCAGTGTGTCAAAATCTATTTTCTCCATTCAGGTTCCTCCAATGGAAACGCCCCCGCATTGCTGCGGGAGCGTTCGCCGGTATGTTGTTATCGTTTTCTTGCCGTTGACGGTGTGTCCGGTATCTCCCCTTCTGATTCGCTGTCATCGTTCTGGTGAGACTGATGCTGTGCCGATGCGCCCGCCGTTTCTTCCTCCGCCTCGTCGGGATCAACGATCTCGTCCTGCTGTTCGGACAAGCCGGACAGCTCTGCTTCGAGCTGCTTATATTTCTCCTGCGACTGCGTCAGCTCGTCCTCCATCGGGAAGGGATCATTGACATGATCCTTCGCCTGCTGCAAATCGACCTCCAGCTTTGCGATCTCCTGTGTCATGCGTTCCTGTTCCTTTGCGATGCCGCTGTCCAGGAAATTCACTATGCGCTGCCAGTTGTCCGAATGCTGATCGCTGCCGACCTGAATGTAATACACGGAATCGCGTGCGCCTTTCACAGTCAGCACCGCTTCATCCATATGTCCCGGTCTCGTCTGCACGGCAACTGTGAAGTCGCCGATCGGGAATGCCGGCATTTCGTCGAAGGGCTTTTCCAGCCGCTTTGCGATCTGACTGAGCAGGAATGCGTTGATGTCCTCATGCTTGCGGATTGCCGTACCAGTCGGCCTGATGAGCGCGAAGTCTTTGATCTTGCCGTTTGTCTTGTCACGGTGCTGATCTGCGGACTGCCTGTCCGTTTCCATTTGTGAAATTGCTTGCTTCAGGTGTTCGATCTGCTGCGGAATATGCTCGATGTTCTTTGCCATTTTGCCGATCTCATGCTGATGCTGCTGACGCAGAGAGGTCAGCTCTGCGATGCGGTTTGCAAGGTCGATGCGCTCGCGGAATTTCGGATTGCCCTCCGCAGCCGCCTGCAATTCTGCAAATGTCAGCACCTTATCGTCGCAGTCCTCAGACACGCGCGCCGGGCATTTGTCATCCAGCAGCTGTGCGATGAACCGCGCTTTGTCGGTGACAACCTGATACAAATAGGAATCCAGTGTTCCCTCTGTGACATAATTCAGAATGCGTACAGCCCCGAACTGATTGCCCTGACGCAGAATTCTGCCTTCGCGCTGCTCAAAGTCACTCGGTTTCCAGGGTATGTCGATGTGATGACACGCATACAGCCTCTGCTGAATGTTTGCGCCTGTGCCGATTGTACCTGTTGAACCGATAACTACGCGGTACTGTCCTTCATTGATCTTCTGGAAAATCTCTGCGCGGTTTTTGGAATCCGCCTTCGGTGCGAATACGATCTCATCTGCGGGAATCCCCTTTTCAATCAGCTGATCGCGGATATAGTCATATACCGAGAAGTTTCCGTTTTCGCTGTTGACGGCAATATCCGAGAAGATAATCTGCACGCCCTTCTGCTCTGCGGTCTCGCCGTAATACTCCACCACGCGATCGACACATGCATCCACCTTGCCCGGCTCGTCCTCAACAAAGCCGTCCGGCAGTTCACCGTGTCCCTCGTCCTTCTGGCGGTACAGAGCAGCAACCGCATGATTCCCTAGTCCGACCAGCCGCGCTTCGCCCGTTATTTTGAGAAGATTGTCGATATGCGGATCGACTGAACCGGCTGAAATCAGCGCTGCACGGTCTGCAAGCTGCTTGACATATTCACGCTGTTCCGGCGATGCACCGACCTTGACGATTTCCGGCTTGCCGCCGATCAGCTCCGGTCTCGGCAGATGCAGCTTTTCCGCAGACTGAATATCCGCAAACTCCTTATACATTGCCATCAGCTCCGGAAGATTTGCAAACTTTGAGAATGCTGTTTTCAGCTTCAGCTCGCCCGAAGCAGTCTGCTTGTATGCAGCGACTACCTTTCCGAATGTCGCCGCCCAATCGTCAAAGCGGTCAACCGCCGACGCACGCAGCAGATCAGGACGCAGATAGCGCGTCATGACATACAGTTCCGTCATGCTGTTACTGACGGGCGTTCCCGTACAAAATAGAATGTGCCCTTGTCCAAGGGTTTCATTGAAGTAATCACACTTCATCTGCATATCCTGTGCGCGTCCGCTGGGGCTGACCGAGACGCCGGACACATCGCTCATTTTTGTCGAAACGAAGCCGTTTTTGTACGAATGCGCCTCGTCTACAACCAGATAATCAAAGCCTAATTGCTGAAAATCCAGCACCTCATCCTTGCTGCGCGTGGAGGATTTTTTCGGGTTCAGAATGTTCTCCAATCGCTTTTGCAGTCTCTTTTTTGCCTGTTCAATTTTCATAACAGATGCGGATTTGGAATGCGCACCGTTCTGCTTCTGTGCAGTCAGCATGTCCTCCAGTTCGTCGATCTGCCGCTGAATATACGCAGTCTGATACTCCTTTGACATCGGCATTTTATCAAAATGCTCCCGGCTCAGGATGACCGCATCATAATCACCGGTTGCAATCCGCGCAGTAAAGGTCTCGCGCTTTGCGGGCGTGGACAAATCCATTTCGGAAACGGTCAGCAGCCTTGCATCCGGGAAAATACTGCGCCATTCCCGTGCGGTCTGCTCCGTCAGCGCCTTCGGCACGACCACGCAGGCTTTGTGAATCAAGCCAAGCTCCTTTTTCTTCATCACGCTGGAAATAAAGACAGCGCTCTTGCCCGCGCCGACCACATGAGCCGCCAAAGTGTTGCCGCCGTAAACGGCTCTTGCCACACAATCCAGCTGATGCTGCCGCGGGTGAAAGTCGGAGACCATGCCGTTGAAGGTCAGATGCGAACCGTCATATTTTCTGCCGACCAGTGAATTGAACAGCTGATTGTACCGCGCTTCGTATTTCGCTTTGCGCTTCGGATCCGCGAAAATCCACTTGGCAAACTTTTCTTCGATCTGTCTTGCTTTTTCATGGGCAAGCCGCGTCTTTGCAGGATCTGTCCGCATCACCGTCTTTGCAGGATCCTTTGCCGACGGGACTGGCTTATTGACCACGATCCGCGTCTGATTCAGCAGCTTTTCTGCGATCTCATACATCGTCAGATCATCTGTGCCGTAGGTCGTTCCTTCGTTGACATTCAGGTCTTTGCGCACACCGGCCTTCATGATCGAAAACTCGCCGGTTTCCGGGATGTACTCGACAAAGCAGCGTGCGCTGTATCTGCCGCTCAGCTCGCGCAGAAATTCCGTGTAATCCTCCGGGTCAATCCACGCACAGCCCATGCGGACCGTGATTTCCTCCGCATGAATATCCTCCGGGATCACAGGCTCCAATGCGTCCACATTCCGCCGGAATGCCGGATCGGACTCCGCCCGTTCCTTTGCAAATGTCAGCTTCTCGCGCACATTGCCGGAGAGATATTCAAAGCGGTCTGTCAGCTGCGAATAGGGATCATTCTGCATTGCCGGCTTCTGCGGATCAACGAACACCATGCCCTTGTCAAGCAATTCCTGTGCGACCTGCGGTATCAGATCGGTAAACGGAACCTCCGCTCTTTCGGATTGCAGCAAGGTCGCCATATACGGAATATCCGGTTTGCCGCGTCTGTCCAATGAAACCTGATAGGCTTCCTCGATTGTCCCGACCGCTGTGATCTCCTCGACGGGATTGACCGTTCTCCGGAAGAAAATGTCCGCTTTCGTATATATCTTCGTCTCGCTGTTGTAGTTTTCCAGTGACTGCAAAATCGGATAATCGGCATCCCTGCCGAACAGCCTGCGCACCGCCGGATCACTCAGCTGCACCTTGTATTCGCTCACGAATGTGTCATAGAGTGTGTTCATCCGTTCCCGCAGCGGTTCCAGTTCCCCGTCCGGGCAATAGGTTTTCTGCTTGTCCAGCAATTCGCGCGTGACCGTGCGCAGCTCGATCAGGGCTTTCATCATTTCCAGATTCTGCCGGCTCAGCTCGCTGCCGCGATTGCCCTTGACCTCCTCCATGTGTTCGCCGGAACGGTAATACACCTTGCCGTCCTTGATATGAAAGCTGTCATCCTTGCCCCACGGCTGGATCTGTCCGCTCTGTGCCTGCATGGCTTCCGCACGCTTCTGAATGATGATCTGTGCGCGGATATTGCTGATCGCATCGTTCAGCTGATCCTCCAGCGGCTTCGATTTATCCGCGTCACAGGTCAGGCGATCAAAATAGGATGTTTTCCGCATCGTGCCGAGAACCATTTGCGGATTCTCAACGAAATAGGAATTGATGTGCAGCCCGTTCCGATCGGTCGCGAGATAGCACCAATCAGGCTTTGCTTCATGTGCAAGCAGCGGCGATTCCCGTTTCTGAAGGAAAATGATATCCGCTGTCACGCCGGTTCCGGCTTCTGCGAAAGTCGTGTTCGGCAGTCTAATCGCGCCGACCAGCTCCGCCTGTGATGCCAGATATTCGCGTACTTTGGAATTCTGCTTATCCATCGTGCCGCTGGATGTGATGAACGCGACAATTCCGCCAGGTGCGACCTTATCCAGTGCCTTTCTGAAAAAGCCGTCGTGAATGAGCCAATCCTGTGTGTAGTCCGGGTCATACATTTTCTGTTCGCCGAAGGGAACATTACCGATCACGAGGTCGAAGCTGCTGTCTTGCAGTCCGGAGCGTTCAAACGGACAATTCATGATCGTTACATTCGGATTTCCGGCGTTCAGCCGCTTTGCAATCTCAGCGGTGATGCTGTCAATCTCCACGCCGACCACGCCGGCCTGTCCGATGCTGTGCGGCATTCTGGTGATGAAATTGCCCGTGCCGCAGGACGGTTCCAGAATCCGGGAATCGCGGGAGAGCCCCATGCTCTGAATTGCGCGATACATCGCATCGACTACAAACTGCGGCGTATAATGCGCATCGGTGACGGTCGCACGGATTTCTGCATATTCCTCCTCTGTCAGAATCCGCTTTAATTCGGTTCGCTCGGATTCATACTGTGTTCTCGTTTCATCGAACACATCGCCCATGCTGCCCCAGCCGGAATAATGCCGCAGCACTGCGTCTGAATACTCGTGGCTGTGTTCGCTCGACCGTTTTTCATCATAGAGCGGTCTGCCGGCTTCTTCACATCTCCGCAGGCGTTTCAGTTCCTTGAGCGCAAGGATATTGTCGCGGATCTTCTGACGCGGATTCGCAGCATAGGCGATCTCCGGCAGATCGGGAACAGGCGGCAGCTCGCCCTTACCGTGGATTTCGATATAGGCGGCTCTGCGATGCCCCTCTGAGAGCGATTCGCCGCGGTATTCCGCCTCTTTCGCCCACTGCTCCAATGCACTTTTGATTGCTTCCGGCGAATTGTTGTCGGGATACAGCACACCGATTTGCAGCTCGGCGCCGTCCGCAAAGGTCTCCGTGACAAATGCGCGGTAACGCTCCGTCTGAATGCTCAGATTGCCGAGACCGTGCTGCTCTGCAAATTCATTCAGCACCGCCCGCAGTTCCGGCGATTTGTCGTCCGGTGCCGGCATTCTCGGCTTGACGGTCGGTTCTGCCTCCGGTTCATGCGGGACATTGACTTCATTTCCCTCCGCATCGTAGTACCGTACCAACGTTCTGCCGACATCTCTGGCATTGCGGAGATTTTGCAGCATTGTTTCTTCCAGTTCACGCTGAAGCTTGCGGTCATAATTGCCGTTATCATCCACGCAGCTCTGATACAGTGTTCCGTATGGAGGCACACCGTCCATCTGGAATGACAGGATTTCCAGCCGCTGGTTCTCATGGTCAAGCAGGAAGCAGAAATCCGGGTCGTGCATCAGATCACCGTTCTGGATATAGAAAGTCGTCCATGAATACTGCCCGCCGCCGTGATTTTCCACCGCCAAAGGCTCAAAGCCTGAATCCTCACCGTGCGGATCTTCATATCGCTCGTATTCGTGTTCGCCGCTGATGATTTCCGGATACATCTCCGCAAAGAGCTTGTAAAGCTGTTCTGCTCTGGTCGGACGCCCCTTTTTCTGCGGTTCGAGTTCTTCTTCCGGTTTCAGCGGAGCGTCTGTGTGGACAGTCAGCGTTTGGAACGGGCTGTTTGCATAGACTTCCTCGCTGAAAACACCGCCGGTCGGAAAATCGCTGTCATAGACCTCGACTTTCTGTTCCTGCATATTGAGGACAGCGTAGCCGAGTGCCTCGTCACGCTGAATTGCCAGATTTCCGGCATCCTGCGCAGCTTCCAGTGTGTCAAACACTTCTCCGAATTGCACCGTCCGACCGTGATCGTTCAGGAACAGAACGTAGTTGCGTTCTGTTTCCGTTTTTTCATAAGGCGTAATCACAGAAACGTCTTTCCCGGCGGCATCTCTCTGGAAATCCAGCATACTGTCAATACCGCACCGGTCTGCAATCTTCCGGATTGCTGCTTGCAGTTCTTCGTCATGCGCCAGGTCATCATATTTGGTATAATCTGCAAGCAGATGATTCTGACCGCCGCGCACCTGAATCAGATCAAATTCCAGATGCTTGGCATCATTCCGGACACCCAATGTCAGACGGGCAAGCGGCAGATTCTGATCGACGCTGCCGTAAACGACTTCATCGTTATACGGTTCAGGGCGCAGCTCGTTGAACCGGGCAACCGCTTCATCGAGCGTAATATACGGTTCAAGCTCTGATGCTTTATCTTCAAACTGTGACCACGTTTTCATGTCTGCGACAATATAGTATGTCCAGTCAGAAGCAGGCTCTATGTCTGTATTCAGATAATCAGACTTGTCAGCAAACTGCTGCATAT
>JAEEGK010024540.1_pt1 | contig 12483 bp, 9 predicted proteins | sample 8958771 | NCBI WGS metagenome assembly JAEEGK01 (sample SAMN16246547, study PRJNA631951) | gut metagenome | biome: gut microbiome; feature: rumen; material: SC-attached | host: Bos | place: Iran: Karaj | collected 2018-10 | reverse complement strand
CCCACAAAACATTTCCTTATTTTTTTTCAAAAAAATCATTTCATCCTTCTCCTCTACCTTATTTTTTATAGGGAAAAAGACAACACGTTGTGTCGACGGTTTCAACACGTTGAGTCGGCGGTTTCAACACGTTGTGTCGGCGGTTTCAACACGTTGTGTTTTCTGTCTGCTCAAGGGAGGAGAGTCTTTTTGAACTTTCCATCGGTATAGCGGATGATGTTGAGGCCTCGCTGGGGATGAGAAAGCCGCTTGCCGTCGATGGAGTAGACAGCTTCTGGTCCTGCTTCGCTTTGCTGCTCTTCAGGCGTCAGACGTATCTCTCCGATAGCAGTAGCCCGCGCCTGGTAAGCCTTCAGCTCTTCCTCAGAAAAGATTATCCATTGCTGGGCGGTGGCTTTGTCTGAGAAATCGAACGTCGCCTGAGTCACCAAGCCCCCTTCTGCTGACGATGATTTGGCTGCCTGCATGGCTATATTTGTGCTATTCATGACCCAAGTAAACCAGTATCCATGCGTCGTGATGGCCTCTTTGCCTGTGCCCAATGTGACGTCCGTGCGGTCGGGCATCAAATGGAAGTATTCCGTAGTTATCACTTGACCATTGGGGGCTGACTTGAGCGACATGCTCTGACCAGTTGAGGGATGTGAAAGATACTTTCCTGAAGCTACATTCTGGAAAGCGTAGGAACCTCGCGAAGGACGGTATTTAATGTACCATGCCGCCTCGTCGCCAATCTCCTCGCCTGCCAGAATCATGGGTTTCCAAGCAACCGAAGATGCAGAACGCTGGTAGAGGAGTCCATCGCCCAATCCACATTCTTCGTTCTTGGACATGAGATAGTATTTCGTATCGTTGTCGAAGTTGTAGGTATAACCTGCCAATCCGTTGTCATAATCAGTTGTTGGGCACAAGCCGTCGATAAAGAGGGCATAGAGGAGACAACATCCTCCTATGTACTGGATGGGCAGATGCATGTCCTTGTCGGCTCCGTTAACAAACCAATCGTACGTGGCTTCGTGGCCCCAACCATGTACTTTATCACCCAGCATGTAGCAGTTGGAATTCCCTTCTTTATTCTCGAGGAACTGGAGCATCTGGTTGACTTCCCTGCCAAGCCACTTGCCGTGGGTGGTGTTCTCACGTGTGTCGCTGCATGAATACCAACGCCAATGGGTTCCCACTCCCACGCCGTGACCTGTCTCGTGAATGACTGTTCCTATAGCCTGATAGGCTGCGTTAGGGCCAATGCGCATATAGCCTCCATAGCTGCAATCAGCCGTGGGGGTGTCGCTTCCATAGTGACCTTTCAAGGTGAATCCTTTGATGCCTGTCCACTCGTTGAAATAATCGATGGTTTCCTTCATGGCGTTGCTGCAACGCTCATTCGCTTCAATCGTGGCAGCGCCGTTATCCCAGGTCCATGAGCAGTTCCCCTTGGGGTGCGTGACAATCTTTACCTCGTCTCCGTAAGCCACTTGATAGGTGCGGTTCATCACGTAGGGACGCAAGTAGTAAACGGTGGCTGGCTCAAGTCCTGTCAGATGGTAGATCTGGCCATTCACGGTATAATACGAAGTGGTTCGAGAATCCAGGACGGTAGGATTGTGTTCCGTGCTCCAGCATACGCCTCGCTCCAGGATGCTGGAACCGCTGAAGGTGGCTCTCATCAGGGCTTGCGTGGCTCCTGTTGGCACGTAGTGATTGGTGCTCTTCACTTGGGGAGCCGCTCCGCTACCTGGTGTCGCATTGGCGAGATTGAAGGCGAGTTGAGCACGTGAAAGAGAAGCCGTTGCGAGCTCGACCTCAGCATCTGTCTCCATGCACGTGTCGTAGATTTCCTGAGCCTTGGTGATCTCTGCCAGCAAATCCCCAGCACCCGCTAATGTCTCGTTGTAAATCTTACGGGCGGCAGCTATTTCCTTCTCCAGCGACGCATAAATGGCGATGCTTGCCTGCGCGTCCTCCGTTGCTTTCTCAAGGGCTGCAACGGTGGAATTGATGACTGCCTCCCTGGTGGTGGAATTGATGGCATTTGCCTGGCCAATCGCACTTTGCAAGGTGTCCTCTGCAGCCTTACCCATGTGGTTGCTTAAGAGGGATTGGGCAGTAATTGTCTTGTTCTGAAGTAGATTACACAGTTCCCTACTCTGCTGCGCTTGCCAGATGGCAGAAGTCAGGTTCAAAGAGGCTGCCTTGATGTCTGACTCGCTGCTCTCTATGCCTATCGAGCGAGCCGTTTCCAAGGCTGCCGCCAAAGCCTCGTTAGCCTCAGCCGACATCAATCCACCTGTCAGCTCCTCAGCATTGACTATGAGACGTGCCAATTCGTCTATCATCGCCTGCTGGTCGACATATCCTATCAGATAGAGCCGGAAATTGTCGCATGCCAGCCAGTTTCCTGTAGCTTTCTCAGCCACAAAACCTATCTCCACTTCGCCTGAAATGCTGGTGAAGTCCACAGAATAGTCAGCAGGGGTATAAACGGTTTTACGCTGGTCGCCAGCGAAGATGTAGGCACCTGTGGAATGAGATGAGGGCGACTGTTGGTTGAGATTCTGAGCCGCCACGGTCAGCCGGTACTTTCCATTGGGCAGATTCCTGAGGGTCTGGCGCACATTGGCATTCCCTACCTTCGTGCCCTGGTTCACCCATTTCTCGATATAATACGAACCTTTCTTACGCGTGAAAGAAGTATTGTTTTGCATCGCGAAACCCTGAAAAGTCCAACCGTTGAAATTGCCCGTCTCGAACGAGGGATTGCGGATGTATTCTGTGCGATCCAGGGGATTATCCGCTGACGCATTCATCTGTCGATACTGATTGATGGCTTGCTCGAGAACGTATTGAGCCTCCAGCACCTCCATCACCTGAGCAGCCTCGTTGTCCATCGTCTCCTGCGCCGTCTCGATGGCATGCTTCAGCGCTTCTGCCTCATTGCCCGTCCCGTCACCATAGAGTTTGGCTGCTGTCGCCAAGTCAATCTCCAGGGTACTCTTGTCCACAGCCATATCCTGCCCGATGATCTGCACGTAGTCAATCACCAGTTTTGCTGAGTTGGCACTTCCGTTCTCAGCTGCCTTCATGCCGATGTAGAGCTGGCCCTTAGTCGTTTTTGACAACTGGAAACTAATCTTGTCGAGTGTCCACGCGTTCCTTCTATATCCGCTAAGTGTGGACTTTACTGTGGCACCAGACGAGGGCTTCCAAGCCAGCAGGGAGGAGGATGCCATCTTGTCGCTCCCGTTATAGGTTGGAACATTGATGGTGTAGGTTCCAGCCGGTAGCGTCAGTTCCTGAGAGTAAGCGAATTCCATCCCCCAACCCGTTGAGAGTGCCAGACCTCCGCCAGCCTCGCCATCGTACCCTTTGGCAGGTACTTGAGCGCCATTGAACGTGCCACGAAAACCAAATTCATAAATGCCAGAGATGGTATAGTCGTGGGTGAAACGCTGTGTCCAACCTTCAATCTCCAGAATCTCCTGAGCCACCGCTGTCGTCTGCCCAGCCGTATAGTTGAAACCCGTGTCGAAACCATAGTTCGTCAGATAGTATTTCGTCACGTCTTGCTGAGCCTGCAGATTCATCATGCTCATCGCCACGAGCGCGAGCATCACATATGTTTTCTTCATTTGATCAGTATTTTTCCGCAAAATTACTCTTTTTTCTCATCTTTTTCATCTTCTCAGCCATGATTCCTCAAAAAAAAAACATATATTTGCGCCCAAACGAAAGATTAACTCATAAATGAAACAGATTATGAAAGAAACAACGAAACTGAAACTTGTCATGACAATCATGCTTGTCACTCTTACGCTCACATGCAGCGCCCAGACGGAGAATCCACGAGGCATCTACAAAATGATGACCATCATAGGCAAAGCGGGCGAAGTGAAAGCTCCCTTTGATCAGTATAAGATATGCACGGACGAAGTGACTCTCACGCTCTCCATGAAGCAAGCTGGCTACTTCATCCTCCACGACAACGACAAAGGTAAGATATTCAATTATACCGGCGAACAGCCCACGGATGAGAACGACCAGAGCATCAAGATCTTCGACAGCGACTCACATCATTTCTCCATGAAGTGGTGGAGCAACTTTTCCAACCACCTCATTTTCCCTGAGAACAACTGGTGTACAGAGAAATACGAGGCTGACAAATATTCAGGGGTAGCACGACCCGTCTTCGAGGCCCTGACCGCCACACCCAGCATCGACTCCAGCAATCCCTTGCTCGGAACCTGGCGCATACTCGGCATGTTGGATGAACTGAAAGGAGCAAAGAAGCAGGTGAAGACCCTGAAGGCCAATTACGAAACGAGCAAATACGTGGGGGAATACCTTTCCATCGCTCCCTCGAGCATCGTTTATGTCCTTGTGGACAAGAATTCTGGTGGCCAAGTCATGAAAGGAGGCAGCAAGGACAAGAACTCCCTCACGCAGAACGATCAGACACGTGCCATCAAGTGGATATCGAAGGACATTGCCGCTATGGAAATCCGCAAAGAGAACATCTCCAACTGGCAGATATTGGAACGAGTGACAGATGGCCAGACACTCTTGAGCCGCATCGTCAGCAGCCAGACATCCAACAGAAACAGATAGAGGAAACCAAGACTCTTTTTGGCAACAAAGGAACAACACGTTGAAAGACGAAAGTCAACACGTCGAAACGCACGATTCAACACGTTCTTCTGATTGCAAGAATGAGAAAAGGTTTAGAGGTTGAATTGAAGGAAAAAAGAGAGAAATAAGGGGAGATTTCAGCATAATCTGAAGAAAAATGCATTTTCAATGAAAATATTTGCAAAATAATTTGGTTTATATTATAAACTTATTTACCTTTGCGCCGTGGTTCGAACACAAAAGGCTGAGAACGTGCTTTCTGCAGGAGCACGGACGAGGCCAGAGAGCAAGTAAAAAAGTTCAATAACGAATTAAATTATGTAGCAAAACAATGGAAGAGAACAAGAATTTAACTGCAGAACGCAGTTTGGAAATCATCGCTGAACAGATTGAAAAGAGCCGCAAGGCCGTATCGAAGAACGTAGGTCAATCACTCTACGTGGCAGGACTATGCACGATAGGCACCGCCCTAGTTATCGGTATCTGTACGTTCCTGACAAACAACAACGCGTACTATTTGTTATATTTCGCACTACCTCTTATTATTTATGGGGTCACGCGTTATGTGAAAAGGAATCAGGCTCCAGCACCAGCCAGTCTCTTTGGCACAATGGTAGCAAAGACCTGGCTCACTTTCGCCATCTTCGCACTCTCGTTTTTCGTATTCGCCAACTTATACGACACTCTGATAATTCGCACACTATCCCTCGATATCGCCACCAGGCTGATGATAAGTCCTTTCCGAACCATCCTGCTGCTGATGGGTATGTGTGTGACTATTACAGGCTATATTCTCAAAAGCCGTTGGCTGGTATGGTGCGGCATCATTGGCGGCATAGGCGGCTTCATTTGGGAATCTTTCAACGTAACAGGGACGCTGTTTTCCCACATCGCAGGAGACATTTCCAATTACTGCGGAGTAGTGAATGGGCTTATCCCCTGCATTATCGTCGCCATCTTTGCCTTTATAGGCCTGACGCTCCCAGGTCTGATGCTTAAACGTCAGAAGTAGTTATGTTTCAGCCATTAGATCCTCTCTTGCACTCAGAGCTGCGACTGGCCATTATGTCGCTGCTCATCAGCTCAGACGAAGCTGAGTTCCCGTATATCAAGGAGCAGACGGGAGCCACGGCGGGCAACCTGAGTGTGCAGATAGACAAGCTCTTGGCAGCAGGCTACATTGAGGTGGAAAAGACCTTCAAAGGCAAACGTCCATGTACTCTTTGCCGTATCACTCCCCAAGGTCGACAAGCCTTCGTCCAATACGTCGAGGCGCTGAAAAGCTATCTGGAAGTGAAATGAATCCGATCTGCCAAGGAGAACACAGAGAATCAACACCGTCAATCCTGGCAATCGAGGCACTAAGCGAACTTATGCCAGCAAATCTGGGAAGAAGGGGAATGAAACGTCTCCTTCTCCCCAATACCAATGAGTATATCCCGCTATGACACGACGAAAGATATAGAGAGGAGTGTCTACTGGTTGGCCGCCAGCTGATTGCTGAGAACGAAGGACTGTGACATCGGAAGGCAACACGCAAGGACACACGCTACTGTAGTGAAACTCATGGCCACGAATCAGCTGGCCCTGCCACTCCATCTGGCGATATCCCAAATGAAGATGGGCATCCTGCATAGTAGCCTGCAAGGGCAACACACCACACATCGGCGAAGAATCTATCTTTTGACACAGATACATGAAACCTCCGCACTCGGCATAAACATGACCGCCCGAGAGAGCGAAATCGCGGATACTGAAACGCATCGTCTCATTGTCTGCTAGCGACTGAGCAAAAAGCTCAGGATAGCCTCCTGGCAGATAAAGCAAAGAACAGGATGGCAACTGGCGGTCACGGAGCGGTGAGAAAAAGGTAAGCTTCCCTAATCGAGCCAAGGAATCCAAATTGGCACGATAGATAAAATTGAAAGCCTCGTCGCAAGCTACACATATATTCATAAGGCAAATATTTTATCCAGATTGACATGCCGCTCCACCTCATCGGCAGCCAACGATATGAGCTGTTCCATTCGTTCCTTCTCCTGAATGGTAAGTCCTAAATGACGGTTAGGAATAACAAGCTCAGGATTGCGAGGCAGATAACCCAGGCAGTCAAGCCCAACATCACAACAAGCCTGACGCAGGAAACCCAAATGACGATCAGAACCGACCATGTTGAAAACCACCCCAGCGATGCGCAGGCGAGGCTGGAAATGAAGATAACCGTACAGAAGCGGCGCAACGCTATAGGCCATAGAACGGGCATTGACGACCAGCACGACAGGTACATCAAGCAACAGGGCTATCTCGGCACTACTGCCCAAGGAAACATCGTAGCCATCAAACAGCCCCATCACTCCCTCGATAACACACACATCAGCACCCTCGGAATATCGGCGGAAAAGTTCCCGCAAATGCTCTGATGAGGAAAGGAAAGAATCCAGGTTGATGGAATCGCGACCCGTTGCCAACCGATGATACAACGTGTCGATATAGTCAGGTCCACACTTGAAAGGCTGCACCTCAACGTGTCGACGCACAAGAGCCCTCTGCAGGCCTATGGTGAAAGTGGTTTTTCCACTATTCGACGAAGCGGCTCCTATGAGCAGGGATGGGATATGTTTCATTTCTTTCTAAGCAACACATAAAGAGCCACAGGCGCTCCGATAAGCGATGTGACGGAATTAATGGGAAGAGCTCCTTCGAAACCTGGCAGGCGAGCAACAAGATTGCACACGAGAGCCAACGAAGCTCCTGCGAACAGCGAGGCTGGAAGCAGGACTCGATGATCTGATGTGTGGAAGAGTCCTCGACAAATATGAGGGACAGCCAAGCCGAGGAACATGATGGGACCACAATAAGCAGTAACGATGGCAATCAGCACACTGGCAGACAGAATAATGAAAAGACGGGCACGGCGTAGATTGAGCCCCAGATTGACTGCGTACCGCTCACCAAGCAACAACATGTTAAGCGGCTTGACCAGCAGAAACGTAAAGGGTAGAACAACAGCCATCAAACCCACAAAGACATATACCTGTCCACCTGTCACACGAGCAAAACTGCCCAATCCCCAAATGACATAAGCCCGAATATCCTCCTCGCTGCTGAAAAACTTAAGCACTCCAATGATGGCCGATGCAATGTAGCCAATGAGCACACCCACAATGAGAAGCGTAACATTGTTCCGAACCCGCTGGGAAAGGAACACGATGATTGACATGACTCCCATAGCTCCCATCATAGCAGCCAACGTGAGAGCCGTGTTGCCAAAGAATCCAAACTGAGTCATGAAGCCTCCTCCGATGGTTCCATTGAGCAGGACCACAAAGGCGACTCCCAAACTGGCAGCGCTGGAAATACCCAGTACGGAAGGACCCGCCAATGGGTTATGAAAAACGGTCTGCATCTCAAGGCCAGCTACAGACAGGCCTGCACCACAAGCTATGGCAGTAAGTGTCTGAGGCAGACGAGTGTGCAATACAATGTTGCTCCATACCACAGAATCTGATTCTCGGCCTAAAAGAATGTTGAAGACCTCGCTGAGAGGAATCTCTACAGAGCCTATCGTCAGATTGAGAAATGCAAAGAAAGGAATGCACAAGACGAGCAGAATCATTATACTGGATTGTCGCATATAAGTCGGATTTCTAATTCCCCTGAAGGGAACATAGTTCTACAATGTTGATAACATAATTCTTGGATACGCTGGAAGAAGGAGGGTGGCATAATTTCCCAAAGTTCACGAGCCAGAGTGATTCCTTCTATCTTGGCAGAATCATTGGGACCTGCTACCTGACGCAAGAAGTCCTTGTTCATCGTGACTTTATGAGAATGGGTATCAAGGTTCCCTTCTGCCAACTTGACTGCTTTGCCTATCATGATACCCACCACAGCACGCTGAAAGCCCTGTTCGTAAGCCATCTGGAGACTGGCACCAATGAAATTGCCATAATGAATCACACGCAAATCAGGTTCTGTGGCATGAAGCGCTTCCTCACCACGACGCCCAGAAGCGAAACCTATCTGACTGCATCCGATGGCTCGCGCCACCTGCAACTCGCGTTCTATACTCTGGATAAAAGCCTCATTACTGAGCGGAGAGACAATTCCGGAAGTACCAATGATGCTGATTCCATCCAGCACCCCCACACGAGGATTGAATGTTTTCTGAGCAAGCTGTTCGCCATCTTCCACACTAAGAGTAATATCCACATCGGAAGCCGTCAGGTCACGCACTTCCTGGATAATCATCTGGCGAGGTGTGGGATTGATGGCAGGTCCACCTACAGGAATGCCTAACCCTGGCAAAGTGACACGTCCGACACCTTTACCCCGCAGGAAACGTATACCATCGTGCCCCCACTCCACTTTGGCAGAAATGCGACAGCCACGTGTCACATCAGGATCATCGCTGAAATCCTTCACGACCGTAGCCATACCTCTACAATTGACCTCCACAGGAACAACCATTATCTCGCCATCAGGTAAGGAGAAATGTACTTCATCGGGCTGTTCGTCATAAAGGAGAGAAAGAAGGGCTGCCTTGACTGCCGCCGTAGCGCATGCCCCCGTGGTAAATCCTGTTCGCAAAGAGAAGAAATCAGGTACCAACTGTTCTATGGAACGACGCAATCCATGAGGTCCTGTCACATAAATCCAATCAGCAGGCAACGGAGGACGTTGCACCACGAAAACCCTCAATCCCAATTGCAAGGCTGCCTCTACCTTAGCCTCAAATCCTCCACTTTCACCACTTTCTTTGGTCAGAATGGCATCACAACCCACCTGTTGCATGAGTTCGCGTTCCTGCTCTACAGTTGGCAAGACCTTTTCATCTGTATAAAAGATGAGATTTTGGAGTGGAAACTGATTCTTTTGAGCCATGCGGATACTCTCTGGTCGATGCAGGATACGAAATAACGTACGATGACGAAGCCAGTAATCACGCAATCTAGGAATCGTGTTCACTCCTGAGAGAGCCAACAAGCACTCTGCAGGCGATTCATTAAGAAGGTTGAGGGCATCGATATAGTCTTTGCAATATGTTGCTTCAGGATAATGGCGACAATAGGATCGTTCGAGACGGATGACAGGAAGACATGTAGCATGGATGTTGGCATGAAGTTCCTGAGCAAAAGGGTGAGCTGCATCCACAATACACCGTACCCCATGCGCGGCAGCAAACTGACATATATCAGCAGCCGTCAGTATTCCTGTAAGACGTATACCATGATGAAGAGGAACTTCCTGAGAATCCCCCTTCGTAGAGTAGTAGAAAGGTTTACCTGCAACCTCGCACACCTCTACAGCCATCCGACCTTCTGTCGTACCTCCAAAGATGAGTATCATGGGTGACCTTTCCTGAACATATGAGTAAAATGATCGTCATAAAGTCTGCTCAAACCTGTGCGGTTGCCGATTGCATCACCCACTACAATCATTGTTGTCAGAGTGAGATGATTATCGGCAATAATTTTCGCCAAATTCTGCAGTTGGCCCCGATAAATTCGCTGGTCGGGCCAAGTGAGTTTATAACATGCTGCCACAGGAGTCTCAGGAGGATAGCCACCAGCAAGAAGCTCATCCTGAACCTGCTGTGCCAATGAAGCGCTGAGAAAGATGCACATAGTGCTCTGATGAGTTGCCAAGAGATGAAGCTTTTCGCGATCCGGCATCGAAGTGCGTCCTTCACCTCGCGTCAGGATGATGGTCTGGCACTTCTCTGGGATGGTGAACTGACTGCGCAATTCAGCCGCAGCAGCAAGAAAACTGCTGATACCTGGAGTGATATGATAGTGCATGTCATGCTGGTCAAAGTATGCCATCTGTTCCTGAATAGCACCATAAATGCATGGATCACCCGTATGGAGGCGTACCACCAACAAGCCACGATCATAGAATTCCTTCATCAAGGCAAATTGCTCTTCAAGATTCATGGAAGCTGAAGAACGCACAGTACAACCCGCCTTGGCATAATGTGTCAATTCTTCCGGAACGAGAGAACCGGCATATAGGATGAGGTCAGCTTGCTGCAGGAAACGAATGCCACGAAGACTCACCAATTCCGGATCACCAGGACCTGCCCCAACAATTTCTATGTGCCCTCCAAGAGCATTCTCGCGAGAAATGGAAACTGCTATCGTGCATCTCCCCATGATTTTTTCTTTTTCCATCAACAAAGGACCATAGGTCAGGGCACATGCCTCGCTCACGCTGGACAGTCCCACATACTTTTGAGCATATTCGCTGGGATTGGGAACAGGAATACCCTGGAGTTCTTCGTTGGAATGTATAACGAGACGAGCCCACGGAAAAGCCTTCTGCAGGGCTTGCATGAGAGGTTCCTCAGCCTTCAATGGGATTGTGTCGATAGTGGCAACACTTTTCTCGCTGAGATTGTGCTCATGAAGCATCTCACGGATAAGACGAGGCAAGTCTGTGGGGTCACAATCATGTGCACATCCCACCCCTAAATGCAACACGGGTGGATAATAAACGACAGTTCTCTTGAAGCTTTCTTTGACTGGCCGGAAATAAGGAGTGATGGCAATGAGCAGACTCTCTTCAGGATTAGCTTTCTCGCCATAGAGGCTGACATGGGACTGACGTGTGCGCTCCATATACTGGGCACCATGATCCCCTCGGACATCCAACTTCAGAACGGTTGGCTTCTTGCCCACATAGTGGAAAATGATGTGATTCATCCTGCCCCCGCTATGTTCCTGTTGCCACCCATATTGTTCAGCCAACAAATCAAGAGGCCAAAGTCCCTGATTATCACTTTGAGTAGTAATCACAGGTTGACATCCCAAAATGCGAGATACACGTTGAGTCAATTCATTGGCTCCGCCCACATGTCCGCTCAAGACACTAATGACATAGTTGCCTCCGCTGTCCACACAGAGAACAGCAGGATCATTGTTTTTGGCCTTCACAAAAGGCGCTATCGTACGAACACAAATGCCCATAGCTCCTATGAAGATAAGTCCTTCGCTATTATTGAAATTCTCGGCTGAAAAAGCCTTGACTGGCATTATGTGACAAGACGGCAACTCTTGAAGTATTCGCTGGGCCAAACGACGGCCAGCCTCAGTAACATAAATGATTAAATTCATTTGGCAGACATTATAGTTATAGGATTGTGTTTATCAAGCGCTACATAAATCTCGTCCTGAAGATGCATTCCTGCATCCTTCACGGCCTTTCTGAAAACTTGTTGACTCTCTTGACTGACAGAATTGAAGACAAGAACTCCTCCAGGCAAGAGAACATCCTGAACACGGTGCACAACCTCAACCAAACGTCCTCCATGCCCTCCGATAAAAACGGCATCAGGACGCTCGATCCCAGAAAGATCCAATTGCAGGAAATCCCCCATGTGAACTCCAATGCCTGGGACTCCAAAACGATGGCTATTCTGCCTCATCAACTCTTCACCTTGAGAACGAATCTCAAAGGCCTCTACACGAAGATGAGGAAACTGTAAACGAGCCTCTATGCTGACGCTTCCTGTACAGAAGCCGATATCCCAGAAACAGGAATGATTGCCCAACTCCAAAGCGCTTAAAGTAAGCAGACGAATGGGGGCTTTCGTAATCATGTTTACTCGCCCGTCAAGCAAGGCGAAATCGTTCTCAGGGATACCAAATGGATGCGGTCGAATTTGACGACGTTGCAGTATCAAACAATTAGGTATGGCATATTCTCGGTCAGCCTCAAAGAAACCAACATGCTCGAGTTCCTCATTCCCCAAGTTCTCGCCTACCGTCATCTGGTAATTGTCGTATCCATAATCGAGCATGCGTTGCCAGATAACCTGCGGGGTTTTATGATGGTCTGTCAACACGCCGATAATCT
>JAEEGK010024539.1_pt1 | contig 12484 bp, 9 predicted proteins | sample 8958771 | NCBI WGS metagenome assembly JAEEGK01 (sample SAMN16246547, study PRJNA631951) | gut metagenome | biome: gut microbiome; feature: rumen; material: SC-attached | host: Bos | place: Iran: Karaj | collected 2018-10 | reverse complement strand
ATGTCGATTCTGTATGCTGCAGGTTCTTTGGAAAGGCCGGGCATTGTAACCACCTGACCGGTAAGTACTACCACGAATCCCGCACCTGCGGAAATGTATACTTCCCTGACATTAAGCGTATAGCCTTCGGGACGACCGAGAAGTGTGGGGTCGTCGGACAAAGAATACTGGGTCTTGGCGATACATACGGGAAGATTTGCAAATCCGAGAGCCGTAAGCTTATCAAGCATCTTTAAGGCTTCTGTGGTAAAGAAAACATCCCCCGCTCCGTAAATCTTAGTGGCAACGGTTTCAATCTTTTCCTTGAGAGAAGCTTCATCCTCGTAAATAGGCTTAAAGTTACTCTTCTTTTTATCGAGAGTCTTTAATACTTTCTCGGCAAGCTCTATGCCGCCTTCGCCGCCCTTTTCCCAGACTTTGGAAAGTGCGAATTCGCAGCCTCTTTCTTCGCAGAATGATTTAACAAAAGAAAGTTCGGCTTCCGTATCGGAAGAAAACTCGTTAAGTGTAATTACTACGGGAACACCGTACTGCTTAAGGTTCTCGATATGCTTTTCAAGGTTAACGATACCTTTCCTGAGGGCATCAAGGTTTTCTTTGGACAAATCGGCTTTGGCAACGCCACCATTATATTTCAAAGCTCGAACGGTAGCAACAAGCACTACGGCATCGGGCTTTAAGCCGGCCTTGCGGCATTTTATGTCAAAGAATTTCTCGGCACCGAGGTCTGCACCGAAGCCTGCCTCGGTAATAACGTAATCAGCCATCTTCAGAGCGTATTTGGTGGCTCTTACGGAGTTACAGCCGTGAGCAATATTGGCAAAGGGGCCGCCGTGAATGATGGCGGGTGTATGCTCGAGAGTCTGAATAATGTTGGGCTTGATGGCATCCTTTAATAAAACTGCCATGGAGCCAACAGCCTTTAAATCGCCGGCAGTAACAGGCTCGCCCTTATAATTGTAAGCAACGATAATCTTGGATAATTTGTCTTTTAAGTCGGCCATATCTTCCGCAAGACAAAGAATAGCCATTATTTCACTGGCAACGGTAATGACGAAATGATCTTCACGAACAACGCCGTCGGACTTTTTACCGAGTCCCACAACAATGTTGCGGAGAACTCTGTCGTTCATGTCAAGGCATCTCTTCCAGATTACAGAACGGGGATCGATGCCAAGTTCATTGCCCTGCTGAATGTGATTGTCAAGCAAAGCGGCAAGAAGGTTATTGGCTGTGGTAATGGCATGGAAGTCACCCGTAAAATGAAGGTTTAAATCCTCCATGGGAACAACCTGCGCGTATCCACCGCCGGCAGCACCGCCCTTAATACCGAAACAAGGGCCGAGGGAAGGCTCTCTTAATGCCACAACGCATTTTTTGCCAAGCTTATTAAATGCCTGGGAAAGACCTACGCTTGTGGTGGTCTTGCCTTCACCCGCGGGTGTGGGATTAATGGCAGTTACAAGAATGAGCTTACCGTCTTTGTTGTTCTTATTCTTCTCATACCAGTCGTCGGAAATCTTGGCCTTGTATTTGCCATAATATTCCAAATCGTCCTCGGAAATGCCGGCCTTTGCCGCAACTTCCCTGATGTGTAGCATGGTCGCTTCCTGAGCGATTTCGATGTCTGTCTTCATTCAAAACTCCTTACTTTAGCCGCCTTACTCTTCGAGATAATTTTCAAACTGTTCGCGACTCATTAATATTTGTCTGGGTTTGGTACCCTCTTCGGGACCCACCACACCGATTTCCGCAAGATTGTCCATAATTCTTGCGGCACGGTTAAAGCCCATCTTGAATTTACGCTGTATATTACCGATGGAAGCTTTATTGGAATCTATTACGTAAAAACCCACATCAGTAAGCATGGGGTCATTACCGTCGTCTGCTGCATCTCCTGCGGATGCGCCGGAACCGTTGTCCGTCTTCTTTTCAAGGGACTTAATCTTTTCCTCTATCATGGAATCATAAGCGGGAGTACCCTGCTTCTTAACAAATTCCACAACGTCGTTAACCTCTTTGTCCGATACGAAACCGCCCTGAAGACGTACGGGTTTCTTTAAACCCTTGGGGAAGAATAACATATCGCCCTTGCCGAGGAGCTCTTCCGCTCCGCCCATATCGAGGATGGTACGGGAGTCAACGTTACTGGACACCGCAAAGGCAATACGGCTGGGCATATTGGCCTTTATAACGCCTGTGATGACGTCTACGGAGGGTCTCTGGGTTGCGATGATTAAATGTATGCCTGCGGCTCTTGCAAGCTGTGTAAGGCTCTGTATGGAGTCTTCCACGTTCTTTCTTTCGGCAAGCATAAGGTCTGCCACCTCGTCAACGATAATTACAAGGTGAGGCATCTTCTTTTCTTCAAGTTCACCGCTTGATTTAAGGGCGCTTAAATATCCCTCAATGTCTCTGACACCGTATTCCGCGAATTTCTTGAATCTTTCGTGCATCTCGGTTACGGCGTAGTTAAGTGTGGCGGCAGCCTTCTTGATATCCGTAACAACAGGAAGCATAAGGTGAGGAATGCCGTTATAAACACTTAATTCAACGACCTTGGGGTCAATCATGATAAGTTTGACATCGTCGGGGCTTGCTTTGTACAGAATACTCATAATCATGGTATTGATACAAACGGACTTACCCGAACCGGTGGCACCCGCAATCAAAAGGTGCGGGAAACTGTTGATATTGTATACGATGGTCTTGCCCGTAATGTCCTTGCCAACGGCAAAAGAAAGATTGGAGTCAAAACTCTTAAACTCGTTACTTTCCAAAAGGTCGCGTAAAAGCACGGGCTGGCTTTCTTTGTTGGGTACTTCTATACCGATGGCGGCTTTACCCGGTATGGGGGCTTCGATACGAATCTCGGATGCCGCAAGGCTTAACTTAATATCATCGGAAAGGTTCTTAATACGGCTTACCTTAACTCCGAGCTTGGGCTGAAGTTCAAATCGCGTAACCGTAGGACCCTGGCTGATGTCAGTGACGGTTGCTTCAACGCCGAATACCGCAAGAGTATCCTGAAGCTTCTGGGCGGTCTGCCTGATGGACTGAGCCGAATCTCCCGCCTTTTTGGAGCCTTTGCTGAGAAGGTCGATAGGAGGAAGCTTGTATCCCGAATAATCAGCAGTTTCAAAAGAAGGCGTATACGTAGGTTCCGCAGGTTTCGCGGCAACAGGCTTCTTGGTCTCCGAAGCGTTTCTGCCGATTCCGAGTGAAGGCTCTGCAACCGGCTGAGGCTTTGGTGTATAAACGGGCTCAGGAGGCGTTACGGGCTCAATAACACCGTTAATGGGTATCTCCGGTTCCTCATATGTAAGGGTTGCGGGATCGAAAGTATTGAGAGTAATCTCATGCACATCGCCGACAGTCTTGGTCTGTCCGGGAAGCTCCGAAACGGGCTCGGATACCAACGTGGTATCGGCAGTAACCCCTACAACCTTACGATTCTTACGAAGGACTTCTTCGTCCATTTTGGCATGTTTTTCCGCTTCTTTTTTGGCCAAGAGTTCTTTTTCTCTTGCCTCACGTTCTTCACGGGCACGAATCATCTTCTCCTCCCGGCGTCTTGCGGCTTCGGCACGACGGTCTTCGTACATTTCGGCCTTAAGGCGACGGTCTTCGTCCTTTAATTCATGCATAAAATCTCTTGTGTCTCTTACACTGTTTACAAGAGATTTTTCCGTCAAAAGAACGATACATATCAAAATCAGGGCACCGATTACTATTAAGGTACCCACCATATCGATTAAAGAAAGAAGCCCATAGTTAAAAGAAGCGGCTATAACTCCGCCCCCTTTGTGTGTGGACTTGGAATATTCGTAAAGTTCTTTAACACTGTATTTTTGAAGATTGGCGGATATACCGTTAATCAAATCAACAATCATGGACACCAAAAGAAAAAGGGCACTTGCGGAAATACATTTAACTGCAAGCCCTTTCCTGCCGGCACTCATGGAGGCGTAAATGTAGAGTCCTGCGGCAAAAATTGCGACAATGTAGTTTAAAAGTCCGAAGACTCCAAAAAAGAAGCCGGATAATGCGGCTCCGAATTTACCCACAAGATTAAAGTTGCACACAAAAATAAAAATGCATACGCAAACAAAAAGGATAATCTTTATATCCCTTGCTACTTCTATATCCTTCCGGGTTCTTTTATATGATTGTCTGGAAGAAGTACTGCGTTTTTTTGCCGTAGTACTTCTTTTGGTCTGAGGTTTTCTGGTTGTTCCCATTTATACCATCCGTAAACTAAAAATCTTGGCAAATAAAGCTTTGCGCTATTATATCATAAATGGATGATTTATTTAATGTCAAAGTCATCATCCGGAGAAATTTCAATATCGTATTTCATCAACTCGGGGGAAGGCTCAAAAGTATAGTCGAGAGTCTTCTTGACATGTTTCTTGGGCATGGGCAAAGGAGTCTCGAAGAACTTGGGAACCTCACGCTTAACGGGTGATTCGGCAGGCTTATCTTCAGCCTTGGGCACATCTGCAACTGCCGGAGCAGGTTCGGCAACCTGAGCGGATTCTTCGGCCTTAACGGGCTCTTGCGCTTTAACGGGTTCTTCTGCCTTGACAAGCTCTTCATCCTTAACGCTTTCTTCAACAGGCTCTTCATCAAATATAGGAGTCTCAACGGGCGTTAAAGGCACAGAAGCAACAGATGCTTCCGCCGTATTGGCAAGAAACTCTTCGGGGATATCCGAATCATACTCTCCCAATGCTTCCTTAACAGGTACACTCTTATAGTGTCTGAACAAAAGATTGTCAGCACCGATTCCCGCAAAAATACAAAAACTCATAATTGCGAAAAGATACGTATTGTTGGCCGAATAGTCAAACATAAGTATCAAAAGAAGCAACACAAGAAGTATGTTTGCAAAAGAAATCTCGTCAAAACTGTTCTTAAAAAACGCATAAAGTCCAGCCAGAGCCAGTATTACCAAAAGTATGGATATGTAAATATTCTCCGAAGGTCTGAAATTAAGAACGCTTAAGTCAAAAGAAAATACGGGCTCAAAAGGCTTAAAAGCAAAATGGTTGATAATCACAACCAAAAGTATAGTAACGAAAGAAACTATGTAACACATCACCGGTTTGGTGGATGTGAATACGTCAAGAAAATATGCCACAAGGAAGATTAACAGGGATGCAGCCAGAAAGAACATGTTAAATCCCGTAATCTCAAACAAAAATGCAACCGGTGCCTTAGATAACATTAAAGCCGCAAAGGTCACCAATGCAGGCACTTTTCCGAAAATGAACCTGATTGAGAAAAACAAAAGTATGCAGGATACCATGTAAAGAACCAGATTCAAACCCACCGGAACCGTAAGGGTATCTCCGAAAATTCTGAGAAACAAAGCAGTGACAAAGGAATAGGCCTTGTGGAAGAAATTGTCAAAGGCTACATCCTTGCCGTAAAACAGATCGATAAGAACCTGCCAGTATCCGGGTTTTGAAACGGACTCCGTATAGTTCTTGATACTGTCCCATTTTTTCAAAACGCCCATATTCATAAGGCGCACAACAAATCCGTAGGACAAAAGTCCCGCAAACAGGCACCAGTAAACTATGCCGTAAACAAGTCCCGATGCTTTGAAAGGCTTAACGGTGATCTTGCTCTTGACAAAATAAAGCAGGAATATAAGCGCGAGGGAAACTATGAAAAGAAGGGCCGCGTTTATATAAGATAATTTGATGCCCATAAACAATATTCTTTTGCCGGCTTTTTCTTCAAAGGACTTAAATAACGAAACAAAGAGTGTATAAAGATATACACTCATTATTAATGTCCCGATTGAAAAATTGATATAGCCGAAAACATTCTTTTTAAGGCGCATAAGTCTCCCCTCTTAATGTGCTACTATGTCGTCGGATAAAACCTTTTCTATATTATATCTGGGTCTGTGTTTGGACTCAATATAGATCTTGCCTATGTACTGACCTATCAGACCTATACAAAGAAGCTGAACACCTCCCAAAAACCAGATGGAAAGTATAAGTGATGTCCAGCCCGGTTGAACATGACCGAGGAAATATGAAATCAACGCATAAACTGCCGCGCAGATACTCAAAAAAATGATGAGCGCACCAAGTCCCGTAATAAGGGAAATGGGCTTGATACTAAAAGACGAAATACCGTTAAATGCCAAAGCAAGCATCTTTTTAAGCGGATATTTGCTCTCTCCCGCCACACGCTCCTTGCGGTCGTAATAAACGCAATCGGTCTCGTACCCTATAAGCGGAACAATTCCTCTTATGAACAGATTGGCTTCTTTGTACTCAGAAAACTGTTCCATGGCACGTCTGCTCATAAGTCTGAAATCGGCATGATTGTAAACGGTTTTAACGCCCATAATGCTCATGAATTTATAAAACCCCTGGGCGGTGGTGCGTTTAAAGAAGGAGTCTGTGGAGCGTTTCTTTCTGACTCCGTAAACAATATCTTTGCCCTCGTGGAATTTGTCTACCATTTCCTCGATAACGGCTACGTCGTCCTGTAAATCCGCATCTATGGACACCGATATATCACACATGTCCTTGGCGGTATTGAGGCCGGCTGTGAGGGCGTACTGATGTCCCACATTGCCTGCAAGTTTTACGCCGAATACCTGATGCGGGTACAAAGAATGCTCTTCTTCGATAAGCTGCCAGGTGGCATCTTTTGAACCGTCATTTACAAACATTATGAAACTGTCCGGAGATATTTTTTCTTTGGCTATAAGATCGTTCAAAACGCCTCTGAGCGCTTCCGAGGCAATCTTTAACACTTCTTCTTCGTTGTAACAGGGAACCACAATTCCAAGTCTGTCCATTTATATACCCCTTTAGCCGATAGCCTGTGCCAAATCTTCGATAATATCGTCAACGTTCTCTATACCCACGGAAAGTCTTACAAGGTCGGGTGAAATACCTGCTTCTTTAAGCTGTTCTTCGTTCATCTGTCTGTGAGTGTGGCTGGCGGGATGAAGTACGCAGGTGCGGGCATCTGCAACATGAGTTACGATTGCAACAAGCTTAAGTTTGTCCATAACTGCGGCGGATGCTTCTCTTGAGCCCATACCGAAGGTAATAACGCCGCTGGTTCCGTTAGGCATGTACTTCTGTGCCAGGTCGTAATATTTATTGGACTTAAGTCCGGGATAATTAACCCAGGCAACCTTGGGATTCTTCTCAAGCCATTCCGCAACCTTCTGAGCGTTTGCACAGTGGCGCTCCATTCTGAGTGCAAGAGTTTCAAGTCCGATGTTAATGTAAAAAGCATGCTGGGGGGACTGAATTGAGCCAAAGTCTCTCATGAGCTGAGCCGTACATTTGGTAATGTAAGCACCCTTGCCGAATTTCTCGGCATATACGATTCCGTGATAGGTTTCGTCGGGAGTGCAAAGTCCCGGGAACTTGTCCTTATGAGCCATCCAGTCAAAATTACCGGAGTCAACGATACATCCGCCTACGGTAGCCGCATGACCGTCCATGTATTTGGTGGTGGCATGGGTTACAATGTCAACGCCGAATTCAAAAGGTCTGCAGTTGATGGGTGTAGGGAAGGTATTGTCAACAATAACCGGAACACCGTGAGCATGTGCAACCTTAACAAATTTGTCAAAGTCAAATACGTTAAGTGCGGGATTGGCAACGGACTCGCCGAATACGCACTTGGTGTTGTCTTTAAAAGCGGCATCGAGTTCTTCTTCGGTGCAGTCGGGATCGATTACGATGGCCTCGATACCCATCTTGGCCATGGTGTTCTTCAACAGATTGAAGGTGCCACCGTAGATGGCACTGGACATAATAAAGCTGTCTCCGGCTTCACAGATATTGAATACTGCATAGAAATTGGCAGCCTGACCCGAGGAAGTAAGCATTGCGGCCACACCGCCTTCAAGTTCGCAGATCTTTTTGGCAACGTAATCGTTGGAAGGATTCTGAAGTCTTGTGTAGAAATATCCTTCTTTTTCAAGGTCGAATAACTTACCCATTTCATCGCTTGATGAATATTTAAAGGTAGTACTCTGAATAATGGGCATTATACGGGGATCTCCGTTACCGGGTTCGTATCCGCCCTGCACGCAAATGGTTTCTTTCCTCATGGTACACACTCTCCTAAATTGTTATTATTCCTGTTCTTCCCAGTTGGTATATACGTTCTGAACGTCGTCGTCTTCGTCAAGAAGATCGAGGGTTCTCTGAAGGTTCTTAACGGCGGTTTCGTCGGTAAGGCTTACGTAATTCTGGGGAATCATGGTAACTTCAGCGCTTGCAACGCTTAATTTTTCATTTTCAATTGCCTTTAATACGTTATCGAATTCATCGGGATCGGTTAAAATCTCGTAGCAGTCGTCTTCTTCGTTGAAGTCCTCTGCGCCGCAGTCAAGAACGGTCATCATAAGGGTGTCCGCATCCATGGGGCAGTCTTCTTTGTCAATGTAAATCTGACCTTTTTTGTCAAACATGAAGGATACGCAGCCGGGAGTTCCGATGGAACCGCTTCCCTTGGTGAATGCGCTTCTTACATTGGCAGCCGTACGGTTTTTGTTGTCGGTAAGGCAGTCTACTATGATTGCGATACCGTTGGGGCCGTAACCTTCATAGGAGCAGTATTCGTAGTTAACGGCATTGCCTTCGCCCGCAGCCTTCTTAATACCTCTGTCGATGGTATCGTTGGGTACGTTGTTGGCTTTTGCTTTTGCAATGACTGTAGCAAGCTTAAAGTTATTGGAAGGGTCGGGTCCGCCTTCTTTGACTGCTACTGCAATTTCACGGCCGATGATGGTAAAAATCTTACCCTTTGCGGCATCGTTTTTCTCTTTTTTGTGTTTGATGTTGGCAAATTTTGAATGTCCTGACATTAATTAATCCTCTTCTTTCTCTTTATCTTCTTTTGCCTTTTTAACGGAAACTTTTGTAACCATACGGTTTTCAACCTTTAAAATGGAAAAATCGTATCCGCAATAGTTGGTGGTAAATTCTTCCTTTTTCTCGGGAAGTCTGTCGAGTCTTGAAATCATGAAACCGTTAAGCGTCTCAAAGTCATGTGTGTCAAACTTGATGCCTAAGGTCTCCTCGACTTCGGAAAGGGGCGTAAATCCGTCGATAATGTAGGAATCGGCGCCTCTGCCCCGTATGTGTTTTTCATCAACATCGTATTCGTCCATGATGTTGCCCACAATTTCTTCAAGAATGTCTTCCATGGAAACAAGGCCGACTGTCTGGCCGTATTCGTCAACCACTATGGCCATCTGCGTCTTCTTGCTCTGCATGGATTTGAACAAATCGTTGATATTGGTGGTCTCAAGCACAACCATGGCTTTTCTGATAAGATTCTTAATCTCGCCGATGGGTTTGTCAAAGGATTCGTCCTTGGAGTGAAGCCTCATGGCATCTTTAAGATAAAGAATACCTATAACATGGTCGAGATTCTCCTCGTAAACCGGATATCTTGAGTTGTTGTTGGAAAGCATGAAGTTAATGGCATCGCAAAGATTGGTGTTTTTGTCGATGGCCACAATATTGGAGCGGGTAGTCATAATCTCGCCCACTTCTTTGTCGTCAAAGTCAAAGATATTGTTAATCATCTCCGCTTCGCTTGTCTCCAAAACTCCCTGCTCATGGCCTTCATTGACCATGGAAATAATTTCATTTTCAAGTTTGGGGTCCGTAACGGTCCTTTTTTTGAAAATTCTGATGCAAATATCGACTATGACAAGGGCGATAAGCACAATAAGCAGTATCGCTACCTCACGTGGTCCCATAAAAATCCTCCGAAATTACACTGTTCTTACGCTTTTAATACTCTGCGAAAGAAGCCCGGTCCTTATAAAAAACACAAAGAATAATATAACATTTCCTCTATATATCGTCAAGAAATCAAGGGGTTTCCCCATAGTTTTCAATAAAACTTAAAGCATCCGGAATCCGCTTCATAATATCCGTTGCGTTAACGGATATGGAATTCATGTCCGAAGCCGCCATATCACCGCACATTCCGTGCAAAAAAACCGAAAAGGCCGCTCCCAAAGAAAGAGGCGATTTCCGCGTTCTGTAAAGTACCCCACCGAGAATTCCCGAAAGCACGTCTCCGCTTCCCGCGGTAGCCATGCCTTCATTGCCTGTGGTATTTTCAAAGACTTCCTCGCCAAAGGTAAGCGTAGGACCGCCCTTTCTCACAACATAAATCTTATAAGTATTATAAATGTGGAGGGAAGCCTCGTCATCACCAAAATCCACAATTTTCAGAGCTTTTTTGAGTCTCCCTAGTTCACCTTTGTGAGGGGTGATGACACATTTGCAAAAATAAGTCCGGGTAAGACCCGTCAAAAGGTTCAAAAGCCGTTCGGAACGAGACAATATATTCAAAGCGTCGGCATCAAGAACAAGAATCGTGTCTCTCCTGATATGCTTTAAAGTAAGTTTCAAAAGTCTGTGTGCCGTGCGGCCCGTTGAAAGTCCCGGACCCGCCACAACCGTGTCCGCCCATTTAAGCGAATTTATCAGTGCCTTCTTATGGACTAAAAGACCGTAAAAAGAAAACATTGCTTCGGGAATGTCTCTCGTAAGGGGCAGACGGTTATTTTTGTGGGTAATGACTCTTACCATACCCGCTCCCGACATAAGAGCACTTTTGGCGGCAAAGAAAGCAGCGCCGTATATATTTTTGCTGCCTGCAATCACTAAGGTTCTGCCGTATTTAATCTTGTCGGCATCCGGGTATTTGGCCGGAAAGCAAAGTTTGGCGGCAGGAAGTTCAAATTTTCTGGTTGTCAGGTTTGTCTTCATCCTTTTTATCCGATGATTTGTCTTTGGTATCGCTTTCGATAAGGGGCTCAATATTGTATTTCATGTCAAAAATATTGATGACGTCCGCACCGAAAATATCATGCATGTAGGTGTAGAAATTCTGGTTTCTTTTAAGCTTTTGCTGTTTTCTGACCACCTTTTTCTTAAGTTCCGCGCGAATCTCGTTGACCCAGTTGCTGATCTCTTCGATTTCCGCGTTATTGTCCTGAATCTGCTCATAGCAGACTTCCATGGTGGCTAACATAAGCTTGTAATTGACATCGTTAATCTGCTTGGGGATGTCGTAGATGTCATCGCCGAATTCCTCAAGTTTTTGATTGCACTCTTCAATGAGGCGTTTGTTGTCGTTAAGCTTTTTTTCCAGGGCTTTTGAAGGATTCTCGCTCAAAGCGTCCATCTGCTCAACGATTTCCGCCATAAGGCGTTTTTTGAGTGCCTTAATGTCTTTGGTGTCGTTGTTAAGCTTACCCTGTTTCTTTAAAAGCTCGTTAAGTTCCTCCGAAAGCTTAAGTATCTCGGGAGAGGGATCCGTCTGGGTAAAAAGTCTGTGCCAGGTATTGTCAAGGGTAAGCAAAGGTATTTTTTTGTCCTTTAATGCCGGTATAAATACATCGTCTTTTCTGGACATACAAACCGCTTCCTTTCAGCAACTAAATATCGGTTTCCTGTTCCTTACGGGTAATATTATACGTAAGCTTCATTAATGAATCCGATAAGTGAACGTTTTCAACCACAATGTCATCCGGAACGTTTAAATCCACGTGGGCAAAGTTCCAGAAAGCCTTGACTCCGCAGCGTACGAGCTTGTCCGCAACCTTCACGGCACCGTCCTTGGGAATGGTTAAAACGGCTATATCAATGTCGTTGTCCTTAACGAAGGTTTCAAGATTCTCCATTGGTTGTACGTACATGTCGCGAATCTTTTTGCCGTAGAGAGCTTCGTTGCGGTCAAATATTCCGGTGAAGTGAAAGCCTCTTCTTTCAAAATTCATATAATTGGCCAAAGCTTGCCCAAGGTTGCCCGCACCTACGATAATAAGGTGGTGGGTCTTGTTAATACCAAGTATTTTGGCTATTTCGTCATAGAGGAAATTGACCTTATAACCGTAGCCCTGCTGACCGAATCCTCCAAAATTGTTAAAATCCTGTCGAATCTGGGAAGCTGTTACGTTCATAAGCTGGGAAAGTTCCTGAGAAGATATTCTTTCGACATTGGAGTCCTTTAATTCCCCCAAATACCTTAAATACCTCGGAAGCCTGCTGATTACGGCCTGAGAAATGTTTTTATCATCCATATGAAAAAAAACCTCTTTATCGATTCGTATTTACATAAATAATTATATGCATTTGTTAAATACTTGTCAATCAAGAAAGAGGCCGACTCCCCATAAAAAGAAGTCGGCCGGTAAGTCTTTACATATTGGATTTGATAGCTTCAAAGAAATCGTGAGTGTTAACGCTTTTTACGTCCTTTAAATCACAGATTCTTGAAAGGTCTGCGGTCATGATACCGCTTTCGATGGTCTTAATTACGGCATTTTCAAGTCTTTCGCCAAACTCGGTAAGTTCCTTATTGCCGTCAAGCTCGCCTCTCTTTTTGAAGGCGCCCGTCCATGCAAAAATGGTAGCTACGGGATTGGACTTGGGTTCTTCGCCTTCAAGGTATCTGTAGT
>JAEEGK010024538.1_pt1 | contig 12484 bp, 9 predicted proteins | sample 8958771 | NCBI WGS metagenome assembly JAEEGK01 (sample SAMN16246547, study PRJNA631951) | gut metagenome | biome: gut microbiome; feature: rumen; material: SC-attached | host: Bos | place: Iran: Karaj | collected 2018-10 | reverse complement strand
TTGCAGAGGGCCCCGCGCCTGTTGCTTCAGAACAGCTGGACGCCATTGAAACAGCATTGTACGGAACGCATCAGAGCAGTTCCATGATGGAACGGATGGAAAGCCTGGAAGATGATATTTACGGAGCCCCGGACTCCGGCCGCAATATTCTGGACCGTATCCAGAGCACTTATGAATATATCTGTGGAACAAACGGCGGCAATGGAAGCTTTTTGCAGAAGCTGAACGGTGCCGATGCCCGTCTGAATGCCAAAGTTACTGCCGGTCCGGCAAAAACCCGGATTGAAGAACTGGAGAATACTCTGTTCGGGCAAGTTCAGTCCGGTTCCCTGAACCAGCGCCTGGAGCGTCTGGTTGCTACCACATATAACGGCGGCAAGGTTCCGGTAGAAGCAGTGGTACTGCCAAAGGATTCCCTGGTAAAAATTGAGTTTACCGCTCCCTTGAGCAGCAAGACTGCCCGGCCCGGCGACCCGGTTAAATTCCGTGTGGCAGATAATCTGTACGTGAATGATGTGTTGGTATTATCCAAAGGCGCTGACGGCGTAGGTGAAGTTTCCAAGGTGGTGCCGCCCCGCAGCTTTGGCCGGGATGCCCGCATTGATGTGAAATTCAGCCATGTATTTGCAGTGGATGGTACTAAGGTTCCCATTTATATTGGTAAACTGGCACAGCAGGAAGCTAAAACGGCCATTGGCGCAGCCGGCGCTACGATCGGCGGCATGGTAGTGTTAGGCCCCATTGGCGCAGTAGGCGGCGCTTTTGTAACCGGTAAATCCAAAACAATTGAGACCGGTTCTACAACTTATGTGCAGGTAGTGGAAGATCAGAAAATCAGCGGGATCGTGTATCAGGAAGCCTCTGCTGCAGGCGCTCAAAGCTGATGTGTGAGTGATTCGTTTACTTTATTGCATAGTTAAGTGAAGGGTTCTTAACGTGTTTGCAAATCTCTCGTTTTACTAATTAAGAAGTGAAATACCAGTGTAATCAGATTACACTGGTATTTTTTTTTGCAATTTTATGTTATAATGTTTACTGGACATTTATTGAATGTGGAGGATTCCATGAAAAAACAGATAATGGCATCTGTGCTGCTGGCCAGTATAATGTTTGCAGTTCCTGGCTATGCTGCCTATGCACTGACGCCGGATGATTATGATTCTGATGATAAATATAAATCGCCGCTGGAACAGTCCTATGGTCCGATTGTAAATGATCACCCAAAAGCAGAATCTGCTGATGAGGGTGAAGCTTTTGCATTGGCTGCCGAACGGCTGATACAGAGAAACGCTTCTAATAAAGATGATTCCGGTCAGAAGAGGGTCATGAAGGAAACATCTGTTACTTCTGAGAAGGAGGCTGCTCCGGCCGATAAAACGAAAAAAGAAAAAGAATCAAAACCGGATAAGGTTGCCGCTGCAACGAAGGCTGCGCTGGAAAAAGCCGGTCAGCAGGCTGAAAAAATATTGTCAGAAACAGATGACAGCTTTGAGCCCGATCAGGATAAAGAGTATCCCGGACAGGAGTATCAGGCAGGCAGGCAGATTAAATCCTATTCTGAATCAGCGAATTTTAGGGAGTACTTGCAGCAGAGGAATAATACGGTGTTAAAATCAGTGGAGCAAAAAAGCTCTGCCGGTGCAAATTTATCTGTTTCTCATAACGATGTGAAAAAGACAGAAACTGAATCTTCTTTAGCAGGAAATAAAAGAAAGCTGGTTTCATCGGCTGACAAAGGGAACAAGAAAAAAGAAAAAACAGACACCCAGCCGATACCTTTGATTATTAAAGGAAATGACGCTCAGTATTCCAGTGAAAGCGGAGACTTTATCATTGAAGGAAATGTCCGTCTGAAACAGGGGCTGACCAATGTTACATCTACCAAGGCTGTTGGAAATGCGAATACCGGGGATATATGGCTTTTGGAGGGCGGAACGCTGCAGGAGCCGGCCAACCGGGTAAATGCCCGCTGGGCCCATTATAATTTTAATAAAGAAACCGGCGAACTGTTGCATTTGAAAGGAGCTTCCAGTGCGAATCCGGCCAGCGGTAAATTTGATTATTACGAAGCACCTCATGGTCTGATTGAACATGGAATGCTGATTATGGATCAGGGAGGAATGTCGACAAGGTGCCCGGCAGTTAAACATCACCCCTGTGTGTCGGTTAAGGCAAAAACGATTACAATTATCCCTAATGATCGTATTATAGCCAGAGGTGTGCAGGTCTTTGTCAAAGGCAAGCATGTTTATTCCCGGGATGTATGGATCAATGAGCTGAATAAAGAAAATAAACAAATGAAACCGCGCATAGGCTGGGACAATGAACGAGGCTGGTATGCTTCTCTGGAGTACAGTCGGCCGATTGGAAATCCGCTTTTGAAAAATCCGACAACATTTTATATGGAGCAGATTTTCTATACGAAATCCAAATATAAGCCGTTTTATGGTATCACGCATGATCGAAAGGATTTTTATGTGCGTGTTAACAGTGGGTATGTATATGATTCGGACAATGATGCGTTAGATGAAGGGATATGGCTGCATAAAAAGATAGACTGGGGATTGTTCCTGAGGCCGCATCGTATTGCGAAAGGCTTGCCGTTATCAATTGATGGATATATTACTCATGGATTATGGAAGTATTCGAATCAAAACTGGGAGAGTTGGCGTACAGAAAAGGTGATAAGTCTCCGTCACGACAGGATTTATCCTTTAGGCGGAAAGAAGCTGTATCTGGATTTGATGGTGGGACGTAAATGGATTAACAACAGTTTGGATAATGCTACTACCAGATACTATGGTAAAAATTTGAATACCAACATTTTTGTTGGTACATTAGGATATGTCTTTTCGAATAAATGGAATATTTGGGCGACGTATCACAATGAGCATCGGACAGATTATCTGTTTAGTTTAGGACAACCGAGCTTTTCCAAAGAATGGATTACAGGGATATCTTGGAGGCCAGATGCACATAATACATTTACCATTGTAAACCAGCATAATTCGGAGAGCGGGTCGCCAACCCACGGTAATTATGCTACGACATTTGCATGGTCTCATAAATTCTGTTGTGAAGTTCTGTCGGTTGCCTATACAAATCAACATTATAATCATGAGCGTAAGTGGACAGTGAAGTTTGATTTCTTAAACTGGTAACGAAACTGCCTAGCTTGATCAAAACCTGAATCATTGTTTTGTTATGGAGAAATGGGATTTTTAGGAAAAAGTGGAGGACCTGTGAACCGGATTATTAAACAGCGTTTAGCGGATCATTTAGAAGTATTGCAAAAGTTAATGAATTCTGATCTGCCGAAGAAATTAGAGGCCAGTGCCAAATATGTTGAAAAAGCGCTGGCTGATGGACATAAGGTGTTATTTTGCGGCAATGGAGGCAGTGCCGCGGACAGCCAGCATCTGGCGGCAGAGTTTGTGGGACGTTTCCAGAAAGAACGGAAAGGGCTGCCGGCGATTGCTTTAACGGTTGATACCTCTATCTTGACGGCGGTGGCCAACGACTACGGGTATGATACCGTTTTTGCCCGCCAGGTACAGGCGTTAGGCGAGCCGGGGGATGTGTTGGTTGGCATATCAACCTCCGGAAACAGTAAAAATGTACTGCTGGCGATTGAAGAAGCTAAGGCAAAAGGTATTACCTGTATCGGCATGACGGCGGAAGGCGGCGGAAAAATGGCTGCAGCCTGTGATATCTGTCTGGCCGTTCCGGCCAAGGTGACGGCCCGTGCACAGGAAATGCATATACTGATGGGACATATTTTGTGCGAACTGGTGGATCATGAATGAGATGAAATGTACTTCATTTTTAGCTGAGAAGATACAGAACCTGCGCATTGCCGTCATCGGCGATGTGATGGTGGACCGGTATTTTTATGGGGAAGTCAAACGTATTTCCCCGGAAGCGCCGGTGCCTGTCAACCGTGTAAAAAAAGTTGACTCGGTGCTGGGAGGGGCGGCAAATGTGGCCGCCAACCTTTCTAATTTAGGTTGCAACGTGTTTGTGGGCGGTGTCACAGGGGATGATGATAACCGCAGAATTCTGGAAGGCCTGCTTACTAAAGAAAAAATTGATTTTGGCGGCCTGGTGAAATCCAGGCGCCGTTCTACGATTACCAAGATGCGCATCCTGGGAGCCAGTCAGCAGATGCTGCGGCTGGACTTTGAAGAAGTGGGAGACCTGTATCCGGAAGAGGCGGACCAGATTAAACAGTGGCTGCTAAATCTGATGGAAGACGGGCTGGACGGTATTGCGGTATCGGATTATGCCAAGGGCGTATGCTCCGATGCATTCTGCCAGTGGGTGATCCGAATGGCGGAAGCACATGGCATTCCGGTTCTGGTAGATCCGAAAGGTCCCCGCTGGGAAAAATATGAAGGCTGTACGTTTATTACTCCGAACTTGAAGGAAATGTGCGAGGCGGCCGGGCAGACGGTTCCCAATGAAGATGGACCCGTTTTGCAGATTGCCCAGATGGCGCGGGAACGTTACCGGATCCGAAATGTGGTGGTGACCCGCAGTGAAAAGGGGATGACGCTGGTAGGAGAAAAACGTACCGTGATCCACAGTCCGGCTTCTGCGTTGGAAGTGTTTGATGTATCCGGCGCAGGGGATACAGCGGCTGCCGTATTGATTGCAGCTGCTGCCGGCGGTCTGACCTTGCCGGATGCCGTATACATGGCGAACCGGGCAGCCGGTATTGTGGTCGGCAAGGTTGGCACATACCCTGTGCACCGGGACGAACTGCTGCAGGATCTGCTTAATGAAGAACGGAAACTGGGATACGGGTTCCGGCCTCTTTCCTGGAAGGAAGTGGCGGATCTGGCGCAAATCTGGCACAAAAGCGGAGAGAAGATTGTCTTTACTAATGGCTGTTTTGATATTTTGCATGTAGGACATGTATCCTATCTGGAAAAAGCGGCCAAGCTGGGCAAGCACCTGATCGTAGGACTGAATTCTGATGCTTCGGTGAAGCGCCTGAAGGGTGAGACCCGGCCTCTGGTCCATGAACTGGACCGGGCGCGGATCCTGGCTTCCCTTGCCTGTGTGGATGCCGTAGTTATTTTCCATGAGGATACGCCGGCAAAACTGATAAAAACAATTCGCCCCGATATTTTGGTAAAGGGCGGGGATTATCGTCCGGATCAGGTGGCAGGACGTGAATATGCAGGAAGAGTAGAAATCATTGAATTTGAGGAAGGGTATTCTACGACCGGACTGGTAGAACGGATTGCCGGGATGGTTCGGGAAGGCAAGCTTTAAGAATCTGTATTTGTATTGGCAGTATTGTTCGCAGAAAGGCGGATCGTAATTATGATTATTGTAACCGGAGGCGCCGGATTTATCGGCAGTAATATTGTAAAAGGTCTGAATGAACGGGGACGGGATGATATCCTTGTGGTGGATAACCTGACTAATATGGTTAAATTCAAAAATATCCAGGGTCTGAAGGTTATGGATTACATGGATAAAATTGCCTTTGGCGAGGCAATCCTGGATGGCATGTTTGACCATGAAAAGATTGATGTCATTTTCCATGAAGGCGCCTGTTCTGATACGATGGAATACAACGGCAAGTACATGATGGAAAACAACTTTGAGTATACGAAGAACCTGTTCCATTTTGCTACAGACCGTAAGATCCAGTTTATGTATGCGTCTTCCGCTTCTACCTATGGAAGCGGTAAACATGGCTTTATTGAGAAGCCGGAATGCGAAGAAGCGTTGAATGTGTATGCGTTTTCCAAATTGTTTATGGATAATTACATCCGTCGCTATCTGGACGGGTTGGAAAGCCAGGTGGTCGGGCTGCGGTATTTTAATGTATACGGTCCGCAGGAAAATCACAAAGGAAAAATGGCTTCCATGGCTTTCCAGATGTACAACCAGTTTAAGGCAGAAGGCAAAGTGAAGCTGTTTGAGGGGTATGACGGATACGGACCTGGTGAACAGACCCGCGACTTTGTATATGTCAAAGATGTGGTAAAAGTTAACTTTTTCTTCTGGGACCATCCGGAACTGAAAGGCATCTTTAACTGCGGCACCGGTCATGCCCATCCCTTTAACACGGTCGCCAAAGCTGTACTGAAACATTTTGGGGCGCCTATGGAAAAACTGGAATATGTACCGTTCCCGGATGTGCTGAAAGGGAAATACCAGAGTTATACGCAGGCAGATGAAACCGGGTTGCTGTCTGTGGGTTATGATGGCGGTTTTACCGATATTGAAGAAGCTGTGGAAGAATATTGCCAGGTACTGGATCAGACTGGCGGGTATTATACAAGGCAGAATCATGCCTGATATTGCTTTGCTTCCGTATCAGTTGGAAGCTGTTACATGTATTGATCATTGATTGCAGAATTTATGAATATTCTTATGACAGAAAAGAAGTTGTGTTTATTAGATCGTGACGGTGTCCTGAATGTTGACAAGGCCTATCTGTGTAAAGCAGAAGATGTGGAATGGGTTCCCGGAAGCCGTGAAGCGATTGCCTGGCTGAACCGACAGGGCTTTCAGGTTGTGGTTGTGACCAATCAAAGCGGCGTAGCCCGGGGTTTTTTTACGGAAGACGTCGTCAGGAAACTGCATGACTGGATGGCAGCAGAGGTAAAAAAAACCGGCGGCGAGATCGCATCCTTTTATTACTGTCCTCATCTGCCGGGGGCCGCAGTCCGACAGTATGATGTAGATTGTGACTGCCGTAAGCCGAAACCGGGCATGATACTGCAGGCGCTGAACGATTTTGATGTAAAACCCTGTAATGCGTTTTTGGCAGGAGACAGTCCCCGGGATGTTGAAGCGGCGGAGGCCGCAGGGGTAAAGGGCTTTCTGTATACCGGAGGCAATTTGTTGGATTTTATACAGAAAATTGTGTGGAATCTGAAGCTGGCGGAAGATTGAAAGAACGGATTTTACTGCGGTTGTGAAAATAACTGCAACAATTTTTAAAATAATTACATTCTTGGGGACTTGTATGGAATATAAAAATATACTCATCATCAAAATGAGTTCACTGGGCGATATAATACATACGCTGCCTTCTGTTGCGGTATTGCGTAAATCGTTTCCCAATGCACGGCTGACCTGGCTGGTGCATCCGCAGTTCGGCGCTTTTGTGCCGGATCCGCCCATCATTGATGAGGTCATTTATTTTGACAAGGTAAAATTTACAAAGATGAGCCTTGCAGAAAAGTGGTCTTATTTCTGGCAGATGCGGGACTTGCTTCACAGTAAGCATTTCGATCTGGTCATTGATATGCATGGCTTGTTCAAAAGTGCAGTGTTGGCAGCTATCAGCGGTTGTGATAATCGTATCGGCTACTGTGAGATGGGAGAGGGAAGCGGATTTATCAGTAAACCGATTACAGGGCCGCATGCCAAAGATCATGTCATCGAACGGTATTTGGATGTGGTCCGGTATCTGGGCTGCACGGTGGATGAGATTGAGTTTCCCATGCCGGACCTGCGGAAAGAATGGCAGGCTGTACAGGAAAAGACAGATGCTGTCAAAAGTCCGTATGTGGTTTTGGTGCCCGGCGCCCGTTGGGATACGAAGATGTGGCCGCCGGAACATTTTGTAAAACTGGCAGACATGATCCTTCGCGACGGAAAGCAGGTTGTGCTGGCCGGGGGACCGGAAGATGCGTCTTTAGGCGCTAAGATTACCGGACTGGCGCCTGGCGTCACCGACCTGACCGGAAAGACCAGTCTGCGGGAGATGGGAGCGCTCATCCAGCATTGTACAGTGTATATCAGTGGCGATACAGGCCCGCTGTTTATTGCAGCAGCCATGAAACGGCCGCTGGTTGCCATGTACGGTCCTACCCGTCCTTATCGGACGGGGCCCTACGGCAGTAAGGACGCTACGGTTTTGACCACTCCGTTACCCTGTGCAGGCTGCCTGAAAAAGCGTTGTAACCATTGGGACTGTATGAAATCGATTACGCCGGAAATGGTGTTTGAAGAATATAAGAAGAAAGTGAAGTGAAAGGCGTGGAATTAAACCGTAAAAAGATCCTGGTGACATTTCTGATGCACCTGGGCGATCTGACTCTGACCACGCCCTTCATACGGGCTCTGCGGGAAGCAGCGCCGGATTCCCATATCACCATGCTGGTGGACGAAAAGCTGAAGGACGTGGTGCTGCATAATCCGTGTTTGGATGAAGTAATCACCATTGATAAACATGGCAGGGATAACAGTATTCTGGCGTTGCTGAGCTGTGCACATAATCTGGGAAAGATGCAGTTCGATATTCTGATCAACCTGCATCCGACCATACGTTGTTCTTTTATCTGTGTTATGACCAAAGTAGGAATGCGTACCGGTTGTACCCACTGCCTTCTCAAACCCTGGTTTGATGTACTGACGCCGCTGGACCGGAAAAAGCATGCGGCAGACATGTATCTGGATGTTCTGACACAGCTTGGCGTAAAAGAATTAAGTCACCGCGGTCTGGAAATCTTTCCGGGAAAAGAAAACAGGGCTTTTGCGGAAACATTCTGGAAGGAAAAGGGCGTACTTCCTTCTGATAAACTGATAGGATTTAATATTGGAAGCGCAGTGGAAACGAAGCGCTGGGCACCGGAACGGTTTGCGGAAGTGGCAGATACCCTGTCTGCCAGAGGATATAAGACAGTGTTCTTTGGCGGTACCATGGATGAAGACATGGTACAGGAAGCAGTGGGACATATGAAGACAAAGCCTGTGATTGCTACCGGGCAGCTTTCTATAGGGCAGTTGGCTGCCGCTATGCGTCGTTGCAGTCTGATTATTACCAATGACAGCGGTCCTATGCATGTAGCGATCAGCCAGCGGGTTCCCATTGTAGCTATGTACGGCCCCAGCCATCCGGAGCTGTATGGGCCTTATACGAGGCTGGCCACTGTTGTAACGGCCCAGCCGCCCTGCCCCGGTTGCGCAGCCGGGATGAAACACCATTGTCGTGATGCAAAATACAATATGCGCTGTATGAAAGAACTGACAGTGAAGCAGGTGCTGGATGCCTGTGATAAATGGCTTTGTTAGGGAGGACTGCTGGTGCAGCCTAAAACGCAGATCAATGTAAGACAATTTAAGAGAGTCCTTATACTTTATAACCGCTATTCCGGTAAGCAGCTGTTTGCCAGTATGATGTCCCGCATCAATGAGGTTTATAAATTATTAAAACAGGAGTTGGCTGCAGAGATTAATCTGGTGGATGTAAAGCTTTTTGAACAGATGCCGGAAATTGCCAAAGAAGCTGCAGAAAAACAATACGACTGGGTCATTATTGCCGGAGGTGACGGAACCATCCGCGCCTTTGTGGAAGATATGCTGCGGCTGGATTATCGTCCGTACATTAGTGTGTTCCCGGCAGGAACGGTAAATCTGATAGCGAAAGAGATGTCTTTGCGGAATGAGCCGATTCGCTGGGTGTACCGTGCATTGAAAGGATATGTTTATCCCTTTTATACCGCCCGGGCCAATGGGAATCTGTTCCTGACTGTAGCGAGCGTCGGTTTTGATTCTCTGGTGGTAGATGGCGTAGGAGCCATGCAGAAACGTCTGCTGAATAAATTCGCCTATGTTTTGCAAAGCACGCAGCTGGTTCGTCAGGAATTGGTGTTCAGCAATTGGCGTTATTCGTTCCGGGTGCGCTTTGATGAGGAAGAGGAGTGGCATACCGGTTCTTCTGTAATTGTAGGCAAAAGCCGGTACTATGCCGGACGCTACAATCTGTTTCAGGATGCCGCCCTGTCTTCGCCATATCTTCATGTAGCAGTCTTTCCGGGCAACAAACGGGCTGATATCTTGAAGTATGCGTCCCTCATTGCGCTGGAGGGACTGGATATGGACAAAGGTATTTTATGTCGCAAAGCACGGAAAGTTGAGATTGAATCCGTTAATCTTGTGGATGATTTTCCGGTGGAACTGGACGGAGACGTAGTGGCGTCTACCCCGTTGACACTGGAAATCATGGATGAATCGTTACGGTTCATTCCGTAAGTAAAATCAGGCAGGTATCCGTATGGATAGGAATCATAATGGAAGACGTATTGGCGTTCTGCTGTTTTTTATTATAATTGCAGGCGCCATTTACTTTTGGGAAGATAATCATGTCCGGTTGCTTTTTGCAGGTATTTCCCCGTTTCCTGAAGACGATTACTGGAATACACTGGTTAATGCACTGTTGCGTGATATAGTGCTCCTGATTGCCGCAGGTCTGCTTTTTTTGCGCCGGAAACGGATACCGGACCGGGTGCAGCGCTATTTCCCAGCGGTAGTGCTGGGGGCGGCTTATTTGGGCTTTGCCTGGTATATGCAGCAAAAGCTTGCGCTGGATCCCTATTTTTTAACAACACTGGCCATCTTTGCAGGCCTGCTGAATAACATTGTATTAGTGATCCTGGCTGCAGTGTGGTACCATCACAATCCTTCCGGGTTGAATAAAGCTTTTTATTTTGCGGTGTATTTTTTATGTGCGGTTGCCATACTGATGGATGTGGTTTATTTCTGGCAGACGTCCATGCATGTACAGGCGGTATTTTTCCGTAACTTTAACATCTATGCGATCCAGGGGGTCATGTCCTCTTTTTCCAAGACGCAGCTTAAGGAAATCGGAGGGTGTATTCTGGCTATCCTTTTGTTGTTCCGGGTAACGAAGCCCAGAAGACATAAACCCAATGTCGCCTGGGCGCTGATGGCGGTGCTGGGATTCACGCTTCTTTTTAATCTGTTGTATTTTACCGGAAGCCAGTTGGGGCTGTACGCCTTACATGAATCTGGTTTCTGGAGCGAAGAGCAGATTGAAAAAAGCCGGCAGGAATACCGGGACATGCTGGTGACGCCAGTTGCTATGAATATAATAAGCAAGGCGGCATTTAACAAGGAAAAGGTGATTCAGGCTACCCAGCATAAGAAAAAGGAATTGACGGAAAAAGATAAAGAATGGATGTACAAACTGGGAGTTATGCGGAAACAGTCTTCCCAACCGTTGCCCTCTCCGGCCTATGACCGGATTGTTATGCTGGTCCTGGAGTCGGTGCACCGGGATTACATTCATTTTTATAATAAGGACATTCCGGCGGAGGCCACGCCGTATCTGGACTCTCTTATAAAGAAGTACCCGCGTATCGATCATTATTATTCTTCTGCCATACCCACAACGGAAGGATTGAACGCCACCTTCCGCTCCCAGCTGTTCTTTGACGGGGATGTGGACGGCACCGATAAACCTTCTCTTTTCCGAAGCATGCAGGCGAATGGTTTTGACGGATATTTCCAGAGTGCATCCAGCCGTTATTACAACAGTGAGTTCCGGCAATATACGGAACAGTTTGGCATGGCCCATTATGAAGCCAGGGAGGATTTGGAGAAAGCAGGGTATTCCGGAGCTTCCGGCTGGGGGTTCCACAATGACGAGATGTACCGGCGGACATTGGAACAGCTGAAAAAACTGAAGGGGCAGAAGTTCTTTTATGTAACCAAAACGCTGGACATGCATCAACCCTATCCGTATTATGCTACCAAATGGGCGGATACGCCGGAGTCATTCCGGAATAATCAGATTGTATCCATCCATGGGATGTACTGGGTTGACTGTACGCTGAAGGCTTTTTTCAAAGCAGTCGAAGAAGAAGGACTGATGGATGAACGCACATTATTCATCATAACCAGCGACCACAACCCTCATTCCGGCGGGGAGTATACGGAACTGGTGAAAAATGAAAAAGATAGGCAGAGCATTGCGCCGATTCCTCTTATTTTTGTTTCCAAAAACCCGGCCCCACTGGAAAATCTGGATAACAGTGCCTACAGTTCCCAGATTGATTTAGCGCCGACCCTGCTGTGTCTGCAGGGTATTCAGCCGCCACAACGGTTTATTGGACGGAATCTGCTACAGCAATATAAGGAACCGGACTGTGCGTTAGGTGTTTTTGGAGAAAAAGCCTATTATTTCAGCCGGGAGAGGCAGTTTGTGGATAAGATTGACGAGCCGTATCCGCAACACGAATATGAAGATGCACTGGCAAATTATGTCATGTACACATATTATGTGAGCGGATTGCCGGGAGACAAATTAAATTAAAGAATTTATGGATTCGGGAAAGGATGAAGCAAAACATCGGGAACGATTGCGTTATTCCATGAGAAGAAATTCGCCGCAGCGGCGAGATTGTCTGAGGGGCGCAGCCCCGAGTTTCGAAGCCGCAGGCGAATGAGTCCATGGAATAGCAAACGTGGACGGTTTTGCGAAACCTTTTCCGAATCTGCAAAACTGTTAAATGCATTACATAAATGCTTCTTGACGGAAATATCAAATGGGTTTACACTGACTGTATATAAGTGTTAGTAGTTAAATGTAATTCATGATTTCATTTAATGGTTCAGGTGCAAGTATGAAAACGAATTCTGTGTTTGCGGCAAATTATGTTTTTTCCTTTGGCTATAGCTATTATTACGGCTATGGCTATTTTGCGTGGAA
>JAEEGK010024533.1_pt1 | contig 12487 bp, 7 predicted proteins | sample 8958771 | NCBI WGS metagenome assembly JAEEGK01 (sample SAMN16246547, study PRJNA631951) | gut metagenome | biome: gut microbiome; feature: rumen; material: SC-attached | host: Bos | place: Iran: Karaj | collected 2018-10 | reverse complement strand
TCGTTATCGTGTGAACCGGTATATACAATGCTGTTCTCAGGAATATTGTGAGGAAGATAAGTATTTGTATCGTCTCCACCAAAGGCAAACTGAATAACCTTCATTCCAGGGAAGCCGCAGTCCTTAAGCATTTTATGAACCTTAGGTGTAAGATATCCAAGGTCCTCAGCAATAATCGGAACCTTTCCAAGAGCCTTCTCTACCTCCTTGAATAAATCAACTCCAGGTCCTTTACGCCACTTACCATTCTTAGCATCTTCCGCACCATACTTTATACAATAGAAAGATTCAAAACCACGGAAGTGATCAATACGCAGAATATCATAAATCTCAAGACTGGCCTTAAGTCTCTGCTTCCACCAGCCATAGCCGTCTTCCTTAAGCTGTTTCCAGTTATAAACCGGATTACCCCAGAGCTGTCCCTTATCGGTAAAGGCATCAGGCGGGCAGCCTGCAACCTCAAGCGGCACACCCTTCTTGCTAAGCAAAAAGTTTTCCGGATGAGTCCAAACATCAGCACTGTCGGCAGAAACATAAATCGGAATATCACCAATTATTTTGATATCCTTAGAAGCCGCATAAGCACGAAGATCTTTCCACTGCTTAAAGAAGAGATACTGAAGCATCTTGTAATATTCCATGCGGCGGGCGCACTTCTTTTTCCAGTCAGCCACAGCTTTTTCTTCACGAAGGCGGATATCCTTTTCCCAGTCCATAAAAGAAGCACCATTGTGAGCATCCTTTACAGCCATAAACAGGGCAAAATCCTCAAGCCAGAATTTATTCTTGCGGCAGAAAGCCTTGTAATCTTCCGGAGTTTTCTTTTCAAAATTGTCCTGAAGTTTTGCAAACAGCTCGTTACGCTTTACATAAAGAAGACCGAAGTCTGCACAGGTCGGATCAGCACACCAGTCAATTCCATCGTAGTCTTTTTTCGAGAGAAGTCCGTCCTTTTTAAGTAAATCAAAATCTATAAAATAAGGATTTCCTGCAAAGGTAGAAAAGCTCTGATAAGGAGAGTTACCATAACCGGTAGGACAAACCGGCAGAATCTGCCAGTAGCTCTGCCCTGCTTTCGCAAGGAAATCTATAAACTTATATGCATTTTTACCAAGGGTACCGATTCCAAAAGGTCCAGGAAGCGAAGAAATATGCATCAGCACACCGCTTCCACGTTTTTTAAACTGTGTTACGTTTGATTTAGCCATATTTCAAGTATACATCACTTTTCCAAATTCGCAAGCAATGACATAGATAGAATGACACTCTTTTGTAAACTCGGTATAATCATTTCACTATGTTTAAACCAGAGTTACTTAATTCGCTCAAGACTTATAATTCAAAGACTTTTGTGAGCGATCTCATCGCCGGTGTTATCGTCGGCATCGTTGCCCTTCCACTTGCAATCGCATTTGCCATTGCATCGGGAGTGAATCCTGCTGCAGGACTTTTTACCGCAATTATCGCAGGTTTTTGTATTTCTGCATTTGGCGGAAGCCGCGTTCAGATTGGCGGTCCTACAGGTGCCTTTGCAGTAATCGTTTACGGAGTAGTTGCTCAGTATGGGCTTTCAGGACTTGCCACAGCAACCGTTATGGCCGGAATCATTCTGATTCTTCTCGGCGCTTTTAAGATGGGTGGTCTTGTAAAGTTTATTCCTTACACAATCGTTACAGGCTTTACAGCAGGTATCGCAGTTACAATTGCAGCAGGTCAGCTCGGAGACTTCTTCGGACTCCGCCCGGATTTCTCACAGCCAATGCTGGTTCTTGGTGAAGAATATTCAAAGATGCCAGGTGATTTCCTTCCAAAAATCATCGTATATATCCGCTCAGCTGCAACAATCAATATTTACTCAACAATTATGGCAGCAGTTTGTCTCGCTTTCATTTTTATCTGGTCTAAATTTATAAAGAAGATTCCAGGCAGCTTTGTCGTAATCATTCTTGCGACAGTAGTAAGCATCATCCTTGAAAAAACAGCAGGACTTCACACAGACACAATCGGAAAATTTGCAGACGGCTCACAGCACTTTGTAATTCCAAACACACTTCCAAAGCCACAGCTTCCAGCTCTCAGCATCAAGACAATCACAACACTCTTCCCTACAGCAATTTCTATCGCAGTTCTTGCTGCAATCGAATCTCTTCTTTCTGCTGTAGTTGCAGACGGCATGATTGGTTCTAAGCACGATTCAAACACAGAGCTAATTGCACAGGGTATTGCAAACATCGCAAGCCCTCTCTTCGGAGGAATCCCCGCCACTGGTGCAATTGCCAGAACAGCTACAAACATCAAGAACGGCGGACGCACACCAGTTGCCGGAATCATCCACGCAATCACACTCCTCATCATCCTCCTGTTCGCAGGAAAATATGCCGCTTATATCCCGATGGCAGCCCTCGCAGCAGTACTTATCAACGTTGCATGGAACATGGCTGGCTTCCCTGCAATCCGCGCCCTTCTTAAAGGCCAGAAATCAGACATCTGTGTTTTTGCAGTTACCTTCCTTATTACAGTATTTGTAGACCTTACAGTTGCAATTGAAGTTGGACTTGGCTTTGCTGCCTTCTTCTTCATCAAGAAGATGATCGATCTTTCTGAAGTTCAGAATCAGAGAGAAACACTTACCGGTGGTATCAAGGTTGATCAGCCGGAAGAAAACCTCGACATTCCACCTCAGACTTTTGTTTACGAAATTGAAGGACCTCTCTTCTTCGGTACAGTACGTAAATTCGAGCTTGCAACAGAACGCGCACACACAGACTGTAAGTATCTTGTACTCCGCATGAGAAACACAATTTATCTTGATGCCGGTGGAATTAAGGCTCTTGAACAGTGTAAGGCCGCATGTGACCGCAAGGGAATTACAATCGTAATCAGCGGTATTCACACACAGCCTTACTTACTGCTTGAAAAAACAGGAATGGCAGACACACTCGGCCGTGAAAATATCTTCGATAATATCACAGCCGCACTTGATCGCTGCCGAAAATAATTAATTACAAAACTGCAATTTCATCCGCAAGCTCTGCGAACGGACCTGGAATTGCATGAGAACCGCGGTGGTTTCCGAAGAAGTCTTCATTAAAGATAATATCGGTTCCATCGCGGTTTTCAAATTTCTGCTCAGGCTCAAAAGCAGCCCCTAGAATTGCAGTAGTTATAATACCAGTCTTATAATCCCCAATAAGCTCTGCAAGATTATTCTTTAATACACCACCCTTCAAAGCAATCTTAGCCTTATTCTTTTTGTCACCCACAAGCATATCAGTTTCATGCTTGCAGACAGTTGCTCCGTTGAAATAAGCATTACCACCCAGCCATACAGGAAGATGCCCAAAATGATAGTCTGCAAGAGGTCCCATATCAGGCTCACGGTCCATCATAAAATTGCTGATCCATTCGTCGTAAGTTGGGAAGATGTTGAACGGAGCTGTTCCTACCACTTCGTAATCCGGAGCCGCAGCAGTTTTTTCTTTATCTGTTACCGGTGCAATCTGTGCAAAAATATTATTGTAGATTCTGTCATCACCATGAAGAATTGTCATAAAGCCTGCAACCTCTGTACGGTGACGGATATGGTATGGAGTATAACGAGGCTCTCTCTGACCATTTACAATATGGTCTACACCCGAATTGATGAGACCGAAAGAACCGAGAATCAGATTATGAACAACAGCAATTCCTTCACTTGGAATTATGATTGAAACCTTTGAAAGCAGAAGATTATTATCGATGAGAGTTGGACCGTGTCCTACTTCAATAAATACATCGTTCGAGAACATTGCCCCCTGCGCAGCCTCGCGTCCAGCCGGTCGTTCATTATTGTACATCAGATTCTGAGTAATGCGTGCACCCTGTGCTTCCCAGTCCAGCCATACACCCATAATACAATCATGAATATGATTACGGCGGATTACAACATCAATAGCCGCATGCAGTTTGATTCCCGCAGTCTCTGCACCACCAAGCTGCTGTGAATTACAGATATGATGAATATGACAGTCTTCGATAGTAGAGAAAACTCCACCCATACGGCCGACAATACCAGTCTGCTCACAGTGATGAACATGACAACGGCGCACAGTATGAGAGCCGATATTCTCCTTTGTCCAGCCATGATACTGGCCGCGGCAAACTGCATCACGTTCCATCTGAGTAGGACTCTTAAGATGCTTAGTGTAAAAGTACATATCGTTTTCGTCGTCGCGGTATTTACCAAGAGAAATACCACAGCAGCGGCTGTTACAAACCTCAAGGTCTTCGAATACCCAGCCCTTACTCCAGTGAGGTCCAATCAAACCATCCTGATAAGCAGCCGGAGGAGCCCAGGTAGTTGCACCATTACAGATTTTAAAACCGCGCACAGTAATATAATTAAGCCCGTTTACTTCCGGCATAAAGCAGTTACGGCGCGCAAGAATTTCTACATTCTGCTTGTTAGGATCAAGCCCCTTAAAGTTGCAATAGAAAACTGTATAGCGGCCGGCCTTAATTTCCTTAGCCTGTGCATTGATTATATATTCAGATTTATAAGGACCATCTGCATTATACTGAGGAACTGGTGCCTCACCCTCCTGCTCGCAGTACCATTTGAACTCAGATTCCTTCTGATTCCAGGCACAAGGATCAGCCTTACCAGACAGACATTCTTCGAGAGTCACAGTCTCATACATCATCCTGTCGTTCAAAACTACGCAGCCAGTATGACGAACCGTAGGAGCAAAATACCAGTCACCGCAGACATAGCTTGTATATGGATTGTAACCGCCAAAAATGCTGTTATCAATTTTAGCAGTCCAGACATCACCCTTATATTTTTTCCAACCTTTCAAAACCTCAGAACCAGTAATTACAGCACCGAGGGGCTTTTCCGAACGATAAACAACCGGCTTCCCCTCGTCACCGCCAAAGCGAGGCACAACCTTCTCCCGGTAAATACCAGGTGCAACAACAACCTCGTCACCCGCCTTAGCCAGCTGAGCCGCCTCATTTATAGTCTTAAAAGGAAGCTCTTTACTTCCATTTCCATTTTTCTTAATTTTAGTGTTTACATAAAAAATCATAGAAAATTCTCCTGTGTAATTCTATACAATAATTATACACCCGCCATTTATAAAAAATTGAAGTATTGTCTATAAAAATTGATGAAAAGCACCCTTGTTTGAAGCCCTCTTTTTGTCTAAAATGACCTTATGTCAACAACTGAATTCAATGAAAAAACTGTATATGTTCTGGACAGCTACGGACTAATTTTCCGCTGCTATTTTGCTTTCATCAGCCGCCCCCTTACAAACCAGCGCGGCGAAAACGTTTCGGCCATCTTCGGCTTTTTCAGAAACTTTCATTACATTCTTCAGCATTACAAACCAGGCTATATCGTAGCCGCAATGGATAGTAAAACAAAAACCTTCCGTCACGATATGTACGACCAGTACAAGGCAAATCGTCCTAAAACTCCGGAAGACTTGCACGCCCAGGTGCCTTGGATCTGCGAGGTTCTCGAAGCCTTAGGAATTCCGGTTCTTCAGTGCGACGGCTACGAGGCAGACGACATAATTGCAACCGTTTCGCGCAAATGCCGTGAATCAGGACGCACTTGCCGCATTCTCAGCGGAGACAAGGACCTCATGCAGCTTGTAGACGATTCTACACAAATCTTAAAACCCGTACCTGGCGGAGAAACCTGGAAAATAACCGGCATAGAAGGCGTAGAAGCCGAATGGGGTGTAAAACCTCCAAAGCTTCTCGACCTTCTCTCGCTCTTCGGTGACTCTGCCGATAACATTCCGGGCGTTCGCGGTGTAGGTGTAAAAACCGCTTCCAAACTCATAAACGATTACGGTGACCTCGACGGCATCTATGCCCATATCGACGAAATCAAAGGCGCAATGCAGAAAAAGCTCTCCGAAGGTAAAAATGATGCCTACTTTAGCCGCGACCTCGTCCGCCTCTGCGACACAGTTCCATGCCCGGATATCGATGCCGCCATCAATGCAGAAAAGTACAACTTCAATTACGCCGCCGCTGCCGATGTGCTCATGAAGTACGGCGTTCCAAGCGTTGCCAAGCAGTATGCGAGTCTTGGAGTAGAGTCGAAAAATACGGTGGTTGAGTGCGAGCAGAGCGAGCGTATCGAAACCACCGGTTTTACTGAACTCAAGCAGAACGACACCTCAAACTACAAGGCCCTCACCACCCTCGATGAGCTCACAGCCTACATCGATGCAGCCCTCAAAACTCCACAGGTAGCCTACGACAGCGAAACAGACGGGCTCGATACAATCACCGCAAACATTCTCGGCTTCTCGCTCTGCTACGAACCGGGCAACGCCGTATACATACCAGTCGCACGCCAATCAGACGACCTGTTTGCAGACACTACAGGTATTCCGCTTAAGGATGCCCTCACTCAGCTTCTGCGCCTTTTCCAGGCAAAGAGCGTAACAGTTGTAATGCACAACGCAAAGTTCGACCTCAAAGTCCTTGCAACAAACATCAAAAAAGCAGGCTTCAAGAACGCCGAACTGATAGAAAAAATCTTAGAGTCCTCTATTTACGATACAATGATTTTCGCCTGGCTCCAGAATCCGGAACGTACAGGCAAAAACGGCTACTCACTCGAGTCGCTCGGAGAAACAGTTCTCGGTCTTAAAGGCATTGAGTTTTCAAGCCTTGTAGAAAAAGGCCAGACCTTTGCAGATGTTCCTCTCGAAAAGGCAGCTCCATATGGAGCAGAAGACGCAGACTTTACCTTAAAGCTCGCCCTCGCCCAACAGAAGGAAGACACTGCACACCTCAAAGACCTCTTCGCCCTCGAAATGAAGGTTCTTCCAATCCTTACACAAATGGAGCTCACAGGCATCCACCTTGATACTGCCACCCTCCACGCTTACAACAAAGAGCTCACAGAAGGCATCGCCGCAGCGGAACAGGCCATCTACAAAGAAGTCGGCCACGAGTTTAATATTGCATCTCCAAAGCAGCTGCAGACAGTCCTCTTCGAAGAACGAGGTCTCAAAGCCGGAAAGAAAACAAAAACAGGTTACTCAACAGACACCTCCGTTCTCGAAGAGCTCGCTTTTGAAGATCCAGTTCCACGCATGATTTTAGACTACCGCGAAATGGCAAAGCTTAAATCAACTTATGTAGAAACTCTGCCAAAGCTTACAGACGACCAGGGCCGTATTCACACAGACTTTGTACAGACTGGAACTGCCACAGGCCGCCTTTCATGCCGCGAGCCTAACTTACAGAATATCCCGGTACGTAACGAAGCCGGTCGCCGAATCCGCTCAGCCTTTACTGCACCAGACGGCAAGGTTCTCATTTCTGCAGACTATTCTCAGATTGAGCTTGTAGTTCTTGCCCACCTTTCGGCAGACAAAAATATGAGCCAGTCTTTCATAGACGGTACAGACGTTCACAAGGCAACCGCTGCCCTCATCTACGGAGTAAGCCCAGACGCAGTAACACCAGACATGCGCCGCACTGCAAAGACAATCAACTTCGGCGTAATCTATGGTATGTCTGCCTTCCGTCTTGCCCGCGACCTCGGAATCAGCCGTACTCAGGCAAGCCAGTTTATAGAAAACTACTTTGCACAGTACAGCAGCGTAGACAGCTTTATTAAAGAGACAATCCGTAAAGCCGAAGAAAATGGTTATGTAGAAACTCTCTTTGGACGCCGCCGCCCTATCATGAACATCAACAGCCGTAACAAGCTCGAAAAATCAGCTGCAGAAAGAATTGCCGTAAACACACCGGTACAGGGAAGCGCTGCAGACATTGTAAAAACTGCAATGCTCAAGGTTTCAGAAGAGCTCGCCCGCAGTGGCTCTCCTGCACGACTTCTTCTTCAGGTACACGACGAGCTTATTTTCGAATGTCCGGATGATAAGAAAACTATAGATGCAACAATCGCGCTTATAAAAGATAAAATGGAAAACGCAGTAAAGCTCAACGTGCCTCTGCGCGTAAGTATTGAATACGGTAAAAACTGGGGAGAATTCCATTAATGTTGGCAAAGATTGAAGGACTCAAAATAATTGCCGTTGCAGGTCCAATGGCTGCAGGCAAAAACTATATCTGTTCCAAACTCCAGGCAGAAGGCTGGGCCGCCGTAGATGCAGACCTTCTCGTGCACGATGCAATTGAGCTTGTAAAAGATAAAATCCTCGAAACCTTTATTCCTTACGCAGAGTCACAGAATATTAAGCTTACAAACCCAGACGGCTCAATAGACCGTCACGCACTTGGACGTCTGCTCTTTTCTTTTCCAGAGCTTTTGAAAATTCAGGAATCAATAGTTTATCCTATTATCACAAAGCAGATAGAAAACTTTATTGATGGACACGATAAAACAATAATAAATGCTACAGTGCTTTACAAAACTCCAGAGATACTTTCACGCTGTGAAAAAATTCTTTTTGTGACTGCACCGTTTTTTACACGACTGCGAAGAGCACGCCGCCGCGATAATTTGCCGCTAAAACAGATTTTAAAGCGGTTCCACGCACAGCGAAACCTTCTCAAAGAGTATCAGAAATCAGGTATTCCTATTGAAATAATAAATAACGCTTAGATTCTCGAATGTCTTGAAACAAAGATTATAGAAGCACAAAGCAAGGCAACAATGTAAATTACAAGGCCTGTTATCATACCGCCCGAAATACCAAGTCCGCCCAACAGAACATAATTTATGAGACGGAAAAGGAACATCATCATCTTATAGAAAAGCATGGATGTAAAGATGAACGGTATAAAGGCAAAGGCCCATGAGAACTTAAAGTACTGTGTTGCTCCAATTCTGTTGTTCCAGCCAAAGCAGGCAAGCAGAACAAAAAGAATGAGAATCCATAAAGGATAGTACAATCTGTTCATTAAAGCCTGTCCAAATACTTCGGTACAGAAGCCATACTTTCCTGCCATGCGCACCAGCTTGATTAAAGAAGGCAGCGCCATTGTTTCCGGAGTTGAAGTTGACTGCTCAAGCAGCAGAAAATCATCATAAGGAATAGAAAGCAGCATATACTCAGGTGTCATTGCTGTTTCGCCATTCTGGTAAGTATAAAGCGGCTCATTATGAATCTCTGGTGAATCACGGCCTACAGACTTAAGCATGATATATGGAACACAATCAATCTTGTCATCAATTCCCATAAGCTGCTTTGTTGTTGGAGTAAGGGTTTTTACAGAAACCGGAAGTACCTTTGCATAAGGAACTGTCATTGTTCTGAATACTTCTCCTGCCCTGCTTACAGAAATTATTGTAAGTGCGCGCAGATACTGAATTGAGTTTCCGGTAGATGCTACAGTTGTCATTCCCTTAAAGTAAATCACATCCCTCGAACCATCAGCATATTCATAGGCAAAATAAACATCATTTGCACTTTCAAAACTTTTAAGCTCAAAGGTTTCGTCAACAAAGAAGCTTCGTTCATTAATTCTGTTTTCAGCAATCTGAAGATAGAATACAACATCCGGATCAGACTGCATTTCACGTGACGACTGATAAAGCTCACGGAAAATATAATAAGCTTTAAGGTCATCCTTCTGAACAAGAGCAAGGTAGCCTTCAAACTTACGTTCAAAAATCAGCTGCCCTTCTGTCTTTGCAAGATTATGATATTCAGTCAGGTTGTTCCAGGCTGCTGTAGACATTTTTTTCAGCTCTTCCAGATTAGGATCCTTTGGAGTTGCAAGCTTAATTCCAAGCTCAGAATAATAATGTGCGTTGAACCACTCTTTTTTTTCAAAGGCTTCCTGTGCCTTAAGGTAAAGCTGATATACTTCATTAATCTGCTGAGCATCTATAACTACGCGGTCTACCTTTTCTGCTTCTTCAACTGATTCATAAAGCTTAAAGCGTATATTTGAAGTTCTCGCACGGTTTATTTCAACATCAGCCCGGTCGCGAAGATTTATTGCATTTTTTTCATTCGGACTAAGCTTAAGTGCTGCATCAGCATAATTCATTGCACGCTCATAATAACCGTTATCAAAAAGCTTATTACCAACATTAATATAGTCATTTACAATTTTAGGACGGTTGATTATTGAAACCTGTTTATTTGCAGTAACAAGACAAAGCACCTCTGTACAGATAGTAAGGAAAAAAGCAATTGAGATGGAAATAATCATAACCATCTTATAGCGGTCCATCATTGCCTTAGAAAAGCGTTCTGTACTTCCTTCTGCATTGCGGCCAAAATGAACTGAACAGCTTACTGCAAAGCCTGTAATTGCAAGACCAGGAATATATTTTCCAAAATTCTGCAATCCGGTCATCAGCTTATAAACAAAAACCGACGAAGCCGGAACGCTGGACGGAACGTCGCTCATAAAGCCGGTAACAAAGCTTACTATCAGCCCTATTGCAATAAATATTGAAAGTATGCCGATTATTTTTTTCATATTCCCCTTCCCCTATCTTGCCTTTCTGGCATGCTTTCGTACAGCAAACTTTATGATTCCAGCACTTATAAATAAAAGCGCAAACAAGCAGTTAATCAGAAACAGAATCGGTTCACTTACTATTCCACCAAAGGCTCTGAAAAATCCATTACTCATAATCTTAATTTTAAGATCATGGAACTGAGGCATAAAATATAAAGTATTAAGACAGAAAATCAGTGTAGTTGTAATATACAGAATAACGGCATTCAAAAGCCGCCAGTCAAAGAAGCTTGTAATTCCGTATACCGAGCAAAGAAGCAAAACAAATGAGAATAAAGTCAGAAGATGAGTAAGACCGCCGGAATAAGCTCCGGTTATCATAGAAAAAAGAAGCCGGAAATCTACAGGAACTGGATTCTTGTCTTCTCCAAAAATATTCTTAAGCTGAATTTCTCTGAATGGTTCAGCCTTTCTATTCAATGCAAGACTCGGATAATCAGCAACACTTCTGAATTCTACATTTCCATCTTCCGAGGTGTCTATAATAATTGCTGGAGACTCAGCAGCCCTTCCCTGCGTATTTGACCTGAACTCTCTTGTAAAATAATAAACATCTTCATCCACCTTTCTGAAATAATGAGGTGAAAGAGAATCAGTTGTAGTATTAAACGAAATCTTACGGTTGCAGTAATCGCGAAGCTTAATAGTACCTGGCATAAGCAGCCCCCAGGTAAGAACACAAAGAACAATATATACAATCAGCTGAAGAACTCCACCAGGATGGCGCATTCTGTAATATGAAACGAGAGGAAGAATAAAAATCAGCATACAGAATGAAACATAAAAAAGAGATTTAAACAGCTCTTCATCCTTAAAAAAGATAATTTCTCTTCCGGCAACAAAGCCAAGAAGATTCAGATAAAAGGAATATAAAATAGTTCCAAGAACAGTTCCCAAAATGAGAATGATCAGATAGATTACGGCTAATTTTATTGCTTTTTTCATACTCTTCCTTTTGTATACAATTTATCACTATATTATCGGCAGAAAATTAAGAATTTTTACTATATAAAAACGTTTTAGAAAAAATGCTTATATGCCGATAATAAGTTTGACATAAAAGTCATTTCTTAGATATAATATACCTATAGGACTAAATATGGATAATAACGCAATTATTCCAGGATTCGACAACGATAAAGACGACAGTCTTACAATCTCTTTGAGAAAAGCAGATGGTGTACCTCATGGAATGTTCATCTATCTTAGTGGTTATATTGATACGTATAACTCAAGCTTTTTCCAGAAGCAGATTCAAAAAGTAATGGATTCAGGGTTTATCAACTTAATTTTCAATTGTTCTTCGTTGAACTACGTATCATCAACGGGGATTGGTTCGTTTACCGTTTTCCTAAAGGTTGTAAAGCCAAAGGGCGGAGACGTTATTCTTCTTGAAATTCAGCCAAAGGTATATGAAGTATTCCAGCTGCTTGGCTTCTCTCAGTTCTTTAATATTAAGGGCTCTGCAGACGAAGCAATTGCCTACTTCAACAATGGCGGAACAGAATCTAGCAGTTCTGTATTCCCTCTTGTTATTTCATGCCTGGTTTGCAATAAGAAGCTCAGGGCTACAAAGTCTGGCCGCTTCCGCTGCTCCGGCTGCCGTTCGATTCTCGCAATCAACGAGAATGGAGAGGTTTCTTTAGGCTAATAAAATAACTGATATATAAAAGACCTTCAGCTCTGCTGAAGGTCTTTTTTTTGACTGTTCTTCGATTTTAACCGGCAAGCACAACTTGTGGAAAACCTGTGGATAACTTGAGAGTTTTGCTTTGTTCTTCAAACTAAATTTGGGTAATTTTTAATTAAATAACACTTAAAATTAAATAAAATAATAAATACAAACATCCTAATTCTTTATATTATATAGAATTAAGTCATTTATAATGAATTTTCGTAGATTTTCGTAATTTTTTTTAAAAACCCTATTGACATGTCATTTTGACACACCAGTGTTTAAAAAATGTGGATAACTTGTGGGTATTGAGGGGAGAAAATACTTTTCTCCCCTCAAAACGACTTTGTC
>JAEEGK010024526.1_pt1 | contig 12489 bp, 7 predicted proteins | sample 8958771 | NCBI WGS metagenome assembly JAEEGK01 (sample SAMN16246547, study PRJNA631951) | gut metagenome | biome: gut microbiome; feature: rumen; material: SC-attached | host: Bos | place: Iran: Karaj | collected 2018-10 | reverse complement strand
CAATCCCCAATCCCCAATCCCCAATCCCCAATCCCCATATTATATTAAAATTATTTATGAATTTAAATTAATTTTTACCCCTAAAAATATTTATTATATATAAAATTTTAAATATAAAAAAAAATATATATAATTTAAAACTCCTCTATGAATAAAATTATTACATCTACGTTTAAGGAGGTAAAAAATATATCAAATAATTTATTAATTAGTTTTAAAAAAAAAATAAATGATAATAATTTTTTGTTTTCAAAAGAAAAACATAATAAATATGATTTATTAACAAAAAAAAGAGAACGCGGTAACAAAATTAATAAACCTTTACCTATTTCAGAAAAAACAAAAGATATTATATCTAAAGTTTTAAAAAAACAAAAAAATTTTTTATGTCCAATTCATAAAAATATTGTAAATTTGAAAATTGATAAACATATTTTTAATTTTTCAAAAGAAGGGAATAATAATTCAAATAATAATAATAAAAAAAATAATAATAATAATAAAAATAATAGTGAAAATAAAAATAATAATACAAATAGTAATAATAATTCAAATAATAACAATAATAATAACAATAATAATTTATCTTCTTATGCATTAGACATAGTTAAAAAAGTTCAAAAGAAAAAAAATAATTTAAAACCTATTAATAATAATAACAATAATAATTCAAAAAAAATAAATAAAAATATTTTTTCAAATTTAAAAATTAAATATGAATCATTATTAAAAGAAAATAGAGAACTTCCTTTATCATATAAATTTAATTTATTATTTATTAATTTTTCTCATTTTGAAGACACAATAAATAATATAAAAATATTAAAAAAGAAAAACAATCTTTTTTTTTCTAAAATAAAATCAAACATTGAATTAACATATAAAACTCAATTTATTTTAGACACACTTAAAAAAATTTTATATTTAGTTCCTAATTTTTATATAATTAAATACAAAATAAATAAAGATGAAATTAATAATGACAATTTTAAAGATAATGATAGTAATAATAATTTAAATAATAAATATAATTTTTATGATTTGTATATTGATTTTAATAAAAAATATAAAGAAAATATTACAGATTATAATCCTTTTTCAATAAATAATGAATTTAATTGTAGTGATTGTAGTTTAGATTGTAATACAATGAAAGAACGTAAAAAAATATTTAAATATATTTTATATGAAATTATAAATGAAGAACATAAAAAATTTTTAAGTGAAAATAATATTAAATATTTTGATGCATTTAAATTTAAAACATGGCATCATGATTTTAATTTAGATAATATTAAAGACATACCTTTATATGAAATACCAGAACAACCTTTATATATTAATAATATGAGTTATTATGAAAATATGATTAAAGAAAATGATTTAAAAAGTTTTTTAATTAAAAATTCTAATTTGTTAAATGAATGTGAAAATAAAAATAATAATAATAAAAATAATAATAATAAAAATAATAGTGAAGATAATAATGAAAGTAGTTATGACATTGATATTAATAATAATAATAATAATAATGTTAATGATGAAGAAGATAATAGTAGTTATTTCGTTGATATAAATGATAATAATAATAATATTATTTCTGATAGTTCAGGTGTTATTACTAAATATGTTAGTTATGAGTTTTATGAGAAATTAAAAAGTAAAGAAAAAGCAATTAAAGTAAGTAATGAAATATTAAATTATAATTTAAAAAATCATATGAAGAAAAAAATAATTGAAAATATTAAAGAATTAATTTTATCAATTAAAACATTATTTATTTCATTAAAAACTGAAAGTGAAAATTTTAATAATTTTTGTGAAATGTTATTTAAATCAAATATTAATGAATATTCAATAGAGGAAATAAAAATAAATATTAAAAAAATATGTAAAAAATTTTCTAATTTTTTAAAAATTATAAATCATTCAACTTTAGGAAAATTATTAGTAGTTGATAACACTGTTGATATTAATGAAATTATAAAAGAAATTAAAGAAGATGATTTTATTTAATATAAATATTTATATTAAATGAAATATAATTTATATTATTATACATAATATTATTATTAACTTAATTAAATATTTTTTATGCATTTTTTTCTTCTTCTATATTATTATTATTATTGTTATTATTATTATTATAATTAGATTCATTTTCAAGTTTTTTATTTAAATTTTCATTTAGTTCAATACATTCATCAATATCTTTTAAATAATTATTCATTTTTTTATTTGCTATTTTAATTTCAGCAAAAAGTTTATCTATATCTTTATCTCCTGTTGATGTTATTATTTCATCTTCTTCTTCTTCATTTTCTATGTTATTAATATTATTATTATTATTTTTTATTTCTGAATTTATATTTGAATAATTTTTATTTAAAATTTCGTTTATTTTTTCTTCAAGATTAAAATTATTATTATTATTATTATTTTTAGTTGATATTATTTTATTTTCTTGTGTTTTTAATTGTTGTTTTATATTATTAAAATTGTTATTTGAATCTTTATTTTCTTTTATAAGATGTTTTTTATATTCAAAAATTTTATCGTTATTAAATAACAAATTATTATTAATATTATTATTAATAATATTTTCATTTTTATTAAATTCGTTTTTTAAATTAGAAATAAATTTTTGATAATCATCTTTATTTTTAATATTATTTTTTTCTTGTTGAATTTTATTTCTCATTTCTTTAATTTCTTTAATCATATTATCAATATCATTCAACATATTTTCTTCTTTATTTTTAATATCATTAACTTTATTACTTTCTTTCATAATATTAATTTCATCATTATCAATTTCATTATTAAGTTCTTCAATTAATTTATCATTTTCTTTCATAATATTATAATATTCATCTATTGTAGTATTAGTATAATTATCTAAAATCGAACGAGAAGAATTTTTTAAAATCTTTAATAATTTTATTCCTTTGTTATTTTTTATTTCTTCTTCAGTTATTGATGATGTTAATGATAATGAAGGTTTATAAATGTTATTATTATTATTATTATTTGTTCTTTGTGTAAATGTGTTTGAGTGAGTAATATTATTATTATTATTTTCTGAAATTGAATTATTATAAAAATTTGATGATGATAAAAGAGGATTTTTTGTTTCTTCTGTTTTTAATATTAAATTAGATTTCATTTATTTATTTATATTTTTTTTTTATTTATATTTTAATTAAAAATGAATAACAATTATAATAGAACTAATAGAACTAAATTTCATTTAAGAAGTTATAATAATAATAATAATTATCAACATGTTAATAGACCTTCGAGATTAAATTATAATAGTAATATTAATAGAAGCCAAAATCATTTTAATAATAATTTACCTTATATTCATAGAACAAATGTAATAAAAAATAAAAATAGATTAACTTTTAGTCAAAATTTTTATAATAATAATAATAATAACAATAATAATATGAACTATGTTAATAATCATTTAAATAATAATAATAATAATAGAATAATTAATTTAAATAATAACAATAGATATAATAATTATAATAATATTAATCATAATTATAATAATAATAATAATAACATTAATAATTCTAATAATAATAATAGATTTAAAGTAATAAAAACAAAAAAAACTGTTTTACTTCCTTCAAAAGAAAACACTTCTCCCAAAAACACAATAACATCAAATAATAATGAAAACACAAATAATGATACTAACAATAATAATAATAATGTCATTCATTTAAAAATCCCAGTTCATACTAGATTCGAATATGAAAAAATTCAAAGACTTTATGCGATATATAAATCAGCTATGGCTAATTATAAAAATTCAATAGAAACATTCAATAAATCAATTGAGAAATTAATAAAAAAATTAAATTTCAAAAATCTTCTTTTACGTTTAATGAGAGACAATCTTTTCACTCGCTTGCCTTCACATAATCTTTTGGAAAACATAAAAAATATCGCTGAATGTTCTATTCAATATTATGAACTTACATTAAAGATAAACGAAAGCATTAAAAATAGTAATGTATCAAATTTTAAATTCGATGAGAATAAACCAATTGATTCATTTAATAGAGGAATTGACTTATTTAATAAAGTTACTAATGTTATGATAAAAGGTTTAGAAAAATTAAAAGAAATTATTGAAAATGTTGTTAAATTTCAAAGATTAATAATTGAAGATGATACTTTTCCTCTTCCGATTGAAAATAAAATGATAGTTTTAGATAAAATGAAACGAATTAAATTTTATGAAGTAAAAAATTATAAAGAAATTGTTGATGAAAAAGAATGTGTGATTTGTTTTAATGAATTTAAAAATAATGAATACGTAAAAATTTTTGGCTGTGGAAAACACATTTTTCATGAAGATTGTATTAAAGAATGGTTGCAACAAGATTTTCGATGTCCTTTATGTAAATATAGCATTAAAAAGGATTTATTAAATGATTTATATTAAATAAATAATAATAATTTATTTTATTATAATAATAAATTTAAAGATCAGATTTAATTGAAACTGATTTTTTTCTTACAAAATCAATAATATCAGATTCTTTATTTTCTCCTTCATATTTTATATATTTATTATTCCATTTGTTGAATAAAAATAAAGTTGGATATTTATGAATGTTATATTGAAATTTTATTCGTTTATTTTTGGCACAATTTACTTTCGCTAATGTTTTTCCTTCTTTTTTTAATACGTTTGCTGCAGAATTAAAAATTTTTAAAAGTTTTTGACATTCTTTGTTGTGAGGTGTATAAAAAAATATTAATAAATTATCGTATTTTTTTAATGCTTGGTCAAATTTATCTTCATTTAAAATTAAAATATTATCATCATATTGTTCATTATTTGAAATTAAATTTATTATAAGAAAGAATAAAAAATATTTAATCATTTTTTTTATTTTTTTATATGATGTATTATATTTATATTAAATTAATAATTATTTTTTTAAATAAAATTAATAATTAATTTTTTTTTATTTATAAATAAAAATATTTTTATTATCAGAAAAAATTAAATTATTATTATTATAAATTAAACATTGAATGTATTCAATTTTTTTATCTTTTTTTTCATTTATTTTTTCTATTTTTTCATTTTTATAATCATCAAAATTCCATAGAATTAAATTTCCTTTATTATCACCAGAAATAAATTGATTTTCATTAGTTATGAAAATAGATGAAATGTCATAATCTAAATTTAATGTAAAAGAAATTGAATTATTTAAAATATTATAAATATAAAATTTATATTTTCCACAAATTATTAAATTTTCTTTATTTATTTTATATAATTTATTATTCCATCCAAATAAATTAATATTTTTAATAAAAGAAACATTTTCATTTGTATTCAAATCATAAAAAATTAATTTTCTTTCATTAAAATTTGAACAACAAATTTCATTATTTTTCGTTTCTATAAAATCATAAATAATAAATTCAGTTTTAATATTAGAAATTTTTTCATATTTTTCTGAATATTTTTCTTTTTGATATAAAAATAAATTTGCTTCTTTTGAATTGAATAATAAATTTTTATTTTCTAATTCAATTATTTTAAATGATGTTTCACAAACAAAAATTCTTTGAATGATTTCATAATTATTTCTATTGATTTTAAATAATGAAATGCCATTTGAACATGTTATTATTGTTTCATCTGAAATTTGAGTGATAAAATTAATAGGAAAATAATGTTCTTTTATTATAAAATCAATGTCGAAATTTTCATTTAAAATAAATAAATCTAATTGATTAATACAACATAAAATTCTATTATCTTTTAATAATAATAAAAAATTACATTTTTTATCAATTTTTTTATGTAAAATTAAATTATCAATTGAAAATATTTTTTTTGCTATTTTTTTTTTACTTTTTAATTTTAATTTTTTATTATTTTTTTCTTCTTTAATTTCAATTTTAATATCTTCGATTTTTTCTTCTATTTTATTTTCAATATTTTCTATTTTTTTTATGTGCGGTTGATTCATAAAATTTTTCGCATATTCTGATTTTTCTTCTTTGATAATTTTATTAATATTTTCTTTAATATTTGGTTCTTCTTCAATAATTTCATCAATAATTTCTTTGTATTTTCCTAAATAATTAAGAATAATATAAGTTACATTATAATTATAATCTTTTTTTTCATAAATGTCTTCTATTGTAAAAGCACTAAAAGGAAAAAATAAAATTTCACTTTCTTTAAAAAAAGAATAATTTTCTAAATCAGCATTTGATGCATAATAATTTTTAATATCATTTTCATAATCATTTAAATTTAACTTTCTAACAATAAAAAAAGCTGATGTCATTAAATTATTACCACTTTTTTTTAAAAAACCTTTTGCAATTGATTCGCTTTTAGAAAAAGATAAAAATGTTTTTGAATAGCAAATTGAACTAGGCAAATTTTGTTGTTTTTTTTTTAAATATTCATGAATTTTTTTTACTTCCTCGACATTAATTAAACTCGCTCGAAATAAATCACAATTAATATTTGATAATAAAGAATTTGTTTCTATTCCATAATACATCATTTTAATATAAATTTGATAAATACTTTCTTCATTGCTCATTAAACTCAAATTTAATTTTCTATAAAATGAACCTTCAATTGTGTATGCGCTTGCCCAAAATTTAGAAACAATTTCGTTTGGAATGTTTAAAATTTTCAGTAAAGGTAAAATTAAATATTTAATGTTCGGGTTATAATGTTTGTCATATAAAAATTCATTAAAATCATTCACTTCGTTTTCATTTAAATTTGAAATTTCATTTAATTTTCCTAAAACTGAAGGTAAAATTAATTTATATTTTGAATCTATGTATTCAAAAATAAATTTTCCTTCGTATTCATTTTTTTTTGTTAAAAATTTTGTGTTTTTTGTTGATAATTCTTTATTAAATTGAATGTTAAAATTGGTAATAATATTAAATAAAGATTGATAATCATATGATAAATAAATTTTATTATAAAAAATTTTTTTTTGTTTTAAATAAAAATCGTTTGATTTTAATTCGAAATTGTTTATGTTTTTGTTTATTAATGAATTGTATTTTTCTAAATCTGTGAAAATTATTGAAATTGGAATAAAAATTAAATTTGATAAATTTTCATTTAAAATATTTAAATATTCTTCAATAAAAATGTCATTTATTATTATTATAAATATGTTAAATTTTTTATCATTTTGATTAATAAAATTTAAAAAATCATTTTGAATATTAAAAAAAATAAAACAATCATTTTCATTTAAATATAAATTTTTTTGTAATTTTTTAAGAATTTTATTATTGTTTTTATTAAAATTATTCATTGAATCAATCCAAATCAAATATTTTATATTATAAAATGAAGTAATTAAATTATTTTTATCATCAATAAATTGATCTTCACAAAAAGAAGATTGTAATTTTTTATGAGATTTCATAAAAAAAAGTAAATAAAAAAAAAAATTAAAATATTTATATAAAATTTTTTATAAAAAATAATTTAATAATATTATTTATTTATTTATTGATACATTATCAATAATATATTTTATTTAATTATTAATAATTAGATTTATTTTTTATTTAAATTATAATTTAATAATATTTATAAATAAAAAAAATTATATTTAAATGGATTATTTTAATTTTAACATAGAATTTGAAGGAATTTCGGAATACACAAAAAATAACATTTCATTAATATCTGATTTTGCCTCATTAGTTCAAATTTATCACAAATATGAAGATCTTTTAGTAACAAATTGTCAAAGAACAATTGCGCATATTTTTTCGAATTCAGAATTTGACAAAAGTTCTTTGTCTTTACATTTATTAGATTTTTACAATTCTTTTAATTATCACATTATTACTTTGCAGCAAATAAATTCAAAAATCGAAAACGAAATTTTAAAACCTTTGAATGAATTTATTTCGCATTTAAAATCTCAAAATTCTTTAGTTTTTTCTGAATTTAGTGATTTAATTAAAGAAGTTTATAATCAAAAAAATTTGTATGAAAATTTTCGAACGAATTATTTTAATAGCGCAAAAGAAGCGATTGAACAAGAAAATGAAGTTGTGAAAATTATGAATAATAAAAATTCGACTGAAAATGAAATAAAATTATCGAATGATAAATTAGTAAAATTACGTTCGATTTCAGAAGAAAAATGTGAGAAATTTAAAATCGAAGTTAAAAATACGAATGATTTGTATGAAAATTGTAATAAAAAATATTTTCCAATTTTGAATAAAATAAAAGACATTGAAGAATCAAAATCGAATTTTTTAAAATTTTATTTTGAAAAAATGAATTTTTTTTTCAATCAAAAAAAAACTTCTTTTGATAATTTTATTGAAAATCAAAAAAAAAGTATTGAAATTGTTCCTTTGAATGACATTAAAATTTTTGAAGATAAATTTAATTTTATTATTAATAAAAACGAACGAATTCCAAAAGAAGAATTTTTAAATTACGATTTGTATAGAAGAAAAATTGAATCTTTAATGAAACAAAATGAAAATTTATTAAAAAACGATTTTAAAAATAATTTAAATCCTTCAAATGAAAATTTCATTTCAACATTTAAAAAATCAACTTTTGTTTTTAACAACGATGAAAATCAAATTATTGATGGAATTTTCTTAAAAAAAAATATTGATAAATTCAAATTCGAAAATTTAAATAAAAAAATGGTTTTTCCTCAATATTCAAAAGATTTTGTTGATAAAATTTTAGAAATTTATAAAAAAACAATAAAAGTTCCATTAAAAAATGAAGATAATTTTAATAAATTAGGAATTTTACTTTCGAATGTTATTAATAATATTCAAATTCAAAAAGATTTGTTTGAAATTAATTTTGCTATTGCTTACATTTCAGAAAAAACTTTTTTTCAAAGTGATGAAAATCCTTTTTATAAAATTTATTTATGCAAAGTTTTGAGCGAAAAAAATAAAAGTTTGAAAACGAAAAAATTTTGGCACAAATTAATTCAACTTAAAATTGAAACTGCAATTCAAATTAAAATTCAAAATTATATTGAAAAAGAAAATAAAAAATTAGAAGAAAAATTAAAACGAAAAGAAAAAACAAACGCAAGTTCAAATAAAATAAATTTCGCGAATATGTTTAAAAATATTATTAGTAATAATAATTCTAATCAAAATATTAATAATATTATTAATTCGCCAGAAAATATTAAAAAAAATCAAGAAAAATCAAAAAAATTTTATAACAAAAATAAAAAATCAATTGCAATTAATGTTTTAAAAGATTTTATTATTCATTTTTCGTGTTTTAATTTAGATTCTTCTGATGTTTTTGACATTATTTCTGAAATTTCGAATGAATATGAATTTTCTGATGAACAAACAATGATTAAATTAATTTTAACTATGATTAATTCGAATATGTACAGTATTAAAAACACGAAATTTAATTCACAAAAAAATGATTTTAATTTGTTAAAAAAAGGAAAAAAATTAAATAATTATTTTATTTCGAAAAATTATATTAAAAATAATAAAGATAATAAAATTCAATTTATTTTAAATTCATTAAAATATTTAAATTGTAAAGATTTTATTAATTTAATGTGTTTAAATAAAAATTTTAATAATATTATTTCAAAAATTCTATTTAAATTTATTTTATTCACAAACGATGAAAAATTATTAAAAAAATATCAAATTTCTCAAATTAATTTAAAATCTCATTTATTAATTTGGAATAAAATTTTACAATCAAATTTAATAATAAAAAACAAAGAAAAATATCAAAAATTATCATACAAAGAATTAAAAGAAAAAATTCCCGAAGAAAATAAAAACAATCGTTTTGAATTAATAAAATTAGATGTAATGCGAATGAGCTTCGATAATAACCAAAATGAAAAACGAGAACAAATTCAAAACATTTTAAAATGTCTATCAATTCAGCATCCAGAAACTGATTATTGTCAAGGAATGAATTACATAGCCTCATTTTTATTACATTTTACAAACAACGAAGAAGAATCTTTCAACATTTTTAACAAAATTTTAATTTACACTGACTATGCTGATTTATACACAAACGAACTTCATCGATTGAATAAATATTTTTATGTTTTCGATAGAATTATTAATTTATTTTTACCTGAAGTTTATATTTATCTTAAAAATAAGTCCATTTCTGTTAGATATTATATTTCACCTTGGTTTATTACTTTATTTTCTAGTTCGTTTTCGCATATTACTGAAAGAGAAAATCCGTTAATTTTAATATTTATTTTTGATGTGTTTATTCTTGAAGGTTGGAAAGGTGTTATTAAAGTGGGACTGTGTTTGATGAAACATTTTGAAAGTAAAATTATGAATTTGGGTTTAGAAAGTTTGTTGCATTTTTTAATTAATGATATTTTAAAGTATGATTTTTTTCAAAATCAAAATTTCGATAAGTTGAAAAATATGTATGATAGTATTAAAATTGAAAGTGCGTTGATAGAAAATTTGGAAAATGAATTTGAGATTAATGAAAAATTAAATAAAGAAAAGGAAGAAAAAAAAAAAAAGAAGAAGAAAAAAAAGAAGAAAATAAATAAAAAATTATATTATTAAATTATAATATATTAATAATTAAAATATATTAATTATTAAAAATATTTATATTAATACATTAATTATTAATCTCCCGTTTCATCATTAGAATCAAGCACAGGTTCTTCTTCTTCTCCTTCATCATTTTCTTCACTCATTTTTTTAATATATTCCTTATACGCAAATTTATCCCAATCAGAATAATCAGGCAATCTATCAACATCTTCTTGATTAAAAGGATCTTTTAATTCATTAGCCACAAATTTATTATAATTAAACAAACAATTAAACGCAATTGAAGCACTTTTTGGATGGTCTAAAAAGTTTTGTAACGTCCATTGATATTCTTTCGAAGGGGGAATCATATCATATAACTGGCACATTGCGTCTGCGAATAAAATAGGGTCGTTTTGGTTACTTTCTAATCGTTGTTCTTGTTCGCTATAAAAATATTCCATTTCACTTGGAGTTATAATTCCATTATTATCTAAATCTAATACTTTAAACCAATATTCAATACTAGTTCTATTTGTTTTATCTTCTTCACTTAATAAATACCATAAAAAATCTTCAAAGCACATTTTATCTTTTTGAGTTGATTTGAATTTTCTGGGAATTTGATCGAAAATTCTGTCTACAACTTTTTTTCCTAAACTATGGCCATCGTATCTAGAAAATGCTTCTTTAGATATGAAAAGTTCATTTTCTGGTTCTCTGTTGCTATCTAATTCAAAAAAAATGCAGTAAATTACATAAAAATGTTCGTAGCTAAAATAAGGACGCACATTATTAATGTCATCTTCACTGACTCTTTTTAGAATTTCTATTATGTCGCTTTTTTTAAAATCATGTAATGTTATTTTACCATCGTCGTTTATGTCGTTTGTGTAAAAAATTCGCATTATGACTGTGTCTGAGTATTTTTGTTGATAAGTTGGATGTTCTTTTAGAAAATCCAAACTTTGGTTAAGTTCTAATAATGCTTTTAAAAATGGTACAAAATCTTCACGAACAATTTCTTTATTTTTTGGGTTTTTGATGAAATTAAAATATTTTTTTACATTTGAACATCCGCGGAAATTTTCCATATGAAATTTTATAAATTGTTGTCTTGTGATTTTTCCTGTTTTTTCTGTGTCTATTTTATTAAATAAAACAATATTGTACAAAGGAGGAAAATTATAAAAATCTTTTGTGATAGGTAAAAATTCTTGTAAATTTAATTCGTTTTTTTCTTTAAAAATACTGTCAATAATTGTATTTTCTTGAGCAATGAATTCAATGCTTGGTTCAGGAAAATAAAATTTAGGAATTTTACTTAATTTCATACTAGTCATTAAACTATTGCTTAAAGATTCAGTTAATTTTTTTTCTTCATTTTTATTTTCGTTTATGAAATTTTTTTTTTCTATTTGAAAATTTTGATAACTGTTGCTATTTGGACTTACAGGTGGAATAAAATGACTTGCGGCTATTTGACTGTTTGTTAAAGAGTTTGAAAGATTAGCAAAAAATGGCAAAGGTGTGCTTATTGTAATGTCACTTTTTTTACAATCTTCTATTAATCTTGTAACGATTTGCATTGTTGATGGAATACTAAACCATTTTATTAAATTGTTTTCCATCATTTTTTGACATAGTTTGTAACGAATGTGATTTTTTACTTTTTGATGAATTTTTGGGATTTTTTCCATAAAAAAATTTTTATTTAAATTATTTAAATTTTTTATTATATTATTATTAAAATTAGAGAAAAATGTTTATTTATAAAATATTTAATTTAAAATTTAAATATTTATTTTTATTATTTATAATAATCAAAAAAAAAATGTAAATTTTATTGGGGATTGGGGATTGGGGATTGGGGATTGGGGATTGGGGATTGGG
>JAEEGK010024522.1_pt1 | contig 12491 bp, 17 predicted proteins | sample 8958771 | NCBI WGS metagenome assembly JAEEGK01 (sample SAMN16246547, study PRJNA631951) | gut metagenome | biome: gut microbiome; feature: rumen; material: SC-attached | host: Bos | place: Iran: Karaj | collected 2018-10 | reverse complement strand
TGCCGGCTTTCTTGTAGGCCTTTGACTGTTCGTTGAGGGCCTTGGCGCTCTCCCGGCTCTGGGCCGCCGTCGTGCCGAAGATCTTCTCAACGATGTCCGCCAGGACGGCGGACACCTGCACCAGGATCTGCAGCAGCGTTGTAAATGCAGGAATGATCCGCTCGATCACCGGCTGCGCTGCGGTCATCAGGTTCCCCTTGATTTCCGCCAGGGCGTCCCGTACTTCCGGGAAGGAAAGCAAAAGATCGCTGAGATAGTCCCGCAGCGCCCGGAGCCCGGAGAGGATCACCGTAAACACGAACACACGGGAGATCATCTGTCCCAAACGCCGGAAGGAGCTTTGCATAGACTTCGCGGCGCTGGCGACTGCGCTGCGGAGCTTCGCCATGGCCCCGGAGTTGGCTTTTACCTCTGTCTCCAAAACGGACGCCCGCTCCGTCATACCCTCCAGGCTTTTTTCCCCTGTGGAAATGTCCACGCTCAGCTTTTGCCACTGTTTGTTGAGCCCGTCCAGAAATCGGGTCTGCTCCCGGAGGTCCGCATTTGCCTCCGTGAGCCGGGTGCGCACCCCGGCGCGGTCGCCGGGTTGGGCGGCGGCCAGCTGCTCCTGCAGCTTTTTCACCTTCTGCCGGGCGCGCTCAGCCGCGATCTCGGCCTTTTCCATTTCCGCCGCGATGCTGTCCCGCTTTTCCCTTTTCTCGCTGAGGGCCTTCTGGGTGTCCTCGATCTTCCGGCGCAGCTTGCCAAGCTCCTGCAGGGCGTCCTTGTCGTCCAGCTTCACGGACACGGAAACGCCGCCCACGCTGTTATTCGGCATTGCTCATACCTCCCTTCGTCCAGGCTGCCAGCAATTCATCATCCGCCTCCGAATACCTGTTCTTCAGACGGATCAGGTCGGCATTTCGACGCGCCCACTCTTTGTCCGCCTTGTCCATCTTTTTTCCACGGGCCTGCATGTCCCTGATCCGGACGATCTGGGCAAAGGTGCAGTCGCCGATCTCATAATAGGCGGAGAGGAAGCTCCACCAATGCAGCGGCGCATCCTCGCGCACGTCACGGCCCAGCACTCGGTTGACGGGGGCAACGATCCACTGGAAATCCTGCTCCCAATCCATAAGGCGGGGTCCGTTTTTCATATTCGGGGCGCTGCCCCCGTCAATAAACCAGGAAGCCTTTTCCAGCGCTTCCTGAACATCTCTCCCCGGAAGTTCCTCCGCGTCGGGATAGAGGATCCAAAGCGTAGCGATAGACTTTTCCTCTGGGGTCAGGTCAGGATCCCCCAAGGCCGCAAGAATCGTGAGAACGTCCCGGTAGTCCCAGCGGATCGCGTAAGCGATCCCGGCTATTTCGATGGTTTTCGGCAATTCAAAATTCATAGCACGATTCGGGAGGAGATAACTCCTCCCGATCCTTATCTGTGATACTTGCTCAAGTATTTCTGGAGCTTCGGGTTTTTCGCTTTTTCTTCCCGGGCGACCCCGCTGTCAATGACGTCGATGAGCCCCAGCAGGATATTCATCCAGATCGGAGCTCCGTCTGCCATAGCGAGGACGGACACGCTGCCGCAGACGCCTTTGCAGGTCCCCTCCCCAAGGACGTCGTCGATGGCGGCACGGAAAAGCTGATCGCCCTCTTCCCAGGCATTGAGGACCTCCGCGCCCTCCAGCTTCGAGAGGTTGTCCCGCCAGGCCTTATCCCGTTCTTCCAATTCGGAGAATCGGTTATACAGCCGGGAAACAAAAGCCGGGTCCGTCGGGTTGAGATAAACCTTTACCTTTCCGTTTATGACGTATTCCTCAACGCCTGTGTTGATGTTCAGGTCAGTCATGAGCTTTGCTTCCTCTCCCTATCAAGTGTCCGGCGTGAAGGTCACCACGCCGGCGCTGCTCACCGCAGCGGTGCCCTTGGTGCGCTGGCCGCCGTAGGTGACGGAAATCGGCATGCTCAGGCTGCCGCCGCCGGCGCCGCCCAGGCTGCTGGGCTCGATGCTGCAGGCCGCATAGCGCTCGGCGAACATCGCCGAATCCGCCGTGCCCGCATAAAGGTGGACGATCAGCATGTCCTGGGCGCTGAGGGCCGCGTAATCCTGGTCCTTGATGGCCAGATTCCAGATCTTCACGGCGGCCGTGTCGCCCCCGTCCAGGTTGTAGGGGTCGAAATCCTGAGAAATGACGGGCTTTTTGAGATTGCTCCAGTTGTTGCCCAGGATATCCTGAGAGTTTTCCGCCCCCCAGTCCAGGCTCTCCTCGCTGTCCTCCACCCGCTTGCCCAGAGGGCTCCAGACAGGGTTGGAGGAAGTGCCGGTGTTCAGATAAGCGATCAGCAGCTCTCTCTTGATGGTCTGGCCGCTGGGCGTGTTGAAAGTCATGTCTGCCACTTAAAAAACCTCCCATGTAAGCGTGAGCGATGCGCCGTAGTCGGTAACGTCGTCCTCATAGACGGTGAGCACCGCGGCGTCGCTCGTTCTTGTGATTTTCTCGTTGACGGCGTCCTCCAGCTCCGGCGGCGCAGCCGTCTCGCACCAGGCGCAGATGGCCGTCAGGGTCTCCACGGCTTCCATTTGGTCGTCGTCGTCGCTGGGCAGCACCCGGTATATGATCCGGAAGCGGTATTCCGCCCGATAGCCCCCGCCAATATAGCGGGCGGCGTAGAGGGCGGCCTGCTCCGTCGAGAAGCACAGGCTGACGTCGTTTGCCTTCAGGGCCTCGAAGGTGACGCTCATGCCCTCCGGGATCTCCGGGCAGGTATTCAGCCAGGCTTTCACCGCCCGCCACACGCTGGCGGCGCTGGCGGCGCTCAGAAGCTCACTCACGGGCGATCACCCCCTGCGCCAGCGCGATCCACTGGGCGACGCGCGCATTTCTGGCCTTGTAAAACCACTGCGGCCCGCCGCTGGCATGGTGATAGTCCCGTTCGCTCCGGACCTTTGTCACGCCGGAAAAGCTGCGCCAGCCGTTGGGCGTCGGAAAGCCGCCGATCTTCCGTTTGGGATCCACATAGACCTTGCCGAAATACTGCCGCCGGGCATAGGGCCGGTCCCAGACGATGGTGCTGCCGTAGACCCGGCCGGAGCTGCGCAGGCGTCCGGAGGCGGCGGGGATATAGGGGCGGCTGTCCCGTTCCGCCTGGATGGCCACGGCATGCTCCGCCTTGGTGCATTTCCGCGTCAGGACCTCCGGATAGACCTCCGCCCGGAATTTCGTCCGAATGATCACCGCCCCGTCACCTCCAGATATTCCGTCACCGGGCTTCCCCGGTTTTTCAGGCTGACGCTCTGCACCAGATGCACGTCGTCATGCCGTCCGTTGATCGCCTGATAGCTCCCGGCGTCGTCCACGTCCCCCAGGGCGAAAAAGCTCTTGGCGTCGATGGTGTAATAGCCGGCTTTGGCTTCCTCGCTGAGGGCGCCGTAGGCGATGGGCCGGAGATAGCTCACCTCCGCGCCCTCCGCCGTCGCCAGGTGCTCCCGGGGGACGATCAGCACCGTGCCGCCCGAGGCAACCGGTCCCGTGGTCTGTCGGTCCACGCCGTCCTCGTGCTGGATATAGCTGCCCTGCAGCAGCACCCGCTTTCCGGCGCTCCAGAGGGTCACGGCCCCGCCCGCGGCGGGCAGGCTGCGCTGCAGCTGCAGCTCCATCCAGTGGCCGCGCTCCCGGATATTCTCCGCGCTGAGGATTTCCCAGCGCTCGCCCCGCAGGCTGATGAGGCAGTCCAGGGCGATGCGGGGGTCATATCGGCAGCGGACCGTGGCCCGGCGCAGATGCGCCGTGGGCTGCATATCCCGCCCGTGGGCCTCGATCCATTGGACATAGAGGGCAAAGCCCAGGGCGTCCGAGGTCGCCACGGTGGAAAAGCCGTCGGTATAGGTCACGCTGGAGTGCAGCACCCGCACCGGCGTCCGCAGCTGACCCGCGTCCAGGTGGATCATTCGCCCTCACCTTCCTCTGCGGCCTCGCTCCCGGTGTCCGATTCGGACACCGCTGCGGCCTGCGCGGCCAGAGCGGCCTTCCGGCAGCGTTTCTGCTCCTGAAGGATGTAGTCCGCCAGGCCTTCCGGGATGGGGGCGCCCCCCCGGTTGTCGTAGTAGTGCAGGGTCAGGGCCTTCGCGCAGAGGGCGTAGCCCTCCGCCGTCGCCAGTTCCTCCGTCACGCCTGCCCCCGCCAGATAGTCCTGCGCCATGGCGAGGTAGGACGCGATGACCGCGTCCTCCTCGCCCTCGGCGTGCATATATTCCTTGACTTCGTCGATGTCCAGCGCCATGGCCTTATGCGCTCACCACAAGGGCGGGCTCAGCCGCCGGGCTGTAGAAGGGCCTGGCGATGGCCACGCAGGAGCAGACCACGCCGCTGCCGGCGTCGTGGGTGATCTCCGCGCAGTAAAAGCGCTTCTGATCCCCGGCCACCTTGATGCTGGCGCAGCCGGTGGCCTTGGCGATGGCGTCGTCACCGGCAGTCTTGGTGCCGGTGGCCACCACGGTGGCGTTGGTGCCGGTGTCGTCGTCGGCGGCGTAGATTTTGATGGTCATGGTCTTGCCGCTGGCCAGGGTGGCCATGCTCCAGAGGAAAGCGATCTCATCCACGCCGGAGCCGTCCACATAGTCGCTCTTGGTGGCGGTGGCGGTGGCGATGCTGGCCGGGGCCTTCACGCAGCGGATGTCCAGTTCTTCATGCAGTCTGTTGCTCATGTCGAGTCTCCTTTCTTACGCCCGGGCCGCCAGGGTCACGAAAGCGCTGCGGGTGTTGGAGCTGTTGGCCAGGGTGATGGGGGCGTTCTGCTTGGGCGCGCCGCCGCAGCGGAACACCATCCGGAAGCACTGCTGGTCCGTCAGCCACTGCACGTGGATGCTCCAGCCCATGCGGGCGGTGCCCTTGGTCAGCAGGATGTACTGGCTGGGATCGATCAGCAGGATATCGCCCTTGCTGCCGATGGCGGAGCAGTAATCCTCGAAGATCACGGGACGGGTCAGGATCCGCTGATAGTCCAGATCCCGGTAGCCGCCCTCGGGATTCCACAGGAACTTCTCCGCGCTGCCGTCGTTGGACTTGATGCTCAGGCCGGGCAGCTGCTCCTCCAGATCGGGGTGCATGACCCAGACGGAGTTGCGGCGGAAGCGGGCATGGTGCCGGTGCCACATCTTGTTGACGTTGGCGCCCGTCAGAGTGCCGGCGGTCTGGCCGCTCTCCTTGGCCACGGTGATCAGGGCGCTGCCGTTGAGAATGCCCAGAGGCTTGCCCGCGCCGTCGCCGTCGATGACCGCCTTGGTCAGCACGCGGTCGGCCGCCAGGGCGAAGCCCCGCTGGAACAGGCCGCTCATGAAGGGGGCGTCCTCCAGCAGCTCCTCGGTGACGTAGCCGAAGCCCATCATCTTGTCCAGCTCCAGCTTCATCTCCCGGAAGGCGGGCTTGGTGGCGGCCACGGTGGCGCCCTCGGAGGCCCAGTACATCTGGATCCCGCCGAAGACGCTGCTGCTCACGTCGGTCTCGTTGACGCTGAGCCACTTGGCGCTGTTGGAGTTGGCGCCCACGGTGTAGCGGTCGATCCGCCGCAGCAGCTCGCTTTCGCTGACGGCGCTCTCCATGATCGCCCCGGCGAAATCCGTCTGCACCGCAAAGCCGCCGTCCGCGCCGGTGCCCTCGTTGCCGCCCAGGACAGCGTCGTTGATCCGCGCCAGGCGGTTGTCCTGCTTCAGGGTGGTGGCCGCGTCGTGGATGGCCTTCAGCTGCTCGCCGAAGTTCCGGAAGGGACGCACCTCATCGGCGGGGTTCTTGGCCGGGGCGGCAGGCTTGCTCTCCGCTTCCAGCTCCGCAGCTTCGGCGCTCAGGGCCGCCTGGCGCTCCACCACGGAGATCTGATTGGAGATCTTCTCCGCTTCGTCCTGCTTGGCGGTGACTTCGTCATACTTGCCCTCGTTCATGAGGGCTTCCGCGTCCTTCAGCAGCTGGGCCTTCTGGGCGCGCAGGTCGTTCAGGGTTTTCGCGTAATCCATTGCTTTATCAATCCTTTCGTCATAGTTGCCTCCCTTGCAGGGGAGGGGGACCGCAAAGCGGTGGAGAGGTCTCTCCGCCGCAGCGGGCGGTTTACATCAGCTCCAGCTGCCTTTGCCGCAGCCGGGCCAGGGTCTTCTGCTTCTCCGCCGCCAGGTGGGCCTGGTAGTCGGCGCGCATTTTGTTGGTGATCCGGGGCAGCAGTCCCGCGGAGGCCACCATGGTCACGATGGGATCGTCCGCCTCGCCCTCCCAGGGGAGGACTTCATCCAGCAGGCCGTATTCCTCGGCGGCCTGTTTGGAATTGATCCAGATGTCCTTGTCCATCAGCGTCCCCAGGGCGCTGCGCTCCGCGCCGCTGCGCTGGGTGTAGATGTCCAGGACGGCGTCCCGGGCGTTTTTTGCGCTGTCATAAGCGCCCTTCAGTTCCTGATAATCGCCCTGGGCGCTGAGGCTGGGATTGTGGACGCAGATCAGCGCCCCGGTCTCCGCCTGGCGCACCGTCGCCCCCTGCAGAAGCACCGTGGCGGCGGAGGCCGCATAGCCCTGCACCAGGGCCACGGTCCGGCCGGCATAGCGCCGCAGCATGCTGTAGATCTCCGTGCCCACGGTGAGGTCGCCGCCGGGGCTGTTGATCAGCAGAGTGACTTCTCCGCCGTTTGCCTCGGCCAGGGCCCGCCGCACGTCCTCGGGACAGGTGATGTCCTTGTAGCCGTACCACCGCAGGACGTCAGCATAGTCGTTATCGACCAGCTCGCCCCGGATATTGATTTCAGGCATCAGCTTTCATCTCCTTCCTCGCCCACAGGCGCATAATTCTTTGAAAACCGGTAGATCTTCCCCATGCCGTCCGGCAGGGGGCTCATGTCCTCCAGCGCCCGGACTTCGTCCGGGTTAAAGACGGACATGGAGATCATCTTCTCGTAGAAGGCCGCCCTGGAGCTGCTGTCGCCCCGCAGCAGCGCGTTCAGGTTTTTGTGGAGATACATCCCCGCCGCCCGGTCTTCGTCGCTGAGCAGCTTCCAGGTCCATTCCTGCTCGATCTGCGTCACCGGGGGCGTCAGGGTATTGGTGACGAAATCCAGCTGCTGCTGCTCGTTGCTTTGGTAGCTCTGCTTCCCGGCCTGGAGCATATAGGCGGGGATCCCCGTAAACCGGGAGATCTCATCCACGCTGAAGGCCCGGGCCTCCAGGAGCTGGCTGTCCTTCTGGCTGATGCCCAGGGGGGTGTACTCCATGCCCCGGTCCAGCACCGCCACCCGGAAAGCGTTGTCCAGGCCCCGGCTCATCCGCTCGAAGTCGCCCCGCACCACCTCCCGGACGTCTTCGTCCAGGCTGGTGGCCACCTTCACCACGCCGGAAAGCCGGCTGCCGTTGGTGAAGAATTTGCGGTTGTACTTCTGCGCGGCGGCGTCGGTACCCATGCTCTCCCGGGCCATGTCCAGCATCCCCAGCCCCTGATAGCCGTTGAAGCTCTCAAAGCGGAAGATCAGCAGCTCGCTTTCGCTGAAAGCCCTGGTCAGGCGCTCGCCCCCCGGCGTATCGGGATCCACGCTGAAAAAATACCAGACCGCGCCGTCGTCGGGGTTCACCTGCCGGGTGTAGCCCGCGCTGGGCAGGGGAAAGATTTCCCGCACCCGGCCTGCCAGGTCCCGGCGGATGGCGCCGAAGCCCGTGCCGTGCCAGAATGCCTGGCTGACGATGGCCCGCTCTGCCGTAAACTGTCCCATCTGGTAGTTGTACCGGGTCTTGAGGATCCGGGCGATCTCGTGGTCCGGCTCCAGGCGCTCATCCCCCACCCGCTGGCGCACTTGCCAGGGCAGCACCGCGATGCTGTTGCAGAAGATGCGGTGGGCGGCGGCCACGGCGGCCAGGCGCATGGAGGTGGTGGGGTTGATGGGGCTCTCCTCGGTCAGGTCCCGGAAGAACTCCTCCGCGTCCTTCAGCGTGGTGTAAATGGTGGAGGGGTCCCGGTTGGCGTGGATGCCGCGTTTCAGAAGCATAGAATCACCTCGAAAAAAGATATAGAGCCCCGGCAGGGAGCATAAGCTCCCGGTCGAGGCTCAGGCACTAAGGCTCAGGCACTGCCTTCTGCAATTGTGTTTATCCCCGTCCGGGGAGTTGGAGGGCTCCTCCGTGTCCGATTCGGACACAGAGGGAGCCCGACAGCCTTTGGGAGAGGATTCCCTGGGCGATCCACGCCCGGCGGCGATCCGGCTGCCCTCCGCCGCCTACCGATCAGGAAGGAGGAAACAATGGCTCATGCGCCAACCGTCCCCATGGAGTTATCAGATCAGCTGGAAACTGCTCTCTGCGTTCCAGTGATACAGCAGTCCTTCGGCGGTGTAAAGGATCCCGGCCGCCGGTGCGTCGTCGCCGGTCGCTTCGACCCAGCTCCCGGAGGAAGCCTTATAAATCTTGCCGTCCGTAGTGTTGCCGTATTTTTCCCCAGCCTTCGGGCTGGCGGGGGCCGCAGCGGCCACGGCCCGCAGCGCCACGATGCCCGGTACGGTCATTCTTCCGGCGCTGTCCACGGCGACGGTACCGCCGTTTTTCACGCCGCCCAGGGAGCTGCCCGCCACGGGCAGCGTATAAACGCTGAAACCGGCAAAACCGGCGGCGATGGCCGCGCGAGCCGGGTCCGGCGGCAGCAGCATGGCGCCGGTGTTGTCCAGCAGGCTGCCGTCGTCCGTCAGGAACAGCGGGCCCTCCCCCGCGGGAAAAACGCCCCGGCCTTCGGAAAGCAGCTGCGCAAGCCTCTCGTTGGTCATATTCATGCTATACACCTCCGTCGTCGATCAGCAGGGCAAAGGCCACCAGGACCGCGCCGGCGGCGATGATCCCGGCGGGCCGGTAGATCTCCCAGGCGCCCCAGCTCACCAGAGCGCCGCCGCCCAAAAAGCACAGGTCGTTCAAAACGCCCCGCAGAAACTTAAAGATCTTCTTCATAATCTCCTCTTTGCCTTCCCCTGGGGGAAATTCCGCGCGAGGGGACCCGCCGCGCAGCGGTGGGCGCGTGCTTCCTCTGTGGCGCGAAGCGCCGGATGAGGGGTCCCGCCGCAGCGCTCTCACATCATCACCGCATATCCCCGCCGGCGGATGGCCTCATTCAGATCCGGCTCATCGATGGCCACCAGCATCCGGGCCAGGGCGTTCAGCAGCGCCGCCAGGGGGTCGATGCGCTGGCTGTCGTCCTTGTGCCGCTTACTCAGCTTGATGTCCCCGAAATTATTGACGACTTCCACGGCGTTCCCGCAGCACCAGAGCAGCAGGGGGCTGTATTCCGCCACCAGCTTTCCCTGGAGGATCAGCTCCCGGAAACGCTTGGTGGCCTGGTTCAGTCCCGCGCAGGTCTGGGGGATCTCCACCACGCTGTCCTCCCCCCGGGTCTCCCGGATCTTCAAGGCGAGGTCCGTGGCATTGTGGCCGTCGTAGTCGATTTCCTTGATCCGCCAGCCGTGCTCCCGTTCCCCCTCGCAGATCCAGTTGTCCACATAACTGTTGTCCGTCACGTCGCCGGGGGTCAGGGTACAGTAGCCGTCGGGTGCCCAGGCGATATAGGGGATCCGGTCCGTCCGCTCATGCTTGGCTGCGGCGTTCTCGGGGAGGAAGCCGTGGACCTTCACGGCGATCCGCCCGTCCGGGAGATTCCAGCAGGCCCCTGTCCCGCTGAGGTCGATGCGCTTGCCCAGGTCGTAGCCGCACCAGCACTCCCGCCCGTCCGTCAGCTTCGCAAATTCCTCCCGGCTGACGCAGAGGCCCCGCAGGGCTTCCAGCTGCTCCGTGGTGAGGTATTTGTTGGTGTTGGAGGCGTCCGCCTGCCAGAGGCAGCAGCGACGGGTGAGGAACATCCGGATCTTGTCCGCGTCCCCGCTGCCGTAGGCCAGCTCGCACTCCGTCCGGATCTGCTCCCGGAGTATGTCTCCGTAAATGCCCGGGTACCGCAGCACGGGGTTTGCCCGCAGCCACGCTTCCGGGTCCTGGGGGTCGTCCGTGGGCTCCAGCTCCCGGAGCATGACGAAATATCGGTCCGACCGGAGATCCCCCTGCAGGATCTGGCGGCACAGCAGCTCCTCCTTGTAGCAGGGCTTGTTGGCTGCGTCGTCGCCGGCGGTGGTGATGATGTCCAGCAGGGGCTGCGTCCGCTTGCCCAGGCTGTTCAGGCCCAGGTCGTGGATCGTGGCCACCTTATGGGCGTGATATTCGTCCAGGCAGAAGTAGCTGGGCGCGGCGCCGTCCTTATTGCCGGTCTCCTTGCTGAGCTTGGTCATCTGGCCGCCACGGGTCCGGTGCTCCACGTAGGTCCGGCGGATGTAGAGCCGGCGGGCGATCTCCGGGGAGGCCTCCGCGATCTTCGCCGCGTCGCCCCAGACCCGCCCCGCCTGGTCTTTGTCCACGGCGGCGCAGTAGACTTCCGGCTCCTGCTCATAGACGGCCTTCTCCGGCTGATAAGGCGGATAGAGGGCGTCCGCCGTCATGTGGTAGAGGCATTTTGCGCTGTTCTCGGTGCTCTTGACGTTTCCCCTGGCTCGCTTGTTATAGGCCTGGGTGAAGCGGCGGACACCGGTTTCCCGATGGACCCAGCCGTAAAGACATCCCTGGTCGAAGATCTGCCAGGGCTCCGGCTCGATGGGCTGCCCCGCCATGGGACCGCGGATCTGGACGCAGCGCCGGAAGAATTCCAGCACGCGATCCGCCCGCGTTTCATCGAACACCCAGGGGAAATCATCCGTCCCCTGCCTTTTGAGGTCGTCCAGGTGCCGCTGACAGGCCAGGATCTCCCAGCGGCAGCACACGCTGCGCAGCTTACCCTGGGTGACCTGTTTTGCATAAATACTCACCGGATGGTGAAGCCCGGAGCTCGCTCTCATATCAGTCACCGAAAAGGGGGTCCTTCGGCCCCGTGGCGGTGGAGGGATCCGGCGGCAGCCCCAGCTTTGTCCGGCCGCCGGGCGTGAGCCCCAGCTCCTTGTAGTAGCTCAGCGCCGCGCTGGAAAGGTCCATCCAGAGCACAAGCATGGGGTTCCGGGTGGGGTTGGAGGCCCCGCCCTTATTGGTGTAGGCCACCACAGGCTGCGAGCCGCTGTCCTTGTACTGCTTCTCCGCGGCGTCCCGCTGCACCAGGATCTCCGCCAGGGCCTGGATCGGCGCGTCGAAATAGGGCTGATAGGTCCCGGCGGCAATGCAGGCGTCGCGGACCTTCTTTGTCCAGCCCTTGACCGTCTTGGGGTTTCCCATTACCAGGGCCGCTTCCGTTCACCGGGCGGCGCAGCTGCGGCCTGCCGCGCCTGGGCATCCCGCCGTTTCCGGCGGCACTCCCGGCACCGGCTGAAGGGCTCCAGCTTCCGCTCCCGCAGCCACTGCAGCTCCCGGGGCTCGATGGTAAAGGCCGCCCCGCAGTCCCGACAAACCACATGGATCGTGCCGGGGATCTCGCTCGCTTTTTTCATGCGCCCTCCGTTACTCAATCTGCTCCGCCTTTTGGCCCGTAAAAGCCTCCCAGCGGGAAATGATCACGTCCGCATATCGGGGATCCTTCTCCATGGCGTAGACGTTACGCCCGTTCTGCTGGCCGGCTATGAGGGCTGTGCCGCTCCCGGCGAAGGGATCCAGGATGTTGTCCCCGGGATAAGAGCCGGCCTTCATAAGGTAATCGAAAAGCGGTACCGGTTTCATGGTCGGGTGCAGGCTGCTTTTCGTCGGCTTATCAAATCGAAGCACGCTGCTCTGCTTCCGGTCATATCGGAAAGTATGCGCCGCCCCCGGCTTCCAGCCATAAAGAATGGGATCATACTCGCCCCCGGCGGGCAGCTCCCCGCCCAGACAGGGCTCATAGCCGTTTTGATAATCGTTCCTCCCCAAGACTGCCTGGTTTTTGACCCAGACCAGCACCTGGTGGAGATCAAGCCCCGCCTGCCGCAAGGCGGAGGTGAAAGTAAAAGCACTGACGCCGCCGAAAAAGATATAGAAGCAGGCGCCGGGACGCATGCAGCTGCAGGCGTTGCGGAAGGAACCTGTCAGCAGCTCCAGGAACTCTTCTTCCCGGAGATTGTCCCCGGGCACGTCCCCCGCTGCGCTGGAATAGTCTACGCCATAAGGCGGATCCGTCAGTAGCAGATCGATCTTGGCGTCGCCCACCAGGGAAGCCACTGCTGCCGGGTCCGTACAATCGCCGACAAGAAGTGTACCCCCCCCCCAGTTTCCATTTACTTCCAACTTCCGCTTGAGGCTTTTCGGACGGTTTGAGACTGTGGACGTCCTCCGACGCCTGAAATCCGTCCCGGGGATCCACGCCGAAGCCGAAGGTGGAGAGGTCAAGGCCGGGGAGCTCGAGCTTGAGAATGTCCCGGTCCCAGCTGGAAAGCTCCGCGATCCGGTTGTGGGCGATGGCGTATTCCCGGCGCTGATCTTCGCTCAGATGATCCAGGCGGACCACCGGCACAGTCTCCAGGCCCAGCAGCTGCGCCGCCTGGAGCCGCCCGTGGACTTCCACCACCAGGCACTCCG
>JAEEGK010024521.1_pt1 | contig 12491 bp, 10 predicted proteins | sample 8958771 | NCBI WGS metagenome assembly JAEEGK01 (sample SAMN16246547, study PRJNA631951) | gut metagenome | biome: gut microbiome; feature: rumen; material: SC-attached | host: Bos | place: Iran: Karaj | collected 2018-10 | reverse complement strand
GCCTCCAGCCGCTTGGCAAACCACTGCAGTGTTTTTCATGGTTTATGGCTCCGCCTGAGCGAGTGTCAACACTTTCAGGAAAATGTCAACGAAATTAGGAACGCTGTCAACGATTTCAGGAAGATTGCCAACTTGTCCAGTAAAACGACTGTCAACCACATCAGGAAATAAGCAAAAAACTGTCAACCGAAATTAGGAAAAGACAGATCAAAGCGTGACAGTTACAGTTGTGACAATTAGAAATCGAGGTTATAATACACCTTATAATACTTTATAACTAATTGATATATAGATAGTTATATATAATATACAGGGAGTTGGCACCCCTCAAAAACTAACTGTCACAATTGTAACTGTCACACCCAGCCATCATTAATTTATCTAAAAAGTTGATATACAATGAAATACGAAATTAGTACAGCGACTGCGCCCGCTATGCCGAACCTCGGTAAAGGCACAGAATGTATCAAAATCCTGCTCACACAGGCCTCGAAAGACATGTATGAACCTCTGGTTCCGATGTTTTTCCCCATCTTTGGCGCACACATCTGCGGTGCGGAATTTCAGTATCCTCGGACAAAATAACCCGTCATTATTCAGAAATAACCTATCCTTATCGTCGGTTAAGGGTAGGTTATTTAATTGCTTTATAGGAAATCCTCGCTCATTGTCATGAATGGGCGAGGATTAACAGTTTAGCATGGGGGCACTCACTCAGTCGCAATCCGTTTCCACTTCGTGCCTTGCTGGGCGGTGGAGCCGTCGGTGTTCGCACGGAGAGCCGTCCACGTCATCTGACCGTCGGCGATCGAGGCGATCTCCCACCACTCGCGCAGTTCTTCCTCGCCCACGTTCTTCCAACGGGTAACCAGTAGCGTGCCGTCGACGAAGTAGTCCTGGAACTCGCGGGTGGTGACGGCTTCCCATTCACCTGCGGTGTTCTTGCGCCAGTACTTGTACGTGCCGTCAGCAAAGAACTCCAGCCGTGCGTTTGCATCGTTATAGGTCTCAATACCCGTCAACTCCGTACACTCCCACAGGCCGAGGACAGCCTCGCGGTAATCGCGGGTGAGTTTTTCGAAGCGGATGGTACCTTCATTGTGAAGCATCACACTGCCGTCAACCGTCACAGTTATCTTGTGGTTTGCAGTGAACGCGCTGCCGTCGATGGCGGTGATATTAAACTCTTCGACCATTGTGGTATGCTCATCAGAGTGGTTGGTGAGGGTCATCTTGTTGCCGTTGATGGATAAATCAAGTTCTTTCTGGTTATTCCACACGATTTCCTCTCCTTGCTGTGCATTGATTGAGACGCTCATGTATGCTTTGGTCGCAGAGACGAAGGTATAAACAGATTTTAGGTCGGTTACCACGGGATTCCCGTCGAGATATACAGGCATCCACTTACCAAGAATTCTTTCTGCGAGGTCTTCGATGACGGCAGGGGCCTGCTTGTTATAGAACTCGAGGAAGGGCTTTACGGCAGGGTCATTCAGATTATCTTCAGTGATGTAGAATGTCGGCACCATCTCACCCTGCTTGGTATTGGCGAGCACAGCCTCCACAGCCTTGCGGGCCATGTTGAACGTGTTCTGCGCCATGACGCCCTTGAGGTATGGACTGTAGGCAATCAGCTCGTCGAGGAACTCATCGTAGACATCAAACGTATAGACGCGCTTGCCGGGGGCTTTCAGTGTGGGGAGGGCATCTACGAGGGCGTTGCCGTTGAAGAACACGAAGTCGTTATACTCATTCAGTACGGCCTTCACCTCTTCGGTTGCCTTGTCGCCCACTTCATAGATGACGGCATTGGGCTTCAGCTTCTTGAAGGCCTCGGCGCGCTCAATGCCAGGACTGTTCGTCGTGGCGAAGACAGCCACCTTGTCGGCCGTCACCTTCTCAGCCATCGCCTGTCCGGCAGCGGTGTTGTCGGTACCGAAGTAGGGGTATGAGGCCAGCAGACTGGTAGCTTTGACGGGTGAATCGAGGATGATGACGGGTATGCCGCGTATCTTGGCCAGTGCGGCCACATCGGCCTCGGCACTCTCGCCGTTCGGTCCGTAGCTGGGCGAAAAGATGATGCCCTTCAGGTTCGTGCCGCTGAGATTACGCAGCTCAGCCACCGCATCCACCTGCTCCTGGTAGGCGGTCTCTGACGACGTGGAGTAGTAGTAGGCCTCGAGGCCTTTCTCCTGACAGATGCCACGGAATGCCGTCTCTATCTGGCGGAAGTAGTCAATCTGTCCGTTCTTCACAATCATGGCGATGCCCGATGTGCTGGGTGTGCTGGGCACATTGTCCACGGGGTTGTCATTACTGCCAAAACACGCTGTGAGCAGCGTTGCGCCGCAGATTAGGATGGCAGCAAGCACCAAATTCATGATTTTTTTCATATTCATATCAATTTAATAAAGTTATACTTTCAATCTTTACATTATTACATTATTCTTATTCCACTTTCTTCATCTCAAAGGTGGCAGTAAAGGTGGTGCCGTCCTCTTTCTGGCGCAGGGCGGTCCAGTTCATCTTGTCGCCGTCGATGTTGATTTCCCACCACTCGCGGTTCTCCTGCCCCTGATCTATCCAACGGGTGCAGAGCAGTGTGCCGTCAACGAAGTACTCGTTAAGCGTGTTTTCGCTTGGTACCCAGTTGTCGCCGTCCTTCACATAATATACATAAGTGCCATCGGCCTTATACTGCCAGCGGTGCTCCTGTCCGTCATCGAATACAGAACCCTCGCTTGTACAGCGCCCCTGCCATGTGCCGACGATGGCGGCGGAGTAGTCGGCGGTGACCTTCGTGAAGCGGAATAAGTTTTCAGCGGTAAGAATAACGTTGCCGTCAATCGTGATAGTAACAATGTCGCTTGCCGTGAATTCGTTGGCGTCGATGGCGGTAATAGTGTAATTGTGAACCGAGGTCGTATGCTCGTCAAGGTTCATGCTGACGGTCACATTGTTGCCGCTAATGGCGACGTCGGCTTCTAATTGGCCGCTCCAATGGGAACCAACTTCTGGACGCGAGTTGAGTGATGCACTCACCAAAGCCTTGGTGGTGGACACAAAGGTATAGACGAGTCTCTCGCTAGTCGGTATGGGCTGGCCATTCTTGTCGGTCATTATCCACTTCCCTATAATCTTCTCGGCAACATTGAGGTCGATTTTCTTCCACTTCACATCCTGCTGGAAGGTAGAGCCATCGGTGTTCTGGCGCAGGGCCGTCCAAACCATCTCGTCGCCACTGAGGGTTTTTATTTCCCAACATTCGCGATGTTCGTCCTCGCCCTGGTCTTTCCAGCGCGTGGCCATCAGCGTGCCGTCAACAAAGTATATCTGGAATTCACGCGTTGTTACAGATTCCCAATAACCAGCATCATTCTTGCGGTAGAAATTGTAAGTGCCATCATCGAAAAACTCCAGCCGCGCATTAGCGTCGTTGTAAGTATCGCCACCAAAGATCCCCTTGCACTCCCACAGGCCAATGATGTCAGCGCGGTAGTCGGTATCGATCTTCTTCAGGCGGGCATTCTTCACGGTGGCTGTGCCATGTATCAGTCCGTCATGGAAGGTCGTATGCCTGTATGTGCAAACCATCTCGGTAGCAGTGATGTCAGAGATGGTGTACTCCTCCTGCAACGTAATACTGGGATTGCCCTCGGGATGACTGGTCAGGGTAACCTTGTTGCCAGAAATCTCGACGTCGCACTCGCGACGGACTGACCATTTGATCTGAGTCTCTGTGAAGTCGGTCCTTGAAATGCTGTAGGTAGCCTTGGTCGGAGAAAGGAAGGTGACAACCGACTTGTCGGAGGTCAGCGCGGGCTGTCCGTCAAACTCGACATCCATCCACTTACCGATAATCTTCTCGGCGATGCCTGGTGTGCTGGGGGATGTGCTGGGCACATTGTCCACGGGGTTGTCATTACTGCCAAAACACGCTGTGAGCAGCGTTGCGCCGCAGGTCAGGGTCGCGGCAAATACCCATTGGAATAGTCTTTTCATATTAATTCAGTTTTTGTATTCGTAGCTGTTGTGTTAATGTATTTTATTGAATGTTCTGATTTTCTCCAGTATGGCGGCAGACCAGGTGGCGTTGCAGGTTAGCTGGTAGCGAAAATGTCCGGTAGGTGAGGGTGTAAAGATAGTGGCACATTCGGGGGTGACGGTCAGAGTGCCGCGTTCAGAGAGCGTGAAGAGATCGTCGCCCTCCACAGCCTGGATGGTCGGCAATACGTCCCACATGCGCTGGCCAGTGTCGCAGCCGCAGTTCATATACACTTGCTTGATGGGATGAATGTCCGTCCAAGATATATCGCCGATAACTTGTTCAGGCTTGTAATCCACCGTCTGTCCTGCCTCCATCGGCGAGAACACCATATCGACCTCCGTGGGCCAGAGGCGGAAGAACTCTTGTGCGAAGTCGGCTCCCTGTGCGAAGTTGAAATCCGGTTCCTCGGCCTCGCCAAACACGCCGCCCTGCATATAGATGCATTTCACCTTACGGCGCACCAGTTCTACACCGTTGAGCGAAGCGTATTCGTCGCCTTCCGACTGTAGCAGCTGTGCCAGACAGGTGACGAAGCCAGTACAAACAATGCTTACCGAGTGGTCGGGCTGCGCAGCTAAGAGCTTGCGGTAGAGCTGCCATCCGTCGGACAATGCGCTATAGTCTGTGACGCTACGTTGAAACATGGGCTGCCCATTGCCATCCAGCAAATCAGCGACATGTGCATAGTCTATCCACACCACAGGGGCGTCGATGCCTTTACGGACGAGGCCGATGGGCACATCCCCGTGGCCAAAGTATGTGTTCATCACATCTGTAAACATGGCGTTCTGTTCGCCTTCGCGGTCTACCACCACACCCAGCAATCGGCAGCGTCCCTGCTCCTCATAACGGTAGAGCATCTCCAGTGCAAACAGGTCGTCGGTCGAAGAACCGATGTCGGTGTCGAGTATGATCAGCGGTATGCCCGTATACTCCTGAGAGCCATCAGGATTATCCTTGTTACTACACGACATGAAAAGCATCATGCCGCAGATCAGGGTAGCGGCAAAGATCCATTGAAATAGTCTTTTCATACCAATTTATAGTTTTAGTCATATTTATGGGCACAAAGATACGAAGAAATCGGCAAATATCTGCCGACCTCCCCTTAAAAATACTTAAAGAGAGAAATGAAGGCTTTCAGAATAAGCTGCCTATCTGATAGACTGCAGCGCTGACAATCCAGGCCACGAGGGTGGTGTAGCCGGCGGCAAAGACAGCCCAGCGCCAGGAGCCTGTCTCGTTCTTGATGGCTGCGATGGTGGCGATGCAGGGGAAATAGAGTAATATAAATATAAGGTACGCGTAGGCAACGAGTGGCGTGACACCATCTTTCTCCATCAGCTGGCGCAGGGTGGTGTACTTCTCATTGTCATCGCTGAACGTATCGTCATCACCAAAGGAGTCGTCGCCACTGTAGAGCACACCAATCGTGGAGGCTACAATCTCCTTGGCTCCCACACCTGCCAGGAGCGACACGTCGAGCTTCCAGTTGAATCCCTGTGGGGTGAAGATGGGCTCAATGGTCTGGCCCATGCGCCCGATATAGCTCTGTTCCTGCTGCTGTTCGCGGGTAAGCTCCTCGTTGTGGGGGAAGTAGCCCAGTGCCCAGACGATGATGGATGCGACGAGGATGATGCCTCCCATCTTCTTCAGATACTCCTTGCCTTTCTCCCAGGTGTGTCGCCAGATGGCCTTCGGTGTAGGCCAGCGGTAGGGTGGCAGCTCCATCACGAACGGGGTATCCTCGCCCTTGATGACCAGTGAGGAGAATATCTTGCTGACAAGGACAGACATCAGGATGCCGACGGCATAGAGTGACAACAGCACGACGGAGCGGTACTGGAGCGAGAAGAAGGTGCCTGCAATCATGATGTAGATAGGCAGACGGGCCGAGCAGCTCATGAAGGGCAGGATCATCATCGTGATAATCCTGGAGCGCCGGCTCTCGATGGTGCGCGTGGCCATCACAGCGGGCACGTTACAGCCAAAGCCCATGATGAGTGGGATGAACGACTTGCCGTGGAGACCCATCTTGTGCATCAGCTTGTCCATGATAAAGGCAGCGCGCGCCATATAGCCCGAGTCCTCCATCAGGGAGATGAAGAAGTAGAGGATGAGGATCTGAGGCAGGAAGACAATCACCGAACCCACACCACCGATGACACCATCGACGAGCATCGCCTTCAGAGGGCCTTCGGGCATGGTCTCGGTCAGTTTGTCGCCAAGCCAAGCGACGAGCCACTCAATCCAGTCCATCGGATACTGGCCCAGGGAGAAGGTGGTCTCGAACATGACGTAGAGCATCAGGAAGAAGATGGGGAAGCCGAAGTACTTGTGGGACAGCACACCGTCGATCAGGTGGGTGGTCTTATAGGTGTCCTCCTTCGTTCCGGTCTTGTATTTAGCCTCCTTCAGGGCACCGTGGATGAAGCCGTACTTGGCATCCATGATGGCTGTCTCGGAGTCGTTGCCTGTCTCCTCCTTCACACGGGCGGAAGCCTTGTCACGGGCATTGGTCAGCTGATGGAAGTCGTGCAAGCGCTGTTCACCGGCCATGTGCTTACCCAGGTAGTCGAGCACCTGACTGTCGTGCTCGAGCAGCTTCAGGGCGAGGTATCGGGTAGAGTAGTGCTGTCGGATATGCTCATCGGCCTTCAGGTATTTCTGGATGCCGGCGATACCATCCTCAATCTCGTGACCGTAGTTGATGTGCAGGTGGCGTGATGACTTGCTGGCACCTTCGTACACCTGGATGACAGCCCGGAAGAGTTCCTTGACACCGTCGCCAGTCTTAAACGAGGTGGGAATCATCGGCATACCAAAGAGGGTGCTGAGTGTGTCGATATTCACCTGGTCGCCACGGCGCTCAAACTCATCATACATGTTGAGGGCGCAGACCATGCGGATGTTCATGTCCACCAGCTGAGTGGTCAGATAGAGGTTGCGCTCCAGGTTCGAGGCATCGATGACATTGATGACCACATCGGGCATCTTCTCCGTCAGGTGCTCCCTGACGAACAACTCCTCGGGCGAGTAGCAGGAGAGGGAGTAGGTGCCTGGCAGGTCGGTGAGGTTGAACTCATAGCCGAAGAACTCTGCATGGGCCTCGGTGGCATCGACGGTGACACCCGAGTAGTTGCCCACATGGCCATGTGCACCCGAGGCAAAGTTGAAGAGCGAGGTCTTGCCACAGTTGGGGTTGCCCACCAGTGCGACATTGATCACGCGGCGCTCCTTCATGGCCTCATGCCTGATATAGTCGTCCTCGTGGATGCTGGTATCTTCGGAAACAGAGAAATGGGTGGCCTCGATGGGGGTATCGGCCGACACCACCTCGATATTGTCAGCCTCCTGATGACGCAGACTGACCTCATAGCCCATCAGCTTGTACTTCACGGGATCCTGCAGCGGCGCGTTGAGCAGCACTTCCACTTCCGTACCCTTGATGAATCCCATCTCGATGATACGCTTGCGGAATCCACCATGACCCAACACCTTGACGATGATACCTTTCTCGCCTGTCTTTAATTCTGAGAGTTTCATACGCTTAACACTTTTTCTGCTGCAAAGATACACAAATAAATCGTGCAATCGGGTTGCATTAGACCGCAATCAGGTGAAAATACCTACTTATGAGGATAGATGATATCAGCCAGGATTCTCGAATACTTGATGGCACCGGCCTCGTTCAGGTGACTGGAGTCCTGAAAATCGTCAGCCGTGAAGCGCTTGTCGAAGAGATTCTCATGGAACTCTATGGTAGGATATTTCTGCTGGAGCTTGCCAACAAACTGATAGATGTCGTTGAGCACGATGGGGTCGATAGATTCCTGATAGGTCTTGTAGACGGGTGGCATCACGAGGATGAGTCGCTTGTGATATCTCGAGGTGATCTGTGCCAGGTCGTCGTAGACCTTCCACGTTTCGTCGTAGGCCTTCTGGTCGATGGCCAATGTGGAGTCGATGACAGCAGGGATGGCCAACAGTTCCCATTCAGCCGGACGGTCCTTGATGTCGAGTTTCACATATCCTAAGGAGTCGCATTCCCTCAGCTTCTGTTCATTGTTCCAGAAACGCGACATGAAGTTGAGCTTCGAGTTGAGAATCTCGGAAAAGTACCAGAAGGAATCAATGCGCGTGCCCATGTATTTGGTGTGCATGCAGCGGCATGTGCCCGACAGATCCTCGGGGATGGACTTCGTCAGGGGGTTCTCGTGCTGTCGCTCGAAAAAGAAATTGGTGTAGTCGATGGGCATCACGATGGCCTGAAGACTGTCCATCTTCGGCACGTAGATGTCGGCCAGTGCCACATCGTAATCCTTGATACGGGCTGAGATGGCGAGATTGAACACCCCTTTGCCCACCAGCTCGGGCTTGACGGCCTCCTCGATGTGAGAACTGCCAAGCAGCAACACCTTGATATCATGCACGTGCTCGTCCATGTACTGACGCTTATAGGCATAGATATTGGGACGGAAAAGCAATGCCACCTCGATGATGGTACACATCAGCAGAAGCAGCGCTCCGAACCCGGCTATAGTAACGAGGAATTTCTTCATAAGCTTAGAACTGGAAATAAATGAAGGCCTGACTCTTGCCCGTGAACGTGATAATCAGCAGGATGATGATCAGATAGAGGGCATAGCGGATGCTCCTCCGGCTGAAGAGGTGGAGATTCTGCAACTGCAGGGCATGATCCTGCTTGCGCTGTATCCACTCAATGGCCAGCAGCATGAGTCCGAACAGGATGTAGAGCTTGCCATAGGTATCGATGATAGAGGCCCCCGACAGGCCATTCGTCAGCATCGAATAGAGGAAGCCGAAAGCCTGGCTGATATTGTCTGCACGGAAGATCGTCAAGCCAACGGCTACGAGGCCATAGGTGAGCAGCATCTTACAGAAGTCCTTCAGGAAAGGCAGTCCGTGACTGTTCTCCTTCAGCTTCTTGTTCTTGCCGAATGCGCCTGACAGGATCAGAGGAATGAAGAGTAATCCATGATAGAATCCGAAGGCGCCATAGGTCCAGTTGGCTCCGTGCCACAGTCCGATCAGAACCAGATTGATCATGGCAGCCAGGATGATGCCTGTATTGCCGATATTCCTGAAGGCGATGTTCAGGGGCATGAATACATAGTCGGTAATCCAGCCTGTGAGCGACATGTGCCACCTGCGCCAGAACTCAGCCATGTTACGGGCCAGGAAGGGATGATTGAAGTTGCGGTTCACTCGGTAGCCCAGTATCTTTCCAACGCCGATAGCCATATTGGAATACCCGTCGAAGTCGGCATAGAGCTGGATGGGATAGAGTAGGGCAGCTATCAGGAGCATGGTCGATGGCAGATGGTCATATCCGCCCCACGCCTGATTAGTAATGATGGCCAAGTTGTCGGCAATACACATCTTGGTGAACATACCCCAGAGTATCTGCCTACATCCGTCGGCAGCCAAAGTGTAGTCGAGTGTATGTACCTGCTTCATCTGGGGCAGGAACTTGTCGGGACGATCGATGGGGCCTGAGAGAATCGTTGGGAAGAAGGCGATATAGGCAGCAAACTCCGTCAGATCCTTGCAGGGCAGGATATGCTCGCGGTGGATCTCGATGATATAGCTGATCAGCTTGAACGTGAAGAAACTGACTCCGATAGGTAGGATGATGTTCAGTGTGGTCCATGAGACCTGTAGTCCGATGGCCTGCAACAGCTCTGCCAACGACTCGATGAAGAAGTTGAGGTACTTGAAATAGAGTAAGATTCCGATTCCGAGAATCACGCTGAAGGTAGTGATGCGCGAGGCGGCCTTGGTGTTCCCTTTCTCCATCTCGCGACTGAGCCAAAGGCCTATCAGCCAGAACACCACAGTGGTTCCAAGCAGCAAGGGAATCATCCGCCAGTCGGCCATCCCATAGAAGACATAGCTCACCAGCAGGAGCCAGGTATTCTGGAATAAGGGCGTCTTCTTGCAGACGGGCAGGTAGTAGACGATAAAGACGACTACAAAGAACAGCAGGAAACTATAGGAATTGACGACCATCAACTATTTCAGTTTCTCCTCCATCGAGTTGACCATCTCACCGACGTTTCTCCATTTCATGATCTCCAACGAGGTGAACTTGATGCCGAAGGCCTTCTCGATGGCCACGATCAGCTGGATATGACTGAGTGAATCCCACTCTTCGATATCGTTGGCACTGGTCTCTTCGGTCAGTTCAACTTCGTCGAGGTCCAACACGTCGATGAAAATCTCATTCAGCTTACTAAAAATCTCTTTTCTTTCCATATTATTATATCTTTAATTTCAAATTATATGTTGTGCCGCATTGATGGGAATCTCCACACCATTCAACTGCTGGCTCGACTGAATCAGATGACAAACCACCTCAGCAACCTCTTCGGGCTTTAATAGCTCTTTCAGCGGGTGGGCGCTCTTCATCTGCTCCAGCTGGAAATCCTCAACCTGTCCGAAGCTGGTCTGCATATAGTCGGGCAACACACAATTGCTGGTGATGTTGAAACGTCCTAATTCCTTGCTCCAGCTCTTGGACAACTGGCGGATATAGGCCTTTGTGGCTGTGTAGACGGAGAATCCCGTCGGGGGTACATCCATCACGTAGGAGGTGATGATATTGATGATCTTGCCGAACTTGCGCTTCCGCATGCCAGCGACACAAGCCTGGGTGATTCTGATGACAGGCATCACATTCATCTCGAAGGCTTTTGCATAATCCTCCGGAGCTGTCTTGTGGAAATGCACACCCTGGGGTGAGCCGGCATAAGCGTTGTTGATGAGTACATCAGTGGACTTTTCTGCTATCATCTCTGCAAAATGAATGACACTGGCCTCGTCGCTGAAATCCACCTGCACAGCAGTCACATTAGCAAATCTGCCAGCCAGTGCCTGAGCCTCGTCCTCATGTCGGCAATAGGTGAACAGCACCTGATCCTTACCCGATGCCGCGCAGGCTTCTACCAAAGCCTTACCCAGTCCTGATGATCCTCCTGTGATGATGATATTCATGAGCTATGCATTTAGAAGTCCTATCTGAACATGCCCCTTTGCCACCAGCTGTCTGCCAGCATCGGTCTTCTTATAGAACTTGAGTTTATAATTGATGATGTTAACTGCTTCGGATACCGTGTCGATACCAGCCTGAAGGGTGATCTCGTCATGCAGGAACACCGGTTTGTGGAAACTGATGTCCTGTGACTGGATCATCACGTTGGGAGTGGGCAGGCACATTCCTACGAAATGAGAGATGAAAGCATTGAGAATGTTTCCATACATGACGCAGCCCTCAAACCCTTTCTCCTTGGCAAAGGTCTCGTCGGTATGCAGCGGATTCATATCCTGGCTGCACAGTTGGAAAGCCTGATAGATCTCTGGGGTCACTTGATAGGTATGTGACAACTCTGCGGTTTGTTCTGCAAGTTCTGTGATGGTCATCTTCTCTACTTTTTTATCTTGATATAATTCTCCTTCGGCTGATAGTGCTCAAGATCCAGTACATATCGGGCAGTCGATGAGCCTTCCAGCTTCTCGAAGCCCAGACTGGGGTAATGTCCCTCCACCATCTTGTTCTTGGGGGTGGGCAGGTACTCGCCGATGATGCGCTTAAAGCCTTTCTGGCGGGCTGCCTCTACCATCGTATTGAGCGTAAAGTCCTCCATGCCACGCTTCAGAACACGACAACTCATGAACCACGTATCGACGAAGAGGGTCTCCTCATCCTGCTTCTTCATGATGATGACGGCTATCAGACCATTATCGCCGAACTTATCCTCGAGCGTAAAGCTGAGATCAATCACGTCGGGATCCTGAGCCAGCGCCTCGATATCAGCTTCGGTGTAGCGGACAGTACGCAGGTTGAACTGGTTACTGCGCTGTGAGAGCTGGGCCACACGGGGCGTATTGAAAGCATTGAATCCGCTGACAACAGATATCATATCGAGTGACTTCAGGTAATCAGCCTCGTTGCTGAATGTCTTCTGAAGCGATACACGCTTAGCCTCCACCTGATACTGCTTGGTACGGTCCTTATCGGCCTGACTATATGAAGCGGTCTCGAAAAGATTCAGCGAATAGAGGTATTCCAGATATTCACCTGGATCTTCAGGCAGTTCGGGAACAGTAATATCGGGAATATTCTCCCTGACGATATTCCGCTCGAAAGGATTATCATCGAGGAACACCATTGAGTCGAAACCGATGTTCAGGATCTGCTGGATGGTGCGGATATTATCCACTTTGGTTTCCCAATTGGCCTGGAACACGGCGATGTCCTCCAGTTTGAGTATCATGTCGGGATGCTTCTCGAAGGGCTCCTTGGCGGTCTCCTCGTTGTTCTTGGAGGCCACGCAGATGATGATGCCTCGCTGCTTGAGCTTCTTCACCCACATCTGGAACTCGGTAAAGGCCTTACCGATACCCAGTCCATGACCAAGTT